>Ga0207647_10002042_pt1 | contig 15435 bp, 15 predicted proteins | sample KBSCornC2_FD_184295 | JGI IMG/M metagenome (GOLD analysis project Ga0207647, IMG submission 184295) | Corn rhizosphere microbial communities from Kellogg Biological Station, Michigan, USA - C2 (SPAdes) (version 2) | ecosystem: Host-associated > Plants > Roots > Rhizosphere ...
CGCCTGTCAGTGGCTGCGCGATCGCGGACATCGGCAGCCAAACCTGATGGTGCTGATCTCGCCCGCGGCGGATGCGTCGGTCAGCCGTCCGGAGCAGGTCGAGATCGCGGCGCGCGATCCGATGCAGGACATTCCGGGAATCCTCGAGGCGGGACGCCTCTATGCCGGCGAGCTCGATGTCGGCCATCCCTTCGTCAGCCCGCTCAACGGCGCGTTCCGTTCGCTGCCGCCAATGACGATCTTCTCGGGCACGCGCGATCTGCTTTACCCCGACAGCGTCGATCTGGCGGAGCGGGCGAGGGCGGTGGGTGTCCCGGTCGAGCTGCATCTGCGCCGTGGCCAGCCGCACAATTATGCGCTGATGCCGACGCCGGAGGGGCGCCAGGCGCGTGCGATCATCTTGCGTGCGATTGCCTGAGGGGGAGAGCGTGACGATTGTCACAAAGCGCGCCGCCACGGTGGGTCTGGCGCTGGCTGTGCCCGCGCGGGGGAGAAAGGCGGCCCCCGGGGCGTTTCCTCGGTCGTCTTGGTATCAGTAGTTTTGCGGGGCCTTAGGCGTGGCCCTTGATCTCGTAGTGACCCGGCACGCATTTGTAGCGCTCGAGGCGCCAGTTGGCGTGATAGATCGGATGCTCGCCCATCCATTTCGCAAGCGGTGCCTGTGCACCGATTGCACACTGCATCATCGACATTTCGGGCGTCATATTACTGTCGGTCACGATCTCCTCGACACAAGCGCCCGAGGCAGATGCACCAAGCCGGCAGAGCACGGCAACGACGGTCACGAACATTCCTGTCACCTCATCGGTAGTTTCTGACCACGAAGAGGATGCAAGCGGAGTGCCAGAGCCTGTGACACAAACGACACGCTGGCCTGACCGACTCAACCTAGCGTCCACCTTCATTTGGCGATTCGGATTGTAAAAAAATTGCCATTAACCCGAAGCCGGACAAATACGGGGAACCCGCAGGAACCCCCAGGAATGATCGATTGTCAGGGCCGCGCCGCGTATGAGCCACTTCACAAGGCCCGCAAGGCCGATACGATTCATGGCGTTGCGGGCACTCGTCAAAAGAGCGGGGCTGCCGCAACACCACAGGAAACGCGAGGGCAGACCATGAAGGTACGACCGACCGGCGTGATCCCGCCGATGACGACGCCGTTCCGGAACGACGGCGAGATCGATTTCGGGCTCGTGGCGCCCCAGGTGGACTGGATGATCGGCGCCGGCGCACACGGCGTCGCCGCCGGCGGTTCGACCGGCGAAGGACACACGCTCGATCACGAGGAATATCGCGATCTAGTAGCCGCGACGGTGGAGGCGGTGAAGGGGCGCATCCCCGTGATCGCCGGCATCATCGTGGACTCCACGCGCGATGCGATCCGCCGCGGCAAGCTGGTCCGCGACATGAATGTCGCCGCGCTCCAGGTCACGCCGGTGCACTACCTGTTCAAGCCGGACGAGGAGGCGATGGTGGCGCACTTTCGCGCCATCGCTGACGAGACCGGCATGCCCATCATCATCTACAACGTGGTGCCGTGGTCCTATCTGTCGCCGGCGCTGCTGACGCGGATCATGACCGAGGTGCCGCTGGTCGTCGGCGTCAAGCAGAGCGCGGGCGATCTCAAGCTGTTCGCCGACCTGATGATGATGGCGCCTGACAAGCTGATCTACAGCGCGGTCGATGCCTTGATGTATCCGTCCTACACGCTCGGGGCCCACGGCTCGATCGCCGCGATCCTGACCGCGGCGCCGCATGCCTCCGTCGCGCTGTGGGATGCGGTGAAGGCGGGCGACCATCCGCGCGCGCTCGACCTGCACAAGAAGCTGCTGACGCTGTGGAATGCTGTCATCGCCGACAATCTGCCGGCCTGCACGCGCTATGCACAGACGCTCCAGGGCCTGCCCAGGACATATCCGCGCGCGCCGATGCCGGAGGCATCAAGCGCGCAGCAGGCCGCGATCCGCAAGGCGCTGGAGGCACTCGGTGCGTTGGGCGGGCCGCGCGTCGAGGCGGCTGAATAGTCCGTCCGCCGAAATAATCGATGGCGAAGATGGCAGCGCCGATCCGCTTTTACCTGCGGATGCAGCGCTGCTACATTCTGCGCGCGCCGCGATCAGCGGCGCCAAAGCGCGATGAGATTGGGATGAATCGTCATCGCGCTTTAGGTTATCGTTTGAGCATGATCTCTTCGGAAAACCGCTTCACGCTTTGCGCTAACGCGGCCCTCCGGGTCCGGATCATGCTCTGAAGAAACAAGCCGACAAGGGAGGGGCCGAAAGTCCCATGAAGGATTTTGCAGGAAAGATCGCGGTCATCACCGGCGGCGGCACGGGAATGGGGCGCGAGCTCGCGCGGCAGCTCGTGGCCGAGGGCTGCAATGTCGCAATGTGCGACGTCTCGGAGGCCGCGATGGCCGAGACCAAGCGGCTCTGCGAGGTCGAGAAGCTGCCGCAGGGCCTGCGCGTCACGACGCACGTCGCCGACGTCGCGATCGAGGATCACCTGAAGCGTTTTCGCGACGAGCTTGCCGAACAGCAGAAGACCGACCGGATCCATCTTCTGTTCAACAATGCCGGTATCGGTGGCGGCGGCAGCCTGTTCACCAACACGCGCGAGCAGTGGGAGCGCACCTTCAACATCTGCTGGGGCGGGGTCTATCTCGGTGTGCGCACCTTCCTGCCGATGCTGGTCGCGGCCGACGAGGCCCACATCGTCAACACCGCGAGCGTCAACGGCTTCTGGGCCTCGATCGGCATGAACCAGGCGCACACCGCCTACAGCTCGGCCAAGTTCGCGGTGAAGGGATTTACCGAAGCGCTGATCAACGACCTCCGCCTGCACGCGCCGCACGTCAAGTGCTCGGTGGTGATGCCCGGCCATATCGGCACCTCGATCGTCTCCAATTCGCGCAAGGTGCAGAGCATGGACGGGTCGGAGCGGCTCAACGCCGACGAGGTCGCGCTGACCCGCAAGCGCATGGTCGCGGCCGGCGTGCCAGATGCCGACAAGATGTCGGACGAGGATATCCAGGCAGCGTTCGCGGAGCGGGCCCGCAGCTTCCTGGAGGATGCGCCGACGACGGCTGCGCAAGCCGCGAAGATCATCCTTGACGGGGTGAAGGCCGAGCGCTGGCGCATTCTCGTGGGCGAGGACGCCAGGCGCCTTGACGAGCGCGTTCGCGCCACGCCGGAGCAAGCCTATGATCGCGCCTTCTACGAAAGTTTGACCCAGGAGGTCGGCTGGCGGCTCGGCTGAACCGGTTGGCCCAGTCGGCGAAGGCGCGCGTATATGGGTATGATGATCGTCATGGCAAGAGGCGCGCAGGTAATTTCACGTGCCACCTCTTGCCAACATTCGTTGCGATATGACGAATTGCAATGTCGCGCACGCGACATGGTCTGACGTTCAAGCATTGTTCAAGTGATGGTGATGTCAAACGGGTCGCGTTCGGCGCGCCGCAGCTTGGTTGGCGAATTAAAATAGTTTAATGAATCAGGGGTAACGCGATGATAGAGCGCAGCTCCGATGATACCCGCATGCCTCTCTGACGACTGGACCCTGTGCCCGGAGAGAGAGGACATCTCCGCTGAATTCACGCGGCTCCTGACCGCAGCCCAGGAGGGCGGTGCCACGATCGCGGAATGCCTGATGATCGCGCGGCAGCTCAAACGGGACGACGAGCAATCCTGGCATCGCGAGTGGAAGAAGCTCGCGCAGGCCAACCGCCAGCGCGCCGAGGCCGCGTTCGCGGAGGGCCACATGGCGACCGCGCAGCGCAACTGGCTGCGGGCGATGAACTACTATGGTGCAGCGGCAATGCCGCTCGATAAGGCCGACGAGCGCCGCTGGGTTGCGGTGCTGGCGATGCAGGAATGCGCCCGCCGCTACCTCACGGCGCGCGCGCCGGCCGGCGAGGTCGTGACGATTCCCTGGGTCGACGATCATTCCTTGCAGGGCTATTTCCTGCCCGCGCCGTCGGCGGGCGGACGGGCCCCGACCGTGATCTGCATCGGCGAGCCGGGACACCGCAAGGAGGAATTCCTGTTCAAGCTCGCGCCGCATGCGCGCGAGCGCGGACTGTCGATGCTCGCGCTGGACCTGCTCGGCGACCAGCGCGACGATTATGCCGATACGCTCTTGCAGCGCCGCGACCTCGAGAGCTCGATCGCGAGCGTCATGGACTATCTGGAAACGCGCGGCGACGTCGATTTCGATCGCGTCGCCATCGTGGCGGACGGGTGGGGATCCTCTTTCGTGGCGCGCGCGGTGTTGCAGGAGCCGCGGCTCGCCGCCGCCGTCTGCGATGGCGGCCTTTGGGATCTGCACGAACGATCCTTCTTCGCCAGCCGCTTCGCGATCAGCGACCTCAGCATCGTTCCGGTGCCGCATGCGCCGCTGATGGCCTCCAGCGCCGACTGCCCGGTGCTGATCACGCTCGGCGAGGATGGCTGGCTCAAGGCCGACCGGGCGCGTCAGATCGTCCAGAAATCCCGGCTCGGCAGCTCCGATATCGTGCTGAAGGTGTTCACCGCGGCGGAGACGGGCGCGGCGCAGGCCCACGCGGACAATCCGAGCCTGGCCAACGAATACATCTTCGACTGGCTGGAATCGCGACTCGGCGCCGTCGGCCGGCGGACCTGAGCGCGGTCGCGCGTCTCAGAAGTCGAGCGATATCCTGACGCAGGCTTTTTCGAGCCGGTTCTTCAGCGTCGCGAGCTTGGTGGTGAATTCCGCCAGCTCGTTCTCGTCGAACTCCTCGAAGACGAATTCGCGAATCGTCTTGTACTGCTCGTTGAGGCTCGCAATGTGCTTCTGGGTCTTGTCGACCAGTGACAGCCGCACGACCCGGGCGTCGGTCGGCGAGGGCCGCCGGCGGAGCAAGCCCTTCTTCTCCAGGAGCTTGGACTGGGTGGTGACGAACGAGGGATCGACGTGGAGCAGCTTGGAGACCATGTTGACGGGCACGCCGTCGTCCTTGTCGAGATCGGAGATCGCCATCAGGATCAGCCATTGCGGGCCGCTGATGCCGAGCGTTCTCGCCCAGAACTGACGCAGCTCCTCCAGATACATGTTGATCGACGATATTTCCCAGGTGAAGCGCCTGATGATGTCGAGATTGCCGATGGGGCGAGATCGCGTTGCCTCCTTCCTCGACGTGGACATCCCTGCGCTCCCGGTTCGACATTCGCCACTTACGCTTTGATGATCATTGTTCACGCAAGTCTGCCCTGACGCAAGTGCAGGGCAAGGTAATTGTGTCAGTCATTTTACAAATATGAGCTGATCAACAATTAGGCTGCGTGGACGACGGTGTTGCGCGTGCGACACAATGTGGCTGGAATCCAATAGCTGATCTAATAAACTATTTTAATTAGCGAAGGGACCTATGCATATTGGATTCGGCGGTGGGGGAATCTCAATCGTCCCGTTGCAGGTGGTTCGCTCAAGTCCCTCGCGTCGATGCGGTGGGTCCGAAATCGCGAAGCCCCCAGAGCGGTTTTGAAAGCGAAAGAGCCTAGGGGCCGCGAATGGTTCGAGCTCCTTCGCACATGAGCAACTTGGAGATTGAATATGAAATTGGTGAAGAGCCTCTTGCTCGGCTCAGCGGCGGGTCTGATCGCCGTTGGCGGAGCTCAGGCAGCCGATCTTCCCGTGAAGGCCAAGGCGGTCGAATACGTGAAGATCTGCTCCCTGTACGGTGCCGGATTCTACTACATGCCGGGCACTGACACCTGCATCAAGTTCGGCGGCTATCTGCGCGCCGATGCCGTCCTTGGCGGCGCAGGCGATTACAATTTCCAGCAGGGCGCGAACGCCGGCTCGAACAACCGTCTGACCAACTACTACATGAGCCGCGCTCGTTTCGACTTCAACGTCGACACGCGCACGGCGACCGAATACGGCGTGGTTCGCACCTATGCCGACATGGTCTTCACCTGGGATTCCCAGTCGGTCACCGGAAGCAACCCGTCGACGTTCTCGACCGGTTCGGCCGCGCTCGGCCTCTACCATGCGTTCATCCAGTTCGCCGGCTTCACCTTCGGCCGCACGGTCTCGATCTTCGATGCCCCGTGGCAGAGCTATCCGGCTGGCGGTCCCGACACCATTCCGGGCGGCTCGAACCACACCAACGGTGTGAACCAGGTTGCCTACACGGCTGACTTCGGCCAGGGCATCACTGCTTCGTTCGCCTTGCAGGACGAGACGACGGCGACCAACGGCCAGTCGAACCTCTGGAACGTGTCGTCGGGTACGGCCGCTCAGTTCGTGACCGGCGTCTACGGTGCCAGCGCCTGGGGTGGCACGCGTTCGCCCGACATCATCGGTCAGGTGCGCGTCGACCAGGCCTGGGGTCTGGCCCAGCTCTCGGTTGCCGCACATGACCTCCATACGGCCTACTACGGCGCGACGGAAACCACGGGTCACCCCTCTGACAAGTGGGGCTGGGCTGTGCAGGGCTCTTTGGCGATCAAGAACATCCCGACCGGTGCGGGCGACGTCATCAACCTGCAGGCCGTCTATACGGACGGTGCAACTCGCTACAATTTCCAGAGCCTGTTCCCGCAGAGCTTCTTCATGTTCAGCGGTAGCGGCAACGGCGCGTATCAGAGCACCGGTTTCGCCGGTCTTTCCGACGGCGTCTTCGGAGCCGGTACCGGCATCGATACCGTCAAGACCTGGGGCGTCCGCGGTGGCTATACCCACAACTGGAGCCCGAACTGGGCGAGCGCCGTCTACGGTGGCTATGCTCAGCTGAAGTACGGCGATACGGGCAAGGCCCTGATCTGCACCAACTTCGCTGCGATCGCCTTGGCCGGTGCGACCTGCAATCCGGACTTCAACTTCGCGGTCGTCGGTGTCAACACCGTGTGGACTCCGGTCAAGAACCTGGCGTTCACTGCCGACCTGAGCTGGTCGCGTCTGGACCAGAAGTACTCTGGCTCCATCGCGAGCCCGGGCATTGCCACCGCTGCGAAGCCGGCGGCCGTGTACGAGCTGAAGGACCAGAACTCGGTCACCATGCTGCTGCGCGCTCAGCGCAACTTCTAATCATCGATCTTTCAGATCGATTTCGGAGAGCCCCGGCGGAAAACTGCCGGGGCTTTCTTGCTGCTGGATGCAGGCTTCGACAATCCGGAAAAGCGCGCTGCACAGGACGAAGACGAGCTATGCGAATCCGTCGCCGCCAAATTTATTTACTTACCTGAGTTACTCAGCTATATAGTCTAAGGCCGAAATATCAAAATCACGGCTCTTAGCTTCACGCTAAGCCTCTCGAAACCTCCGGCAATGCCCTGCCGGAGGTTTTTGTTTTGTGATGAGCTTGCGGCCTCAGCCGCGTGCGAGCCGCGCGCGCGAGTTCGGCCGGTAGGCGAGGCGGCTGTGGCCGGCGCAATAGGACTGGCCGTCGGGCGCTGTATTGCCGCAGAAGCAGAAATCGTCTGCGCCCGGCGTCGAGATCGGCCAGCGGCAGCGGTTCTCGGAGAGCTCCATCAGCGAGCAGCGATTGGCGTCGTCGATCGGACCTGCGACCACGGGCGCGTCGGTCTCGCCGTAGATGGTGGCGAGCATCTCATATTGCAGCCGCGGCACGGCCCTCGATGCGCGCGCCGGCGCAAGGCTCCTGTCCTGAATCTTGCGGTCGTCGACCGTGCGTCCGCGCGTGAGGTTCAGCCGGGACAGCTTGCCGATCACGGCATTGCGGCTGACGCCGATGTCGGCGGCGATCTCGCGGCAGGAGAGGCCGGCCTCGAAGTGCCGCTTCAGAAGTTCAATTCGTTCGTCGGTCCAGGTCGGTGAGAGAACAGGCATTTGTAACGGTCCCAGGTTGCAGATGTCGGCCATCCGCCTCTCGAGATCGTCCGCCTCACGTCCGGCGCGCGCTCACGTCCTGCCATTGTCGCGAATCGACAAAAGCCCGTCCTTGATGGCGAGACGGATGCCTTCCTCGATCAATGTCCGTGCGACGCCGGGAACGCTGGTGCCGTGGGTGCCCTGTCTCACCAGCTTCTCCAGATAGGTGATGGTCGAGAGCGCCAAGGTTACGGGAATGCGGTCAGTCTCGGCTTTTTCGGTGGCCATGGCCCGAACGCTAGCCTCTTACTCGGGTACATAAAAGTAACGATTAAGACTCTATTTAGGTTCGATGGGGGAAGTCAAATCCCGTGAAAGGCGACGGTTCAGCCCCTTGGAATCGCTTGAGAAATTGGGCATGGCGCGGCGCGCCGCGCGAGCGATCGCGCGGCGGCTTGACGTCAACAGGTCAGGGAAGGCGGGGCCGGGTCAGCCGTGCACGATCGCCTTTTCGATCATGCAATGGATGCCCTTGGAGCCGTTGACGGTCTGGGTCACCCGCAGATCGGCCGCCAGGCTGCACAGCGTGTAGGCGTCCTCGCGCGACAGGTTTCGCGTCTCGCCGAGCAGCGCGATCATGTCGCGCAGCGCGCGCACCACGCACTGGTCGAGATCGGGGTCCATCGCCATGGTCATGTAGTGCGTCGGCGTCTCGGCACGGGGATAGTCGAGCCCGAGGTCCTTGCGCAGCGTCAGGCGGAAGCGGCCCTGGAGCGCGGTCTCGATCGCGGTGACGCAGACCTCGCCGTCGCCCTGCACGCCGTGGCCGTCGCCGCAGGAGAACAGCGCGCCCGGGACGAACACCGGCAGATACAGCGTCGCACCGGCGCCGAGTTCCTTGTTGTCGAGATTGCCGCCCATGGCGCGCGGCACGAGCGAGGAGATGCGGCCCCAGGCCGGCGGCGGCGAAACGCCCATCACGCCGAAGAACGGCTTGAGGGGCAGGTCGAGGCCCCAGGGCATGCGGCCCACCATCCGCGTCCGGTCCAGCGGGATGTTGAGGATGCGCGTCTCGTGAAAATCGTCGGGCAGGGTGCCGGCCAGCGGCTTGATCAGATTCCAGCCCCAGTCCTGCCGGAGCTGGACGTCGAGGATCTCGACCGCGAGCACGTCGCCGGGTTCGGCCCCCTCGACCGCGATCGGCCCGGTGAGGATGTGGCCGGGCAGCATGCGCTCACTCTTCGCGTGGACCTCGTGCATCTCCGGCGGAATGTGAAATTTGTCGCGGTCGGGCAGCACGTCCGGGCTGCCGCTGATGGTGTCGACGGTCACCTCATCGCCGCTTTTGATCGTCAGCACTGGCTTGAGCGCGGCTTCAAAGAAGCCCCAATGACAGGTCTCGGGGCTGGAATGCAGGTGGTGATGGGTCATTTGCCGCGTCCGTTCGGTTTTGCTTGTTATGCCTGGGCTTGACCGGGCGATCGATCCTCTTTCAAGAAGATTGAAGATGGACGGGCCGGTCAAGCCCGCGCAAGGCACGATCATTCCAGCGAGGCTCCCCTGTTCTTCATCCTGTCCAAGACCTTCGGCGCCGCGCTGCTGCCGTTCAATCTGATCATCGAGCTCGGGATCGTCTCGGTCGTTCTGATGGCGACGCGCTTTGCCGCGTTCGGCCGCAAGCTCGCCGTGGCCACGCTGGTCCTGCTGGCGCTCGTTTCGTTCTCGCCGCTGGGCAATCTCCTGCTCTATCCGCTGGAGTCCCGCTTTCCACCCTGGGATCCCTCGCGGGGCGCGCCTGACGGCATCATCGTGCTCGGCGGCTCGATCGATCCGGACTTGTCGGTGGCGCATCAAACGCCGATCGTGCGCCATGCCGCCGATCGCCTGCTGGCGCCGGCAGAGCTCGCCCGACGCTATCCGAAGGCGCGTGTCGTCTTTACCGGCGGAAGTGCCAACGTCGTTTCGAACGATGCGAGGGAGGCCGATTGGGCGGGTACCGTGCTGGAAAACATCGGCATTGCCAAAGACCGCCTGATCATGGAGCGGAACTCGCGCAACACCTTCGAGAACGCGCTGTTCACAAAGCAGCTGGTGGCGCCGAAGCCGGGGGAGCGCTGGCTCCTGGTCACCTCGGCCTACCACATGCCGCGTTCGATGGGGATTTTCCGCAAGGCCGGCTTTGACGTCGAAGCCTATCCGGTGGACTGGCGGATGAGCGGGCGCGACGATCTCTTCTCTTTCACCAACGTTGGTACGGATGGACTTGGCAGAACCGAAGTCGCCGTGCGCGAATGGATCGGGCTTCTTGCCTATCGCCTGAGGGGCAGGACCGGTGAGTTGCTTCCGGGCCCGGCGAAGGACTAGAACGAGAGCCGTCAAACAAGAACACAGACCGGCGCGCGATCGTCGGCCCCCGGGAGGACGCCATGCAGCTGGAGAGTGAAGACAGGATCGATCTTGCCGGCCTCGTCGCCGATCTCAACAGCCTGCTGCGGCTGAAGACGACGGTAATCGGCATGAAGCTGTTCGCACGCGCCGCGGACATGGAGGCGATCCCGAAAATCCGGCGGCCGAACGCGATCCACACCACCGACCAGATCGTCAGCATGGCCGCGCGTCTGGGCTGGACCGTCGGCATCACCGCCGACGATCTCGTAGGTAGCCAGTGCCGCGCGGTGATCGGCCTGGCGCCGCAGGACGACAAATGGCTCGCCGGCGAAAATTATGTCGGGGTCTGGCACGGCACGGCGGAGGACGCACGCAAGCGCCAGGAGGCGCTCGACGTGGTGCCGTTCGGGCACTATCAGGCGCTCGCGGTCAGCCCGCTTGCCAGCGGCCGGCTCGATCCGCCCGACATCTGCCTCGTCTATGCGACGCCCGGGCAGATGATCATCCTGATCAACGGCCTGCAATATACCGGCTACAAGAAGTTCGAATGGGGCGTGGTCGGGGAGACCGCTTGCGCGGATTCGTGGGGGCGGGCGCTCAAGACCGGGGAGCCCAGCCTGTCCTTGCCATGCTATGCCGAACGGCGCTATGGCGGCGTGCCGGACGAGGAGATGCTGATGGCCCTGAAGCCCGAGCATCTCGCCAAGGCGACCCTGGGCATGAAGGCGCTGGCGAAGAACGGCCTGCGCTATCCGATTCCGCCCTATGGCATTCAAAGCGACGTCCGTGCCGGCATGGGCGTGAGTTACGCGAAAAAGTAAAGGCCAGTCATGAGCTCTGCGAAATTCGACATCGTCGTCTACGGTGCGACCGGTTTCACCGGCCAGCTCGTCGCCGAATATCTGGCGGCGCACTACAAGGACGACAAGGCGCTGAAATGGGCGATGGCGGGCCGCAGCCTCGACAAGCTGAAATCGGTGCGCGAGGCGATCGGCGCGCCCGCGGATACGCCGCTGATCGTGGCCGATGCGTCCGATGCCGCCTCGCTGAAGGCAATGGTCGCGCAGACGAAGTCAGTGATCACGACGGTCGGCCCGTATCAACTCTATGGCGAAGCGCTGCTCGCGGCCTGCGTCGCCGGCGGCACGGACTATTTCGACCTCTGCGGCGAGCCCGTCTGGATGCGGCAGATGATCGACAAGTACGAGGCGGCGGCCAAGGCGAGTGGCGCGCGCATCGTGTTTTCCTGCGGCTATGATTCCGTGCCGTTCGAGCTCGGCACGTTCTTCGTGCAGGAAGAGGCCCGGCGCGTGTTCGGCGCGCCGGCTGCGCGCGTGAAGGGGCGTGTGCGCGACATGCGCGGCACGCTGTCGGGCGGCACCGCGGCCAGCGCCAAAGCGACCTTCGATGCGGTCGCCAAGGATCTCAGCCTTGTCGCCATTCTCAACGATCACTTCGCGCTGACGCCCGGCTTCACCGGCCCGAAGCAGCCGAAGGGCAACCGAGCAGGTTATGAGGAGGATCTGCAGTCCTGGACCGCGCCGTTCATGATGGCGCTGATCAACACGCGCAACGTCCATCGCTCCAACATGCTGATGGGCTTTCCCTACGGCCGCGAGTTCGTCTACGACGAGATGGTCCTGACCGGCCCCGGCGAGAAGGGCGAGGCCAATGCGAAGCGCGTGATGGCCGCCAACGCCGAGAAGACCGGTCCGAATGCGCCGAAACCGGGCGAGGGGCCGTCGAAGGAAGAGCGCGAGAAGGGGCTGTTCAATCTGCTCTATGTCGCGGTCGCGCCCGACGGCCGCATGGTCCGCGCCGGCGTCACCGGTGACCGCGATCCCGGCTACGGCTCGACCTCGAAGATGATCTCCGAATGCGCGATCTGCCTGCTGCGCGACACGCCGGACGTCGCCGCCGGCATCTGGACGCCGGGTGCGGCGATGCAGCACAAGCTGATCCAGCGGCTGCAGGAGCATGCGGGGCTGACGTTCGGGGTGGAAAGCTAGCGAGGTTGCCCACCACAATCATGGTGTCATCGCCCGGCTCCGACCGGGCGATCCAGTATTCCAGAGAGGGCAGTGATTGAGCCGAGAGGCCGCGGCGTACTGGATGCCGCGCTTTCGCAGGGCATGACAGCGTCAATCGCTACACCGCCCGCGCGTCATAGGCGTACATGAAGTCCATGCCCTTTGCGCCCAACGGCAAGAACCATTTCATCATCTGATTTCTGACCCACGCGCCAGTGGCGCTGAACTCGCGCTTGCTGTTGCCGTTGCGGCGCGCCATCGCGACGATCTTCTCGGTGCGTGGGCGCCGCTCGGCCTCGAAAGCCTGGAAGGTGGCGCCGAGCTCCTGTCCGTCCTGCATCAGGCGCGCGAGCCGCATCGCATCTTCCAGAGCGAGCGAGGCGCCCTGGCCGGCATGGGGGCTGGTCGCATGCGCGGCATCGCCGATCAGCAGCGAGCGCTTGCGCGACCAGGTCGGCAAGGTCGCGACATCGAGCGTGTCGGTGACCACGATGTTCTCGGCCGCCTCGATGATGTCGGGGATCGGATCGTGCCAGCCGCGATGGAAGCCGCGCAGGTGCTGCTTCAGCGTCGACGCATCGAGCGCGCGGAACATCGCCGCGTCCATGCCGTGCGCGGGCTGCGTGCTCCACCACATCACGCCGTCGTTCGGATCCGGGCTGCAATAGCCGTAGCCGAAGAAACCGCTCTGGCCGAACGTGGTCTCGACGTGCCGGCCGATCGGCCTGCCGTCGAGCACGGCGTGCGGCACGAAGCCGCCGAAGCCGATCAGGCCGGTGTCGAACGGCCGGGGGCCGTCCGGCACCACCTGGCGTCGCGTGATGGAATGCACGCCGTCGGCGCCGATCAGGAAGTCGCCTTCGGCGGTGGTGCCGTCGGCAAAATAGGCGATGATCGGCTGGTCGCCGCGATCCTCGATCTTGATCAGGCGCTTCTCGAAATAGAGCGAGACGCAGGCGCACCAGGCCTTGTCGATCAGCATCTCGTTCAGCGTGGCGCGACACACGTTCACCGCGGGCTGGCCGAAGCGACGCTCCATGTCGCGATTGATCGAGCCGAGCTTTCGGCCTTCCTGGGAATAGAAGTCGAAGGATTCCGCGACCGAGCCGCGGCTGATCAGCTCGTTTGCGAGCCCGATCTCGTCCATCACATGCATGCCGTTCGGCGCGATCTGAAGGCCGCCGCCGATGCCCTTCGAATAGGGCCAGGCCTCGTAGATCGCGGACTCGATGCCGGCGCGGCGGAGCAGGATCGCGGCGACAGGCCCGGCGATGCCGGCGCCGATGATCAGGGCCTTGCGGGGACGGTTGGACATGGCTTGCTCCCGACGTTTCCGTGGTGCTAGGAGGAATTACGGTCGCTAAATCTCTTAGTGGCTAAGATATATATCGACTAAGATATGAGGCCGGCCTTGTCAAGGACGAAGGCGCGCACGACGCTGTTGCAGGAACTCGAGGAGGCGATGCGGCGATCGTCGGCGCAGGGCGTGCTCTATGGCCAAACCGTTGCGAACGTGGCGGGAATTGCCAATTCCGACCTCGAATGCATGGACATCCTCTATCTCGAGGGACGCGTTACCGCAGGCCGGCTCGCCGAGGTGACGGGCCTCACGACGGGCGCCATCACCGGCGTGGTCGACCGGCTCGAGAAGGCGGGCCTGGTGCGCCGCGAGCGGGACGAGAAGGACCGCCGCAAGGTCTTTATTTCCGTGGTGCCCGAGAAGGCGATGAAGATCGGCCAGCTCTACGTGCCGATGCAGCAGGCGATGGAGAAGGTGTTTGGTGCCTATTCCGACGAGGAGCTGCGCCTGCTGCTGCGCTTCGCGACGGAGGGCTACAAGGGCGTGCTTGCCGCCACCGAAGCGCTGAAGAGCCTTCTCGACACGCCGCCGGAGAAGCGGCCCGATCTCAAGCTGAAGAAACTTCGTCGCGAGACCTAGCCTTGTAGGCCTGCGCGGCTGCGATCATGCCCCACATCGCGCCCAGCATCATCCAGAAGTGCCGCCAGTGGTCGGTGTCGATCACGAAGCTTTCGCCGACGGTGCCGACGAAGGCGGAGAAGACCGCGATATAGGCACGCTGCCAGGGCACACGGACGAAGATGTGCCGGAAGCCCATGATCACGGTGGTGAAGACCAGCGCGGGATAGCACACGCCGGAGAGCCAGCCGCCGGACATGAAGGCGTTGAGATAGGAGTTGTGGGTGTCCTCGGGGAAGAAGCGGTGGAATTGCAGGGGGCCGATGCCGAATGGCAGGTCGAGCGCCATCTCCGCACCCAGGATGTGCCGGCCGAAGCGGCCGAAGCGGCCCTCGTCATAGCTCTGATCGAAGCTGGCGCGCTGCTTGAACATCTCGGCGGTGGAATCGAATGACAGCAGCACCGCGATCAGCGCGAGGCCCAGCACCGCGGCGACGATCGCCATGACGACGATGCGCGAGCGCTGCGCGTTGGTGCGGCTGGTCAGCACCATCAGCGCCAGCATGAAGGCGGAGGTCAGCACCAGCCCGCCCCAGGCGGCACGGGAGAAGGCGAGCAGGATCGCCAGCGACATGATGCCGAAGGCGATGACGTTGCGGAAGGCCTTAGCCAGCTTGTCAGAGACCACGCTCTGGAGCGCGAACAGCGCCGGCAGGATCAGGAAGGCGCCGAGCACGTTCGGGTCCTTGAACGTGCCCCGCGCGCGTCCGTAGAGCGTGAGGAGGTCGTCTCCGCCGGGAACCAGGTGGAAGTAGCCGGCGACCGCTGCCAGCGAGGCAACCATCGCGCCGACCACGAGGCCGCGGCGGAGCATGTCGAGCCGGGCCGCGGTGTCCTCGGACGTGATCATGGCGAAGAACACCACGGTCACCGCCATGTACCAGGAGGTCGCGATCCAGCTCACCACCTCGGGCTGCTCGAACAGCGGGATCGCGCTGATGGTGTAGCCGACATTGAGCAGGACCAGCATCAGCAGCAACGGCATCAGCGCAAGCCGCAGGCGCAGGCCGGTGGCGAAGAAGGCGACGGTGGCGAGCAGCGTCGCGATCTCGTAGGGGCTGGGTTCGATGAAGACGATGGCGCCGGAAGCGCCGACAAGCCACACCAGCGCGCGCTGGAGCGCCAGCACGCCGGGCGCGGCCGGCGCGGCTAATTTCACTCCACCGGCTGTCGCCGCATACGCCATCATATGCTCACGCTACTCGTACACGCACACAACTTCCGACGTCATGCCCCGCG
>Ga0207647_10002047_pt1 | contig 15407 bp, 13 predicted proteins | sample KBSCornC2_FD_184295 | JGI IMG/M metagenome (GOLD analysis project Ga0207647, IMG submission 184295) | Corn rhizosphere microbial communities from Kellogg Biological Station, Michigan, USA - C2 (SPAdes) (version 2) | ecosystem: Host-associated > Plants > Roots > Rhizosphere ...
CATGCAGGCGCACGCGAGTGCGCCCGCGGTCGATCGTCGCCTGCCGATCCGTGCCGTCGACCTCCCGAGCCCGCCGCTCAAGATAATCAGCCGTCAATTCCCGAGCGAAGCGGAAGTCGTCGCGAATCCGCGCGCCCGGTCGGCCGTGATGCGCATCGCGGAGCGCGTCACGCCATGAGCCGCTTCAATATCTTCCTGCTGATCATCGTGATGGGTTGTGCGCTGTCGGTCGTCAACTCGACGAACCAGCAGCGCCAGATCTTCATCCAGCTGCAGCGCGCGCAGTCGCAGGAGCGTCAGCTCCAGCAGGACTATGCGCAGCTTCAATATCAGCAGAGCGCGCTGTCGAAGACGTCGCGCATCGAGCAACTCGCGAACGATTCGCTGAAGATGCAGCCGATCACGACGGGCCGCACCCAATACCTGACGCTGCCGCCGGGCGCCGTGAAGGCGATCGACGCGCCGATTCCCGCCTCGGCCGACGCGGCCACCAAGGGCCACGGAGGCGCGCGATGAAGCCGTCGCAAAAGCGCCAGGACGTGAAATTCTCGTCGAGCCCCGTGCTCGGCGTGCACCTGCCGATGTGGCGCTCGAAACTCGTCGTGTTCATGCTGTTCATGGCGTTCGTCGCGCTCGCCGCGCGGGCGTTCTGGATCCAGGGGCCCGGCAACGCGTTCTATCAGAAGCAGGGCGAAAGCCGCTATCAGCGCACGCTCGAGCTGCCCGCCACGCGCGGCAAGATCCTCGACCGTAACGGGCTCGTGCTCGCGACGAGTCTGCCCGTGCGCGCGATCTGGGCGATTCCGGACGCCGTGCCGGACGATCTCGGCGCGGACAAGATCAACCAGCTCGGCAAGCTCCTCGGCATGACGCCGAAGGAGTTGCGCGTGAAGCTGTCGGAAGACAAGGGTTTCGTCTACGTGAAGCGCCAGGTGCCGATCGACGTCGCGGACAAGGTCGCCGCGCTCGATATCCCCGGTATCTATCAGCGCAACGAGTACAAGCGCTTTTATCCGGAAGGCGAGATCACCGCGCACCTGATCGGCTTCACGAACGTCGAGGACGAAGGTCAGGAAGGCGTCGAGCTCGGCGACCAGAAGCTGCTGTCCGGCACGTCCGGCGTGCGCCGCGTGATCAAGGACCGGCTGGGGCACATCGTCGAGGACGTCGCCGAACAGGTTCCCCCGCACAACGGGACGGACGTCGGCCTGTCGATCGACAGCAAGATCCAGTACATCGCCTATGCGAACCTGAAGGCCGCCGTCGAGAAGTTCAAGGCGAAGGCTGGCGCGGCGATGGTCGTCGACGTGCGTACCGGCGAAGTGCTCGCGCTCGTCAACTACCCGACGTACAACCCGAACGACCGCTCGCGGATGACGGGCGAGCAGTTGCGCAACCGGATCATGACCGACGTGTTCGAGCCGGGCTCGATCATGAAGCCGTTCACGGTATCGCTCGCGCTCGACCTGCACCGCGTGACGCCGAACACGCTCGTCGAGACGGGCAACGGGCATTTCGTGCTCGACGGCGCGCCGATCACCGACGACGCGGGCTTCGGCACGCTGACGGTCGGCGGCGTGATCCAGAAGTCGAGCAACATCGGCGCGACGAAGATCGCGATGACGATGCGGCCCGAGGAAATGTGGAATATGTATACGAGCATCGGCCTCGGCCAGGCGCCGAAGGTCGGGTTCCCGGGCGCGGTAGCCGGCCGCCTGCGTCCGTGGAAGAGCTGGCGCCGCATCGAGCAGGCCACGATGTCGTACGGCTATGGCCTGTCGGTGTCGCTGTTCCAGCTCGCACGCGCGTACACGGCGATCGCGCACGACGGCGAGCTGATGCCCGTGACCATTTTCAAGACCGACCCCAATCAGCCGATCGCCGGCACGCAGGTGTTCAACCCGACCACCGCCCGCGAAGTACGCGCGATGCTCGAGACGGTCGTCGCGCCGGGCGGTACGTCGCCGGACGCCGCCGTGCCGGGCTATCGCGTCGGCGGCAAGAGCGGTACCGCGTACAAGCATGAAGGCCACGGCTACACGCGCAAGTACCGCGCGTCGTTCGTCGGGATGGCGCCGATGCCGAATCCGCGCATCGTCGTTGCAGTGTCGGTCGACGAACCGACCGCCGGCAGCCACTTCGGCGGCCAGGTGTCCGGCCCCGTATTCTCGGCGATCGCCGGCGATACGATGCGCGCGCTGAACGTGCCGCCGAACATGCCGATCAAGCAGCTGGTGGTGTCCGACGACACACCGGGCGCGCCCGCGAAGCCGGGCCCGCAAAAGCTCGCCGCGGGCAGCGGTGCGAAGCATATGATCGTATCCAGCACGACACGTAATTCACCAGGAGTTGTTCGATGAGCGCCGCTCGCAGTTCCCATCCGGCGCATCAGCAGATCGCAGCCGCGCTTGCGTGGCTGCGCCAGCATGTGGCCCCCGCGGCGCAACTGCATGCCGACACGCGCAGCCTGCGGGCCGGCGACGTGTTTCTCGGCTATGCGGTCGACGGGGCAGACAATCGCGCCTTCATTGCCGATGCCGTCGCCCGTGGCGCGGCCGCCGTGCTGTATCAGCCGGAAGGCCTCTCGGCCGCACCGGCCGTGCCCGTCGCACTCGCGGTGCCGGCGCTCGACCAACTGGCCGGCGAGATCGCCAGCGGCTGGTACGGCGACCCGAGCGACAGCCTGCTCGCGATCGGCGTGACCGGCACGAACGGCAAGACGTCGTGCACGCAATGGATCGCCGCCGCGCTGACGGCGCTGCACCAGCCGTGCGCGGTGATCGGCACGCTCGGCAGCGGCATGCACGGGCATCTGGTGCCGACCGGCTTCACGACGCCGGACGCGCCGCAGCTGCAGCGCAGCCTCGCGCAGCTGCACGACGCGGGCGCGAAGGCCGTCGCGATGGAAGTGTCGTCGCACGCGCTGCATCAGGGCCGCGTGAACGGCACGGCATTCGACATCGCCGTGTTCACGAACCTCACCCAGGATCACCTCGACTATCACGGCACGTTCGACGCGTACGAAGCCGCGAAGGCGAAGCTGTTCGCGTGGCGCGGCCTTCGCGCGGCGATCGTCAATCGCGACGACGCAGCCGGGTGCCGCCTGCTCGAGAAGCTGGCCGGCCGCGTGCGCACGATTGCATACGGAATCGGCGACACGCAGGCGCCCGACGCCGATCGCGAGCTGGTCGCGCTCGACGTGCGCGCCACCGCCACGGGCACGGCGTTTCGCCTGCGTTCGTCGTGGGGCGACGCGGACGTCGAGGTCGGCACGCTCGGCGCGTTCAACGTCAGCAACCTGCTCGCGGTGCTCGGCTCGCTGCTCGCGGCCGACGTGCCGTTCGACGCGGCGGTCGCGGAGATCGCACGGCTCGAGTCCGTCAATGGCCGCATGCAGCGCCTGGGCGGCCGGCTGCAGAACGACGAGCCGCTCGTCGTGATCGACTATGCGCATACGCCCGATGCGCTCGAGAAGACGCTCGACGCGTTGCGCCCGATCGCGGCCGCGCGCGGCGGCCGGCTCGTGTGCATGTTCGGCTGCGGCGGCGATCGCGATGCGACGAAGCGCCCGCTGATGGGCGCGATCGCCGAGCGGCTCGCCGACGAAGTCGTCGTCACGAGCGACAACCCGCGCAGCGAAGATCCGCAGCGCATCATCGACCAGGTCATCGCGGGCATGACGGCGCCCGATCACGCGCGCCGCATCGAGGATCGCGCAAGCGCTATCCTGCAGGCCGTACGCGGCGCCGCGCGCGAGGACGTCGTCGTGCTGGCCGGCAAGGGGCACGAGGCGACGCAGGAAATCATGGGCAAGAAGCGCGCGTTCTCCGATCAGGATCACGCGCGGCTCGCGCTCGCGGCACGCGCGACGCACGTCAAGGGAGGCGCTGAATGACGATGCTCAGTCTCGGCGAAGCCGCCCGCCTGATTCCCGGCGCCACCGTCCACGGCGATCCGGACACGACGTTCGAGCGCGTGTCGACGGACAGCCGCATGGTCGGCCCGGGCGACCTGTTCGTCGCGCTGAAGGGAGACCGCTTCGACGCGCACGACTTCCTGGGCGACGTGGCCGCGCGTGGCGCAGCCGCGGCGCTCGTCGCGCACGTGCCGGCGGGTCTCGCGATGCCGGTCGTCGAGGGCGGTGAAACGCGTGCCGCGCTCGGCGCGCTCGCACACGGCTGGCGCAAGCGCTTCGCGGTGCCGCTCGTCGCGGTGACGGGCAGCAACGGCAAGACGACCGTCAAGGAAATGATCGCGTCGATCTTCGCGGCGGCAGTCGGCGCCGACGCGCGACTGGCGACGGCCGGCAACCTGAACAACGACATCGGCGTGCCGTTGACGCTGCTGCGCCTGTCCGGCGCGCATCGCGTCGCGGTGATCGAACTCGGGATGAACCACCCGGGCGAGACGGAAATCCTCGCGCGCCTCGCGGCACCGACCGTCGCGCTCGTCAACAATGCGCAGCGCGAGCACCAGGAATTCATGGCGACGGTCGAAGCCGTTGCGCTCGAGCACGCGGCCGTGATCCACGCGCTGACGCCGGACGGCGTCGCGGTGTTCCCGGCCGACGATGCGTACGCGAGCATCTGGCGCGTCGCGGCGACCGGCAACCCGATCCTCGATTTCGCTCTGCACGATGCCGAACGGCAGGTTGAAGCGCAGGTCACGGGCCGTCTGCACGGCGGCGAGCTTGCGATCGACACGCCGTCGGGCGCGGTGACGGTGCGCCTGCGCGCGCTCGGCGAGCACAACGCACGCAACGCATTGGCGGCGGCGGCGGCGGCGCTCGCGGCCGGCATCGAGCTGGCCGCGATCAAGCAGGGCCTCGAATCGTTCGAACCGGTCAAGGGGCGTCTGCAGGTCCGCCAGGCGGACGTCGGCAGCCTCGCGGGCGCGAGGGTCGTCGACGACACCTACAACGCGAACCCCGACTCGATGCGCGCGGCGATCGACGTGCTGGCCGCGCAACCGGCGCCGCGCGTGCTGGTGATCGGCGACATGGGCGAGGTCGGCGACGAAGGCCCGGCATTCCACCGCGAGATCGGCGCGTATGCGCGCGAGCGCGGCATCGATGCGCTGTTCGCGCTCGGCGACGCGTCGCGCGATGCGTGCACGGCATACGGCGACACGGCCCGCCATTTCGGCGACGTCGGCGCGCTGGTGGCGGCGCTGCTCGCGGCGGGCTACGGCGCGCAGGCCACGGTGCTCGTGAAGGGCTCGCGGTACATGAAGATGGAGCGCGTGGTTGACGCGCTGACGAACCAATCCGCGGCGGGCACGGTGCCCGTCGCACACTGAGTAGAAGGAAGGAAGCATGCTGCTGGCGCTGGCGCAATGGCTGCAGGGCGACGCAAGCTTTTTGCGCTTGTTCACGTACCTGACGTTCCGTGCGGTGATGGCCACCATCACCGCGCTCGGGATCGGGCTCGTGTGCGGACCGTGGGTGATCCGCAAGCTGACGCAAATGAAGGTCGGGCAGGCCGTGCGCAAGGACGGCCCGCAGAGCCACCTCGTGAAGTCGGGCACGCCGACGATGGGCGGCGTGCTGATCCTGATCGGCATCGCGGTCGCGACGCTGTTGTGGGGCGACCTGACCAACCGTTTCATCTGGATCGTGATGCTCGTCACGTTCGGTTTCGGCGTGATCGGCTGGGTCGATGACTATCGCAAGGTCGTCTACAAGGACCCGCGCGGGATGTCGTCGCGCGAAAAGTATTTCTGGCAGTCGGTGATCGGGCTGTTCGCGGCGGTCTACCTGGCCTTCAGCGTGTCCGAGGCGAACAACGTGCGCGTGTTCGACCTGTTCATGGCGTGGGTGCGCAGCGGCCTGTCGATGGGGCTGCCCGCGCGTGCCGACCTGATGCTGCCGTTCCTGAAATCGATCAGCTACCCGCTGGGCGTGTGGGGCTTCATCGTGCTGACCTACTTCGTGATCGTCGGCGCGAGCAACGCGGTGAACCTCACCGACGGCCTCGACGGCCTCGTGATCATGCCGGTCGTGCTGGTCGGCGGGTCGCTCGGCGTGTTCGCGTACGTGATGGGCAGCTCGGTCTATTCGAAATACCTGTTGTTCCCGCACATTCCGGGCGCGGGCGAACTGCTGATCTTCTGTTCCGCGATGGGCGGGGCAGGGCTCGCGTTCCTCTGGTACAACACGCACCCCGCGCAGGTGTTCATGGGCGACGTCGGCGCGCTGGCGCTCGGCGGCGCGCTCGGCACGGTCGCGGTGATCGTGCGCCAGGAAATCGTGCTGTTCATCATGGGCGGCATCTTCGTCGCGGAAACCTTGTCGGTGATGCTGCAGGTGTCGTGGTTCAAGTACACGAAGAAGCGTTACGGCGAAGGGCGCCGCCTGCTGAAGATGGCGCCGCTGCATCACCATTTCGAATTGTCCGGCTGGAAGGAAACGCAGGTGGTGGTGCGTTTCTGGATCATCACGCTGATGCTGTGCCTGTTCGGTCTGTCCACCCTCAAGTTGCGGTAAAGGAAAGGTAAAAGGATGTCTGGCGAGATGTTTGGAGATCGGCAGCGGCCGATGGTGCTCGTACTGGGGCTCGGGGAATCCGGCCTCGCGATCGCGCGATGGTGCGCGAGGCACGGGTGCCGGCTGCGTATTGCCGATACCCGCGAGGCGCCGCCGAACCTTGCCGCGCTGCAGGCCGAAGGCATCGATGCCGAGTTCGTCGGCGGGCCGTTCACGCCCGCGCTGCTCGACGGCGGCGTCGAGATCGTTGGCCTCAGCCCGGGCCTGTCGCCGCTCGAACCGGCGCTCGCCGCGCTGATCGCGGCCGCGAACGAGCGCGCGATCGCGGTGTGGGGCGAGCTCGAATTCTTCGCGCAGGCGCTGCGCGCGCTCGGCACGAGCGGCTACCAGCCGAAGGTGCTCGCGATCACCGGCACCAACGGCAAGACCACGACGACGAATCTCACGGGCCTGCTGTGCCAGCGTTCGGGCAAGAAGGTTGCCGTCGCCGGCAACATCAGCCCGGCGATGCTCGACCGGCTCGCGGGCGCGATCGACGAGACGGCGCTGCCCGACGTATGGGTGCTCGAACTGTCGAGCTTCCAGCTCGAGACGGCGCGCACGTTCGCGCCCGATGCGGCCGCGATTCTCAACATCACGCAGGATCACCTCGACTGGCATGGCAGCTTCGACGCATATGCGGCGGCGAAGGGCCGGATCTTCGGCGCGACGACCACACGCGTGCTCAATCGCGACGATGCGGCCGTGATGAAGTTCGCGCCGGCCGTCGGCGCGGCCGATGCGGCGCGCACGATCACGTTCGGCCTGAACGAACCGGCGCAGCAGGGCGACTACGGCCTGTCGCGCGACAACGGCATCGCGTGGCTGGTCGAGGCGGTCGACCGCGACGCGCCGGACGAGACGACGAGCCGCCGGCGCAAGCGCGACGGCGCGCATACGCCCGACATCGCGCAAAAGCGCCTGATGCCGGCCGACGCGCTGCGCATCCGCGGGCTGCACAACGCGGCGAACGCGCTGGCCGCGTTCGCGCTCGCGCGTGCGATCGACCTGCCGGCCGCGCCGCTCTTGCACGCGCTGCGCGAATACCGCGGCGAAGCGCATCGCGTCGAAGTGATCGCGACGATCGACGACGTGGACTACGTCGACGACAGCAAGGGAACGAACGTCGGCGCGACGGTGGCCGCGCTCGACGGGCTCGCGCAGAAGATCGTGCTGATCGCGGGCGGCGACGGCAAGGGGCAGGATTTCGCGCCGCTCGTCGCGCCCGTCGCGCGGTGGTGCCGCGCAGTGATGCTGATCGGCCGCGATGCACCGGCGATCCGCGACACGCTCGCCGAGACGGGCGTGCCGCTTGCCGACCACGCGACGCTCGAAGCGGCAGTGCATGCGGCGGCCGAGCTCGCGGAGCCGGGCGACGCGGTGCTGCTGTCGCCCGCGTGCGCGAGCCTCGACATGTTCAGGAACTACGCCCATCGCGCCGACGTGTTCCGCGCGGCCGTGGACGAAATCGCCATCGACAAAGGAGCGACGACATGAGCTGGTCCGATCGCCTCGTCTCCCGTTTCAACGACCGGCGCGGCACCGGCGGCAATGCCGCGGGCGGCCGCGTCGCGTCGGCCACGCGCGCCGCGACGGGCGGTCTCGCCAGCGTCGTCAACGGCGTGCGGCCGAGCCGCTCGCGGATGCTCGATTTCGACTACTCGCTGCTGTGGGTCGCGATCGCGCTGCTCGGGCTCGGCGTCGTGATGGTGTATTCGGCGTCGATCGCGATGCCCGATTCGCCGAAATACGCGGCGTATCACGATTACGCGTTCCTGATGCGTCACTGCGTGTCGCTCGGCGTCGCGTTCATCGCGGCGGTGATCGCGTTCCGCGTACCGGTGTCGACGTGGGATAAATACGCGCCGCATCTCTTCCTGATCGCACTCGTCGGCCTCGTGATCGTGCTGATTCCGCACGTCGGCAAGGGCGTGAACGGCGCGCGCCGCTGGATTCCGCTCGGCATCACGAACATGCAGCCGTCGGAAATCATGAAGCTCGCGGTGACGATCTACGCGGCGAACTACACGGTGCGCAAGCAGGAATACATGCAGAGCTTCGCGAAGGGCTTCCTGCCGATGGCGTTCGCGGTCGGTCTCGTCGGCGCGCTGCTGCTGCTCGAGCCGGACATGGGCGCGTTCATGGTGGTCGCCGCGATCGCGATGGGCGTGCTGTTCCTCGGCGGCGTGAACGGCAAGCTGTTCGGCGGCCTCGTCGCGACGGCGGTCGGCACGTTCACGATGCTCGTGTGGCTGTCGCCGTGGCGTCGCGAGCGGATCTTCGCGTATCTCGATCCGTGGGACGAACGCTACGCGCAGGGCAAGGCATATCAGCTCACGCACTCGCTGATCGCGTTCGGCCGCGGCGAGTGGTTCGGCGTGGGCCTCGGCGGCAGCGTCGAGAAGCTGAACTACCTGCCCGAAGCGCATACCGACTTCATCCTCGCGGTGATCGGCGAGGAGCTCGGCTTCGTCGGCGTGCTGGTCGTGATCCTGCTGTTCTACTGGATCGTGCGCCGCGCGTTCGAGATCGGCCGCCAGGCGCTCGCGCTCGACCGCACGTTCGCGGGCCTGACGGCGAAGGGCATCGGCATCTGGTTCGGTGCGCAGACGTTCATCAACATGGGCGTGAACCTCGGCTTGCTGCCGACCAAGGGCCTGACACTGCCGCTCGTGAGCTACGGCGGTTCGGGCATTCTGCTGAATTGCGTCGCGCTCGCGGTGTTGCTGCGGGTCGATTATGAAAATCGCGTGCTGATGCGGGGAGGAAAGGTATGACCTCCCCGCGTCAGTACGCGATTTCGGCGAAGGCTAACTTCGTGCGCGCAGCGTGCGAAGTCAAGCGTAGCGGCCGTAGCCAAAACATTGATTCACTCTTGCTCATGCGCGGAGGAAAGGTATGACCGCGTCGCGACGCACGCTGATGGTGATGGCAGGCGGCACCGGGGGCCACGTGTTCCCGGGGCTCGCTGTCGCGCACCGGATGGAAGCGGCGGGCTGGCGCGTCGTATGGCTTGGCAATCCGGCCGGGATGGAAGCGACGCTCGTGCCGAAACACGGCATTCCGATGGAATACGTGCGCTTCGGCGGGCTGCGCGGCAAGGGCCTGAAGACCAAGCTGGCGCTGCCGTTCAACCTGCTGCGCGCGTGCTGGCAGAGCCTCGGCGCATTGCGCCGCGTGCGGCCCGACGTCGTGCTCGGGATGGGCGGCTACATCACGTTCCCGGCGGGCGTGATGGCCGCGCTGTCGGGCCGTCCGCTCGTGCTGCACGAACAGAATTCGATTGCCGGCCTCGCGAACAAGGTGCTCGCGAAATTCGCGAAGCGCGTGCTCGTCGCGTTCCCCGGCGCACTGCCGCACGCGGAATGGACCGGCAACCCGATTCGCGCGGAACTTGCGCGCACGGAAACGCCCCAAGCACGCTATGCATCGCGCAGCGGCCCGCTGAACCTGCTGGTGGTCGGCGGCAGCCTGGGCGCGGCCGCACTGAACGAAGTCGTGCCGCGCGCGCTGGCGCTGCTGGCGCCGGGCGAGCGCCCGCGCGTCGTGCACCAGGCCGGCGCGAAGCACATCGACGCGCTGAAGGCGAATTACGAAGCGGCCGGTTTCGCGGGCGGCGACGCCGTGCGGTTGGTGCCGTTCATCGACGACATGGCGAGCGCGTACGCGGCGGCGGATCTCGTGATCTGCCGTTCCGGCGCGATGACGGTGTCGGAGATCGCGGCGGTGGGCGTGGCGGCGCTGTTCGTGCCGTTCCCGTACGCGGTCGACGATCACCAGACGACCAACGCCGCGTTCCTCGCCGATGCGGGCGCGGCGGTGCTGGTGCAACAACGCGACCTGTCGGCCGAGTTGCTCGCCGACTGGCTGCGCAGCCAGTCGCGTGCATCGCTCGCGGACATGGCGGAACGTTCGCGCTCGCTGGCCAAGCCCGAGGCCACCGACGAAGTCGCGCGCATCTGCGCGACGGTGGCCGGCGCGAACCTGGAAGAAATCAAATGAAACACATCGTCAAACAGATTCATTTCGTCGGGATCGGCGGCGCGGGCATGAGCGGCATCGCCGAAGTGCTCGTCAACCTCGGCTACGAGGTCAGCGGCTCGGACCTGTCGCGCAACGCGGTGACCGATCGTCTCGAGGCGCTCGGCGCGCGGATCGCGATCGGCCACGACGCGGCGAACATCGCGGGCGCGAACGCGGTCGTCGTGTCGACGGCCGTGCGCTCGGACAATCCCGAAGTACTGGCCGCACGGCACCAGGGTGTGCCGATCGTGCAGCGCGCGGTGATGCTCGCGGAGCTGATGCGCCTGAAGCAGGGGATCGCGATTGCCGGCACGCACGGCAAGACCACGACGACGAGCCTCGTCGCGAGCGTGCTCGCAGCCGGCGGCCTCGATCCGACCTTCGTGATCGGCGGCCGGCTGATCAGCGCCGGCGCGAACGCGCGGCTCGGCACGGGCGACTTCATCGTCGCCGAGGCCGACGAGTCGGACGCGTCGTTCCTGAACCTGTATCCGGTGATCGAAGTCATCACGAACATCGACGCCGACCACATGGACACCTACGGCCACGATTTCGCGCGGCTCAAGCAGGCGTTCATCGAATTCACGCAGCGCCTGCCGTTCTACGGCAGCGCGGTCGTGTGCGTCGACGATCCGAACGTGCGGCAGATCATCCCGTTCATCTCGAAGCCGGTCGTGCGCTACGGCCTGTCGCCGGATGCGCAGGTGCGCGCCGAAGACATCGACGCGCGCGACGGCCGCATGCACTTCACGGTGATCCGCGAAGGCCGTGCGCCGCTCGCGGTGGTGCTGAACCTGCCGGGCCTGCACAACGTGCAGAACGCGCTCGCGGCGATCGCGATCGCAACCGATCTCGGCGTGTCGGACGACGCGATCCAGCAGGCGCTGGCGGAATTCAACGGCGTCGGCCGGCGCTTCCAGCGCTACGGCGAGGTGCCGAGCGCGGACGGCGGCCAGTACACGCTGATCGACGACTACGGCCACCACCCGGTCGAGATGGCCGCGACGGTCGCGGCCGCGCGCGGCGCGTTTCCGGGCCGCCGCCTCGTGCTGGCGTTCCAGCCGCACCGCTACACGCGCACGCGCGACTGTTTCGACGACTTCGTCAACGTGCTGTCGACGGTCGACGCGCTGGTGCTGACGGAAGTCTATGCCGCGGGCGAAGCGGCAATCGCGACGGCCAACGGCGACGCGCTGTCGCGTGCGCTGCGTGCGGTGGGGAAGGTCGACCCGGTCTTCGTCGCGTCGGTCGACGACGTGCCGGACGCACTGGCGGGGGTCGCCCGGAACGGCGACGTGGTGATCACGATGGGCGCGGGTTCGATCGGCGGCGTGCCGGCGAAGATCGTGCAACACATTCAACAGAAGGCATGACATGAGCGGGATCGATCCGAAACGTTTCGGCAAGGTGGCAGTGTTGTTCGGCGGCGAATCCGCCGAGCGCGAGGTGTCGCTCACCTCGGGCCGCCTCGTGCTGCAGGGCCTGCGCGACGCGGGCATCGACGCGCATCCGTTCGACCCGGCCGAGCGGCCGCTGTCGGCGCTGAAGGATGAAGGCTTCGTGCGCGCGTTCAACGCGCTGCACGGCGGCTATGGCGAGAACGGCCAGATCCAGGGCGCGCTCGATTTCTACGGAATCCGCTACACGGGCAGCGGCGTGCTCGGCTCGGCGCTCGGCCTCGACAAGTTCCGCACGAAGCTCGTGTGGCAGCAGACGGGCGTGCCGACGCCGCCGTTCGAGACGGTGATGCGCGGCGACGACTACGCGGCGCGCGCGACGGACATCGTCGCGAAGCTCGGCCTGCCGCTGTTCGTGAAGCCGGCGAGCGAAGGCTCGAGCGTCGCGGTGCTGAAGGTCAAGACGGCCGACGCGTTGCCCGCCGCACTGTCGGAAGCCGCGACGCACGACAAGATCGTGATCGTCGAGAAGAGCATCGAAGGCGGCGGCGAATACACCGCGTGCATCGCCGGCGATCTCGATCTCCCGCTGATCAAGATCGTGCCGGCGGGCGAGTTCTACGACTACCACGCGAAGTATGTCGCCAACGATACGCAGTACCTGATTCCGTGCGGGCTGCCGGCGGAGCAGGAAACCGAACTGAAGCGCATCGCGCGCCGCGCGTTCGACGTGCTCGGCTGCACCGACTGGGGCCGCGCGGATTTCATGCTCGACGCCGCCGGCAACGCGTATTTCCTGGAAGTGAACACGGCCCCCGGGATGACCGACCATTCGCTGCCGCCGAAGGCCGCGCGCTCGATCGGCATCAGCTATTCGGAGCTGGTCGTGAAGGTGCTATCGCTTACGCTCAACGATTGACGCAGGAACGGAACGACGTATGTGGAACAACGTTCGCCAACTCAACCTTGCCGCCAGCGCGCTGTACGCGCTGCTGCTGCTCGTGTTGGCGGCGGCCGGCTGCTACTGGCTGATCCAGCGTCCGACGTTCGCGTTGCGCGAGATCCGGATCGACGGCGACACCGAGCACATCAACTCGCCGACGGTGCGCGCGGGCGTGGTCGGCCGGCTGAAAGGCAATTTCTTCACGGTCGATCTCGACTCGGCGCGGGCCGCGTTCGAGCAGATGCCGTGGGTGCGTCACGCGAGCGTGCGCCGGGTGTGGCCGAATGCGCTGGCTGTCACGCTCGAGGAGTACAAACCGCTCGGGACCTGGGGCAGCGCGCAGCTCGTGAGCGTCGACGGCGAGCTGTTCACCGCGAACCAGGGCGAGCTCGATCAGGAGCTGCCGGCGTTCGACGGCCCGGAGGGCAGTGCGAAGGAAGTCGTCACGCGGTATCGCGACTTCGCGAATTGGTTTGCGCCGCTGAAGGCGGCGCCGGAAGAAGTGACGCTGTCGGCGCGCTACGCGTGGACGGTGAAGCTGTCGAACGGCATGCAGGTCGAACTGGGCAAGGAGCGCACCAGCGAGACCCTGCATGACCGGAGCCAGCGCCTCGTCGCCGCATGGCCGGCCGTCACGGAGCGTTGGGGCAACGACATCGAGTACGCGGACCTGCGTTATCCGAACGGATTCGCGATTCGTGCGGCAGGCATGCGGTTCCTGACCGATACCGACAAGCGCAAGAAGTAACGAGAGATCACACGCAAGAGCACTTTATGAGCAAAGACTACAAGGATCTGCTGGTTTCCCTCGACATCGGCACGTCGAAGGTGGTGGCCATCGTCGCCGAGCTGAAGGGCGAAGGCCATTACGAGGTCATCGGCCTCGGCCAGAGCGAATCGAAAGGTCTGAAGAAGGGCGTGGTGGTCAACATCGAGGCCACCGTGCAGTCGATCCAGCGCGCGCTCGAGGAAGCCGAGCTGATGGCCGACTGCAAGATCACCAACGTGTTCACGGGGATTGCCGGCAGCCACATCCGCAGCTTCAACTCGAGCGGGATGGTCGCGATCAAGGACAAGGAAGTCACGCAGACCGACGTCGCGCGCGTGATCGAGACCGCGAAGGCGATCAACATCCCGACCGACCAGCAGGTGCTGCATATCCTCACGCAGGAATTCATCATCGACGGCCAGGAAGACGTGCGCGAGCCGATCGGGATGAGCGGCATCCGCCTCGAGGTGAAGGTGCACATCGTGACGGGCGCGGTCAGCGCCGCGCAGAACATCGTCAAGTGCGTGCGCCGCTGCGGGCTGGAAGTGAACGACCTGATCCTGCAGCCGCTCGCGTCGTCGCTGGCCGTGCTGACGGAAGACGAGAAGGATCTCGGCGTGGTGCTGGTCGACATCGGCGGCGGCACGACCGACATCGCGATCTTCGCCGAAGGCGCGATCCGCCATACCGCGGTGATTCCGATCGCCGGCGACCAGATCACGAGCGACATCGCGATGGCGCTGCGCACGCCGACGCCGGACGCGGAAGACATCAAGGTCGGCTACGGCATCGCCAAGCAGGCGCTCGCCGACCCGGACGAGATGGTCGAAGTGCCGGGCCTCGGCGAACGCGGTCCGCGCACGCTGTCGCGCCAGGCGCTCGCGGCGGTGATCGAGCCGCGCGTCGAGGAACTGTTCTCGCTCGTGCAGCAGGTCGTGCGCGAGTCGGGTTACGAAGAACTGCTGAGCTCCGGCGTGGTCATTACCGGCGGGGCTTCGATGATGCCGGGCATGGTCGAGCTCGGCGAAGACATTTTCCTGAAGCCGGTGCGCATCGGCGCGCCGGAATACGCGGGCGGCCTCGCCGACGTGGTGCGCAATCCGCGCTATTCGACGGCGATGGGCCTGCTCGTCGAAGGCAGTGCGCAGCGCATGCGCGGCCGCAAGGTCGCCGTGCAGTCCGGCAACGCGGGGCAGATCTTCTCGCGGATGAAGGAATGGTTCCTGAGCAATTTTTGAGTACCCCATGGCTCGGTACGCCGAGCCGGCCCCCGACGGGGCCAGGAAAACGCGGGGCGGCCCGGCGTTGTCCCCGAGGATGAACCGAATCGAAATTCGCGCCGGTGCCGGCGGCTGGCGCGCGACAGGGGGTTGCCCGATCTCCTGCCGAATAACGGCCGAGTAGTCTTATTTTCTTGACGGAGGCAACAATGGAATTCGAAATGCTGGAAACCGAAACCAACGGCACCATCATCAAGGTGGTCGGCGTTGGCGGCGCTGGCGGCAATGCCGTTCAGCACATGATCAACCGCGGCGTGCAGGGCGTCGACTTCATCGTGATGAACACGGACGCCCAGGCGCTGTCGCGTTCGCGCGCATCGTCGGTGATCCAGCTGGGCAACACGGGCCTCGGCGCCGGTGCGAAGCCGGAAATGGGCCGTGCCGCGGCGGAAGAAGCGCGTGAGCGCATCGCCGATGCACTGCGCGGCGCGCACATGGTGTTCATCACCGCTGGCATGGGCGGCGGCACGGG
>Ga0207647_10002050_pt1 | contig 15400 bp, 13 predicted proteins | sample KBSCornC2_FD_184295 | JGI IMG/M metagenome (GOLD analysis project Ga0207647, IMG submission 184295) | Corn rhizosphere microbial communities from Kellogg Biological Station, Michigan, USA - C2 (SPAdes) (version 2) | ecosystem: Host-associated > Plants > Roots > Rhizosphere ...
ACTTTGCTGCTGGTCGGCAAATTCTTCCTGCCGATCTTCCTCCGAAACCACATCTACACGATGCCGCAATTCCTCGAGCGGCGGTACGGCACCACGATCCGCACGATCATGGCGGTCTTCTGGCTCGCGCTCTACGTCTTCGTGAACCTGACCTCGATCATCTGGCTCGGGTCCATCGCGGTCACCAAGGTTGCGGGCGTGAACCAGGACATCGCGTTGGTCGTGCTCGGCACCTTCGCGCTTCTCTATCAGCTGCGCGGCGGCCTCAAGGCGGTGGCACTGACCGACATCGTCCAGGTGACTCTGCTTGTGTTGGGTGGGCTGATCATCGTCGTGCTGACCCTGGGCAAGCTCGGCGCCGGCGCCGGCGTGCTCGCGGGCTGGCATAAGCTGACCGCGGCTGTTCCCGATCATTTCCACATGATCCTGAAGAAGGGCGATCCGCACTATATGGACCTGCCTGGTCTCTCGGTGCTGATCGGCGGCATGTGGATTGCGAACCTCAGCTACTGGGGGTTCAATCAATATATCATCCAGCGCGCGCTTGCGGCGAAGAGCATCGACGAGGCGCAGCGCGGCGTGCTGTTCGCGGCTTTCCTCAAGCTGATCATGCCGCTGATCATCGTCGTGCCGGGAATCGCCGCGGTGCTGATCGCACCGGGTCTGCCCAAGCCGGACGAAGCCTATCCTTCGATGATGCGGCTGCTGCCGACCGGCCTGCTTGGTCTGGTGTTCGCAGCATTGATTGCGGCAATCATCGCGTCGACCGCATCGAAGATCAATTCGATCGCGACGATCTTCACGCTCGATATCTACGCCAAGTTCAAGCACCAGCCGACCGACGTTGAGGACTCGACGGGCAGCCACGGTGCGCGGGAGCGGCATCTGGTGATGGTCGGCCGCATCGCTGCGGTGACCGCGATCATCATCGCGATCATCATGGCCCGGCCGCTGCTCGGCAAATCGGATCAGGCCTTCCAGTTCATCCAGGAATTCACCGGTTTCTTCACGCCGGGCATCACCGTGATCTTCCTGCTTGGCTTGTTCTGGAAGCGGGCCAACGAAGCCGGCGCAATCGCCGCGGCCGTGGCGTCGGTTGTGTTGTCATGGCTGTTCAAGATCTACTGGTCCGGCCTGCCCTTCATGGACCGGATGGGCGTGGTTTTCCTGATTTCGGCCGCGCTTGCGATCCTGATCTCGCTCGTCACGACGCAGCGTGCTGGAAGCGACACGATCGAGACGCGCGATGTCGTCTATAAGACGCGTGCTGGTTTCAATGCCGGCGCGCTGGCCGTGGTGCTGATCCTGGTCGCGCTCTACGCAACCTGGTGGTAGGAGGCGCGCGTGGGGCGCGAAAACGGAAATATGACCAAGGGCGCGAAGGAGGGCAGCCGTAACCTGACGTTCGGCATGCTCGAAGAGCTCGGCCGGGCGATCGTTACCGGCAAATATGACAAGGAGCGCTTCCCGACCGAGGACGAGCTGACCGCAAGCTATGCGGTGAGCCGCACGGTCACGCGCGAGGCGGTGAAGATGCTCACCGCCAAGGGCTTGCTGAGGGCCAAGCCGCGCGCGGGTACCACCGTCCAGCCGCCATCGGCCTGGAGCGTGTTCGATCCCGACGTGCTGCGCTGGATGCTCGAGCGCAAATTCTCGCTCGAGCTGCTGCGCCACTTCAACGAGCTACGCGTCGCGATCGAACCGCAGGCGGCCGCGCTCGCGGCTGTCGCCCCACCGGGGCCCGCGCACCTGGCGATCGAACATGGGCTGCAGCGGATGGAAGCGGCCGAACGCGGCGACGACGATACGCTCGAAGCGGATATCGCCTTTCATATCGCGGTGTTGGAAGCCTCGGCCAACCCCTTCTTCCTGCAGTTCCGCGACATGGTTGCGACCGCGCTGAGGACCTCGATCCGATTCACCAATCGGTTCAAGGGCCGTGCTGCGGATGTTCCCGCACATCGCGAGGTGTTCACCGCGATCCAGGCGCGGGATCCCGCTGCGGCGCGTACCGCGATGACCGCTATCATCGGCGAGGTGATGGACTTCATCACGACAGCCGCGGAAACCAAGTAAGCTGAAAGCCTAAGCTGACGCAGGCGGCGCCTGCCTGGCTAATTCCGGACCGCTGTCAGTGGATTGAGCGAGCGTCGATCGGCTGCGCCCGCAGCGAGCGGAAGAGCTCAGCTTCCCGTGCGCGATAAGGAGTACCGTCGGGCTGGACCAGATCGTGGAACCAGACGACCGGCTGCTGCAGCGTATAGGGCCGCTCCCAGCTGTCCCATGGCAGGTTGGTCTGGATCTTGCCCTTGACGAAGCCCCAGTTGACCATCCCTACGTTTGCGCTGCGCCCTACCGGGAGCACCGTGTCCGCGGTCGATCCGGCACTGCGCGCCATCCATTCGGTGCAGATGATAGGGCGGCCATAGCCCTTGAGTTGCGCGATGCGCTGCTCGAACTGCTCGGGCCAATCATAATTATGGAAGCTGATGATATCCGATTGCTCGAGCTGGATGCGCGGAATCGAATCAAGCTTCGCTTCATTTGCGGGCGACCAATCGCCCCCTGCCCATACGCCGCTGGTAAGCGGTTGGACGGGGTGCTTCGCACGCGCCCAGGAAAAGATCTGGGGCAGCAATTCGGCGATGCGGGTCTTTTCCTGCGCCAGCTGTGCCCCGTTGTAGCTGCCGCCCCCCGAATTGTCGGGCTCGTTCCATACGTCCCAGGCGAGCACGCGATTATCCGTGGCGAAGGTACCGATCACGTCCTCGACATAAGCACGGAAATGCGCGTCCTCGGCCGGGTTGACGAGATCGGTGCGGCTCGGGCTCTGCACCCAGCCCGAATTGTGCACACCCGGGATGGGCGGGTGCTGGGGGCCGATCTTGGGATCGGGATCCCAGCAACTGTCGAATAAGACGAAGATGGGTTTGATGCCGTGCCGCGCGGCGATCTCAAGAAACTGCCCCATCCGCTGCTTGAAGCCTGCGGGATCCTCCTTCCAGGCGAGGTCGTGCAGGAACACGCGCATCGTGTTCATGCCGAACTGGGCCTGAGCCCAGCCCAGTTCCTTGTCGATTTGAGCGGGATTCCAGGTCGCGGCCTGCCACATTTCCAGCTGGTTGATCGCATCAGCCGGAATGTAGTTGGCGCCCGTCAGCCAGCCCTGCTTGGCGTACCAAGCAGTGGCCTGCGCCTGCGTCCAGCGCGCATCCGCTGCCTGCGCAGCGGATGCAAGCAGGGCAAGCGCAGCGAGAGCGACCCGGAATCTCGCCTTCATTCGTCTCTCCCTCAGTGCGCGGGCGCGGTCGAGAAGCGCAGCACGATCAGGTTGTGGTAGGTCTGGCCGGGATCGAGCCGGACCGATCCGAATTCGGGGCGGTTAGGCGTGTCCGGGAACATCTGAGGCTCGAGCACGATCGCGTCGCCCTGGCGGTACAGCTTGCCGCTCTTGCCGATCGTGGTCGCGTCGAGGAAATTGCCCGAATAGAATTGGATCCCCGGCTGGTTGGAGAGCATCTCCATCACGCGGCCGCTGACCGGATCCTCGACGCGCGCCAGCAGGCGGGGTGTAGCGGAGAGCGTACGCGCCACCACCCAATTATGGTCATAGCCCTTGCCGAAGACGATCTGCTCGTCCGACGCATCGCGCACGCGTGCGCCAATCGCGGTTGGCTTGCGGAAATCGAAGACAGTGCCCTGTACCGGCCGGAACTCGCCGGTCGGGATCGCGCCCTTGTCGGTCGGGCTATAATGGTCGGCCGGGATCGTCAGCAGCAATCCCATCGCGCCGCGCGGTGATCCTTCGCCGGCGAGATTCCAATAAGCGTGGTTCGACAGATTGACGACGGTGGGCTTGTCGGTCGTCGCCTTATAGTCGATCGTCAGCTGGTTCTTTTCGTCGAGGCTATAGGTGGCGGTGACCGTCAGCGCGCCGGGGTAGCCCATGTCGCCGTCGGGGCTGACATAGCGGAGCGTCACGCTCGCCGCGGGGCCCTTGTTGACCGAGACGACGTCCCAGATCACCTTATCGAAGCCCTTCGGACCGCCATGGAGCGAATTCACGCCGTCATTGACCGGCACCTGATATTGCTTACCGTCGAGCGTGAACTGGCCCTTGGCGATGCGGTTGGCGACGCGGCCGACCGTCGCGCCCATGAATTGCGGCTTGGCGATCAGGGTCTCGAGCTTGGCCGGCCCCACGATCACGTCGTCGAAATGGCCCTTACGATCAGCCAGCTTGAGCGACTGCAGCGATGCGCCATAGGTGATGATTTCCGCCTTGGTGCCAGCGGCGTTGCTGAGCGCGATTGCTTCGACGGCCCGGCCGTCGGCCGTGCCGAATGGGGCGCGGGAAACATCCGCTGCCCAAGCGCCACTCGCGCCGGCTGCGGCCAACACACTCATCATCAATCTCCAAGTTCGCATCGCTCATCCCCTTGAGGCCGCTGGCGTCGGCTCGTTAGATCTGCTATTTGTATGATTTATATTTCAACTCAGACAATAGCATAGACCGCTTACCGCCTCTTCCGCCAACAAGCGAGGCCGAGATGACCCTCCGCCTGACGACAACTGTCGCATTCCTTCCGCTTGCGCTGCTGCACCCGATCGCCGCCCGACCCGCGGCGCCGACTTATTCTCCCGCGCTGCGCGGCGATTTTCCCGATCCCTATGTGCTGCCGGTAGGCGGGCGATATTTGGCCTATGCGACCAATCCCGACCGCGGGGGGATCAATGTGCAAATGGCCGTTTCTCGGGACCTGGTGAACTGGCAGAGGCTGCGCGACGGAAGCAAACCGCATGATGCGATGCCGACCCTGCCGCCTTGGGCACAGCGCGGCTTCACCTGGGCTCCGGAGGTGACCAGGGTGGGTGATGGGTATGTTCTCTATTTCACTGCCCGCGATCGGAAGAGTCACCTCCAATGTATCGGTGCGGCTAAGGCGAGCGACCCAACCGGGCCGTTCGTGTCCGATGCTGCCGCGCCCTTGGTCTGTCAGACCGAACTGGGCGGATCGATCGACCCCGATCCGTTCCGCGATGCCGACGGGTCGGTGATCCTGTATTTCAAGAATGACGGAAACAATGCGGATTTCCGAAAGGCTACCCACATCTTCGCACAGCGCCTGTCGCCAGATGGGTTGAGCGTCGTGGGCGAGCCCGCCTTCTTGCTGGCGAATGATGCGGCGTGGGAAGGTGCTGTGATCGAAGCGCCGACAATGGTCAGCCGTGGCGGCCGTTATTATCTCTTCTTTTCGGGCAACGATTATGGCTGGACCGCACCACGACAACCGGTTTCGCCTTACGCGATCGGTTACGCGCTCTGCCGATCCGCGGTCGGGCCCTGCGTAGCTGCCCCAGAAAATCCGATCCTGTCGAGCCGTAACAGCCCAGGCGCCTGTTTGAGCGGACCGGGGCACCAGAGCGTGTTTTCGGTTGGACCCAAGGACTTTATCGCCTTCCACGCCTGGTCGGCCAGCCCGAGCTGCCATTTGCTTGATCCTTATCGCAATCTCTATGTTGCGCCCCTGGACTGGGTGAACGGACGGCCGGTGATTGGAACCAGCCTGCGCGCACCGGCCATGTTTTCGCGATGAAGGCATGGGAGCTACCGGCGCGCACAGCTGGCCCAAGGCTCTCGTCCCGACTCAGAAGCGGAACCGGATGCCCGCCGAATAGACCGTCTCTTCGTATCTGACCGCGCGTGGGAAGGTCACAGCGGGTCCGTTCGCGAATGTATAGGTGAGGTCGCTGCGATAGGGATGTCCCAGCATGTTCACCCAGTCGCCGAAGATGGTGAGATTCTTGAACAGGGTATAGCTGGTGGACAGATCGAGCCGGCTGATGCCGTGCGTCGTCTCACTATAATGATCTGCCCCACGCGGTTCCGTGCGTGACAGGAAGTGATTGCGGTAATTGTAGGAGAGGCGGACCGACAGGCCGCCATGCTCGTACATACCGGCGAGATTGTAGGTCCATTTGGAGACGCCCAGGAGCGGCGCGTCGGTGCCACCGAGCGCGGCGGGAAGCGTCACTTTGGTATCAAGATACGTAACGTTGGCCATTGCTCCGAAACCGCGCACCCATTCGGGTAGCGAGGGGAAATCGAGGAAGCTCTGAACTTGTGCCTCGAACCCGTCGATCCGTCCCTTGTTGCTGTTGTAAGGGCGCGTCGCCTGGACGGTGCCGTAGGTCGGGTCATCGATGGTCTGCGTGTAGGTCTGGATGAAACCCTTGATATCGCGCCGGAAAATCGCAGCCGAAGCCGAACCGCTGCGTGAGAAGTAATATTCGAGCGACGCATCATAATTGTTCGACTTTATCGGCGTCAGGTAAGGGTTGCCGCCGTTCAAATGGCGGACGCATCCGCTGTTGCTGGTCTCGCACGGCGCATCGACACTACCGCCCGGGTTGAGCTGCGAAAAATCGGGGCGGGTGCGGGTCTTCGTCGCCGCGAGGCGGAGCTGCAATGCCGAGGTCAGGTGGATGCGCGCATTGATGTTGGGCAGCCAGTCAGTGTGCGAACTGTGCAGATCGACCGGGGTGATCGCCCCAGCGATTGCCGTATTGCCGACGATCGAGTCCTTGGTTCGCACGGCACGCACGCCGATGTCGCCATCGACCAGGCCGCCGCCCAGCCCATAGTGAAGCTGGACGTAGGCGGCGTAGGACTTCTCGCCCGCGTCATAGGTCTGCAGCGGGTCAGGGGCGACATTCTCGAGCGTGTAGTTGGTCGCGCCATGGTCGATCGAGAATTGGCGCATCTTGACGATATTGTCGCGGATGCTGCTGTAGGTCGGCGCCAGCCAGACCTTGACTGGCTGCGTATTGCCATCGCCACGGAAGCCGGAGCGGAACAGCTCATAATCCAGCGGGACCGCGCTGAACGGGATGTTCTGCGCCAGTATCGGATCACCGCCATAATAACGGTTGCCATATTCCCGGTGCGCCTTGCGATCGACGTAGCGCACGCCGACCTGGATTTTGTCGATCAACGACCAGCCCGTCCGATATTCAAGATCCGTGCGGAACTGCCAATCACTGCCGCGTGCTACCTGGTGCTCCTCATACAGGCCTCGATACTGGTAGTTAGCCGGATTGGCAGGATCGAAGCCGACCAGATCAAAGCTTGGGACGGTCGAGTTTGCGTTGACCGTGAACGGGTGGGTGAAAGCGTAGTCGACGCTTTCCGTCGAGCCGGTGAAGGTCGATTTCGTGTGCGACAGATCGGTGGTGATGCGCAGCGCATCCGCCTCATAGCTTCCGCCGATCGCATATTGGTAAGTGTTGGTTTTGTTGAACGTGCCGCCCTGCCAGCCGTCGGGTCGGAACGGACTGGTAACCGTCACGCTCTGGAGCAGGTCGCTGCTCGATTGAGGAACGACGTTGGTGTAGGCGGAGCCGCCCCAAAGCGGGACGGTCAGCTCGCGATCCGAAAGCTTGTTGCGGAAGCCCTGCCAGAGCCCCTCGGCGTAGAATTCAAGCCCGGGCATTGGGCGCCATTGTAGCGCGCCGTTGATTGACGGGCGTGAACGGTTGCCCGATCCGTAATCGATGCGCTGGATGTCCGGGAAACGGATAGCGCTGCCGTTCGGGCCTATGCCGGTGACGGCGACGAAGTCGGTATTGGAGCGGGTCGAGTCGAGATATTTGAGCTTGGTGTAGCTCATGTTTATGAGGGCCCCGATCTCGCCAACGCTGGTGTCCCAGCGATCGCTGATCAGCAGGTTGCCGTTGGGGTCCTTGCTCCCGGACTGCTTTAGGTACTGGCCCCAAACCGAGCCGGCTATTTCCAGCCCCTTGAAGTCGAAGGGACGGCGCGAACGCACATTGATCAACCCGGCAAGACCGGGCTCGACCAGATTTGCTGTGCTCGTTTTGTAGATTTCGAGTGCTGCTATCCCCGCCGAAGGGAAATCCTGCAGCGCGACGAGGCGCGTCTCCGCGGTGAAGATCTCGCGGCCATTATAGGTGGTCGTGAAATTAGGCAGGCCGCGCACGAGCACCTGATTAGCCTCACCGCCGCCGCGATTGACCTGAACGCCAGGAATGCGCGCCGCGGTATCGGAAACGGCGATGTCGGGCAGCTTGCCGATATCCTCGGCCACGACCGCGTCGATCTGCTGTTCGGCATTGCGCTTAATATTCTGTGCGGACTGCAGGCTGCGGCGTAAACCGGTGACGACGATCTCGGCACTGCCAACATCGGCTGCCTCCACTGGCGCCGCTGTCGGATTGGAAGCTTGATCGCTGGGTACGGGTGGGGTCTGCGTAAACGCCGGATGGGCGGCGAATGTCAGCGCGGCGGCCGACGATGAGCAAAGAACCAGCGCTTTCAAACGCATCGGATATCCTCCCTCGCTATTCGCTTCTCTCTAGGAAGCGTCCTCTCGCTATGCCACGTAACCGTTTACGCGACAAGATAATCATATGATCTATTTACCATAATGGTTGGAAAATGGGTCCGTTATGGAGCTTCAAAGGGTGCGATGTTGCAGGACTCCTGCGGTTTTCACGGCTCTGCTGCGTTCAGCCGTGTCGGAACGCCAGCGCAACAAAGTTGTCGGCGGCGGCACGATGAACGTTGCAGTACGTTCCGTCTCATCCGATCACATTTCCGAGCGATTGCTTCGGCAGCCCCATCAAACTAACGAGCATCCGAATATTCATATGACAATTAGCACCGAGGATTGAGGCTTGGACGGCGACGCACTGGTCACGATCGATTGGGGAACGACCAATCGACGGATTTTCCTGCTCGATGCTGATGGTCGCGTTACGCATAGAGAGGCGGATGCTCTCGGCGTGACGGCGGTGCCGCCCGGTGGCTTTCCTGACGAGATGCGCCGTCTGCGGGAGCGGTTCGGCGATCGGCTGTTCTTGCTCGCCGGAATGATCGGATCGAATCGCGGTTGGGCTGAGGCGGCCTATGTTCCGGTGCCCGTCGGTGTGCCGCAGCTTGCCGATAGACTGCTGTGGGTCGAGCCCGGCCGTACGGCGATCGTGCCGGGAGCCTGTACCGTCCAGGCTGAGCAGGCCGATGTCATGCGGGGCGAGGAAGTCCAGCTGCTGGGCGCCGTCGCCGCAGGTCTGATCGGGCCCGACTCGGCGCTCTGCCTGCCCGGCACGCACGCGAAATGGGCGCGGCTGCAAGCGGGCATGCTCACCGCCTTCCGCACGGTGATGACGGGCGAATTGTTCGCGCTGCTGCGCGGCCATTCGATCCTGTCCGCGCAGATGATCGCTGCGAGCGTCGACGGGCCGGCCTTCCGGGAAGGTGTGCGTCGCAGTCTCGATCATCGCGGCAGTCTGCCCGCGGATCTGTTCGGAACGCGCGCGCGCATTCTGTTGGGCAAGCTCGAACCGCAGGACTCCGCCTCTTACGTGAGCGGGCTGCTGATCGGCGCGGATGTCGCGATCGGCGCGGAGCTCGCCCCGACCGGGCCCGTCGGACTGATCGGCGATCCCGCGCTCACACGCCTCTACGCCGCGGCTCTGGACGAAGCTGGCCGCTCCTATCAGGAGATTGATGGCGAACAGGCTTTCCTTGCCGGCATCAAAGCAATAGCGGAGAGGCTTCCATGACCCCGATCGATCTTTTCCGGCGCAAGCTCGCCGATTGTCCGCTGATCGCAATCCTTCGCGGCGTAACGCCCGATGAGATCCTCGCGATTGGCGATGCGCTGATCGAGGCCGGGCTGGGCATTATCGAGGTGCCGCTCAATTCGCCCGACCCCTTGCGCAGCATCGAGGCGCTGGCAAAGCATGTCGGCGATGCTGCGCTGGTAGGGGCGGGCACGGTGCTGAACGTCACCGAGGTCGGCGCGGTCGCGCGCGCGGGTGGTCGGATCATCGTCTCCCCCTGTACCGACTTCGATGTGATCGCTGCGACTGCGGCGGAGGGGCTGGTATCGGCGCCAGGCTATTTCACGCCAAGCGAGGCCTTCCTAGCACTCAAGGCGGGCGCGCATGCGCTCAAGCTGTTTCCGGCCGAGGCGGCGACGCCCGCGGTGGTAAAAGCGCAGCGCGCCGTTTTGCCCAAGGAAGTGCCTTTGCTGATCGTCGGGGGCGTGAAGCCCGACGCGGTGGGCATGTGGTTCGGTGCGGGAGCGGATGGCTTCGGCCTGGGCTCCGCTTTGTATCGGCCGGGACAGACGGCGGAGCAGGTTGGCGCGCAGGCGCGTGATTTCGTGGCAGCGGTGAAGGAGGGGCGTAATGGGTGAAATAAGGGTCGGGATCATAGGCTTCGGCAAGATCGCACTGGACCAGCATGTCCCGTCGATTGCCGGGAATCCTGCCTTTCGCTTCGCCGCGGCGGTGTCGCCGCGCGCCCGGCCCGATTTGGACGTGCCCTTATTCGTCGATCTCGACTCGATGCTGCGCGAAGGCGCGGTCGACGCGGTTGCGATCTGCACGCCGCCCGGTCCGCGCCATGCGATTGCCCGCACCTGTCTCGAGGCCGGGCTTCATGTGCTGCTCGAAAAGCCGCCCTGCGCCACGTTGAGCGAGGTCGCCGATTTGAAGGCTGTGGCCGAAAAGGCCAACCGCAGCGTCTTCACGACGTGGCATTCGCGCTTCAACGACACTGTCGTTCGCGCGGCGGAGATCACGCGGCACGAAGGTATTCGGACGCTCGACATCCAGTGGCTGGAGGATGTCGATAAATGGCATCCGGGCCAGGACTGGATCTTCCAGGCCGGCGGCTTCGGCGTGTTCGATCCCGGCATCAACGCGCTCTCGATTGCGACCTTGCTCTGCCCCGAACCGCTTCTCGTCCGGTCGGCCGAGCTCGGCCTGGAGGCACGCGGTCAGCAGCCCGAAGATGTGAAGCTCTCCATGGCGACCGGCGGCGTGGATACTGGCATCAGCGCGCGCTTCAACTTCCGCCACAAGGTGGGAGAGTGCTGGAATATCGACGTTACAACTGGGGCCGGCACGCGGATCGCGCTCCGCGAAGGCGGCACGGTGCTGCGGGTTGACGACGGCCCCGAGCAGCGTGCGACGGGCGGGGAGTATCCGGGCATTTACGCCCGCTTCGCCGAGCTGATCGCGCGCGGCGAGAGCGAGGTTGATGCAGAGCCGCTCCGCATCGTCGCGGATGCGCTGCTCGTCGGCAAGCGTGCCGCCGCCTGATCAGCGGCCGCACTCAAGGCGGAACAACCGAAACAGCCCTCTTCCTCGAGGGCGCGGGTTGGGTGAGGGTGGGCTGACCTCCAATGTCGAGCGCTCGCCGGCGGCTCGCTCCCCCTCACCCCAACCCTCTCCCGCCGGGGGAGGGAGCAACGTTTCGACCTAACTGAAATCGAGGCTAGGGGCTGACGGTCAGGCTGCCCGTCATGCCGGGATGATATCTGCAGAAGAAACCTATCTTCCCGGCATGCTTGATCACCGACCTGCCGGTTTTGCCGGCAGGGAGATCAACCGCAAAGCTGCCGTCCCGCGCGGTAGCGGTGTGGCGGAAAATGTCGTGATTGACCCACTCGATCGAGTCGCCAACCTTCAAGGCCGCGGGGGTGGGGCCGAACTTCATGTCCTCAATCACGACCCGATAGGCGGTGGCCGCCGCCTTGCTTGGTAGCAGTGCGACGGCGACGAGCCCGATTGCGCAGGCAATCGTCCGCTTCATTTCTTCTGGCTTGCGGCAAGATGCTCCGCGTGCGCCTGATGTTCGCTGAATAGGGCCAGGCCAGTCTGCAGCAGCGACTTGAGTTCGGCATTTTGCGCGGACGGAATCAGCGTGTCCTTGAGCGCTCCGTTCACCGTGCGGTGATAGGCGACCTCGTTCGCGACATAGACGCGGTCGAACGCCGCGCCGCTGAGTTTGGCAAGCTCGGCCCGCTTCTGGTCCGCCTGCGAAGACAGCGCCTTGCTGGTGGGATTAGCTTCTGGGGTGACACCAAGCTTCTTCACCAGCGCCAACGCCTTTTCGTTCACCGCCTTGTGATCGCGTACCATCTCGGCGGCGAAGCCGCGCACCGCTTGGTTTTTCGACTTGGCGAGCGCTTGCTCCCCCGCGGCAATGTCGATCTGGCCCGCGGTGTAGGCGATATGCGCGATCTGCGCGTCGTTGGGCTTGGCCGCACCCTGCGCAAGCGTGGCCCCGGGCAGTGCCAACAATGCAAACGCGCTTGCCGCAAGGAAGGACTTCACCATCTCTCTTCTCCCAAGGATTCGGCGCGGGGCAGGTCCGCGCCAAACATTGGATGCCGGTACGGGAAAGGCGTTCCCGGGAACTTCGGATGGCATGCGGCATCCAAAGCGGAAACGCGGCCCTAAGCGGCATGGGGAGAACAGGCGTGCAGGCGCAGGCACTGGATTATGTTAGCCTTTCGGACGCGGCCCTCGCCGCACGGATTGCGGCGCGCGACCCCAACGCGGTCCGCCTTCTCACCGAACGCAACAATCAGCGGCTGTTTCGCGCCGCCTGGAGCATCCTCCAGGATCGCAGCGAGGCCGAGGATGCCGTGCAGGCCGCCTATCTGCTTGCTTTTGCCGCGATCGGTACCTTCGAGGCGCGTTCATCCCTGTCCACCTGGCTGACGCGGATCACCATCAACGAGGCGCTGGGCCGCCAGCGGGCGGCGCAGCGGCGGCGGGCGCGGCTGGATGCGGATTCGGTTGCCGATTTCCAGGATTATCGGGACAAATTGATGCAGGGATCGATGCAGGGGTGCGCCCCCGACGCCGAATATGCGCGGGCGCAGGTCAAGGCGTTGCTCGAAAAGGCGATCGAACAGCTGCCGCAGGAGTTCCGGACGGTATTCATACTGCGCGAGATTGAAGGACTATCGGTAGACGATTGCGCGGCCGCGCTCGAAATCCCGCCCGCAACGGTGAAGACGCGGCTGTTCCGGGCGCGGCGTCGATTGCAACAGGCGCTCGCCCCCGAGTTGCAATCAGCGCTCACCGGAAGCTTTCCGTTCGCCGGGGCGGATTGCGCCGCGCTTACGGCGCGCGTGCTCGCTGCCTGGTGCGATTGAGCGGCCGCGGGATGCTCCCCGCCTGCCGACCGCAACTCAATTGATGGTTATGATCCCGTCGACGGCGCGCCATTCGGCCGGGCCGATCAGGTGTTTGTGCGCGATCCGGATCGAGTGAAGCGCCGCTTCAATCTCCCGCCGCCAATGATCCAGAAATTCGTGGAGCACCGGGAAACGCGGAGCGACATCATATTCCTGCCAAACGAACAGCTGCAGCAGGCTCGGATGATCGGGCATGTAATAATGGATTTCGGCGGTGGTGAGTCCGTAGCCGTCGAGTTGCTTTAGAAAATCCCGACTGACCATTTCCTCCTTCCTTTCAGCTGCGGGATCAGCACAACGCAGCGAAGTGAAATTTCGCTGCAGCGGCGGGCGTGTCAAGACGCGACCTGTTAGCCATGAGGCGGGCTCAGCGTCCCAGCACGCGCTACATTTCGTTGGCTATGAGCGCCCGAGAGCCGGCGGTCGCGCAGGACAGCCGTTCAGCTCCACGGTTGGCATATATGAAAAATCTGTCATATATGAAAACCATACGCTGGGGATCGGTTCCGCTTGAGCTGAACCGATCCACCCGCATTTTTCGACCCAGCCTACTAAACGAGCACCCTTGTCGCACTGCCACTGCTCTCCGCACCGGGCACATTATCTCACAGGAAATTCGCTCATGAGACCGTCCCATGCTCGTTCGTTGCGTCTCGTGATGGGGAGCGTAGCTGCACTGACGCTGGCTGCGCCAAGCGTCGCCAAAGTCGCTTCGGCCTCCGGTTCAGGAGCAGTCCGGATGATCGAGGTGGATATCGCCAAAGCGGGGAAGCCGATCGACCGCTCCTTCAACTTTTCAGTCGGTTCGGACTTTCCGGGTACGTTGCTGCGTTCCGACAGTCTTGGTCAGCTTAAGACCGCGGTCGACGAACTCGGCTTTCGTTATCTGCGGTTCCACGCGATCTTCCATGATGTGCACGGCACGGTCAAAATCGTAGACGGCAAGGCCGTTTATGACTGGACGAAGATCGACGAGCTCTACGATGCGATGCTGCGCATGGGCATCAAGCCGTTCGTCGAGCTGGGCTTCACGCCTCAGGCGATGGCGACCTCGCCCCAGACGATATTCTATTGGAAAGGCAACACGTCGCATCCCGAGCCGGAAGCCTGGCGCGCGCTGATCGACGCATTCGCCCGGCATCTGATCAGCCGCTATGGCGCGGCCGAAGTGCGAACCTGGTTCTTCGAAGTGTGGAACGAGCCGAATCTGAGCGGCTTTTGGGAAGGCGCGGACCAGAAGGCGTATTTCGACCTGTTCGAAGCCACTGCGCGCACCCTCAAGGCGGTCGATCCCAGTCTGAGGGTCGGAGGGCCTGCCACCGCCGGTGCCGCGTGGGTTCCGCAGCTGCTGGAACTGGCAGCCGAGCGTAAGATACCGATCGATTTCGTCAGCACCCATACCTACGGTGTCGACGGTGGCTTCCTCGACGAAAACGGCCATGACGACAATAAGCTGTCGACCAACCCCGACGCGATCATAGGTGACGTCCGGCGCGTGCGCGGGCAGATCGCCGCGTCCAAGTTTCCCGATTTGCCACTCTATTTCACCGAGTGGAGCGCGAGCTACAATCCGCGCGACCCGGTGCACGATTCCTATGTCAGCGCGCCCTATATCCTCACCAAGCTGAAGGCGACGCGCGCATTTGCGCAGGGGATGAGCTACTGGACGTATAGCGACCTGTTCGAAGAACCGGGGCCGCCGTCGACGCCGTTTCATGGTGGCTTCGGGCTGATCAACCGCGAGGGGATCCGCAAGCCGGCCTTCTTCGCCTACAAATATCTGAATGCGCTTCGCGGGCGGGAAATCTCCTCCGCGGACGATCAGGCGCTGATTGCGACCGAGGGGAAACGGACGGGCGTGCTCGTGTGGAGCTGGGATCAGCCCGATCAGAAGGTCAGTAATCGCCCCTTCTACACGACTGTGCTGCCGTCACATCCGGTCGCGGCCGCCGACATCCGCTTTTCCGGCCTTGTACCGGGGCGATATCGTCTCACGGTTCGCCGCACCGGCTTTCACGCGAACGACGCGCACACACGCTATCTGGAGATGGGATCACCCAAATCGCTCAGCCCCGATCAGTTGAGCGAACTACAGCGGTTGACACGCGATGTGCCGGAGATGAGCCGGGTGGTCGACGTCGCGCGCGACGGACGTTTCCGGACCACTGTGTCGATGCGGAGTAACGATGTCGTGCTGGCGGTGATTGAGCCCGTGCAGGGGAGCATCCGGAAGTAACTCCGGATCGCGCCTGTCTGCCAGAAGCAGGACTACAAAGGCAGGATGGTGACCCCTACGGGAATCGAACCCGTGTTTCAGCCGTGAAAGGGCCGCGTCCTAGACCGCTAGACGAAGGGGCCATCCGGGCGCCCGCTTAGGG
>Ga0207647_10002053_pt1 | contig 15389 bp, 12 predicted proteins | sample KBSCornC2_FD_184295 | JGI IMG/M metagenome (GOLD analysis project Ga0207647, IMG submission 184295) | Corn rhizosphere microbial communities from Kellogg Biological Station, Michigan, USA - C2 (SPAdes) (version 2) | ecosystem: Host-associated > Plants > Roots > Rhizosphere ...
CCGCGAGCCGAGATATTGCTTCTCTACCGAGATCGCCTGGCCGTTGACGTTGAGCCGCGCGAGGATGTTCATCGGCGTCGCTTTGCCGATCGCGCCCAGCGTCAACAGATAGGGCATAGGCGACAATATGTGCGCGCCGTCGATCCCGCCGCCAGCCGAGCCCAGCACGAGATTGTCGCGCGTCGCGGCCCAGCTGGCCTGCTTGGCGACAACCACGTCGGGCATGCCATATTTGGCGAACAGGCCCAGCTCTTTGGCGATGATCAACGGCGTGGCGTCAGTCAGCGCGATGAAACCGAGCTTGGCGCCGGTCACTTCGGGCTTGAACGGTGCGGCCAGCGCGCTTTCCGCAAGCCCGCCGCCGAGCGCGATGGCGGTCGCGCCGGCGCCGGCCAGCGACAGGAAACGGCGGCGGCCGAGCGGCGCTCCCAGATGATCGACAATCGTCTTGCCAGTGTCCGTCATTCTATCCCCCGAAGTCCAAATACGAAAAAAGCCGCGCTGGACCCGGAGGGCCCAACAGCGGCTTTGCTGATTCCGTTGGCCGGTCCGGCCCATCATTGAGCCGGCGACCGATGTGACGCACGAGCGTTGTGCGTTGCAGCGATGCTGACTGATTCGACACTGCGATGCAACAATTTTCTACCGTATACAGCGATTTATCGCCCTTTCAGGGCCTCGCTGCATCGCAACACGATATTCATGCCCCGGCGGTTCACCAACGAAATCAGCGCCGAATATAGCGGGACATGATATGATTTGACCGGCGACGATCCGGGGCTGCCAGGATGCTTTCGGCCCTCCGGCCATGTGCCGCCGACGGGAAAACAAAAAACACCGGAAACGAACTAGAGGAAACGGGTGCGCACGGCGCCGATCGGGCCAGTGGGGCACGGCGGCCAGGACGCAGACCCGCTCCATGCCGTTCTCACATCTGAGAAAGAACCAGAGGTTCGCGGTTAGCCAAGTATGGGCTAAGCGCGATCCACCCCCTCGTACGTTTCGTGCGTACAGTTGTCAAACGATAATCACGGGAGGGCCCCCATCACACAGCAGACGGGGGGACATCTATTCCAAAGTTGACCTCGGGCGGATGGCGGCCGAGAAAGGCGCCGTGCGCGCGGAATATGCCCCTTCATATGTCCGGCCCTGCGCGATCACGCTGATCGCGATCTGCCTGCTGCTCCTACTTCCGGCATTGGCATTGGCATATGCCGGCACCGGCTGGCTCGACCTCAAGCCGCCGCCCCTTTACAGCGCAGCCGCTTTGTTGATCGGACCATTGCCGTTCGCTTCCGGCGCGTTCTTCGCCTGGAAAGCCGCTCGCGAATTGCGCCGCGCCCAGCTTCTCAAGGCGATCGCAGCCCTAAGCCTATCGCTGCCAGTATATACAGTGGTCTGGGCATGGGGCGGCCGGATGCTCATTTAGCCTGCCTTCGGCCGACAGACGCCGGTCGCGATAAGATCAGCCGAAACCGCGGCCCCCGACCCTTCGCTGACATTCACCAATGGCGACAATCGCGATCGCCATTTCAACCAGGCAAGCTCCGGCGACGAGCCCCCCATTGGAGATGGGCTTGCCTCGGCAGCAATGTGTCGGGAGCAACCCGCGTGGTCGGTGCGAATGGCCGCCTCGACGGATCCGCCCCTAATTGAGCCGCCGCCACAACCGATAGGGCGACCCCTCAGGCAAGGGCATCGGCGCAAGCCAGCTGGGTACCCGCCCATGGATGAGTTGAATGTAGAAGCCCTTAGGCGCCTCGCTGCCATAGACGGTCGATTCCGACAGGCCGGGGCAGATCAGCAGCAAGCTGGCACCGTGGCGGCGCATCACCTGATGCGCGACCTCGGGGTCGGTCGCCCGGAAGCTGTGCTGCACATCGAGGATCGCATCGCTCGCCCGGTGATAAGGGCCGGCGATAACGCTGTGATGCGTGACCGCGATCATACGCGGTCCTAGATCGATGAAGGTGAGGATCGTTTGCGGCGGCAGCGCAGCGATGGGCCGCAGCGCAGGCAGGGTCGGGCATCTGCGGTTGGCCAGATCCACTTTCTGGCGATAGGCGCTGCGATGTTCGGGGACGTACTTCACGACCAGCGCCGAGAAAGATCCCGAGACCAGCAGGAACACCGCGACCGACCCGAACACGCGAACCAGCATCCAACGGTGCGCCAGCGTCCACGTGAGCATCGGCCAGCCGAGCGCGGTCGCGCCGATCACGCCCATCAATTGCGATGCGGGGCCCGCGCGCGTTTGCCAGAAAAGCAGAAGCGCGGAAAAGAGCGACAGCAGGAAAACCAGCGCCCAGGGGACCGCCTTGGGGGTGCCGCGCGCGCGCAGGAAAGACCAGGCTGCACCCAAAACGCCGATTACGGAGAGTGAAAGCGTGGGAAAGGCGATGCGCCAGCCGTGCTGATAGAGCGGCTTGGCTTCCTTGATGTGACTGAACCACAGCTTCTCCGCCTCGGGCGGAAGGCGCTCAGGGCGCCCCAGGCACTGCGGAAAGGCCCCCGCGTAAAAGCCGCAGATGGCGGCGCCCGCCGCAAGCGCGGCGACGATCCGCAGCCAGCGTTCGGCGAAGGCGAACGACCCCAAAGCGAACAGGATCGCGCCCGCACCGACCAAGGTCGACAAATAGACCGGCGTCAGCGCATCGCAGAGCAGCTGGCTGTTATCGAATGACCCGAAGATCAAATAGCCGAGCGCGGTGCCGGCGGCGAGGCTGAGGCCGTAGCCGCGAAGCCGATTGGCCTGATCCGCCTCGATCACCCACCAGAGCAGGATCAGCGCACCGACCACGGCTAGATAGGGAAGCAGTTCCAGCCCGATGGTAAGCGAGAAGGCGGTCGCGAACCCTGCGGTGAGACCGCCCCGAAACCTCTTGCCGTCGGCCATCCCGGCTACCGCCACGATCAGGCTGGCCAATTGCCAGCCATGATGATCGATGCGCAGCGGCATCCACATCAGCATCGTCGTGTTCGCGCAAACGAGGATCGCCGCGGCGAGGAAGAAGGCCCAGCGATCGACCAGCCGCCGCACGGCCAGCATCACGCCGTAGAGCGCCGCGCCCAAGGCCAGCATTGGCGCGATGGCGCAGGACCAGCGCGCGGCCTCCTGCCCGCCGACGAGCGGCTTCAGCAGCAGCATCAGCGCGGCGAGCGGCAGATCGACCAGACGCGACCAGTGGATCGAAATGCCTTGCGGGGGATCGATCCGGTGTTGGCGCAAATCGTACCAGCCCTGACCATGGAGCAGCGCCTGAACCTGCGCAAAACGCATATTGTCGTCCGTGTCGCTCAGCGAGAACCAGTGGATGGCGTTCCACTTGTAGTTGAGCATGTAGATGATGACCGCGGCCCAGCAGGCGATGAACCAGCGACGCCAATATGTAGGTTTCTGCGTATCGCCCTTCACCGCTGCTCTTCCCTCGCTGTCGGCGCGGCTCTAGAGCTTGATCATCGTCCGGGGAAGCACCACAGGCCTCGCCCGGTCGCAGAACAAGGATTGCAGCTCGGACATGACGGCGGTGGCGGCCCGGCGCGAGATTTTCTGGCAGATCGTGCGCTATGGCGTGAACGGCAGCATCGTCACGTCGCTCTATTCGGGCGTGCTGGTGGTGCTCGACAGCTGGACGCACTTGCCGCTCCAGCTCTGCAATCTCGGGGGCTACCTCGCTGCTGTGTGCCTCGGCTATTTCCTGCACAGTCGGGTGACCTTCCGCGACCACGGCACGCGAAACCGGGCAAGCCAGATACGCTTCGTCCTCGCCTCAATTCCGAGTGTCGCGCTCAATGCTTTCTGGGCGTGGCTGCTGACCGAAGCGCTAAAACTGCCGCATTGGACGCTGTATTTGCCGATCTGGTTCGTTACCCCGGCCTTGATCTTCGCCCTCAACCGTTGGTGGGTATTCAAGTGAAGCTTGCCTCGTCCAATCCCGCGACACGGCAGAAGCCTGTATCGGCGGTCGCCAAGCGGCCGCTGATATCGGTCATCGTGCCCGTCAAGGACGAAGAGGACGGGATCCAGCCCTTCCTGACGCGCGTGACGCCCGTGCTCGACGCCCTGCGCGATCCGCAGGGCGATGCCGTGCTGTGGGAAATATTGTTCGTCGACGACGGCAGCTCCGACGCAACCTTGGCGGCGATCATGGCGGCCAACCGACTCGATCCCCGCGTGGTCGGCGTTTCGCTCTCGCGCAATTTCGGCAAGGAGGCCGCGCTTTCGGCCGGGCTGGACCATGCGCGCGGGCAGACGGTGGTGCCGATCGATGTCGACCTGCAGGATCCGCCCGAGGTGATCGGCCCCATGCTCGACCAATGGCGGCTTGGTAATGAGGTCGTGTTCGGCGTGCGGCGCAATAGGATGACGGACAGCCTGCCCAAGCGGCTCACCGCCGACCTGTATTATCGCGCGCACAACTGGCTGAGCGAAGACAAGATTCCCGAACATGCCGGCGACTTCCGCCTGCTCGACCGGAAAGTGGTCGAAGTGATCCGGGCGATGCCGGAGCGCAACCGCTTCATGAAAGGCCTGTTCTCGTGGGGCGGATTTAAGCAGGCGGCGGTCTATTATGACCGTGCCGAGCGCTCGGTCGGCCGTACGAAATTCAACTATCTGAAGCTGTGGAAGCTTGCGATCGACGGCATCACCTCGGCCTCCACCGCGCCGCTGCGGGTCTGGTCCTATATCGGCTTCGCGATCGCCGCGATCGCAATGCTCTACGCCTTGTTCCTGATCGGCCGCGTCATCCTCTATGGCATCGATCTGGCGGGTTATGCCTCGATGATGGTCGCGGTGCTGTTCCTCGGCGGCGTGCAGCTGATGTCGCTCGGCATCCTCGGCGAATATGTCGGCCGCATCCTGGTCGAAACCAAACGCCGCCCGATTTACATCGTGCGCGAGAAGATCGGCGACGCAGGTGATGACGAGGCCTGATGGAACGCCACGTCTATGACCGGATGGCCGAGATCGACCGAGACCATTGGTGGTTCGTCGGCCGCCGCAAGATCCTCACCGCGCTGATCGAGCGTTGGCGGCCCAAACAGGAGCCGCTGCGGGTCCTGGAGGTCGGCTGCGGCACAGGATCCAACATCGCCATGCTGCAGCAGTTCGGGACGGTCGATGCGATCGAGCCGGACGATCATGCGCGCGCTTTCGCTGCCCGCCGCACGGGCGTGGCGATCAAGGGCGGCTATCTGCCCGACGTGCCGCTGAAGGACGGATATTACGACCTGATCGTGCTGCTCGACGTGCTCGAGCATATTCCAGACGACAAGGCTGCGCTCGCCGCGCTCAAGCCCAAGCTCGCGCCCGGCGGGCGGCTGATGCTGACCGTGCCGGCAATGCCATCCTTGTGGAGCGGGCATGACGTCGCGCATCACCACCAGCGCCGCTACACCGCACGCGCGTTGGAGGCGGTCGTACGGTCGGCCGGATATCGCCCGTTGCGCCGGACAGCTTTCAACAGTCTGCTCCTGCCCGCGATCGTCGGCGTGCGCTGGCTCAATCGGCTGCTGGGTCGGACGGGAGGCGACGAGGATCGAATACCACCGCGGCCGGTCAATGCGTTGCTGACGCGGCTATTCGGCGCCGAGCGTCATGTGGCAGTGCGGGGCCTGTTCCCAGTCGGCATATCGCTCGCATTGTTGGCCGAGCCGATCGGCACCGACCAGGAGGGTCGCGGCCCTACCCGGTAGAGGATACCGCTTTCTCCGCCGGTCCAGATCGGCGTTAGCCCCGGGAAACTGTTCCACTTTTCGCGCGGCATATCGATCAACCAGACATAATCGAAAGCGTCATGCGGCAGGTTGTTGAGACCCTCAGGATAGGTTTTCGAGCGCCGGTCGCTGCACCCGCGCGGCCGCAGGATCTCGGTCGGATCCTCGGCATAGCCCTTGGCCGGCGCATATTTGATGCGAACCAGCTGCGCACCAGGATCGGTCCACTGGCCGTTGGCGAAAGCACCGCGGCGTACGATCGCCATCGCGCCGAGATGGTCCATCCGGCTGGTTTCCCACATGCCGAGGCAAGGTAGGTGGACCTCGACGAACACGCGACTGCCGGGCCGCACAAGGTTCAACGCCTCCAGTTGGTGCCCATTGGCCTTATCGTGCCGCGCGAAGCTGTCGGTGAGGATGGCAATACGCACGACGAACAACCCGATCGCGAGCGCGGCGATGATGGCGGACTGGCGCCGGGACGGGTTTCTCAGCGTGAGCGCGATCACCGCGATCAGCATCACATAAGGTGCGAGCCGCATATCGGCATAAGCCGAGCCGAACAGGATTCGCGGCAGCATGATATAGGCGATGATCAGCATCAGCGCGGCGATGCCGAGCGTGCGGTTCATCCGTACCCAAACGCCTGCCAGGCCGAACGCGACCAAGGTCCAGAGCAGATAGACGCAGCCGAGGTCGAAGGTCATCCAGCTGTTGCGGAGGATCGAGACCATGTAGACATATTTGGCGCGCCAGAAGAACCAGTCCACATTCTGGCCACTCGCATCGCCGCTGCGCCAGATGATGAGCAGCAGTAACGGCGGCGCCAGCGACAGACACGAGATCGCCCCCTGCCACAGACTCGGCACGAACTTGCGCCCGGCATCGCGCGCGCGCACCGTCTCCGCCCCGAAGGCGAGAAGGCAGAGCACAGCCCAGCCGAAGATGTGCGCCACCGTCAGGAGAAGACCGATCGGCACGAACAAGGCATGGCGCAGCCGCCACTTTTCCTGCCGGCCCAGCCTGAGCCAAAGCGCATAGGCGTTGAGCGCGAGCGCGAGCGACAGAAGATAATTGACGAAGCCCCAGATGAAGGGGAAGCTGTATGCGAAGGGGAGCGCGAACAAGGCCGGCGGCGGCACGCGACCATGCGCCTCGTGCGCGGTCCAGAGCATGCCCGTGGTCGTCAGCACGACGATGCCGATCACGATCAGCTTCACGCCGAGCTCCAGCCCGAACAGGGCCGCCATCGGTACGATCAACAGATCGACACCGAGATTGGCGATGAAGGCCCAGTGAAAGCTGAAATAGTCCGCGCGCAGCGGATCTGTCGGGTCCGATAGCTGAATGCGGTAGCGGCCCATATGCTCGGGCAGATCGGTCAACGGCGGTATCGTGGGCCAGATCAAAGGCACCGCGCTCAGCAGCACGAGCGCAATCAGGAACCAGCGGCTGTTCCACCAACCGGCGGGCGTCTCGACCTGGGGCGCGGAGCGGAACATCGCGGTCCCTTATGGCGTGGTCTGCCGGCGCGACAAGTGCCCACAAAGACGATAAGCCGAAGAACGATGCGGGATAGACGGACTATTTGGACGGCGATCATTATTTTGATCGCGATCGGTGTCGGGCTTCGTACTTGGAACATCACGACGGAGCCGATGTGGCTGGACGAGGCCTATAGCGCCTACGCCGCCGACCACGGCTTCGCTTTCCTGTGGCAGGTGGTGCCGCGTTATGAAACTCATCCGCCCTTCTATTATAGCCTCCTCCATCTCTGGGTTCTGGCGTTCGGAAACGGGCTGACATCGCTTCGGCTGTTGGGCTGGCTCGCAGGAATCGCGACGCTGCCGGTGATGATGATGGTGGCGGATCAGGCGGGTCGCTGGATGGGCTGGGACGCCGAGCGCCGCAGCGGGCTGCGGCTTGCGACCATCGGGCTTGCGAGCCTTTCACTGGCGCTGGTCGAGATGACGCGCGAGATTCGCCCCTATCCACTCATGATCCTCTGTTATGCCGGCGCGATCGGATTGATCCTTCAGCTGGCACGTCGTGCCGGGCAGCGTGAGCCGGTCTCCGGCGGAACGCTGGCCGCTTATTTTGTACTGCTGGAGATCCTGCTCTGGCTGCACAATCTCGGACCGCTCTACGGGTTGGCCCTCACTCTCGCTCTGGCCATCGCACTACCGTTCCGCAACCTCACCCGGCGGGATTGGATGTGGCTGATATCGGGTCATGTCCTCGTTGCCGTTGCGTATGTGCCCGCCCTGATGATCCTGCGGCAACAGGCCGCCACCTGGACCGCCCATACGTGGCTTCGTTTCAGCTTCGACTTCGGGCTGATCGATCATCTCATGACGCTTTACGGAGTACCGGGGTGGGTGGGGCTTGCCAGCCTACTGCTCGCTGGCCTGGCCGTGGCAACACTGGCACCGGCGCGCAATGGAACACGCCTCGCAGCAATACTGCTGGTGCTTGCCCTTGTCCCACCTCTGCTGGCGATCCTGCTGTCAGCGGCGGTAGCGCCGATATTCGTCACCCGTATTTTCACGGCGGTAGCGGTTCCCGCGGTGCTTCTGCTCGCGATCGGCGCCAGCGCGCCAGCGCGCTATCGTATGCTCGGCGTCGGAGCAGCGGTGCTGATTGGTGCGTCGATGCTGACAGGCGGCATCCAGGCTCGGCTCGGGCCACCGATGCAGGATTGGTACCGCACGGTGGATTGGCTTGGCACACATTTCCGCCCCGGCGACGAGGTCTTCGCTTATCCCAACGAAGGCAAGCTGCCGCTGTACTATGCGCTGCGGGACAAGGGTCTGAGCCTGCCAATCCGGGCAATCCCGACTGATGTACCCTCGTTTGAGGTGCGGCATGGCATGCACCCGACCGGCACGCGCGGCGTGTCCACCCTACCGCAGACGGAACTGCACGCCATCGCCCAGGATCCAGCGACGCGTGTTATCCCGACGATCTGGCTGCTTCGCCTAGGTCCCGAGACCTTTGATCCGGGCGACGTCTTTCTGGGCGAACTGCACCGCGACCGATATGTCGTGCGCGCCTGGCGAGACGGCCCAATCGACATCATTGGTTTGCGGAAACGAAAAGGGCCCGATTCTCCGGCGGAAGCCGAGCCGCCGGGGAAGCACGACGCTCGTTAGCATCCCACGCCCGACGGCCCGTCCGCGGCCGGAAATTGTGGTGGTTCAGATTGCGGTAAGCGCCTGATCGAAGTCAGCGACGAGATCATCCGCATTTTCAACCCCGATCGAGATGCGGACAAGGTTGTCGCCGATCCCGAGCGCTGCCTTGCGCGCATCCGGCACTGACAGATGCGTCATCGCCGCCGGATGGCTTGCCAGCGTCTCGGTGCCGCCGAGGCTGACCGCGAGCTTGGCGATCTTGAGCGCGTCGAGGAAGCGGAACGCCTCCGCCTCGCCGCCCTTCAGATAGAGCGAGAAGGTCGATCCCGCGCCGCTGCAATGGCGCTGATAGATATCCGCCTGGCGCGACCCTTCTTCCAGGAAGCCCAGATAACCGACATGTTCGACCTTGGGATGACCCCGCAACCAGGCGCAGACTTTGGCTGCATTCTCGCCCGCGCGGCTCATCCGCAATTCGAGCGTTTCGAGGCTGCGCAGCAGCATCCAGGCCGGGTGCGGATCGAGGATCGTGCCGATCGTGTTGCGCATCAGCCGAATCGGATCCAACGCCGCCTTTGAGCCGACCGCCCCGCCCGCAACCAGATCGCTATGCCCGCCGGCATATTTGGTGAGGCTGTAGAGCACAATATCCGCGCCGTGCTTCAACGGCTGCTGCCAGAGGGGACCCAGGAAGGTGTTGTCGATCACAACCAGCGGCTTCTCCCCCTTGAACAGCGCATCGCGCGACGCGGTCACCGCCTCGATATCGACCAACGCATTAGTCGGGTTCGCAGGGCTTTCGAGATAGATGAGCGGTACGCGCCCACTGGCCGAGGCCTTGGTCATCACCGCGTCTATTTCCTCGCGCGTGGCGCCAGCGGGGAAATCCAGCCAGTGCACGCCAAAGCGGCCGAGGATCTTGCCGATTAAGGTCTCGGTCGCGGCATAGAGCGGCGCCGAGTGAACGATCGTGTCGCCGGGCCGGACCAGCGCCAGCAGAACGGTCGCGATAGCGGCCATACCCGACGAAAAGGTCAAGGCATCCTCGGCGCCCTCCCAGATGCCGAGCCGATCCTCCAAGATCTCCTGGTTAGGACCGTTGAAGCGCGAATAAACCAGGCCCTCCGCCCCGCCGGGCCGCTTGCCGGTCACGCCTTCGAAGAAGCGCTTGCCGTGGGCTGCACTCTCGAAAACATACGTGGACGTGAGGAAGACCGGCGGCTTCAACGATCCTTCGGACAAAGCGGGATCGAAGCCATGGCCCATCATCAAGGTGGAGGGGCTGAGGCGGCGTCCGCCGACTTCGAGCGGCTGATGACGCGGACGACGCCGCGGTTCGCCGCCCGTGAGGTCGGCTTCAGTCATGGGTGTCTTGGCCAAGTTGCTGGACCTTTGCGAACATGTTGTATGGCCGCCGCAAACATTTGCGGCGCCTTGTCATGCCCCCTTCTCCCAAATTCACGGGACTTGGAGAAGGGCCGATCGCGGGGCTTTCGCGCCGGCGCAGTTCAGCGGAAAAAGAACAGCCAAAGCAGAAGCACGACCCCGAGGGGAACGCCCAGCAGCCAAAGGATGAAAGCTCGTCCCATCACACACTCTCCCGCGGCCGGCCGTCCTGGGCCGGCTTACGGAGGCGAAACGAGCTTTCCTTAGGCCTGTTCCGATTCCGGCGAGGAGTCGCGGAAGTAAGGCTCGACCACGCCGTTCAGCTTCATCGTGAGCGGATTGCCTTTGCGGTCGCGCGTCTTGGCCATGGCGAGCCGCACCCAGCCCTCGCTCACCGAATATTCCTCGACGTTGAAGCGTTCCTGGCCATTGAAGATGATCCCCACGCCGCGCGCGAGCGCGTCCGCGTCGTAATGCTCGCTGCGGGGATCGACCGAAAGGCGGTCGGGCGGGGTAGGGTTGCCGGTTTCGTCACTCATGCCGGCGCCCATAGCGAGCTTCGTGGCGGGCGTCATCTGTCGTGACCTTCGAAGAATGGCCCGGAGTTTATTCCGCTGCCTTCACTCCCACTTTGCCGAGTCGAAGCGGATCGGGCGGCCGACGGCTCGGGCGGCCAATCCGCCGTCGCGCATCACGACGTTGCCGCGCACGATCGTGCCGACCGGCTTGCCGGTGATTTCCATTCCCGTGAAAGGCGACCAGCCGCAGCGTGAGGCGAGCCAATCATCCTCGATCGTCCAGCGCGCCTTCAGGTCGACCAGCGTGAAATCGGCATCGTAGCCGGCAGCGATGCGCCCCTTGCCGGTCATGCCGAAGACGCGCTGCGGCCCTGCTGAGGTCAGCTCGACCAGGCGCTGCAGCGAGAGGCGTCCATGCGCGACATGGTTGAGCATCAGCGGGAGAAGGGTTTGTACCCCCGGCATGCCGCTCGGCGATTCGGGATAGGGCTTTGCCTTCTCCTCTTTGGTGTGCGGCGCATGATCCGAGCCGAGCACGTCGGGCACACCCTGGTTGAGCCAGTGCCACAGGCCGTCGCGATGCGCGCCCGACCGGATAGGCGGGTTCATTTGCGCGTAGGTGCCCAAGCGGGGATAGGCCTCCTCCCCCGCGAGCGTGAGGTGCTGCGGCGTCACCTCGCAGGTGGCGATGTCCTTGTTGGCAGCGATCAGCTCCAGCTCGGCCGGCGTGGTCACGTGCAGTACGTGGACCGGGCGCCGTGCAGCACGCGCGAGGCGCAAAATGCGGCGTGTCGCCAACATCGCGCTTTCATCGTCGCGCCACACGGGATGCGATGACGGATCGCCCGCCACGCGTTCGCTTTGTCGGGCGATCATGCGGGGCTCGTCCTCCGCATGAACCGCGACTCGGCGGCGGCCGCTCATAAGCACGCGCGCCAGTTCGGCATCCTCGGACACGAGCAGATCGCCGGTCGAGGATCCCATGAAGATCTTGACGCCGGCGGCGCCCGGCAACCGCTCAAGCTCGCCCAGCAATTCGGCATTGGCGCTGGTCGCACCGACATAAAAAGCATGATCGCACCACATGCGCCCGTCGGCGCGCGCAAGCTTGTCGGCCAGCGCGCCCTCGCTATCGGTATTGGGTTTGGTGTTCGGCATCTCGAACACCGCGACCACGCCGCCCAGTACGGCGGCGCGGCTGCCGCTCTCCAGATCCTCCTTGGCTTCGAGACCCGGCTCGCGGAAATGGACCTGGCTGTCGACCACGCCTGGCAGCACGGTCAGCCCGGTGCAGTCGATTACCTCCCCCGCGTCGCCCGAGTCGCCGATGCTGGCGATTCGGCCGTCACGTACACCGACCGAAGCCTGGACCGGCCCGCCAGGCGTCCATACGGTACCGTTCTTGAGCAGAAGATCGTAGCTGGCCACAGGCGTCTCCGTTGGCAAATGCCTTGTCGATCCCTAGCTCGGTCGCATGACCGCGACCACCCTTACCGACCGCGCCGTGATCCGCCTCTCGGGGGAGGACGTGCGGGGATTTTTGCAAGGCCTCGTCACCAGCGACGTGTCGGGTGCGCTTCCCGTCTGGGCCGGCCTGCTGACGGCGCAGGGCAAGGCGCTGTTCGATTTCCTGGTATGGGCGGACGGGGACGATCTGCTGATCGATTGCGAGGCCGGGCAGGCCGATGCGTTGATCCGGCGACTGTCGCTCTACCGGCTGCGGCGCAGGATCGACATTGCGCGCGATCCGACGCTCGCCGTGCATTGGTCGCTCGAAGCAGGGGCTGGTGTGCCCGACCCTCGCCTGCCTGCGCTCGGCTATCGCTGGATCGCGCCAGCGGACGATCCGGTCGAGGGCTGGCGCGCGCATCGGCTCGCGCTTGGTGTAGTCGAGGGGATAAGCGAGATCGGATCCGACAAGACCTTGTGGCTCGAGGCCAATGCCGCCGAGCTCAACGGCGTAAGCTTCTCCAAGGGCTGCTATGTCGGCCAAGAGAATACGGCGCGGATGAACTGGCGGCAGAAGGTCAATCGACGGCTGGTGGTGATGCGTTCACCCGAAGACCCCGGTGAGAGCACCAACATTTATTATTCTGACCTTAGCCTCGGCGTGTTGCGGTTGCCCGTCGAGCGAATTGCTCAGGCGATCAGTGGAGAAACGGCGGAGCCGCTGATCGTTCCCGACTGGTTGGCCGGTGCTATTTAGCAACAATATGCAGGCAAAATCGCAGCGCCGTGTTGCGTTAACTATCTAATCCCATTGCCAATCTGTAGCCCTGAAGTTATCCACAGAGCTAAGGCAGAGGCGTTTGGCCCGCTCAAGTCCTCCGTGGCTCGAGTCCCAGACGGTCAACAGACCAAGAACAAGATTGACCGGGACGCGGCAGTAATGCCGTAAGCGAGAGCGGGGATTTCTGAACATGCGTAGTCGCGTGGTGTACACGGCTGTGGCCGCGATCGGTATGCTGTGCGCAGCAGGTGTCGCCACGGGGGCGTGGGCGACCGACATCAGTGCCCATCTCATTGAAGCAGACGTATCTGCGCCCGCCATCTGGGGGATGGTCGTGGTCGGCTTCGATCTGTTCGGTGCGCAGCTCCGCCGTCACCGGCCGCAGGAGGTGTTCGCCTAAGATTTTACAGTTCCATTGGGGGGAGAAGCCCGGGCCGCGCACCGCGCAGCCCGGGCTTTTTGTTGCTTTCTGAAGGACTGCTGCCAGGCGGCGTAGCGATACAGCGGTCGCCACGGTTTCCGAACGCTCGCTGCGCTCGCACCCCTCTCTCCAACCTCTCTCCCGCGAGGGGAGAGAGGCTATTAGCGCGCGGCAAGAACGTCCAGGCGCTTAGGAGGCGAGTTTGCGCAACACGTAAGGCAGGATGCCGCCGTTCAGGAAGTAATCGAGCTCGTTGACCGTATCGATGCGGCAGCGTGCCTCGAAGCTGGATTCGCTGCCGTCGGCGCGCTTGACCTTGACCGTGACCATCTGGCGGGGACGCAGGCCCGCGACATTCTCGATCGTGAACAGCTCACTGCCATCGAAGCCCAAAGTCTTGCGGTCGACACCTTCCGGGAATTGCAGCGGCAACACGCCCATGCCGACCAGATTGGAGCGGTGGATGCGTTCGAAGCTTTCGGCGATGACCGCACGAACGCCGAGCAAATTGGTGCCCTTGGCCGCCCAGTCGCGCGATGAGCCGGTGCCATATTCCTTGCCCGCGACCACAACCAACGGCGTGCCGTCGGCCTTGTACTTCTGCGCGGCGTCGTAGATCGCCAGCGTCTCGCCGGTCGGCACATAGCGGGTCATGCCGCCCTCGACGCCGGGCACCATCTCGTTGCGGATACGGATATTGGCGAAGGTGCCGCGCATCATCACTTCATGATTGCCGCGACGCGCGCCATAGCTGTTGAAGTCCGCCTTCGAGACCTGATGCTCGTTGAGGTAACGACCTGCCGGGCTGTCGACCTTGATCGAGCCCGCCGGCGAAATGTGATCGGTCGTGATCGAATCGCCGAGAATGGCGAGCGGCCGCGCCTCGACAATGTCTTCGACCGGCGCCGGGGTCATCGTCATGCCTTCGAAATAAGGCGGGTTCTGGACGTAGGTCGATCCAGCCGACCAGGTGTAAGTGTCTGAGCCTTCAACCTGAATGCCGCGCCATTTGGCGTCGCCCTCGAACACGTTGGCGTAGCGCGTGCGGTACATTTCGCTGTCGATTACTGAGCCGATCAGGTCGCTCACCTCCTGATTGGTCGGCCAGATATCCTTGAGCATTACGGGTGAGCCGTCTTCGGTCGTACCGATCGGCGTGGTGGTGATGTCCTCGCGCACGGTACCCTTGAGCGCATAGGCCACGACCAGCGGCGGCGACGCGAGGAAATTAGCGCGCACGTCGGGAGAGACGCGGCCTTCGAAATTGCGGTTGCCCGACAGGACCGAGGCGGCGACCAGATCATTTTCGTTGATCGCCTTGCTGATCGGCGCGGGCAGCGGCCCCGAATTGCCGATGCAGGTGGTGCAGCCATAGCCGACCAGGTTGAAGCCGATCGCGTCGAGGTCCTCGCTCAGCTTCGCCTTGTTGAGATAGTCGGTGACCACCTGGCTGCCGGGCGCGAGGCTGGTCTTGACCCAGGGCCTGGGCTTGAGGCCGAGCGCACGCGCCTTGCGCGCAACCAGGCCGGCAGCGACCAGCACCGAGGGATTGGACGTGTTGGTGCAGCTGGTGATCGCCGCAATGACCACGTCGCCATGGCCGACATCATAGTCGCCGCCCTCGACAGCAACACGCGTGTCGGAATCGCCGGTCTTTTTATAGCCGGTGACGAGCTCGTTATTGAAATTGTCGTCGACGTTCGACAGCAGCACCTTGTCCTGCGGGCGCTTGGGGCCGGCCAGGCTCGGCTGGACGGTCGACATGTCGAGCGCGAGCGTATCGGTGAAGACGGGGTCTTCGGCGGTGGCGTCGCGCCACATGCCCTGCGCCTTGGCATAAGCCTCGACCAGTTCGATCTGCGCATCGTCACGACCGGTAAGGCGCAGATAGTTGATGGTGGCGGTATCGACCGGGAAGAAGCCGCAGGTCGCGCCATATTCGGGCGCCATGTTGGCGATGGTCGCGCGATCGGCGAGCGTGA
>Ga0207647_10002054_pt1 | contig 15384 bp, 13 predicted proteins | sample KBSCornC2_FD_184295 | JGI IMG/M metagenome (GOLD analysis project Ga0207647, IMG submission 184295) | Corn rhizosphere microbial communities from Kellogg Biological Station, Michigan, USA - C2 (SPAdes) (version 2) | ecosystem: Host-associated > Plants > Roots > Rhizosphere ...
GCAAGTGCACGAACAGCTCATACGCGAGAAGGGAGTCGCCACCGAGCAGGAAGAAGTCGTCATGGCGATCGAGCGCCGGCAGAGGAAGCTTGAGGGTTGCCCTCCACAGCGCCGCGATCTCGATCTCGAGCGCGCTCCATGGCGCATCCGCTTCACCGTCTCGAACGTCCATCACGGGGCAAACTCGGGCCACTTCCTGCCGATCGATCTTGCCCCCCGCTACACCCGGCTCCTTTGCCGCCATCGGTTGCGCAACCTTTTGCGTCGCCACGGCCGGACGCGCGCTCTTCACTGGTCTGGTTTCAAATGCGACCCGCTTAATGTCCATCAAATGAAGCGGCGACACGTTGTCAGACGTGACGTTGCCACCCCACGAACCGCAGCCCAACGTCATCGACGGCGGCAGCGCTGTCGAGAACCCGATTGCGCCGTGAGTTGTGGGCGTGTTCACCGTGATTCGCGAGGCCGGCATCTCAGCACCGAATTTCACGGCTGCTTCGCGCGAGCGAGTGTGAATGCCAGCGGTATGGCCCATACCACCGTACCCCAGCACTTCCTTACTGCGTTGCGCACACTTCTCGAGCCCGTCAACAACGTAGAAAGCAAGAATCGGCGAGAGTTTTTCCATCGACAACGGATGGTCGCGTCCGACACCGGCAACGTCTGCGAGCAGACAACGCGTTCCCGGCGGCACAGTAATACCGGCCATCTTAGCAATCACTTCAACCGACTTGCCCACGATCGCGGGATTGAGCGAACGCTGTGGAGTCGCGACGACCCTTGCGAGTTGATCTGCTTCAGATGCCGAGAGGAAATGCGCACCCTGGAGTTTGAACTGTTCGCGAACTGCCTGCTCGATCGGCGCGTCGCAAACCACGGCCTGCTCGGAAGCGCAGATTGTTCCGTTGTCAAAACACTTACCTGTCAAAATATCCTGCACCGCTTTCGGCACGTCCGCAGTTCTCTCGACGCAAACGGGCACGTTGCCTGGTCCAACACCGAACGCCGGTTTACCGGACGAGTAGGCGGCGCGCACGAGACCGATACCGCCGGTGGCGAGAATCACGGCCGTCTGCTTGTGCTTCATCAAGGTTTCGGTGCCTTCGATCGTCGCGGTCGTCATGCAACCGATCGCATCCGCGGGTAAACCTTCCTTGATTCCGGCGTCGCGCATAACGCGCGCTGTCTCGTTGATGCACCTGGCAGCCGATGGATGCGGTGAGAGCACCACGGTGTTACGCGATTTGATCGCGATCAAGATCTTGAAGATTGCAGTTGAAGTCGGATTAGTAGAAGGAATGATGCCGGCTACGACGCCACGCGGGCTTGCGATCTCTACAACGTCTTTCGTTTCGGAAACAATTCCCTTCGTGCGCAAACCGCGGAAATAGTTCCAAACATCCTCGGCGGCGAAACGATTCTTTTCCTGCTTGTCGGAGGGAACTCCGTATCCGGTTTCCTCGACGGCCATTGCTCCGAGTCGTGCCGCATCAGCTAAGGCGGCCCGAGCCATCGCTTCGCAGATCCGATCGATCTTTGCCTGATCGAACTCGGCCACTTGAGCCTGCGCGCGGTGCGCCGCCTCCACCAGATCGCGCGCCTGCTGCACTGAAACTAGATCTTTATCGACGGACATGACAACCTCTCATTGCCGATTTCCAATTGCCGATTGCCAATTTGATTAACCAAGGCGTGCTAACCACTAAATTGGCAATTGGAAATCGGCAATTGGCAATTATCTCGCGCGCTCTTTGTTCGCTTCACGCGTGCCGGCGCCCAGCGATCGTCCCTGATCGCCCTGGCCCAACTGTCCGCGCGCGCCACCTTGCAGCGCCTGCTCATCCGGACTCAGACCGGTGCGCCCGTTGACGGGAAGCACGCGCTCAACTTCAGCATGTGGTCTCGGAATGACGTGGACGCTGATGAGTTCGCCAACTCTTCGCGCTGCCGCCGCGCCTGCATCGGTCGCCGCCTTCACGGCACCAACATCACCGCGCACAAAGATCGTCACATATCCGGCGCCGATATACTCTTTCCCAAGCAGTTGCACGTTCGCTGCTTTGACCATCGCATCGGCGGCCTCAACTGCACCCACGAATCCTTTGGTCTCAACCATTCCGAGTGCTTCCAGGGCCATCTCTTTGTCCTCACTTTAGTCTTGGTTGTAAAGATTAAAAGTGACTGTATCGGGTCACTGTGGCGTCAACGTACCACCGCGGGCGGCAAGAAGCAAGAGACGCTGATCTTTTGAGAAGCAAAAGTTTGACACCGTTTAGCAGCGCAAGCTATAGTGCAGAAAAAGTGGGAGTTGTACGTTTCATACAAGCGGCGCGCTGATAGACCTGGGGTAACAATCCAACCAACCCGACGCCAGGAATCGAGCGAGTGGAGATGGCAGCGAGTATAGGCGAACAATTGCGACTCGCCCGCGAGGAGCGCGGCATTGGCCTGCGCGAAATCTGCGATCAAACTCGCATCTCTGTCCATTATCTCGAAGCAATCGAAGCGAATGATTACAAACGTCTGCCGGGCGGCGTTTTCAATCGCAGCTTTATTAAGGCCTACGCGAAGTGTGTGGGCTACGACGAGCGCGAGGCGATCGAAGGCTACACGCGGTACCTGCGCGAACACGGTGAGTCGACTGACGACATCAACACGACGCCGCTTCATTCGAAAGTCTATACAGATACTCCGGCCACACGCTCCCCTGTTCTGACCGTGCTGCTGGCGATTTTGATTCTGGCAATTCTGACGGGGGCCGCCCTCGCAGCGCTGCACTGGTTCCAACGTGTATAGCCACAAAAAGCACAAAAGGCACAAAAAGAAGTTTCTACTTTCGGGGATCTCTTTTGTGTTTTTTGTGCCTTTTGTGCTTTTTGTGGCTAGCTTTTATATTAGTGGCCAATATGATTACACCTGATATTTTTGAAGGCCTAACTTTCGACGACGTACTCTTAATCCCGGATCGCTCCGACGTCCTGCCCTCCCAAACCGATACATCAACACATTTCACACGGAATATTCGACTTCAGATCCCGCTGTGCTCCGCCGCGATGGACACAGTAACGGAAGCGGCGCTCGCGATCGCCCTCGCACAGCAGGGCGGCATCGGCGTGATTCACAAGAACCTGAGCATCGAACGACAGGCGGAAGAAGTCGACAAAGTAAAAAGATCTGAGTCGGGAATGATCGTCGATCCAGTTACGATTCGACCCGATCGACCGGTGCGTGAAGCGTTGCAGGTGATGGAGCGTTTTCACATCAGCGGCGTTCCCGTGGTTGATGAGACGGGCCACCTCGTCGGAATCATCACGAACCGCGATCTTCGTTTTGAAACGCGGTTCGATATTCCGGTCTCTGAAGTGATGACGAAACAACCGCTCGTCACCGTCCCTGTGGGTACGACACTCGAGCAAGCCAAAGCAGTGCTTCAGAAGCATCGCATCGAGAAACTCCTCGTCGTCGACGACGATAAGCATATAAAAGGACTGATCACAGTCAAAGACATTCAGAAAGCAATCAAGTATCCGTCGGCAGCGAAAGACAATCTCGGACGACTGCGAGTTGCTGCGGCAATCGGCGCGACTGGTGATTATCGCGAGCGTGCCGATGAGCTCGTCAGGGCGCGGGTCGATTGTCTCGTGATCGACACGGCGCATGGTCACTCGTCACGTGTGATCGAAGCAGTTAAGGAGATTAAGAAACGCCATCCGGAAACAGATTTGATTGCCGGGAACGTAGGAACGACTGCCGGTGCGCAGGAGTTGATCGATGCGGGTGTTGACGCCATCAAGGTCGGCATTGGTCCAGGATCGATTTGTACTACGCGAGTCGTGACCGGCGCGGGCGTGCCACAGATAACGGCGATCTCGAGTTGTGTGAAAGCTGCTCGCGAGAAGAATGTCCCGGTGATCTCCGATGGTGGCGTGAAGTTTTCAGGTGACGTTGCCAAGGCGATCGCTGCCGGCGCTGACGTTGTCATGATCGGGTCGTTGTTCGCAGGTACTGAAGAAGCGCCGGGAGAAGTGATTCTCTTCCAGGGTCGTTCATTCAAAACTTATCGCGGCATGGGATCGATTGGCGCGATGCGCGAAGGCTCACGCGATCGCTACGCGCAGGACACAGTTGAGACTGACTCGAAGCTGGTCCCGGAAGGTATTGAAGGTCGCGTGCCGTACAAAGGCACACTCGCAGAAATGGTGACTCAACTCGTCGGTGGCTTGCGTTCCGGAATGGGATACACCGGCTGCCGCACGATCTCGGAATTCCAGGAGCGGACGCGCTTCCTCCGCATTACTTCAGCAGGACTGAAGGAATCACATGTCCACGATGTCATTATCACCAAAGAAGCTCCAAACTACCGATTAGAATAAGCCACGGATTACACGGATGAACACAGGTAAATAAATCCGGTGTTCATCCGTGTCCATCTGGCTAAAAAACGTATCGAAGCTGAAACTGCCCGATACGCCCACCATTGACGTTCCCAATCAACAGGTTTCCGGTGTTGAATCGGAAATCGTTGAACGTGGTGTCCGTCACATCACCCGTGCCTGGGGCAAACTGCGGCGTGTTCAAAGCATTGAAGTAATCAAACCGGATCTCAAACTTGTCACTCTCCATCGGCGTGAACTTGAGATCGATTGTCTTCGTCAAACTAAGATCCAGCCGGTTCTGTTTTGGTCCACGCAGAATATTTCGTCCCGCCAGACTTGACCTGAATTTCTGATCAACCTGAAACCGCACGTTCGCAGGATCTACCGGATTGCCGTTCAGATCCGTGAAACCGGTAGGCGATTCCAGACCGGTAAAGAAGTTCGATATAGCGACCGAGTTTGCCGGCGCATTTGGATTGCTAACCTGCGGCCGATCGTTTGTGGCGCTTCCGTCACCATTCAGATCGATTCCCCCGACAAACGGCGACTGCACGTTCCCGGACTGGATGCGATACGTGCCGGCAACCGAATAGCCACCCAGAACGTTGTGAACGAACCCTGATCTACCCAGGCTCGGTAAATCGTAAATGAACGTCGCGACAAATCGATGCGGCACGTCAAACGACGAGACACTCCGATCGGTGCGACGATTGTTCGGATCAGATCCCACACTACTGCCACCCGTGGTCACAAACACTTCGCTGTTCACGTCGTCAATAGATTTTGAATACGTGTAAGCAAACCGCATCAACAAACCGCTGCTGAATCCACGATCGAGTCGCGCTTGCAGAGAGTTGTAAGTCGAATCGCCACCATTCGTGCGTGCCACGACCGAGCCACGATTCGGAAATGCCCTGACGAGCGTATCGAAACCACCAACGCCCGGATTCAATTGCTCGTTGATAAAGAGACGTGTTCCGCGCGAGCCGACATACGCCACATCACCGATGAGCTTGAATGGCAACTCGCGTTGAATACCGAAGTTGTAAACATACGTCTGTGGATTGACGAGATCCGTCGGAATCGTGTTGACAGTCGCAAACGGATCGGGTGTTCCCTTCGTTGGCAACGATCCGGTTCCGAAGTTTGCGATACCGCGCGGATCCGTACCGGGATCCAACGACGCTCCGAAGTTGGTCACACCAAATGAATTCGGAACGGTGGCTGCAGTATTTGCCAGAATGTTGTTGAAGAAGAAATCATAGTTGACCGCAAATCCGCCGCGAATGACAGTCTTGTTATCACCGAAGAGTTTCTTTCCGAACTTCGGCGAATAAGCAAAGCTGAAACGTGGTGCGAAGTTGTTGTTGTCACGTTCCTGGCGTGCAACCGCGTCGACAGCCTGGTCAAAACCAGCAAAGGCTGGAAACGCAATTGCGTTGAACGGCGTGCCGTAATTCTCGTAACGCAGTCCCAATGTCAGCGTGAAATTTGGCTTGACTCGCCACGCATCTTCCACAAAGTAATTCTGGTAGAAAGCGTTCGGCACGATTACGGGACTGCCGAACTGAATGCTCGCGCCGCCCGCGCCACGACCGGAAAACTGATCGACGAAGTTTCCAAAGGCATTGAAACCACCGCCTCCGGCAAACGTGAGCACGCCGCGCGAGTTGAAAGGTATTGCCTGCGAAGCACGCTGAATATTCAGGTCGGCTCCGAACCTCCAGGTATGGTTACCGGCGGTGTACGAAAGCGTGTCCTGTATCTGGTAGTTATTGAAGAGCCGGCCCTGCGGGAAGATAAACGGCAATCCAACACCGGTGATGCCCTGGCCCAGACCAGCGCCACTGAACGAGAAGAGGGGACCCGACGCCTGGATCTGAGGATCGCGCGCGCCAAAGGTCACATCGAATCTTCCGTAACCAAACCGGGCTTCGTTCACGACTCCCGTCGACAGGTTACGGGTGTAATTGAAATAGAAGTTCTGTACGAGACTAGGCACATCAACTTCAAATCCCGGAAATGGCGAGCCGCCCGAGCCAACAGTAGGAAACTGATTGTTGAAGGCCTGCTTATCGTAGACGTAACGAAACGACAGACTGTCTTTCAAGGTCGGTGTCCAATCGACACGAGTAAGAAACTGATCGTCGGTTACTGGCTGCGTACTGCTTATGTTCGTTTCACCGAAATCGATGTCAGGGCGTCGTCCGCCGAGGGACACCGACGAGATCTCGCGTTGTCCGCGCAGATTTCCGACAATGTTCAGGTAGCGATCCAGATTTGGATTGGTTCCGGCCGGAAACAATTCGCGAAGTTTCGCAAAGCCGTCTGCCGTAGGCACGCGCACTGTTGCATCCGTACCCGAGCGAACCAGGTCGCGCTGGTACGTGCCAAAGAAGAAAAGCTTGTCTTTCTTTATTGGACCACCGAACGAGAAGCCAAATGTGTTTTCAGTCAGGACCGGTTTTTTCGTGCCGTCTGCTCGTTGACTGGCCGTCAACGAATTGAAAGCGCTGTTGTTGATTACATCATAGGCTGAGCCATGAAACTCGTTCGAGCCACTCCGCGTTACCACGTTTACGATTGCACCACCCGCACGTCCAAACTCCGCGGAGTAATCTGATTGCAGCACGGCTACCTGGCTGTAACCGTCGCGCAGAATCGGAATGTACGACTGGCCCGCTATTGAGTTGTCGTTGTTATCCAATCCGTCGATCAACTGGTTGTTCGCACGCGCGCGCAGTCCGTTGACGGAAAACTCCGTTCCCTGAACGAAACCGCCGGCGAGTGGGCCAGGATCGACAACACCCGGCAGCGTGAACACGATGTTTGCCGGATTAAGAGCAGGCGTCGGCAAATCGGTGATTTCTCGTTTGCTAAGCGTGTTGACGCGAGCTCCGTCCTGCGACTGAAGAGCGATTTCACTGCCGGTCGTCACGACGACCATTTCCGTCTGCGTGCCTACTTCGAGGAGAAAGTTAGCGGAAGTAGTCTGGGCCGCAGAGATAATCAGACCATCGCGCGTGATCGTTTTGAATCCGGACTGGCTGATTTCAATTCTGTAGGTTCCGGGATCGATGGCATCAAAGCGAAAGCCGCCGTCGGCATTTGTCGTCGTCACGCGCGTGACACCCGTAGCGGCGTTGGTGATCTTCACCTCAGCGCCCGTAATGACGGCGCTGTTCTGATCGCTAACATTCCCGACGAAAAACCCCTTGCTTGTTTGACCAAAAGCGCTGGCGGAGATGGCGACAGTCACCAGAGCCATGATCAGTAGTTTAAAACTAACTCTTGTCACGACGATAAACTCCTTGAATTTCACTTGGACAAGTCAGAACCACCACGCGGTAGCGGGTGGATGAAGCGCAGCGATCGACGTGTCTACGACGTACCCACCCGCTACCGCGTGGTGGTTCTGACTGTGCCCAACTAGGTTTCGTAACTTTCAGGGAGACTACTATTGCAGGCAAGCAGTTGCAGGTTGCAGTAGCAGCTTGCTACCTGTAACTGCTGCCTGCTCATGCTGCTCCATCACACGCGGGAAAGCGGCACGTCTTCTAGGACGGAGCAGACGACGAAGCTTCATTCGCGCTTTGTGCAATTGCGATTTGGAAGTACCGACCGCGCAGCCGAGCATCTGGCTGATCTGATGATGCTCGTAGCCCTCCATGTCGTGGAGAATGAACACGGCTCGATAACCGGGTGACAATTGCTGGATAGCTTCCTCTAAAGCAATGCGATCGATAACTGAACTGTTGTTGTGATTCGGCGCTGCGCCGGCAAAGCTGCTCAGCGTCTCCGTATCATCGGTTGCTAGTTCCGGTCTCGCAGCGACTTTGCGAAAGTGCATGAGCACTGCGTTGGTCGTCAGCCGGTGAAGCCAGGTCGTGAATAGTGAGTCACCGCGAAATGTCTTCAACTTGCGGTAGAGTTGAATGAAGACCTCCTGCGTCAGGTCTTCCGCCTCCGCTACGCTCCGCGTCATACGCAGGCATTGAGCGTAGACCCGGCGATGGTAGGTCCGATAGACCTCTTCGAACGCTGCCATGTCGCCGGATGCCGCGAGTTCCACATTTCGATCGGTAATCACTTTTCACTCACCTATCGAATCTGAAACGTTTACTGCTGAGCTGCCACAAGCGTGATTACCTCTGCTTTTGGCGCCTTCACTGCTGCGACTCTATTGTCACGAGCATTCTTCTCGAGATCGCGTTCGGCGCGCGTCTTGAGAAATGCTCGGCCCGTTCCGCCGCCCGCCGGCCAAACTTCTGAAAGGAAATACTGGTCGCCATAACGGTGAAAAATGAGCTCGGCTCGACTCTTCGTGTTGAATGTGACGATGGGTATGCTGAAACGATTTGTGGTCGACTGCCCATCGATGCTTCTGATTTGCAGAACTGTATCGCCGCTGGTCTCTTGACTACGTCCAACCGAATACTTGCCGGCCGGCAGTGTCTGGTCGGCGATTTTAAAATCGAATGGAATGTCTACGGTTAGTTTGTACTGTAAGCTTTGAGCCTGCGCTGATCCGCCCGCAACGATGATAGCCGCGACAAGTAATGCGGCTGTGATGAATCCTTTTACGACTGTTCTATTCATGATAAATCTCCTCATCCTTTCTTGATGAACCGTTCTACTCTATGTACCGTGGGGGTGGTCCAATTATTCCGGCCACGGACGACACCGATTGAAAATCGGATTTGTTATCCCCTTGTAGCGACAACATGAGTCGCTTGCGGGCGCGCGCCAAACGCGACATGACGGTCCCGATCGGAACTCCCAAAACAACCGCGATCTCTTTGTATGAGAGTTCCTCCAGCTCTCGCAGAACCACCACCTCGCGAAACTCGATGGGCAATTTTTCAATTGCTTCGTTGACTAATCGGGCCTGAGCCTTCATCAATTGCTCGGTCTCAGGGTCAGGCCCTTCCGCCTCTCGTGCCTGCACGAGTTCGTCGAAATCGCACGAGAGCTCCGGTGATCTATTCCGTCTCAACCACGTGTAGCAGGTGTTTCGCACGATGGTTAACAACCATGCTTTTGCGTCAGTGCCACGGAAGCCGCTAAAGAACCTGAGTGCCCGCAGGTACGCTTCCTGGACCATGTCCTGGGCATCGGCGTCATTACGCGTTAACCACCGCGCCAGGTTGTAGGCCGCATCCATGTGCGGCATGACTGCTTCTTCAAAGTTCATGGCTTCAGGCGGAATCCGATCACCGGTAACTCGTTAAGCTGTTAATTTGGCCAGCGTTCTCTCCTGCAAGGCAGCGCGTATGCGTGCCAGGTGGTGATAGCTGTGTCGTACAGCGTGATCCTCGAGAATGAACTGGCATGTAAGCGGTGCGTTCGCGTTGAGCGACACCGGCGCCGCGCGGTCGAGGTCCTCGTCCGAAAGTGTTCTGATCGCAGCTGCTGCCGCGGCGCTGTTCTTCCTCAGCAACTCGATCGTTTCTTCCTTCGAGACGCCCTCAAATTCCTTTGCGTGAGCGGCGTTCATTTTGTTGACCACTTCGCCAGTGACGCCTTCGATTGGTTGGCCCTTCGCAAGCGACTGGGCCAACTGGATCTCGAGCGGATAAACACTCGCGACGTGATGCACGACCACTCCGATTTTTCGTCCGTCGCCGGGAACACGGCTCTGCCATTCGAATTCCGTCAGCGAGCTCGCAAAAGCCTCGAGGGCAAGTGCGCCCAGTTCCAATCGACGGGCTAGTTCGTAACTTCGTTTACTCATCTTTCATCCTTCAACCAGTGGCAAAATCCAAAATGTTTTCTCCTGGCTGTCCCTTTCTTCGTCTCAAAACACGCGTGAGCATAGAGAACCCCAGGCTCAGTAGTCATAAACTTCCGGTAATTGTGCGGTAATGTTTTTTGGATCGGAGCCGCAGTGAGACACCCAAAGCACTCGAAAATGCTTCAGAGAGATTGGTTCTTACTGTGGTATTTCTCAGTGCAACCTCTGCGTTCTCTGTGTCTCTGTGGTGGGAAATGTCTATCAACCCTTAACCACAGAGACACAGAGAACGCAGAGGTTGCACAGAGAAGGTTAGAGGAGCACAATGGACCAATTACATATGACTTGTCATAAACGTTCGGTAATTATTCGGTAACGTCAGTGAGTCCGACCCCAACCGACAGGCTTATAGCCTTCGACCGCTTCTCCCTCGATCTCATCAATGAGTGTCTGTGGAGAGGTTCGGAAGAGATCAAGATCCGGCCCAAGGCTTTCGCTGTCCTCAATTACCTGCTGAATCGCTCCGGACAACTCGTCACCAAAGAAGAACTATTGAACGCCGTTTGGCCTGAGACTTTCGTGGGTGATGCGGTTCTCAAAGTCACTGTCCGCCAGTTACGAGAGGCTCTGGACGACGATCCAAAGTTTCCGCGGTTCATCGAGACGTCACACCGGCGCGGTTATCGCTTTATCGGAGAGATAGCAACACCGAAGCCGGCGCCACCGAAGCAACAAGTCGTGCAAGACGACTCGCCATCCGGAACATTCCTTTCAGGCGCATTCTCGATCTACTCCGGTGTGGTGGGACGTGAGGACGCGCTGGGTACACTACAGCGCCGCCTCCGCAGGACGATGCGAGGACAACGTCAGGTCGTGTTCGTCACTGGCGAAGCCGGCATCGGAAAGACTTCACTGGTTGATGCGTTCGCGCGCACGATTCCACGTGACGGAAGTATTCGTCTCGGAAGGGGCCAATGTCTGGAGCAGTACGGCACGGGTGAAGCTTACCTGCCGGTTCTCGAAGCGATCGGACGTTTGTGTCGCAACGAGGAAAAGGTTGCGAAGATCGTCCGCACGCATGCACCGATGTGGCTGCTGCAAATGCCTTCTTTATTGAGCGCCGCAGACCGCGAGGTATTGAGTAAAGAAGTTTCGGGCGCAACGCGCGAACGAATGCTGCGCGAGATGGGCGAAGCATTGGACGCACTCACCGCCGACGTGCCTCTCGTGCTGATTCTCGAAGACCTGCACTGGAGCGACTACTCAACACTCGATCTGATCTCGTATCTCGCGACCCAACGCGAACGTGCGCACCTGCTCGTCATCGGCACTTATCGCGACGCGGAGCTGACCGCGACTGGACATCCGCTGAGGGCAGTCAAGCAGGAGTTGATGGCGAAGCAATTGTGTCGCGAAATACCGCTTGAATACCTGAGCGAGAGTGCCGTGTTTGACTATTTGACCGTCATGTTTCCGGGGAATCGTTTTCCGCCGGGTCTCGCCGCGTTGATTCACCATCGCACTGATGGAAATCCCTTGTTCATGGTGAACTCGGTCAACTACCTGCTTGAAAACAAGCTGATCGTTCTGCGCGAGTCGGCCTGGGAACTGGGAGTTGACATCGCCAATATCGAAGTAGGCGTGCCTGACAATATCAAGCAGATGATTGAACGGCATGTGGATCATCTAGAACTCGACATGCAAAGAACTCTCGAAGCAGCGAGCGTCGCTGGTCTCGAGTTCTCCACACCTGCGCTTGCGGCTGGTCTCGAAGAGGACCCAGGCGTCGTAGAGGCACGCTGTAACGAGCTCGCTCGACAGGGGCAATACATTAAGGAGTGTGGCGCACAGGAATTACCGACTGGCGACGTCGTGACGCGATTCGGTTTCGTTCACGCTTTGTATCAGAACGTTTTGTACGAGCGTTTGCCGGTGGGCCGGCGCGTAAGGATTCATCGTTTGATAGCCGAACGCGGTGAGGAGGTATACGGCAACCGTGCTGTCGAGATTTCGGTTGAGCTCGCGATGCACTTCGAGCGTGGCCGGGACTACACGCGCGCCGCACATTACTTTAAAGAAGGAGCAAACAACGCGGTCCGCCGGTTTGCGTATCAGGAAGCAGTAAACCTCGCTCATCGTGGGATCGAGTTGATCGAGAAGCTGCCCGAGACGCGCGAAACGTTGAACGAGGCGTTGTGTTTGCACCTCACTCTCGGCGTGCCGTTGATCGCGATCGAAGGTTATGCGTCTCCGAATGTCGGCCGAGTTTATATGAGAGCCCGCGAACTTTATGAACAATTGGGCGACTCGCCCGATGTTTCCGAAGTGTTCTGGGGATTATGGACGTTCTATACGTTGAGTGCGGAGTTGGATACCGCTCGCAAGCTTGCGGAAGAGTTTCTCAAACTCGGCGAGCGTTTGACGTACGCGGGAATTACTTTGCGCGCGCACTGGGCGTTGGAAATCACGAACATGCATCTCGGGAATTTCGAGCTGGCTCTCAAACACTTCGAGCAGGCACTCGCGCTTTATGAACCTGAGGCACACCGCGACGATTCGTTTCTCTACGCTTTGAATCCGGGTGTCGCGATGCCCTGTTTTGCCGCGTGGGCGCTCTGGTGCCTGGGGAGATCTGATGATGCTGTAAATCAAATCGATCAGGCATTGGCACTGGCGCGCGACTTAGGGGAACCGCAGGGGTTAGCGCACGCTTTCTTCTTCGCCGCGGGTCTGTATCAGATGTGCGGCGACCATGTGATGGCCCAACAGTATGCTGAAACCGCGATCGAAACTTCGGCGCAACATGGACTCGTGATGTACCAGGCGATGGCAAGCGCGATGCACGGCTGGACGCTGAGCGAACAGGGGCATCTGGAAGAAGCCATCGATGAGATTCAAGATGCGATTGCCGCCATCGATGCAACCAGTACGTCGCTGGTGCGTCCGCATTTTTTAGCGTTACTCGCGCTGGCGTTGTCAAAGGCTGGTCAAACGGGAGAGGCACTGAATGCGCTGAACGAAGCGATATTGATGGTGCTCGGTAAGGGCGAGCGGTACTACGAAGCCGAGCTTTATCGTCTCAAGGGTGAGTTGTTGGTGGGAAGAGACGACGCGGAAGCGGAAGAGTGTTTCAAGACGTCGTTGGAAATTGCGCGGTCGCAGAAGGCGAAGGCGTGGGCAGACCGCACCGAGAAGAGCCTAGCGCGTTTTCACGTAAGACCAAGCAAACAACACTAACAGGATTAGATCTGCGGCCGCTGGTGCGAAGATCGTTGGCGACAGTCGACCCTGAAGATAGAGAATCACGACCGCGATTGGAAAACCGATCTTCTCGAGCATGGCGGGGATCATCATTGGGCGATATCGGACGGGATCTCGCGAAAGCACGAGGAACAGGACCTGCCACGCCACTGCGACGCACAGAAAGCCGTAGAAAAATTCGGGATGTGTAATCGGCGGCGGCGTATCACGCCCGATCCTTGATTCGAGAAAAAACTGCGGCGCCAGCACAAGCAGGCCATAAACCCCAGCCACCAAAAACACAACCCTCGCAAATTTCATATCGACCAAGCCCTTATTTAGCCGCGGATTGACGCGGCTTAAACTAACGTTGAATCAACTACCGCCAAACGATCCCCATGGCTCACGGAACTCACGTCCGTCAACCCCAGCATACTGCGCAATTTGTCCGCCGGAACATCTTTGATCGGCCCAGGTGCAGGGGCGGTGCCTGGTGCGGGCTGCGGATACGCAGTCGAGCGCGCCGTGTGAAACGTGACACTCCCTTCAACCTTCTGCAGGATCTGATGCACATGTCCATTCAACACCGTCACCGATCCGAACCGCTTCAAATACGAAAGCGCCTGCTCACTCTCTTCGGTCCCCCACCCCCACTCCGGATATATGGTCCATAGCGGAATATGCGCAAACACCACGACAGGCGTACTGCTCGACAACCCTTTAACATCATTCTTCAGCCATGCCAACTGATCCTGGCCCAATTGCCCAAACCCGTTGCCGCCCAATCCGGTTCCACTTCCCTGTTTCAGATTCAAAACATTAACAAGCCCGACGAAATGTACGCCCTCATAGTCGAAGCTTTGCCAGCCCTGGCCCTGAGTTCCGCGCGCGAATCTCTCACGATAGAGCTGTCCCTCGTCATTAAACACATCGTGCTCGCCTGGTACATAAAACACCTTGCTTGTCTTGAGTCCCTTGAGAACCTGCGCCGCCGTATCGAACTCCTCAGCGCGGGAAAGATGCGTGATGTCGCCCGTGTGAATCACAAACGCAGGCTCGTCATCGAGCGCATTGATCTTATCGACTGCTTCCTGAAACGTCTTCGTCACATCGTGATTTGGATCCTTATTGAACCCGATATGGCTATCGCTGATCTGGACGAAACTGAACCGCGACTTTCGTTTCGCGCCCAAAACCAATTCACTCGAGCCGAGCACGCCTCCGTTCATGGCCCAAACAACTCCGGTCCCTGCCCACGCCATGCATTTCAGAAAACTCCGGCGCTCTAACTTATCAGACATGATTGCACCTCAATTTACTTGACGATTATTTTTCCGGTCATATGGGGATGTAGCGCACAGTAGTAGTTGTAAACACCGGGCGCGTCGAACTGCTGCGAGAACCGGTCGCCCGTGTCGAGAGTTTTCGAGTTGAAACGCTTGTCAGTAGCGGTCGCTGTATGTGGTTCATCGTCGCGATTGACCCACGTCACCTTTGTGCCGGCTTTCACCGTTAGTGTCGCTGGTTCGAATGAGAAGTTTGCGATGACGACCTCGTTCGGATTTGTACCAGGAGTACGACCCGAAACAGCTACACCACAGATAACAAGAGCCACTATTAAGGTAAAGATTAGTTTCGATCTTTTGCGCATCCTTCCAACCTCCAATGTTCGTTTTCTGTCTGTCCAGACCTCGGTCGGTGGGAAGATATTCCCTGCTTCTAAGCGGGAATAATCACACCCGTGAGGTGGTCTATCAATTTGTGACGTGCGAAGAAGTTCAGGAATTAATACACGGCTTTATTGATGGGGAGTTGGGCCTTGTCCCCACTTTGGAGATTGAAGATCATCTTGGTGAATGTGAGACGTGCCGGTCCGAGCATCAGGGACAACTGAATCTGAGGACACTGGTGCGCGAAGGGGCGCGATACTTTAATGCGCCAGAGCTCACGGCACGTACTGTAGGGGCGGTCCTCCGTGGCCACCCGTGGCTTGGGTTAAGGGGTTCGGGAAGCGGCGGTGTTGGTTTGGCGAAT
>Ga0207647_10002055_pt1 | contig 15381 bp, 13 predicted proteins | sample KBSCornC2_FD_184295 | JGI IMG/M metagenome (GOLD analysis project Ga0207647, IMG submission 184295) | Corn rhizosphere microbial communities from Kellogg Biological Station, Michigan, USA - C2 (SPAdes) (version 2) | ecosystem: Host-associated > Plants > Roots > Rhizosphere ...
CGGGTTCGCGAACACGATTTAAACCGAGGGCGGCCACGGAGGGCCGCCCCTACAGTGCGTTCTGAAGGGCGCGTTCAATTGGACCGGCCGAGGGCGTTTTGCCGGTCCACAATTCAAACTGGAGTTTTGCCTGGGCGACGAGCATTTCGAGGCCGCCGAGTGTTCGGGCGCCGACCGCAACGGCCTCGCGCATCAATCTCGTCTCTCTCGGATTGTAAATTAGATCGTAAACGCACCAAACCCCGTTCAGTTGCTCCGCCGTCACTGGACTCTCATCGATGTGAGCGCCAGATCCCAAAGGCGTCGCATTGATAAGGAAGTCATAACCATCAAACGAAGCGCCCGAGATCGATTCGCACGACACATCGAAAAATTCCGCCAATGGTTGTGCCTTCACGACGTCGCGTGCGAAGAGCGTCACTCGCGCACGCTGCTTTAGCAGCGCATACATGGCCGCGCGCGCAGCACCACCCGCGCCGACAATTGCTACTCGCGCCTCACGCAAAGATTTAAAGCGATCGAGCAACGGAGCGATGAATCCGTCAGCATCCGTGTTGTAACCGAACAGGCGATCTCGATCTACAACCACCGTGTTCACCGCGCCAATCTCTTCCGCCTTCGGATCGATCCAGTCCAAACATTCCATCACCGTCTGTTTATGAGGCGCCGTAATACTGAGTCCATGCAGATTCCAGCTCAACTCTCGCGAACGCGGATGAACCATGCGTCGGAAAAATTCTTTAGCGTCTCTAACTTCAAATGGAATGTAAACTCCATTGATATCTTCCGACGCGAACGCAGCGTTGTGAACATGCGGCGAGACTGAATGCATCACCGGCAGACCAACCAGCCCGCAAATCATCGTTTCGCGATCGATCTCGTCAACGTGATACAGCGAACGGAGTTTAGGAGCATTAACCTGTCCGGGCGCCGTGGCGCTATCGTCGTCAAGCGCCCCGTAAGTCAGAAACGATCCGCGTGACGGACCAAGTATGCGAGTAGCAATACCGGCATTACCCATCGCGATCGCAATCAATTCCCTGCCCTCGTTACGCGCGCGATCCAGCAGTTTGAAAACCGGAAGACAATCAGTGATGTCGTTCGCCTGCACTGCGATCTTGACGACAGCGGCGGGCGTACTCGCGAGTCGCTCGTAGATCTGTTCGAGATCTTCGGGAACCCCAGAGAAGTCGTGATGGGAAACGATGATGCGCGACGAATTAATTGAAAGCGTGGCGGCTAAATCGCCTTCCACGTCCCACCAGTCTGACTCAATCTGCGGCGCAAGAGTTGTCCAGAAGGCTTGTCGTTCTGCGCGCGTCGAATCGCGATGACCACCCTGCTCTGTTGGACGAAAGGTGAGAATTACCGGACGGGAGAAGTTGTTCAATACACGCGCAGCATCTTCAGGAAGATCCTTGAGACAATCCAGACGCAACTCGATCAAGTCAGCCCACTCAGTCGCATGATCACAACTACTACGCAAGGCAGCGAGATCTTTCTCGCATACCGGCACACAAACGCGTGTTCTCTTACTTCTGCTCGTTTGCATCGAAATGGCGGGTTGGTGCCTCGACGCCGAGATGTCGCGTGGTTCCCTCTGTAACACTCGCGACGGGAGCTCTGAGTTGTTCGGGTGTTGGGGGCTGCTGCGCGAATGACTGCCGCACAGGAGGCGGCGCCAACTGCGCGCGCTTCTCTCTTTCTTTAATCCGAATGTATTGCGCGACCCCGGTCCCCATCATCGAGAACGCCGGGATTAAGAACCAGAACCAAAACACTTGTCCAATAGTTCTTGAGAGCGCTATGGCCACGATCAGAAAGGCGATGCCCATGAACACGTTCCTGAAAGCATTGTCGAGGGTCGCTTCTCCTCTGTCTCGCCGGCGACGATGACGGCGGCTGCCCTCCTCGACTTCCTCAACGGGCGCTTGCATCACCTGTCCCGTCAGAGCCTGCGGCACTAAACTGATATTTGCTCCACATCCACGGCAGAAACTCGCACCATCGAGATTGTTTGTGGCGCACTTTGGACAGAACATAATCTACTCCTCGTCTCTCGCGTTTAGTGTTCGCTGGCGTCTCGCTTCATAAAGCAGCACTCCCGCAGCCACCGATACGTTCAGCGACTCCAATCGACCCGCCACGGGAATACGCACGAGCGTGTCGCAGTGTTCGCGCACCAGCCGGTGCAACCCGTGGCCTTCACTTCCGAGAAAGATCGCGGCAGGCAGCTTCCAGTCCCACTCCGTGTACGACTGTTTCGCTTCGGCCGCTGCTCCAATCACCCAAATGTTACGTTCTTTCAACTGCTCTATCAATCTAACCAGATTGGTTACACGGGCCACCGGAACATACTCGAGCGCACCGGCCGCAACCTTGGCGACCGCGCTCGTGAGTCCGACGGCGCGTCTCTCAGCAATAAAAACCCCATGAACACCGGCGCACTCCGCTGTGCGTACGATCGAGCCCATGTTGCGCGGATCTTCAAGGCCATCAAGACCGACCACGAGCGGCGGATCAGACGTTCCTATTCTCGTTTCAAGCTGGTCCAACAACTCTTCGGCGTCAGCATAACGAGCGGCCGCGATACGCGCCACGACTCCCTGATGCCTGACGTCGCCAAGTGAACGATCGAGATCCAAACGCGGCACACGATGGACCGGCACTCCCTTTTCACGCGCGAGATCGATCAGCGACTTCAGACGATCGGGCCGCGCGCTTTCGAGGATAGCGATCGTTTCGATCTGCCGCTTACCGGCGCGCAACGCCTCGAGCACCGCGTTTGGACCATAAATCACGTCTTGTTTATCTGATCTTTTTGATGACATACAAAGTAATAACGCAAACGTGAATAACGCGTAAACTGGCTTTCATTACTCCTCGTCGTAGCAAGTCCAATACTCAGTTTGCCCGGCGCTGAACGACGCCAGCCACTCGATTGATTCTCCTGTTGCGTGCTCCACGCCAGTTCCAGAAAACTGCGCAGGCGCGGATAAGACTCATCAAACTCCGCATTCACAGCTCTGGCTACAATCACTCGCTGGAGCCTCGCGATGTTTTCATTTGCAATGAGCGCCTTCTCATTTTCCAAACATGAAAAATCAAAGCCACTCGCACCGACGCGCCACGTAAACGGATGCTCCGCGGTATAAAAATCGATAACTGTTTCGTCTCTGAAGAACTCGCTCGTATCCAGGAGTTCCTTTTCAGGCTTTCGCGTCAGGCGTTCTGTTATCTCGACTCTTGTTTCTACAAGGCGACCGGGCACGATCAGAATAACGTCTGCCCACGTGACCTCAATCTCCTCACCTCCGGCGAGTTGAATCGTCAGAAAAACTTCATCAAAACGCATCGCTCTCACACGCTTCAGTGTGTTGTCTGAAAAGGAAAGACCCAGCTCTTCGTCGCTAAGCGTGATGCAAGTTAAACCCAGATCTCGTAATCTTTCGGTTACCAATTCCGCCTCTTCCCGACTTGCAGTATGAGTTAACGGCATTGGTACGCCGGGAGACATAAGCGCCCGGACGTTCTCAGGTGACAACTTTACGAGGGCTGCCGCCGCGCTGACGGTTTCGTCAGATACGGCTCGATCCGGCGGCACCAAAATGTTGTTATAACCCGGCTGATGTTTTTCCGGCCGGCGCAGGACCGGCTTCCGAAGCTTTGCAGAAGATTCAGTGACTGGCAACGGAGCGCCACAATATAGACAACTTACTCTTGTAGGAGGATTTGCTCTCAGGCATTCCTCGCAACGAATCATTTGTTCTGCCGAAAACCCCTGCGGCTCCGATGGTTCGATTGGTCCAAGGAAGGGAATGTTTTCGTTATCTTTAGGCAACAGCTCCTCCAAGTATTTTGATTATACGACGATGAGAAAATTCGAGGCTAAGAGAATGTGTGCTGGTACTTTAATTTGCCGAGGTTTGATATTGACACTGGCTCTCGCCGCATTGGTGGCGGTGAGTGCGTGCGCAGCATTCCAACCGGCTGACGCCAATGGTCCAGCGTCGAATCGTCCACCATATCCGGTCGCATTGTCAGATCTTGGAACGAGGCTCGAAGAAGCGTCGGTGGCCTGGTATCAGTTGTCGCAACGCTATGGTCTGACCGGAAAAACGGAAGCGAATCTGCATCCGTACACAGCCACTCTCGAGAGTCTGCCGGCAAATCTTCCCGCCCCGATTTATCTTCCCAAGGTTGGTTCGCAAACAAATCCAACTGAAGAAGACACTCGAGAGTCACTGCGCAGGTTCATTGTCGAATGGCAAAAATTAATCGGGTCCGATCCAAACCAACTTTCCCTGGTCGAACGAATCGACGAACCATCAGGCGTAAGGATTGCTCGTTACGAACAAAGACCATTTCGCTATCCGCTGCGTGGCGGATTCGGCAAGCTGGAGATTCGCTTTCGTAGTAACGGACAACTAATCGGGTTTTCCAGCAACTGCATCCCCAACGCCGATCGCCTCCAGACGACGTTGAGTGGTTTGCCGCCTAAGGTGACCGGCGAACAAGCCGTAAACCACATCAAGACGCAACCGAACCTGTCGCTACCCACGAACGCCGTAGTCGAAGCTCGCCAGCTCGTCGTCTACGCCCAGCCCTCAAAAGTCCCACCCAGCGGTCTCGAGATCAGACTTGCATGGGAAGTGGACGTCACAAATGCCCCTGTAAGGAAGGTCTATCTCGATGCCATATCTGACGAAATCATTGCGACATCGTGATGGACGGTCCATAAGACCCTCCTTACTTGACCGGTGACCTCCAAAGCAGCATTCTAGGTTCAGATCACGGAGGGTATATTCGGAGTCATTTTATGCACAATTTCGATCCCACGAATAACATTTCATGGCAACTAGGTCATCGCGGAAGAGTCGCAGTATTTATCGATGGTAATAATCTTTTTCATGCCGCCCGCTTTCACAACATCGACATCGACTACAACAAATTGTTGCGTGTGTTACTGGGCGACGGCAGGCTGTTGCGAGCCTTTTTCTACACGGGTGTTGATGTCGGAGCAGAGCGGCAACAGGGGTTTCTTTTATGGATGCGTCGTAACGGTTTTCGAGTAATTCAAAAAGAGCTGAAGACTTTTTACGACGGCACCAGAAAAGCGAATCTCGACGTAGAGATTGCGGTCGATATGCTGTCGCTGGCAGGTCGTTACGACACCGCCGTGCTCGTCTCCGGCGACGAAGACTTTGTGTACGCGGTCAACGCAGTCGCTTACAAAGGGTGCCGCGTGGAGATTGCCGGCTTCCGGTCGAACACAGCGCCAAAACTCATCGACGTCTCTGATTACTTCATCGACCTCGGCGAGATCGCCGACAAGGTGCGCAAGGAGATCACGCACGGATCGCGTTATGACGAGCGCGATTTGCACGATACAATCCCTGCGCCTTACGTGGCGGATCCGATGGACATGCCGAAATCATGTCCGGACGATTTTCAGGCCGCGATGCGCGTGGTGATTGAAGCCGAGATCGAAGAAGAAGCTGCGGAGTTTGAGGCGGCCACGGAGTTTATCCGGATTACAGACGACCATTGAAGCCGAACAAATGAAGATCTTCACCGTTCAGGAAGCCAACGCGTTGCTTCCCAACGTGAAAATTATCGTTGGAAAAATTCAACGCGGACACCGGCACCTCTCTACTTACCGCGACGAGGCGAAAAAAGCTTCAGAAGCAGCGGAACAGGGCGGTGGTGGTCTAACTGACGGCGTCGCCTACGCAACAGTTTTGACGGACCTGACCACGCAACTCGCTGAGTTGGAAACTCTCGGTGTCCAACTCAAAGATTTTGAGCGCGGACTGATCGATTTTCCTTCACTGCGTGACGGCCGCGTGGTCCTACTGTGCTGGCAACTCGGCGAAGGCGACGAGCTCGAATGGTGGCATGACGTGGACGCCGGCTTTGCCGGACGCACGCCCCTCTAGAGTTATCAGCCACGGATTTGACACAGTTAACTCTTACGCCTGCCGTATTTTCTCATTGACCACTTAAAGTTATTCTTGTAGTATGCCGCCTCGTAATGGACTCATCCCCCGATTCAACTCGGCATACTGAAAAAAGGTCCACACTGATCGAGTTTCCCGGCGTATCGCGGAACTCGATGCCGGAGTGGCGTAAAGAGTTGAGCGAGAGAGTGCGCGAAGTGCAGGAAAAGCGTGCACGGGAAGCCGCTCGCGAAGCCGCCGAAGCTGAACGAAAACGTCTTGAGGCCGCAATCGACCCGCCTCAGCTTGAACTACTGCCGCCTGCTCCGATGCCGGCCATGAATCCGCTGGTCGCCGCCGCTCTTAAGAGAATCGAAAGAGCACACCAAACTGCGCCGTCCGAAAGTCATCAACCCCGAACATCGTTGGCGACGGCGGTAGCGTACGCACCAGAACGAGAAGATAACGACATGAGCGATACGGTTCCCTCGACTCCGCAACTCGCTTTTGAAGAACCAGAGATTCTGCAGGCCGAACCAGAAGTTACGGTGGAAAAAGCTCACCATCTTTCAGTGGTACCAGTGAGCGAACCTATTGCACCGCCAATCGAAATACCGAAAGCATCGCCCAAACGCCTGATCAAAGACGACGATCCGGCGCTCAATTATCTCGATTCCATTTCGGGAAATCTTTGTGTTGACGATATAAACAGGAAGAGTGCTTCAGCATTTCGCCGTCTCACAGGTGCGGTGCTTGATCTGATCTTCTGCGCCATATTGACTGCGCCCATTGCCGGCGCGATCTATCTAACCGGCAACCAGCTGCAAGATCCGCGTGCAATTGGAGTGGTGGCAGGAAGTTTGGTGGTGGTGACGTTTATCTACCTGACGCTAATGACCGCCCTGACCGGACGTACATGGGCCATGCGCCTGCTCTCGCTACGCGTGATAGACACCAAGACGGGACTGATTCCCACGGGTGGCCAGTCGATCGGCCGATCGTTTTTCTACCTCATGTCGCTGGCGACAGTGTTCGGCATCCTCTTCGGACTCGTGAGCCGCGAAGGCTATACAATCCACGACCGCTTCACTCGCACCGCAGTCGTTACCGCTTAAAACCATCCACAGATTACACAGATTCTGCGTAATCTGTGTAATCTGTCTTTCGTAATGAATCAGGAAGTCATTCGACGTGTCGTTGAAGAGCTTCGGGCTGCATTGTCGGACCGGTACCTCGGCAAGATCTATCAATTGTCAGCGGTGTCATTCGCAATCGATTGTGGATTGCGCGGCGAGTTCCTTCTTATCAGCGTAGATCCTTCAAATCCGCGTTTCTATCTGACCCATCGCCGCACGAAAGATCTGGAGAAGCAGTCACTACCGCTAAACGCCTTCGCACAAGCGATGCGTTCAAAACTCAGCGGAGCGCACTTTGCCGGCATCACAAAGGATCCGTCAGACCGGATTGTTCGACTGACCTTCCGCATCGGCGATGTCTTCTGGAGACTCGTGATTCAACTCACCGGCCGCACGGCAGACGTTTTTCTCCTGGACGAGCTGAATCGCATCGTCGCCGTCTTGCGTGAACAACCAGAGACGAGACTGCATCAGCCCTATCAGCCGCCACCGCGTCCACTTAAAGAGACACCGACGACACTAAACCTCAACGATGGCCCACCATCAGCGCAGCTCGACAAACATTTTTCGGCAATCGACGCTGCGCGAGCCTTTGACGCAAAAGCTAGAACGATTCGCTCAAAGCTAACCAAGTCCATTGGCCAGCAACGCAGGCTGCGAGAACATCTGCACGGTGATCTTGTTCGTCACGGCGATCCGGAAGAACACAAGCGAACGGGCGACCTTCTGTTGGCGAATATCGCTACCGCGGTTCGCGTTGGTAACAAAGTGCGAATTACGGATTACTACACCGAAGGCACACCAACGATTGACATTGAGATCGACGAGAATCGTTCCCTTCAGGACGAAGCCGCCGCCCGTTTTCGCCAGTATACAAAAGCCAAAAGGGCTGCCACGGAAATTGCCGATCGACTCAAACAAATCGGACAGGAAATAACAGGTCTGGAACGGCGCCTTGAACAGCTCGATAAAATAATCCAGGCGAGAGACGAAGCTGCCCTCGATAGTTTTGAGAAACCCAAGCCTGCTCCAAAAGTTCAGCCAAAGAAATCCGCTAAACCCGAGAAGATCAGCGGTGTGCGTCGTTATCTTTCCACTGATGGCTACGAGATTCTGGTCGGCCGTGCAGCGCGAGACAACGACAACCTCACTTTTCGCGTCGCCCAGCCGAACGATCTCTGGATGCACACCGGCGACTATCCCGGTTCACATGTCGTGGTGCGCAATCCCACGCGCAAGGAAATTCCACAGCGAACAATCATCGAAGCAGCGCAACTTGCGGGACGATTCAGCCAGGCAAGTGATGATACGAAAGTGGTGGTGCACTATACTGAACGCAAGTTTCTCTCGAAACCAAAGGGCGCTGCGCCCGGATTAGTGCGGATGTCGCGGTTTAGATCGATTACAGTCGAGCCAAAGGAAGCAGTAGAAAGATTGTAAACATGCGATCAGAACAGCTATTCGAGATTGCCCAAAACTTAATACCCGGCGGCGTTAACTCGCCCGTTCGCGCGTTTCGCGGCGTGGGTGGAACACCGCGATTCATCCGTTCCGCGAGTGGCGCCAAGATCACGGATGTCGATGGCAAAACCTATATCGACTACGTCGGTTCGTGGGGCCCGATGATTCTCGGGCACGCTGACGAAGAAGTCGTTGCTGCGGTGCAGGAAGTCGCAGCGCGCGGAACGAGCTTCGGAGCGCCGAGCGAACTGGAAGTCGATCTCGCGCAGGAAGTAATCGACGCCGTGCCGTCAGTTGAGATGGTGCGCATGGTGAGCAGCGGCACTGAAGCAACGATGTCAGCGATCCGCCTCGCTCGCGGCATGACCGGTCGCACAAAACTCGTGAAGTTCGAAGGCTGTTATCACGGACACGCTGACAGTCTGTTAGTTAAAGCGGGTTCGGGCGTTGCCACACTCGGACTTCCGGATAGTCCCGGCGTGCCCGCCGCGTTGGCTGAAAACACCCTGACACTTCCCTTCAATAACATTCCCGCACTCGAAGAGGTCTTCGCGCAACACGCAGACATCGCCGCTGTCATCATTGAGCCGGTCGTCGGAAACATGGGCTGCGTGCCACCTCGCGAAGGCTACCTCGAAGCGGTCCGCAAAATCACTCGCGACCACGGCACGCTACTAATATTCGATGAAGTGATGACCGGATTTCGCATAGCACGCGGAGGTGCACAGGAGCGGTACGGCATCACGCCTGATATCACGACGTTGGGAAAAATTATCGGCGGCGGGCTACCCGTGGGCGCTTACGGCGCTTCGCGCGAGATCATGAATCACATAGCACCTGCCGGCCCGGTTTATCAGGCGGGGACATTGTCGGGAAATCCACTCTCGATGACGGCCGGTCTGGTCACGTTGCGACGGCTACGAGACAGAGCTGTTTACGAGCGATTGGAAGCGGCGAGCAAGAAGCTCTGCGATGGATTGGCGAGCATTGGAATGCCGACAACAACCAACCGCGTCGGCTCGATGTGGACCAGCTTCTTTACTAACAACCCGGTGGTTGATTGGGACAGTGCTAATCAATGTGATCGGCAGATGTACGGCAAGTTCTTCCACGCAATGCTGGAGGAAGGCGTGTATCTGGCCCCATCACAGTTCGAGGCGGCCTTCGTGAGCCTGGCCCATACGGACGAGATCATCCAACAAACATTAGAAGCTGCGCAAAAAGCCATCCACAGATTACACAGATAAACTCTTTCTGCGTAATCTGTGGATGGTTTTAGACTGGTAGATCGATACTGAACTTCGACCCCTCACCGGGTTCGCTGGCGACGCTGATGCGGCCGCCATGCTGTTCCACGATCTGCTTTACGATCGCGAGTCCGAGGCCAGTGCCACGCTTCTTGGTGGAAAAGAACGGCTCAAACACTCTATCGCGCGTGGCTTTGTCCATGCCTCTGCCCTGGTCTGCGATCGTGATGCGCGCGTAATGCTTTGGCGGTTGCCCGTCGCCATCAACCTCGGGTGCCAACAACTCGGTCGAGATGAACACGGCAGCGTTCTCCTGACTCGCGTCGACCGCATTCGCAATCACGTTCACAAACACCTGCCGCAACTGGTACGCATCCCATTGGCCCACGATTGAGCGGCCCGCAAAGTTCTTCTCGAGCGTCGCATTCTTCTCGCGGATCTTGTCAGTGACGAGATCGATACTGCGTTCAAGCGATTCGTGCAGATCGACTGAGGATCGTTCCAGTTCTTTCTGACGTGAAAACTGCGTCACGTCGACCACCAGCTTGTTAAGGTGTTTTATGCCGCGCTCGACGAGCTCTATCGTGTTCAGCGCCTCCGGATCGTTAACACTGTCGCGCAACATTGAAACACCGAGCCGGATGCTCCCAAGTGGATTGCGAATCTCGTGCGCCACCTGCGTCGTCGCCTGGCCCACCGCAGCGAGTGACTCACTGCGACGCAACGTACGCTCAGAGGCCGCCGCTTCGGTGGCGTCTACGAGAGTAACAATCTGCCCCCGTTCGTCGTTGATTGCGAGCGGAGATGAGTAAACGTCGAAAGACTTATCTTCGTCGTCGACTCGAGCTAACAAACGTCCGTGATAAGTGTTTTTGTTAACACGAATCGCCGTTACGGTCTCCAGCATCTTCATCGCATCCTGAGGCCCAAGATTCTCCAGCACCGAAGCTCCGATAGTGGCGTTCGGAAAGATTCTGAAGAACGCTTCGTTGGCACTGCGAATGCGATCGTCGTTGTCGATGGCGGCGACGGCGCTCACCATTCCCTGCAGCAGTTGAGTCGTGAAGGCACGCTCGCGACGTGTTTCCAGGACACTGCGACGCATTTCACTGAAGTGTCGTTGCACTTGCCAGATGGTGCCGATTGCAACAAGAGCGCCAACCGCGAGTGCAAAGACAGTCCACAAGTTGATGGAACGTCGGGCGTCTATTTGTAATTTCTCGACGTCTTTAATAATGGTTTCTTGTTCCGCCTGCAGCGTCCGATATAGAACATTGAGCTCCCCATCGATTTGCCGGTAGGCTTCAAAACCCTTCAGCCCGTAGGTACGCTTGTCTTGAGTGATATTCAGGTACCCTACAAGATCTTCCCGAAGTTTGATCCAGGAACTGTCCTCGGAAAGAGGCGGGTGATCCAGCAGCGCCATCGCGGCTCTTGCTTCTTCACGGGTGTTATCGAGCTTTATGTCGAACGGGGGCTTCAATCTCGACTCGTTAAAATGGCGCGCCCGAGCCTCGTTATCGAGTTCTGCGAACTTAAGCCGCAGATTGGTCAGGAAATTAAGTCGCGCAGAATAGGTGAGCGCTTTTTCCTGAGTACTTAAACCTACATAATCCATCTGATTTGCGCTCTTTATTCCAAGCGCCAGAATGAGACCCAAAAGCAGCAGGAAGCCGATAATCAGAGGTGTAATAGCAGGGGAAAAACCACGACGCCTTCTCGCCGAGTCAGGTGAACTTCCTCCCGCGTCAGGTTCAGGAGGGCGCCGGTAAACGACTTCAGGTTTTTGGGAAGAAGGTTGCATCAACAGTCTTACGGCTTCGCGTCCATCCAATTGTCGCCCACGCCAACATCAGCCACAAGCGGTACGTCGAGCGAAACGGCAGTTTCCATTTCGTGTTTCAGTATCTCCGTGACCTTCGAAACCTCGTTCTCAGGGACCTCGACCAGCAGTTCATCGTGCACCTGCATCAGCATCCGCGACCTGAGCTGCTCACGCTTGAACTCCTCGTCGACTCTGAGCATCGCGATCTTCACGATATCACTCGCCGTTCCCTGGATCGGCATGTTTATCGCTTCTCGTTCCGCCGCCTTGCGAATGTTCGCGTTCCGATCTGCTATTCCCGCCAGTGGTCTGATACGACCATAGATTGAACGCACGTACCCGTGCTCACGCGCGCGAATCGGCACTTCCTCCATGTAACGACGCACGCCTTTGTACGTGTTGTAGTAATCCTCGATAACTTTCTTTGCTTCCTGACGCGAGATTCCGACGCGCTGCGACAGTCCCCACGGCTCAATGGCATACGCGATCGCGAAGTTGACGATCTTTGCAAACCGGCGTGCTTCCTTGAGTTCTTCGTCAGTCCTGGCGCCGAAGACCAGTCGCGCCGTTCGCGCGTGAATGTCTTCACCTTTCTGAAATGCCTCCAGCATCACAGGATCCTGCGTGATATGGGCCAGCAGACGTAATTCGAGTTGAGAATAGTCGGCGGAGATGATCTTGTTTCCTTTTTCCGCGACAAATGCGCGGCGGATACGCCGGCCCATTTCACTGCGAATCGGAATGTTCTGCAGATTCGGATCACTCGACGACAATCGCCCAGTGGCGGCGACAGTTTGATTGAGCTGGCAGTGAATGCGGCCGTCTGTTGCGATCTGATGAGGCAGGGCATCGGTGTAAACGCTCTTCAGCTTGTCGAGCTCGCGATACTCGATAATTAACCGCGGCAACTCAAACTGCTGGGCCAACTCTTCGAGCACGGCTTTGCTCGTCGAAATGCGTCCGGTTGACGTCTTCCGGCCGATGTCGATGTTCAAATCCGAGAGCACTTCACCAACTTGCTTCGGGGAGCCGATGTTGAATTCGCGTCCGGCAAGCTCGTAGATTTTGAGCGTGAGTTTGTGGAGTTCCTGACCAATATAACTGGACAGATCGGCAAGCACTTTCGGATCGACTTTGAGACCCGCGCGCTCCATGCGATAGAGCAACGGCGCCAGCGGCAGTTCGACTTCCGAGTAAATCGTCTCGAGATTCTTATCGAGAATTCGATTGCGAAGCACATGCGCAGTTTGCAGCGTCAGATCCGCGGCGAGAGCAGTTTGCCAGGCGGTGTCCGGCCAATTCGCAGCCGGCGTATTGTTAACTTCGATTCCGAGCGCTTCGCCAGCCAAATCATTCAATTCATATTTACTGCGGGTTGGATCGAGAAGATATGCGGCGAGGTACGTATCATCTTTGACTCCTTCCAGCGTGATGTTGAAACGATCCAGCAATCCAACCGCGCGCTTGATGTCGTGAACAGACTTCTCAATCAGCCCATTCGATAACACTTCACGCAGTGCATCGAGTGCAGTATCGATTCCGCCGGAAAACTTCTCGAGATCGACATACGCCGACACCCCGGCTTTGGTCGAGAAAGCGAGTCCGCGTGTTGCTTGTAACTCAGTGAAGCATTCCTGCTCGCCTGTTCCCGCGGGAGTCGAGTCGGCGATCGCAATACCGATACTCTCGGCGTCGAAAAGAGTTTGTACGAGTTCATCGAGGTCACTCTTTTTCTGAACAATCCTGTAGTTACGTGCGGCTTCGGCTGAGGCCGGGCGATGGACCGCGGCATCAGCGTAATCTTTCTCAAGGTTTGCAAATTCCAGTTCGTGAAAGAGCTCGTAAACGGCTGCGCGGTCGGGTGGTCTTGTTTTGACCTCGTCGAGATCGAGAGTCATGTCGAGATCGCAGCGAATGCGAGCCAGTTCTCTTGACTGGCGGATCAGATCCGCGTTGTTGCGCAACGACTCGCGGTAAGTCTTGTGCTTGACTGACTCCCAGCCTGCCAGTGCGGCTTCGATCGATCCAAACTGTTGAATTATCTGCACTGCCCCTTTCGAACCGATACCGGGTGCGCCGGGAATGTTGTCGATCGAATCGCCCATCAGTCCTAACAAATCGACGAGCTTGTCGGCAGTAACACCAAACTTGTTCTCGACCCACGCTTCGTCGCACCACTCGATCGGAGGCACAGGTTCTTTACGCTTCACCACCTGCGAATTCTGGCGCATACAAACGACGTAAGGATCGTGCACGAGCTGGCACATGTCCTTGTCGTTGGAAACGATCACCGCCTGCATCTTCTTCTCTTCGACTTGCTTTGCAAGCGTGCCAATCACGTCGTCGGCTTCGTAGCCCGGAAAGTTGATCACGGGAATGTTGAAAGCTTCGCAAAGTCGAATGATGTAGGGCATCTGTTTCGACAAATCGTCCGGCATCTCGGTGCGGTTGGCTTTGTAGTCGGCAAAAGTCTCGTGCCGAAACGTCTTTTCGCGCGACTCGAAGATAGCAGCGATGTAGTCCGGTTGCTCTTCACGCAACAGCTTGATAAGCATGTTGGTGAAGATGTAGACGGCTTGCGTTACAAATCCCTTGGAGGTCGCGAGAGGCTGAGCGCGATTCTGCATCGGCGCGTAGAACGCCCGAAAGATGTGCGACATCGAGTCGATTAAGAAGACACGTTGAGGTCGATCATTGGTTGCGACAGATTCTTTGGCAGGCATGTGAGGAGATCATATCTCCACAGATTACACAGATCAATCAGCCCGATCTGTTGACAACTCGACGACGTGGGCCCGCACCGTTTGGCCGAGGGTTTCGAGGTTGTAGCCGCCCTCGAGACAGGAAACCAGCCGTCCCTGACAACTGCTATCGGCCCACTGTTTCAACGCACGCGTCATATCCACAAAATCCTGGTCCGTGAGAAGCAACTGCCCAAGTGGATCGCCACGATGCGAATCAAAACCGGCTGAGATCATGATCAGGTCGGGGCTAAAGTTAGCTGACATTTCATCCAGCGCCGCTTCAAAACCTCGCTTGTGATCCACCGCGGGCGTTGCGGCACGCAGAGGAAGATTGAGGGTGAACCCAAGACCGCGGCCCGTGCCCTTCTCGCCACGCGAGCCTGTTCCCGGATACCACGGATACTGGTGCGCCGAGAAAAAGTAGACTGTCGGATCGTCGTAAAAGATTCCCTGCGTCCCGTTGCCGTGATGGACGTCCCAATCGATGATTGCGACCTTCTCGATTTCCGGATACTTCTGCTGCGCATAACGCGCCGCTACCGCCACGTTGTTGAAAAGACAAAACCCCATCGCACGTTCTTCAGTCGCGTGATGTCCCGGCGGCCGCACCGGAACAAAAGCATTCTGGATCCCGCCGCTCATAATCAAATCAATAGCGTGACATGGAGCGCCGGCCGCGCGTCGTGCGGCGTCCAGTGAACGCATCGACACGACCGTGTCCTGATCAAGATAACCGGTGCCTTCACTCACGACTCTTTCGACGTGCTTGTAGAGCTGTGGCGAGTGCGCGGCTTGAATATCGCCCCGCGGCGCTTCCCTCGCCTCGACCTCGCGCAGTTTGGACCATAGTTCAGTGTCCGCGCGCAGTGCGTCCATCACGACTGTGTAGCGTGAAGGATTTTCAGGATGCCCAGGTCCGGTGTCGTGCTCGCGAAAAACGGGATGATGAAGGATTGCGGTGGTCATTATATTTGTCAGCAGTCAGTGGTCAGTAGTCAGTTGTCAGTTGTCAGTGGTCAGTTGTCGGTT
>Ga0207647_10002058_pt1 | contig 15371 bp, 12 predicted proteins | sample KBSCornC2_FD_184295 | JGI IMG/M metagenome (GOLD analysis project Ga0207647, IMG submission 184295) | Corn rhizosphere microbial communities from Kellogg Biological Station, Michigan, USA - C2 (SPAdes) (version 2) | ecosystem: Host-associated > Plants > Roots > Rhizosphere ...
GGACCTGCAGGCGCCGGTCGCGAAAATCAGCACGCACTACCGCGCCGATCCGCGCAAGGTCGGCGGCTCGCTGTTCCGCATCCAGCGCGACACGCGTTTTTCCAGCGACAAGGCACCGTACAAGGCGTGGGCGGGCGCGCGGATTTTCCATGAACGTCGCCGCGAAATCGCGGCGCCCTCGTTCTACCTGCATATTGCACCCGGCGATTGCTTTGTCGGCGCGGGGCTGTGGCATCCGGAAAACCACACGCTGCGCAACATCCGCAGCTTCATCGCCGACAATCCCGCGGCGTGGAAGCGCGCCGCGCACGGCCGCGCCTTCCGCGACCATTACGAATTCTGGGGAGAGTCGCTGAGCCGCGCGCCGCAAGGGTTTCCGGCAGACCATCCGCTGCTCGAAGACCTCAAGCGCAAGAGCTTCGCAGCAGGCGTCGGCTTCGACGAAGCGCTGGCCTGCTCGCCGAAGCTGTTTCCGTTCGTGGTGGATCACTTCAAGCGGCTCGCGCCATTGGTCGATTACCTTTGTGCCGCGCAGAACCTGGAGTTCTGACCATGCGATACACCCGATGCGCGCTCATGCCAATGATCTTGCTCGCGTGCTTCTGCGCAACCGCCCGCGCTGCCAGCGCGAAACCGCTGCAGGTGCTGTTTGTCGGCAACAGCTTGACGCACGTCGGCAATCTTCCCGCCGTGCTCGAATCGCTGGCGTCGAGCAACGGGAAATCGCTGCAAGCGGGCATGATCGTCAAGGGCGGCCGCTGACGCAGCGCGCCCCGGGTTGCTGCGCCGCAACCTCCTGCCGCCATTGCGCGAGGGGCGCGCAATATATCGGGCAGTTCAACGCCCTTCCCCATCCTCGGCAGGAAGACTCCGCATGAACCGCATCCCGGTCACCAACCTCGGTGAACCCCGCGCGCTCGACCGGTCCCGCCATCGTGCAGACCCTGATGAATGCCCAGGATGGCTGGGCGGTCGGCCAGCTCTGGCTGTTCTCGGTGGCGCCGATCATCGGCGGCATCATCGGCGGGTTGATCTATCGTTACCTTTGGGGCGCGCAACCCCCCGCGGCTTGAACCAGGGCCGCGTGGCACCATGACGTCTGCCCGGCCGCAAGGCCGGGCCGTTCAGGCCTCGGCGAACGGAAACGCCAGCACGTCGCGGATGTCGGCGATGCCCAGCATGTGCATCAGCAGACGATCGACGCCGAGCGCGACGCCGGCGCAATCGGGAAGCTCGTCGAGCACCGCCAGCAGATTCTCGTCGATCGGCAATTCGGGTTGACCGCGCGCGCGGCGGCGCGCGTTGTCGCGTTCGAAGCGCGCGCGCTGTTCGGCCGCGTCGTTCAACTCGTGGTAGCCGTTGGCCAGCTCGTGCCGGCCGAGATACAACTCGAAACGCTCCGCGACCGGCGGATGGCCATCCCGGATCCGCGCCAGCGAACATTGCGATGCCGGAAAGTCGTAGACGATGGTTATGGCATCATCCGGCAGCGCGGATTGCAGGCGATGCGTGACCAGCAGGTCCAGCCAGTCATCGCGGGTCAGCCCATCGGGATTGATCGAGAAATCCCGCAATGGCTCGCGCAATTCATTTTCGTCGGCGCCGAACGGATCGACCCGCAGGCCATCGCGGAACCAGTCGCGGTAACTCGTCGTCGCCACGTTCGAATCGCGTTGAACGAGCGCCAACGCGGCGCGCACCAGCTGCGCACATTCCAGCATCAGGCGACGATGGTCGAAGCCGACGCGATACCACTCCAGCAAAGTGAACTCGGGGTTGTGTGACGCGCCCGCCTCGCCATTGCGGAACACCCGGCCGAGCTCGCAGCAGTCACCGAACCCCGCCGCGAGCAGGCGCTTGAGTGGATATTCCGGTGACGTACGCAGGTAACGCTCGCGTGCGCCGGCGCCGATCGGACCGGCGAATGTCGTCGAGAATCCTTCGATGTTGGGTTCGGTATTGCCGGCCGCGGACAGGATCGGCGTTTCGACCTCGGCGACGCCGCGCTCGGTGAAAAAAACGCGGATCAGCGCGTTGAGCCGCGCGCGCATCCGCAATGCCTCGTGCCTTGCACGCGGGTCAGGCGCCATGCGATTTCAGCAGCGCGAGCAGCCGCCGCTCGTCCCAGATCTCGACGCCCAGCGCCCGTGCCTTGTCGAGCTTGGAGCCGGCGGCTTCGCCCGCGACCACAAAGGAAGTCTTCTTCGACACCGAGCCCGCGACCTTGGCGCCCAATGCTTCCAGCTTGTCCTTCGCTTCGTCGCGCGCGAGGGACGACAGGCTGCCAGTCAACACCACGGTTTGCCCCGCCAGCGGACCCGCCTTCTTGCGTTGCGGCGCGGATTCCTTCCAGTGAACGCCAGCCTTGCGCAGGGCGTCGATGGCCTCGCGATTGCGGCGTTCTTCGAAGAATGCGGCGATGTGCCCGGCCATGATCGGGCCAACATCGTTGACATCCTTCAGTTCGGCTTCGCTGGCGCGCATCAGCGCATCCAGCGATCCGAAATGCCGAGCCAGGGTCTTGGCCGTGGCCTCACCAACCTCGGGAATACCGAGTGCATACAGAAAGCGTTCCAGCGTGGTGGCTTTGCTGGCCTCGATCGCAGCGACCAGGTTGTCGGCCCATTTGGTGGCGATCTTGCCGGCCTTCACCGTCTCCGGGACCACACCGTCGCGTTCTTCCGCGCGGCGCTTCATCGCCAGGAAATCATCGAGCGTCAAACGATACAGATCGGCGATCGAATGCAGGTAGCCGTACGCGATCAGGTCCTCAATGTAACGCTCGCCGAGCCCGTCTATGTCCATCGCGCGGCGCGAAGCGAAATGCCGGATCGCCTCGCGGCGCTGGGCGGCGCACACCAGTCCGCCGGTGCAGCGTGCCGCGGCCTCGCCTTCCTCGCGCTCGATCGCCGAGCCGCAGATCGGGCAATGCGGGGGCATCTTCCACGGTTTGGTGCGCGGCGGACGGCGCTCTGGGATCACCCGCACCACTTCCGGGATCACGTCGCCCGCGCGCCGCACGATCACGCTGTCGCCCACGCGCACGTCGAGGCGCGCGATCTGATCCGCATTGTGCAGCGTCGCATTGGTGACGGTGACGCCCGCCACCTGCACCGGCTTCAGGCGCGCGACTGGCGTGGCCGCGCCGGTGCGGCCGATCTGGATGTCGATGGCTTCCACCACCGTCGCCTGTTCCTCGGCCGGAAACTTGTGCGCAATGGCCCAGCGCGGTGCGCGCGCCACGAAGCCCAGCTCGCGCTGCTGGTCATACCGGTCAACCTTGTACACCACGCCATCGATGCCGTACGGCAAATCGTTGCGCGCCGCACCGATCCTGCGGAAATACGCAAGGCATCCCGCTACACCGAGCGCGATTTCATTCTGCGGACAAATGGGAAACCCCCACGCACGCAGCTTCGCCATCGCCGCGCTGTGGCGATCGGCGATCACCGCGTCGGGATCGGGCGGCAGGTTCACGGCGTAGGCGTAGAACGCCAATGGACGCGACGCGGTGACGCGCGGATCGAGCTGGCGCAACGAACCCGCCGCGCCGTTGCGCGGATTGGCAAGCGGCCGGCCACCCTCGCGCAACATGCGTGCGTTGTAGGCGTCGAAGCCGGCCTTGGGCATGTACACCTCGCCGCGCACCTCGAGCACGCGCGGCCAACCGTCGCCGCGCAAGTGCAACGGGATCGCCTTCACCGTTCGCAGGTTGGCGGTGACATCCTCGCCGGTCGCGCCGTCACCGCGCGTGGCGCCCTGCACGAACACGCCGTCCTCGTAGCGCAGGCTGATGGCGAGGCCATCCAGCTTGGGCTCCACGGCAAATTCCGGATCGCGGATGCCGAGCCCCTGCTCCACCCGCCGCACGAAGTCTCGAACCTCGTGGTCGGGATCGATGCCTTCCGGTGAATCGGCATCGGTGAAAGCATTGGACAGCGACAACATCGGAATCGCATGGCGCACTTCCGCGAAGCCGGAAGAAGGCGTGGCGCCGACGCGACGGGTCGGCGAATCCGGCGCCACCAGTTCCGGATGTGCGGCTTCCAGCGCCTCCAGCTCGCGCATCAGGCGGTCGTATTCGGCATCCGGGATCGACGGATCGTCGAGCACGTAGTAGCGATAATTGGCGTCGTCGATTGCGCCACGCAACGTTGCAGCCTGGCGCGCCGCGGCTGTTTGCTGGGTCATGGATTGCTTGGCCACGTCTGCAAGGTGATTCGGCGGATCGGACAAGTTTAACCGCCGTCTGCGGCACCCCGTTTCGTGCGCATCCGCACGCAAGAAATTCCGATACGAAAGGTGCAAGAAAGGTTGTTGTCGCAGTATCGGTTGCGGGTGAGGTTGCGGTCCCTCTTTGTCACTGAGCAGTATTGGGGCAACCCTCGTGCTACCGGCTGTTCATGGTCTCACCCCGTGCCCGGCCTGCGTCGAACCCCTCCCCGGTGGCGCAGGCCGGACGCTTTGTTCATGCGCGGGTCCATCCGCGCGAAAGCGAAACCGGCCATCCTTGGCCGATTTTCCACGACAGCCTGCGATCGTCCCTGATCGCGGCGCCATGCAGCGATTCGCAAACGGCAACCACTCGGCCCTATGGGACGCCACCACGGCCATCCGGCCTGACTTCTCACGAAAGCCTGCGATCATCCCCGATCGCGGCGTGATGCAACATCTCGCGGGAACCGACCACTCAGCCAAATGTGAGACCACCTCGGCCATCCTTGGCCTTGTTCTCACAAAAACCGTTTCGTCGGGATTGCGCCGTTAACCGGTAAAATGAGCGGCACGTCTTCAGACGCATCATTCCGGTATTGTCCCCTTGATGTCTCCAGCGAGTGCTCCCGAAGGCACGGCGCGCATGCGCGGCCTGATCTGGCTGGTCGCGGCCGCGTTCTTCATGCAGACGCTGGACTCGACCATCGTCAACACCGCGGTGCCCAGCATCGCGCACGCACTGGCGGTGCCACCGATCGCGCTCAAGACCGCGCTCACGAGTTACGTGCTGACGCTGGCGATCTGCATTCCTGCGAGTGCGTGGCTTTCCGACCGCTTCGGCACGCGGCGCGTGTTCGCCGCGTCCATCTGGATTTTCACGCTGGGGTCGCTGGCCTGTGGCGTATCGCAAAACCTGACGCAACTGGTGGCCGCGCGCGTGCTGCAGGGCGTCGGTGGCGCGCTGCTGATGCCGATCGGGCGCTATGTGCTGGTGCGCGCGTTCGGCCCGAAGGATTTCGTCGCCGCGATGAGCACGGCCGGCATTCCCGGTTTGCTCGGACCCGTGATCGGACCGTTGCTGGGCGGCGTGCTGTCGCAGTACGCGTCGTGGCGGTTGATCTTCCTGGTCAACGTGCCGGTGGGCATCGTCGGTTTGTGGCTCAACCGCCGCCAGATGCCCGATTTCCGCGGTGAACGCCGTCCGTTCGACTGGATCGGCTTTGCGCTGTTCGCGCTCGCTTCCGGGATGCTGCTGACCGCGGCGGAGACCGGCGGCGACGGCGATTACCGGAGCGCGGGCATCGCGGCGTTGATCGGACTCGCCTGCGGCTTTGCCTATTGGCACTATGGCCGGCGCGCACGGCATCCCGTTGTGGACCTGTCCCTGCTCAAGGTGCGCAGTTTCTCGATCGCGTTGGGCGGCGGCATGTGCACGCGCCTCGGCACGGCGGGGCTGTCCTTCATCCTGATGCTGTTCCTGCAGGTTGGCTGCGGCTGGACCCCGACCGTGGCGGGCATGATGATCGTGCCACAAGCGATCGCGATGGTGCTGATGAAATTCCTGATCGACCGCATCCTCAAGCGACACGGTTATCGGCGCACGCTGTTCGTGAATACCGCGGTCGCGACTGCACTGCTGGCTTGTTTCGCGCTGTTCAGCGCCACCACGCCGTGGTGGATGATTGCATCGCTGATGTTCGCCTACGGTTTCGTGATGAGCCTGCAATACACCGCGATGAATACCCTCGCCTTCGTGGACCTGGCGCCCGAACGCGCCGCGCAGGCCTCCTCGGTGACGTCGGCCGTGCAGTATCTTGTGATCGCCTTCGGCATCGCGCTGTCGTCGTGGTTGCTGGCGATCTTCCTCAACGACCACCACCGTGATCCTGCGGCCTACGTGCGTGGTTTCCGTGCCGCGGTCCTGATCATGGCCGCGCTGTCGCTGGTCGCCGTGTACGTGTTCACCCGCCTGCGCCATGACCGGCCGTTGCGGAGGCCGATCACGACACCCGAAACCGCGGCATAGTTTTTGCGATCGTCCCTGATCGCTGCGCATTGTGACCGTATGTCAGCGCTGACGTCTTGGGTCATCAAGTCCACCTCGGCCCAAAGCCGCCGTCCATGGCCAGGAGCTCCCTGGCCTGACTTTCCACAACAGCCGCTCCATATCAAGGTCCGTATCGACGCACCGCCGAACTGGCGTCGTGTAGCATCGCGCGATGACCCACACCACCGCGATCCTGCTTGAGATCTTCATCATCTTCGCTGCCGCGCAGGCGGGCGGCGTTGCCGCGCGCTGGATACGTCTGCCGGAGGTGGTCGGGCAAATCGTGATCGGCTGCGTCGTCGGTCCGTCGCTGCTCGGCTGGATCACGCCCAGCGAGCCACTGGAAGTGTTGTCGGAAATCGGCGTGGTGCTGCTGTTGTTTTCGGTGGGGCTGGAGACGCGCCTCGAAGACGTCAAGCGCGTAGGCGGCAGCGCCTTCGCGGTGGGCGTGGTCGGCGTGATCGTGCCGTTCGTTGCCGGCGCGTTCTGGGCGCATTCGATCGGGCCGGACTGGCCGCGCTCGCTGTTCGTCGCCGCTGCGTTCGTGGCGACGTCGGCCGGAATCACGGCGGCGGTATTGAAGCAGATGGGCGCGCTGCGTCGTATCGAGAGCCGCGTGATCCTGGGCGCCGCGGTGATCGACGACATCCTCGCGATGCTGCTGCTGGGCGTGGTGGTGGCGATCCAGGCCGGCGGCTCGGTGCGCGTCGGCAGCCTGCTCGCCGTCGCCGGTGAAGCCGTGGGCTTCGTGCTGGTGGTCGGCTGGCTGGGCACGCTGATGATGCGGCGCGGATCGAAGTGGCTGGAACACACGCGCAATCCGCTGTCGCCATTGCTGGTCGTGCTGGTCCTGTGCCTGGGACTCGCATGGCTCTCAACCCGGTTCGGGCTGGCCGCGATCATCGGCGCGTTCCTCGCCGGGATGATCGCCTCCGAAACGCGGCAACGCGCGCAACTCGAAGAGCAAATGCAACCGTTGCTCGCGTTGCTGACGCCGTTCTTCTTCGTACTCACCGGCGCCAAGGTCGATCTTGCGAAACTTGCCAGTGGTGAAGCGTTGTGGCTGCTGCTGGTCGCAACCCTGCTCGCGATCGCGACCAAACTGGCCGGCGGCTGGCTCGGCGCGATTCGGCTGGGCCCGCGCAGCGCGCTGATCGTCGGCGTGGGCATGATCCCGCGCGGCGAGGTCGGCATCGTGGTCGCGGCGCTGGGTTTGTCCGCGGGGGTGTTCGGCGACACGCTCTACGCGGTGATCATCGCGATGAGCCTGCTCACTTCGATCATCGCGCCGCCGTTCCTGGCGTTGCTGTTGAAGCACCCGGAGCCCCCGACGGCCGAGGCAAGCTCAGGCTGACGGTGGTTTCAACCGCGCCGCCACGGCGTCGAAAAAGTCCGCGGGAAGCTCGGCGGTGACCGGCACACTCCACCAATCGGCCTGCGCGAAGGCTCGGCACTTCACCGCGTCCTTTTCCGTCATCAGCGCGGACAAATCGTCGCCGAATGCCAGGTCGGTCGCCGTGTAGCGGTGGTGATCGGGAAACGAATGCTCGATCACCTCGATGCCCAGCGCGCGCAGTGCATCGAAGAAGCGCGGTGGGTGCCCGATGCCGGCAATCGCGTGCACGGGCCTGCCTGCAAAGGCCTCGAGCGGCGATGTATGCGCGGGTTCGGCGAGTGCAATGGCGTCCGAAATCGCAAGCTGCATCGGGACTTCGCGATTGCGCGCGTCACCGCCGTTGCACACTACGAAATCGATATCGCACAACCGCGACACGGGTTCGCGCAGCGGGCCGGCGGGCAGCAGGCGGCCGTTGCCGAAGCGGCGCGCACCGTCGATCACGCAAATTTCCACGTCGCGTGCCAGCGCGTAATGCTGCAGGCCATCATCGGCTATGACGACATCCACGCCTTCGGACAGCAGCAATCGCGCCGCCTCGATCCGCTTCGCGCCGATGGCCACCGATGCGCCAGTGCGCACGCGGATCAACGCAGGTTCGTCGCCCACCGTTGCGGGATCAGGTTGCACGTCGAGCAACATGGGCGCGCGCGCCATGCCGCCATAACCGCGGCTCACCACGCCGGGTTTGAAGCCGCGTGCGCGCAATGCTTCCACGAGTGCGATGGTCAGCGGCGTCTTGCCCGCGCCGCCCGCCACGATGTTGCCGACCACGATCACCGGAACCGGCAACCGTTCGCTGCCCGACCAACCGTGGCGATACATCCAGCGCCGCGCGGCGGTCGCGCCGCCGTACAACGCGGTCAACGGCCGCGTCCACCACGGCGGCGGGCGATCTCCGTACCAGCAGCTTTGCAGGTCGCCCGCGATGGCCACGGCGTCCGCGCTCAGGCCGCGGCCGTCGCCGCGTCGCGGAATTGCAGATGGTGCAGCGCGGCGTACTTGCCGCCACGCGCGAGCAGCTCGGCGTGCGTGCCACGCTCGACGACATGACCCTGATCGAGAACGACGATCTGGTCGGCGTGTTCAACGGTGGACAGGCGATGCGCGATCACCAGCGTGGTGCGGTTTTTCATGAGGCGTGACAGGGCGTCCTGGATCAGCCGCTCCGATTCGGTATCCAGAGCACTGGTCGCTTCGTCCAGCACGAGAATGGGCGCGTCCTTCAGCAGCGCGCGCGCCACGGCGATGCGCTGGCGCTGACCGCCGGACAATAGCGCGCCGCCCTCGCCCACCCGGCTGTGGATGCCGTCCGGAAGGTCGCGGATGAACTCCATTGCGTTCGCGGCCTCGGCGGCAGCAGTGATGGCGGCTTCGCTGGCGCCCGCCAGCGCGCCGTAGGCAATGTTCTTCGCGATGGTGTCGTCGAACAACACCACGTCCTGCCCCACCCACGCGATCTGCGCGCGCAGGCTGCGCAGGCTGTAGTCGCCCAACGGATGGCTGTCCAGCAAGACTTCGCCCGAAGTCGGTTCGTAGAAGCGCGGAATCAAACTGGCCATGCTCGACTTGCCGCTGCCGGATCGCCCGACCAGCGCCGTGATCGAGCCGCGCGGACATGTGAGCGAGATGCCGCGCAGAGCGGCCGTGCTGGCGCCGGCATAGGTCAGGTGCACGTCGCGGAATTCGATGTCGCCGTTGCAGCGCTCGATATTCTTTCGGCCCGTGTCCTGCTCGACCGGCGCGTCGATGATTCCGAACAGTTCCTGCGCCGCGGCCAGCCCGCGCTGGATGTTGGACTGCACCGTGGTCAGCCGTTTCAATGAAGGCAGGATGCCGCCCATGCACATGAACAGGCGCGCGAACGATCCGGCCGTCAGCTTGTCGTTCAACATGAAGGGACGCGTCGCGAAATACACGATCAACGCCAGCGCGATCGCGGCAGCCAATTGCACGAAGGCAGTGGACAAGCCATTCGTCGCGGCGACCTTGATGTTCAACTTGCGCGTGCGGTTGGTGACATCGTCGAAGCGCTTCGACTCGTAATCCTGGCCGCCGAACACCTTGACCTCGCGGTGCGCACCGACCACTTCCTCGACCACGCCGGTGACGTGGCCAACCACGTCCTGGATGGTCACGTTGATACGGCGGTAGCGCCGGCTGACGTAAGTGACGAGCAATCCGATCATCGGCACCATCACCAGCAGTGCGAGCGAAAGCTTCCAGTTGGTCCACAGCATCAGCAGGGCGAGGCCGATTGCCGTCAGCCCATCCACGATCGCGACCTTGGCGGAGTCGGTGGTGGCCTGCGCTACCTGCTCGCTGGTGTAGGTGATGCGCGAAATCTGCTGGCCCGACGATTCGCGGTCGAAGAACGCCGCCGGCATGTGCAGGTACTTGTCGAAGATGCGACGGCGCATGTCCTGCACCACACCGCGGCCGACGTACGCCGAACCGTAGCTCTCGATGTATACCGCGATGCTGCGCACGAAGAAGATGCTGACGATGATGATCGGCATCCAGAAGATCACGTGCGGATCGCGCACCACGAACAACTTGTCGATGAGCGGCTTGATCTCCTTGGCGAACAGGATCATGCACAACGCATCCACCGCCATCGCCACGATCGTGACCGCGACGACGGTTTTGTAGGGCCTGAGGAAACCCAGCAGGCGCCGGTACGTCGTTGCGTCGGAGGTGGCGTCGCTCATGATGCCGGCGCACCGGAAGCCGGCGCCGTCGCGATCGACAAGTGCGCGAAACCGAGCCGCCCCAACGCGTCCATCGCGGTGACCACCGCCTGGTGCGGCGTCATTGCATCCGCGCGCAGCAGCACCGGACGCTCGTGGTCACGGCCGGCCACGGCCTCGATCGCGCGTTCCAGCGTTGATTCGTCATCGCCCAGCACCCGGTTGTTCGCCACGAAGAAGTGCCCTTGCTTGTCGATCACGATCACCAGCGTATCCGCGACGGGTGCCGCGGGCTTGTCGCCGGCCTGCGGCAACGACACCTTGAGGTGCCCTTGCTGCACGAAGGTGGTGGTCAGCACGAAGAACATCAACAGGGTCAGCAGCACGTCGATCAGGCTGACCACGTTGATTTCGAATTCGTCGGCGTTGTCGTTGCCGATGCGCATTGGAAAACCCGTCAGCTCGTGGCACGCGCGACGCGCGATACGCCGGCGGCGGCTGGACGCGCCTCGACAGGCGCCTGGCGCGTGACGGAAAGTTCATCCAGCAACGCGGTTGCCTGCTTTTCCATCTGCACCACGTAGCCGCGCACGCGCGAACGGAAGTAGCGGTGCAGCACGTACGCGGGAATCGCGACGACCAGGCCCGACGCCGTGCAGACCAGCGCCTCGCCGATGCCGCCGGCCATTTTCATCGGATCGCCGACGCCGGACACCATCACCGCGAGGAACATCCGGATCAAACCGAACACCGTGCCGAGCAGTCCCAGCAGCGGCCCGATCAGCGCGATGGTGCCGAGCGTGTTGAGGTAGCGTTCCAGACCGTGTACCACGTGGCGGCCGGTGTCTTCGATGCGCTCCTTGATCTCCGCGTGGGAACGGTTGCGCACATCGAGCGCGGCCGCCAGCACCTCGCCCAGCGGCGAGTTCTCGCGCAGTGCCTGGATATGCGATGGGTTCAACTGCTGCGAGTGCGCCCAGCCACGCACTTGTTCGCCGAGGCCGGGCGGCAATACCGCACTGCGGCGCAGGGTCCAGAAGCGCTCCAGCACGATCGCAAGGCCGACCGCCGAGCAGATCAGGATGGGCAGCATGCCCCAGCCGCCCGCCTTCAGGATTTCAAACACGTGAAGCTCCGCCAACCGGTGGATTCGCGCAGGATGATAGCAGTGCCGCCACGTGCTTCAGCGTGACGCAATCGAACCGTTCGTGCCATGTTCGCGCCAGTACCGGGATTGACGCAGGCGTTCCTCGGAAAGAATGTGCGGCGGCGCGCCTGCGGGGAACGCGATGCGCACGGCGCCGGTGTCCGGCGTGTTCAACAGCGGGATACCCAGGCCCGCGTAGCGCGCAACAATCTCGGGCGCTGGATGGTGGTAGCCGTTCAAATAGCCGGTCGAAGCGATCGCCAGTTGCGGGTGCAACGCCTGCAGGTACGCAATGCTGGAGGAGGTCTTGCTGCCGTGATGCGGCACCACCATCACCAATGGCGGTCCCGGCGGAACCGCGCGTGCGATGCCCGGCTCGACCTTCGACGACGTATCCGCGGGCAACAACAGGCGCCCGTCCACGCCGCTGACCAGCAACACGCAGCCGGCGTCGTTGCCATGCACCGTCACCGGTGCAGGCGGCCGCAGCATGCGAAAGTCGACGCCGTCCCATCGCCAGCGCTGGCCCGCATCGCATTGCCGCATCGGCACCGGGCCGCGTGCCGGTTCGCCACCCCAGACCGGCGTGCCCGGATACGCCGACAACACCGATACCGCGCCACCCGAATGGTCGTTGTCGCCGTGGCTGATGACCAGGCCGTCGAGATGCGCCACGTCGAGCGCGTGCAGGGTCGGGACCACCGCGGCCTCGCCCAGATCGAAACCCGAGGGATAACGCGCGCCGGTGTCGACCAGCAGCGCGTGTGAACGGGTGCGCACCAGCACCGACAGGCCCTGGCCGACATCGATCACGCTGGCGCGGAATGCGCCGTCGGCCGGCAGAGTGCTGCGCGGCCAGCACAATGGCAACAACGCCAACGCGCCCAGCGCGCGCGCCGGCACGCCGCGCGGTGCGAGCAGCCACACCGCGCCGAAGCAGGCCAGCACAAACGCCAGCAATGAAGTTTCCGGCAGGTACTGCATCGCGGCCGGCCACGACGCGAGATGCAGCAGGACCCACCACAGCGCATCCACCAAATGCGCGCAGACGTGCAGCAGCAGTTGCCCCGCCCATGGCCACGCCAACAACAGCGCGCACGCGGCGAGATCGATCGGCACGATCACGAAACTCACGAACGGCACCGCGACGAGATTCGCGAGCGGCGCGACCAGTGACGCCTGCCCGAAAAACCATACGGTCAACGGCAGCAGCGCCAGCGTCATCAGCAACGGCGCCAGCCCGATCTCCTTCAGATGGCCACGCCAGCCGACGTCCCGTGCCAGGGTCCACGCGAGCAGCGCGACGCCCGCGAAGGACAACCAGAAGCCGGCGGACAGCACCGACAGCGGATCGACGATCAGGATGGCCACCAACGCCAGGCCGAAGCCCTCGCCGAACCCACCGCCACGCCTAAGCAAGCGCCAGCCCGCGACCACGGCAATCATCAGCAGCGTGCGGGTTGTGGGCAGCCCGAATCCGGCCAGCGCGCCGTACGCCAGCGCCGCCGGAAACGCCACCGCGGCTTCGGCGAGCGGCCTCGCCAACCGCAGCCCGAGAGAGGGGAACAGCCACCATGCGAGACCCACCAGCCATGCGCCGAACACGGCGGCAAGGCCGACGTGGAATCCCGAGATCGCGATCAAATGGCTGATACCGGTGGCACGCACCACCTGCCAATCGTGCTCATCGAGTGCACGTTCGTCGCCGACGCTGAGCGCGCGCAATAACCTTGCAGCGTGTGCGTCGTCCGGCAGCGCCGCTTCGATCGCTGTGGCGATGCGTGCGCGGGCCCCATCCACGCACGCGCCCTCTTCGAGCAACGCGTTGGCCGGATCCTCGCGCACATAACCCGTCGCGATGACGCCCTTCTGCAACGCGGAGCGTTCGAAGTCCATGCCGCCGGGATTGACCAGCCCGTGCGGGCGTTTCATCCGCACGCGCAGCCGCCATGTCGAACACGGCCGGATCACGGGCACTTCATGCCGGCGCGATGCATACCACGACAAGCGCACGTGACCGTGTACCGGCACGGAGCGTCCATTGAACTCCGCGCGCGCGATATCGAACTGGAAACGCGTCGAACCGTCCTGCGCCTGCGGCAGGTCCGTCACGACGCCGGTCACCAGGATATCCCGCTTTTCCAGCGCGTGCGGCAGGCGCGCCTGCATCGCCAGATCCGCGCGCCATGCCGTCCATGCGAACGCACCCAGCACGAGCGGCAACAACCACAACCACGCGAGCTTCCGCCAACGCAGGCATACGAGAAGACCGGCCAGCGCGAAGGTTGCAAGCACCGCGTCCAGCCAGCGTGGCGGCAGCACCGGCAAACCCTGCACCAGCACCGCGCCGGCGAGGACCGCCAGCGCACCGCCAAGCATCCCTGGCCCGTTGTGGATTGCGCGGCGTTCCGTGCGCGCAGGCATGTGGATCAGCCGTCGTGCGGCATGGGTTGCAACGCCCCGCCGGTCAATTCCAGCACCCGGTCCATGCGCTGCGCCAGATCGCGGTCATGCGTCACCAGCACGATGGCGGTGCCGATTTCGTGGTTGAGTTCCAGCATCAGCTCGTACAGCGCCGACGCATTCTGCTCGTCGAGATTGCCGGTCGGCTCGTCCGCCAGCACGCATGCGGGACGCGTCACCAGCGCACGCGCCATGGCACAGCGCTGGCGTTCGCCGCCGGAAAGTTCGCCGGGCTTGTGTTCGAGGCGATGGCCGAGCCCGACGCGTTCGAGCAACGCCTGTGACTGCGTGCGCGCTTCGGGAATCGCCGTGCCGCGGATCAGCAACGGCATCGCGACGTTCTCCAGCGCAGTGAACTCCGGCAGCAGGTGGTGGAACTGGTAAACGAAACCCAGCGCCCGGTTGCGCATGCGCCCGCGCTCGGCGTCTGGCAGCTTCGACAATTCCTGCCCCTGCAACTCCACCGAACCTTTGCTCGGCGTATCCAGCCCACCGACGATGTGCAGCAGCGTGCTTTTGCCGGAGCCCGATGCGCCAACGATCGCCAGCGTCTCGCCGCGCGCGACATCGAAACTTGCATCGTGCAGCACCGGCGTGCGCAGCTTGCCTTCCTTGTAGGTCTTGGCGATATGACTGACACGCAGTACGACGCCGTTGCTTTCCGATTCCCGATTCCCGATTCCCGATTCCCGGCTACTCATAGCGCAAGGCCTCGGCCGGCTGCGTGCGCGACGCCCGCCACGCGGGATAAATCGTCGCCAGCAGCGAAAACAGGAAGGCCATGCCGGTGATCCAGCCCACGTCGCTCCAGCGCAATTGGCTGGGAACGCTGTTGATGTAATAGACCGACTCGGGCAGGAACTGATAGCCGGTGAGGTTCTGGATGCCGTTGGCGATCGCGGGCAGGTAGGTCGCGAGCAGCACGCCGCAGACGCCGCCGATCACGATGCCCATCAAGCCGATCAGCATGCCCTGGATCATGAACACGCCCATGATGCTGCGCGGTGTTGCACCCAAGGTCCGCAAGATCGCGATGTCCGATTGCTTGTCGGTGACCAGCATCACCAGCGACGACACCAGGTTGAACGCGGCCACCGCGACGATCAGCGACAGGATGATGAACATCACGATCTTTTCCATCGCGAGCGCGGTGAAGATGTTGGCGTATTGCTGCATCCAGCCCTGCACGCGGTAGGCGTCGCCCAGCTTGTTGGCCAGCGTCGTCGCCACCTTGTTGGCCGCGAACACGTCGTCCAGCTTCAGGCGAACCCCGCTGGGCCCGTTCATCTGGTACAGCTTTTCGGCGTCGTGCAGGTTGACGATCGCGAGCCCGGAGTCGTACTGCTGCAGGCCCGCCTCGAAGATGCCGGCGACGGTGAAGCGGCGAAACCGCGGCAGCACGCCGATCGGGCT
>Ga0207647_10002059_pt1 | contig 15368 bp, 22 predicted proteins | sample KBSCornC2_FD_184295 | JGI IMG/M metagenome (GOLD analysis project Ga0207647, IMG submission 184295) | Corn rhizosphere microbial communities from Kellogg Biological Station, Michigan, USA - C2 (SPAdes) (version 2) | ecosystem: Host-associated > Plants > Roots > Rhizosphere ...
GATAACAACATGCTGCGCAACGACAGGAATAACCTGCTGCAAAAAATAGACGATATAAACAGGACGCATACAAAATATGAAGTAGCTGCACTGCTGGACAAAGCGCTGGAAGATAAAAAAGTGACCCGCGAGCTAAAAGATAAACTGGCGATAGACTATGCCGATAATCCTGAAGGGCTCAAAAATTTAATAAGCGCAATGCCCGCCTACCGCTCCATAGTAGAGAACCTGAAAGCTACGGAAAGGGATAAAGCAGAGCTGCAATGGAACTGGGATGCTTTTGAAGCCAATGACCCAAGTGGCAGAAAGCTGCGTGAGCTAAAAGCAAATAATCCTGAACGCTACCAGGAAATATTCAAAGAAAAATTTGGTGGATAATGTGATGTGACCGGGAGCCGGAGCGAGTTTTTCCTTGTTCTGATAGTGGGTAAGCGTTTGTTCTCAAACGTTTGGAGACGGGTTTGTTTTTTTTCTCCTCCGGCTACCCGGTTTCTCTTCTTCTCTTGTTAAAATCTTATTGGCCTTACAGGCTGCAAATCCTTAAATCATAAATCCTAAAAACCCTATGGCAATTCAAAAAGAAATATGGGAAGACCATATAGAGGGGAACCTCTTTAAAAACAATGAATTTCTCCTCGCATCTACAGACGCCAGCCAGTACGTGCTGAATGGTAAAGTAGTGCACATACCGCAGGCAGGTGCTACACCTACTGTAGTGATGAACAGGTCGTCTTTACCGGCTACTGTAGTACAGCGTGTGGATACTGATGTGACTTATGTGCTGAACGAGTTCTCTACCGACCCGATACTGATACCGCAGGCTGATGCTCTGGAACTGAGCTATAACAAACGTGAAAGCGTGCTGAATGAATATGAATCGTCTCTGCGCCAGCTTACTGCTGACAATCTCCTGGTATCATGGTCGCCATCTACCACTGCTGGTATCATTCGTACCACAGGTGCATCAGTAGCATCGCACCTGGATAGCACTACCGGCACCCGTAAGAAATTTACTACTACCGATCTTAAGTATGCACAGCTTACGCTGAACAAGCAGAACGTACCGCTGGAAGAACGCTATGCCCTTTTGAGTGCTGACATGTTTCAGCAACTGACAGATGATATGAGCCAGACACAGTATCGTGACTTCAGTGCAGCATTCGATGCAAAGAATGGCGTGCTTGGGCAGCTCTTCGGTTTCAAGATCATGATGCGTAGCAATGTGGTAGTATATGACAACAGCACTACCCCTGTAGTAAAGGCAACAGGCGCCGCTGCAGCAGCAGATGATAACGATGCAGTGCTTTGCTGGCAGATGAATGCGATAGAACGCGCACTGGGCGATATCACTTTCTTCGAAAAGATAGGCGACCCGCAGTACTATGGCGATATCTACAGTGTATCTGTACGCATGGGTGGCCGCAAGCGCCGCGCTGATGAAAAAGGCCTTGTTGCAATTGTACAGTCTGCTTAGTCTTCAAAGCATATCTAAAACTGTGAGCTATGATATCTGAAGTGAAGATATGGATACTGGTTGCCGTAGTGAGTGTGCTGGCCGCAATACTGGGCTTTGTGATAAAAACAGTGATGGACCAGGTGATAAAAAAACTGGATGAGATAGTAAGCGAGCTAAAACAACTGACAAAGACCAGCGCCATACAGGAGCAACAGATACGCGAGCTGCAGGAGCAGGATAAAATGATACACCACAGGCTAAATGATGTTGCCGGCAGACTGCGCGTACTGGAGATGAGCACAAATAAAAATTAAACAACCTAAAAACCCTATCAATATGTTCTGCACTAATGCGAACGCAGAAATAAAATCTGCCCTCAAACAATTTGACCAGTATGTAAATACGCATGTGGAAACAGCATTGCAAATAACTACTGCCCTGAAAAACATGCTAAGCTCTCCGGTAGCAGATATTATCACAGCCATTATACCTGGTACTGTAGATAATATATTGCGCACGCAACTACTAAATGCGCTGAATAAGATAACAGAAGCGCTGAGTATAGTAGATAGCTGCAAGCAGTTTACCGACCTGAATGATAAACTAAAATGCTTTGTACAGCAGCTAAGCCAGCGCGACCCGCAACTGCAGGATGCCGTACTGCTGAAACTATCGAGCCTGCTGGCTGCAGAGCTGGATGGACAGAAGCTAAAACAATCATTGTATGATCTGTACACACAGGCCAAATATGTTACAGCAAGCAAATAAGCCAATCATATTACTAATAGCAGGCCATAAGGCAGTCATCATTTCTTTTCTATCCTATTGCCCCCAAACAGCACAGGATAATATGGCCCTCTATAAACCTTCATAGAATGATGTTGCTAACCTGTGCCACTCGTTACCACGGTTCTGTAGCAATACAGGGCCGCTGGGAACAGTGCCTTGACAACCTGCTCAATTAACTAAACAATTATGAACGAAAACATACAATCCTATTTCGATAATCATCCCAATGTAGATAAATTCCATTTCACCTCAGATGGCTTCGCCTTCTTCAGGGAACATGATGCCCGCAACCATGCGCGCCACCTGGACAATGACGAAGTGCTAACCATAACCCGCGAAGAGCTGGATGACATAGATGCGGAATAATACAACACACAAATAAATTACTAAACGAAAAATAAAATTTAAATGCCATTACCTAACGTAAATATAACCCTTGCCAACGGCGCACTTGGTGGCGTAATACAAACAGCCGATGGTGTAGCTGGTGCAGTGCTTACCGGTGTAAGTGCAAGTCCTTTGGTTGCTGGTACTCCATTTCTCGTTACCAGTCTTAGTGATGCAGCAACACAAGGTCTTGTAGCAGCTACCAATCCATTTGCCTACAGGCAGGTAAAAGAGTTTTATGATGAAGCCGGTGACGGTGCGCAGCTCTACCTGATGCTGGTGCCATCTACTATGAAAGTCAAAGACATAGCAGATAAAACAAATACTTCAGGTGCCATCAAGTTATTGAACTTTGCCGCCGGCAAAATAAAAGTACTTGGCATCCTTACAGATGATACTGCTGTTTATCCCGGTGGTACAGGCCTTACAACCACAAACGGTATAAATGCTGACGTTTATTTAGCTGCTGCAAACATGCAATTGCTTGCTGCACAGTTCTTCGCTCAGCAAACACCCTTCCGTGCTATAATTGGCGGTACATCCTACACCGGCACTGCTACCTCGCTTACTGATATGACCACAACTGCCTATAACCGTGTAGCGGTATTGATAGGTGATACTGTGAGTGGAGCAGCAGCAGCAATAGGCCTGTTACTTGGTCGCCTGGCAGTAATACCTGTGCAACGTAAAGTGTCGCGCGTAAAGACAGGTGCGCTTACTAACACTACAGCATATATAGGCAGCACTACTGCAGATAAATATGTTGATACCAGTGTGCTGAATGATAAAGCATTTATCACCTTCCGCACCTTCCCTAACAAGAGCGGCTTCTACTTTACCGGCGACCCTACCTGCACAGCCACTACCGATGATTTTGACACAATAGCCCGTGGCCGTGTAATAGACAAAGCGCACATACTCGCCTATGCCACATACGTAGAAGAAGTGGATAATGAGGTGCCGGTAAACAGCGACGGTACCCTGAACGCTGGCTATTGCAAGTACCTGGAGCAACAGATCATCAACCAGGTAAACCTTACTATGACTGCCAATAATGAAGTAAGCGCAGTAGACTGCTTTGTTGATCCTGCACAAAATGTACTGGCAACTAACACTGTAAATGTAGTATTGAAGATAACGCCGGTAGGCTATAGCTCGCAGATAAATGTAACACTTGGTTTCAGCAATCCTGCCAACGGATAAGAACACATTAAATCACAAAATCTAAATAATAAGAAATGGATTTTTTCAATAGTAAAGAATGCGAATGGGCCGACATGGAGGTATTGCTGGCGGGTGCCATAGTTACCAAAATAAGGAGTATAAAATATAAAGCGTCTAAAGACAAAGAGTCACTGTATGCCGCAGGCGATCAACCAATAGCCATACAGTCGGGCAACCGCTCTTATGAAGGTGAAATAAAAATATTAAAAGGTTGTTTGGACGATCTGCATACTGCAGCACTTTCTGCAGGTGTGCAAGATATACTCGACCTGGAGTTTGATGTACACGTTACTTACAAAGCAAAATCGAACAGGACACTACAGCAGGATGTGCTGGTAGGAGTACAGGTAAAAGATTTTGAACTCGGATGGGAGCAGGGTGCAAAGCATATGGAAATAACCCTGCCTATCATTTTCCTTCGTTTAAACCCAACAAAAAACTAAATATTAAATAGCACAGTATGGCAACAGCAGAACAACAACTAACAGGAAAACAAAGCGATGAACAGGTACAAACCTGGAAGCAACAGTATAAGCAAGGCATTTATGCTATAGTAGTGGACGATAACATAGGGTATTTTAAAAACCCCAGCCGCCACGAAATGAATTGCGCCATGAGTAAAGCATCATCAGATGCAGCACTTGATATGTATGAAGAACTGGCAAGACTCACGTTTATCGGCGGCAATGAAGAAGTGATAAATGATGATCAGATGTTCTTTGGCCTGGTGCAGCAGATAAAAGTGAAGATGGATGGCAAAAAGGCCAAACTGGTAAACTTATAGAGGAGGCGCGTGGCGGCCCGGCGCACGACTTCCTCGGATACTTCGAAACACTGCTTGAATATTACCTACCGGGCCTAGACCATAAAAACCTTAGCGACGAAGCCTTTGCCCAAAAAATAGCGCAGCTCGCATTTATACGTAAACACAAATGAATACCAGACCATGAATGACCTTAATGATTTGCTGCAACAAATAATAGGGATGAATACTGCTTGGCTTCAGGTAGCAGTTACTGCACAGTCTGCATTTGATACTATAGATGCGGCTGCACTTAAAACGCAACGCGTATTAAGAAATACTATTGCGGATGTGGATGGCTTGAGTAAACGTTTGGTAGGTATAAATGGTGGTATTCAAATATCAGTTAACAGCGAGCAAATCAGCGCCGCACAAAAAGAGATAAAGCAGCTGCAAAGTCAGGGTGAAGTCATTAAGGCTGGTAATACAATAAGAACTGAAGGCAAAGCAGAAGAGTCCCGAACTTTTGCAGATAAAGCAATCACAACTGCCACGAAATCAATAGTGAAGGGGGGAATAACTTCAGTAATTGAAGATAAAGCACTAAGGACAGCAGTAAAAGAAGAGTTGGCAACTGGATTCAGAGGTCTCGTCGCAGATGAAGCCGGTGAGTTTGTTGCATCTTCGGCTGGAGGAATTCTGGGCGATGTATTAGGTGGAGGTGTAGCTGGCACATTGGAGACCGCATTAGATTTTCTTGGCCCTGAGGGCATTGCAGCATCTTTAGTATTGGGAGCGAGTGTGAAGATTTTCAGGAATATGATGGAACAACGGCAAGTGCACTATCCTGCAAATGCCTTTGTAATAGAAGCTGGTAAGCCAGTTCGTTATACTGACAATTCAAAGGGACTTCCCCATATTGAAAATTACAAACGTAAAGATCCTTCAATTCTTGCTTCTCGAATAGTGACCGACTATAGTGGAAGCTATCAAAAGCATTTTGATCCTGCAACAAAGGATTTTGTCAGAACGACATTAACCTCTGACACTGTAGATACTTATGATCCTATTTATGCTCCTACCCCACTTAAGGGTCCAACTGATCTTATAGGCCCCAAACAGATAATGCTAAATAGTATGCGGGCAACGATAGAAAACCTGAAAAAGGAATATCCAACTCGCGGATTTGACTATATAGGAGAACAGGTGGAGGATATCCGTCAAAATATTGATAGCCTTGATAAGGGCTACTTGCTAAGCCATCCTAAAGAGAAAATATCTCCTTACCGTAAGCTTTTTAATGAAGGAACAGCTGAACTCAACAATTTTATTTTTGAGAATAACATTGAACGGAATGGAGGAAAGAAGAAAAAAAATTATTCAGGAACGGCTCCAGAAGTGCAATCAGAAGTTGGCGGGGGCAAAGTAATTAACATCAATATAAATAAAGCCTTCATTGAAAATTTCAGTATCCATGCGCAAAACATTCAACAAGGGTATGATGGTCTGAAACAGAAAGTAGAAGAGATTTTTCTGGAGATTCTAAACAGTGCAAACGCAATACAAAACTAACTATGGCAGAAAGATCTTTTAGTATAGCACAGCTTTTTGAAAAGCAATTCGGATATAAAAGCGAAGCGTTTAAATTCGATAAGGCGCCGAACAAAAAACTAAAGGCCGATGGTGGTAGCCCTTTGTATAGTTTAGACTCTTTCGGCAGGGAATATTTTATGCCGGTTTGGCTTGGAGAAACGCTTGATACGCTTATAGAGCTACCTTACCCGGTTATTCGTATTGAGTGTCGTAAAACGATAGTTGAAACACCTCTTACCGAAAGAAATGGCACAGTTAAAGAGCTTATTTATACGCAGGATTATAAGATAACTATAAAGGGACTGGTTGTTAATAATACTCCAGATTGGCCGGAACAAAACATTAAAATGTTAAATGGGCTTTTTAATGTTAATGCCCCCATATATATTCAATCGGCACTTACAGACATTTTCCTAATATCAACAGATCGTAATGGTGATGTCCAGGCGGTGATAACATCAATTTCTTTCCCGGAGAATAAAGGAGTGAAAAATGTATGTCCCTACGAAATAGAATTGCTGAGCAATAATATTTTCAGCTTAAACGAAATATAATGTTTGTCTTAAAAAGTGCTATTTCAATCGGAGTACCTGGGAAGCAGTTGCAGTTTACTGGTGTGCACCAGGTAACAATAAGAAAAAGTATACATAGTTATATAGATACCGCAACTATTATACTTCCATCGATAGCTTATTTGCGTACAAAAATAAATAGTTCTAATCCGAAAGAGGTTATTACTGGCAATCAATTTAATGATGGTGATCCTGTTAGCATTAGTCTGGGCTATAACAATGACCTTAAAGAGGAGTTTAGTGGCTTTATCAAAAGAAGAAATCTTAATATGCCGCTTGAGATAGAATGTGAAGGGTACAGCTATAAGCTGAGGAGGAATAATATTTCTGGTTCCTGGTCTTCTATATCGGTAAAAAGTCTTTTAGAGAAGGCTGTAGAGGGCCTGGGCATTACCCTGCAGGTAAATACAGACATTAGTCTTAGCAATGTGGTAATTTCTAACTGGACAGCTGCTGAGGTTATAGATTTTATTTTGAAGGAAACGGATGGCTGTATTTCTATCTTTTTTATTCAATCGAATGTTCTTTGGGCAGGTTTGGTTTACACACCTTATACTAACGGAACAGATACATTTAATATGTCTGCGGTGAACTACCGACTGGGTTATAATGTTGTAAAAGATAATAGCCTTAAGGTACGCGTACCTGATGATAATCCTGTGAAAGTAAACTTTAGTAAAAAACTTGCCACAGGCCAAAAGCTTAGTGAATCGTCTGACACAACAGAAAAGACAATCATAAAAAATTACAGGAAGTTGCTCAATCATATTGCTTCGTCACCTGTGTTGAAAATGCTGGCACAGGAAAAGCAAAAGCGATTTAACTATACCGGATATGAAGGAAGAATAAACGCTTTTCTACAACCCTATGCACTTCCCGGGTACAAGGCATATATACAAGACACACAGTACAAAGAAAGAAATGGGACTTATCTGGTAGAAGGGATTGAAGTAATATATAGTATGGGAGGAGCGAGGAGAATTATAGAAATAGGCCCCCAAATAGCAAGTAAATAATGAGCAAGAACGCAGCAAAGATAAAAAGTGGACTACAGCATCTGAGTAATCGTCCTCATGAAATAATATCCGGTACTGTAGTGAGCGTAGATGAAGGTGCAGCTACAATGAGTGTATTGCTTACAGATTATGACACTAATGTAGACAATGTACTACTCAATGGCGTAAGCGATAACTTGAACGGATTATTACTCATACCCAGTGTAAACAGTAATGTAGTAATAGCAAGTATTGATGGTCCCGGTGAATATACACTAGTGCGCGCCAGCAACATAGATAAAGCTCTGATAAATATAGGCACTACAAAGCTTACAATTGATAGTAATGGCTATAATGTATCACATAATGGAGAGAGCCTAACTAAAATAATGAGCGATCTACTTAGTGCTTTGCAGGCCATGACTTTTACTAATGGAGGAGGTACAACGCCACCAGCAGATAATATAAGCGCAATTACTGACATTGCTACCAGACTAAATAATCTTTTAACGTAACAACATGGCACTAGATAAGACTACATTAATTAATAGCCTGAGGGATGCTTTTTCAAGCCGTTTTCCTGCACATACCTGCGACCTCGGCACAAAACAGTATAATCAAATGAATGACCTTGCCCAAAAAATGGCAGATGCAATAGATGTGTACTTAACAGGTGCAGAGATAATATATGCCGGTGGTTTGATAGCACCTTCTGGAGGAGGAGCAGTAACAGGCCCTGGCTCAACTACTACTATCGGTAATTTAAAATAATATGCCTACAATAATGATGGACATAGGATTAGTAAGTGATGATCTTGATATGGAACAAGGCGACTTTACTAATATAGAAAGCACATATCAGCACCAGCGGCAATTGCTGATAAACGACAAAGGAACTTTTAAAGAGAATCCTACTATTTGTATAGGTGTCTTTAGCTACCTGGACAATGATAATGCTCAGGATCTCTTAAGAGCTACCAATGTTGAATATACGCGCGATGGTATGAATGTAAAAAGTGTACAATTAACAGCAAACGGAAATATAAATATAGATGCGTATTACCCCTAATCAAACAATGATGGACGTGGCCATAATGGCAACCGGTACGGTCGAGTCAATATTCCAGGTGCTTGCTGCTAATGGAAAAGGAATAACAGATGCGCCACATATTAACGATGATTACGTTATACCGATAGATGCAATTACAGATGAGGCGCAGCTTAATTATATAAAGCAAAACGCTGTGATAATTGGCACAGGCGACGACCCTAATTTATATATAGGTATTGGCTACTGGCAGGTAGAAGTAGATTTTAAAGTATCATAACACATGGCAAGAACGATAGCACAAATACAACAGGCAATAATAGACGCTAAGAATGCAGACGTAAACCTGAGCGGCCTCAGCAGTACCAGCAACGTGGCTATATGGCGGCTGTGGACGTACATAGTAGCATTTTGCCAGTGGACGATAGAAACATTTTTTGACTTGCATGTAGCTGAGGTGAAAGGCATAATAGCCACACAGAAGCCACATACCTTGCAATGGTATGCAACTATGGCGAAGGCTTTTCAGTATGGGGATGCGCTGGCAGTGGATAGCGACACATACGCTGTAATACACACCACAAAGCAGATAGTAAACTATGCTGCTGCGATAGAATACACCAACGGCATAAAGGGGCTACGCATAAAGGTAGCAACGTTCAGCGGCGGCAGCCTTGCAGCCCTCAGCTCGCCGCAGCTTACTGCATTTACTGCCTATATGCAGACTATAAAAGATGCAGGGGTACGCCTTACCATGACAACGGCAAACCCTGATAGCTTAAAGCTGAACCTGAATATTTATTACAATGCCCTGGTACTGGATAACACAGGCGCAAGGCTTGACGGCTCAGCCAGCACACCCGTGCAGGACGCTATAGACAATTATCTTGAAAACCTTCCTTTCAATGGCCTGTATATAAATTTTGAACTGCTGGAAGCGCTAAAGGCAGTGGACGGTGTGATAATCCCTGAGCTGGTAAGCGCGCAATACTATTACACAGGTATTGCAGGCGGCGGCTATACCGCCATAGCTACGGAATGCTCACCCGATGCAGGATATATAAGAGTGCTAAACCGTACTACAGACCTAACCCTAAACTTTATAGCACATGGCCTTATTTGATGTTGACTATAACGCGCTGGTAAAGCTGCTGATACCAAAGCAGCTACGTAATGCCAAAATGGTAAGCTGGCTTACTGCCCTCATAAACCCGGTGCAGTACGTATATAACGCCTTTATGGAGCAGCGCTATGATAACCTGTATATACTGAACCACAGCAGCCAGGTAGTGTACTTGCAGGCAGTGCTTAACGATATGTTTGATAACACGCTAAGGCGTATACGTGTAACAGACCCGGTGTATAAAGACCCCTTGTATATCTACAAGGACGCAGAAGGTAAGCCAGTGTATACATACAGGGATAGCGAAAGCCTGCCGCAATATTTATACACTGATACGGAAACGGTGGCTGGCTATGACTTTATAGTGCAGGTGCCTGCAATAGTAACCTACGACCCGGTATATATGAAAGCGCTTATCAATCTCTTTCGCCTTCCTTCAAAAAACAATTATTCAATAGTAACAGTATAAAGCATGAACACATTAGACTTAACAAAAACGGGTGGTTTCCCTTTTACACAGGATATGCTTGACTGGGTACAGCAGAATAGCCTTGCAGTAATGAATATGCTAGGCGCAAAGCTGCTGCCTGATAGCTTGGCAAATACAGCAAACACCCCTGTAGCGCTGGTAGGCATAAACCCCGGCACTACTCAGATATACAAAGCTGGCTGGCTTTGGTATAATAACGAAATACTGCACTTCCCGACTGATATAGATGCAAGTGGATTGCCAACATTATCCCTTGGCAGTGGCTTAGTGTACGGATTTTCCATACAGGAAGTAGATACACCTGTAGCTTATTTTGATGGCAGCAGCCATAATACTAAAATATCTCGTACCGTTACTATTGCTTCAGGGGTAAATGCGATTACGGCTACATTTATTCCGCTCACGACAACGATATATTATTTTGGGAATGGGTTAAAAGAAACATCGTGGAATACATTATCCGGAACTCCTCCTGCCGGGATTACACCTACGATAAAGTACCGTAAACACTTTTTGAGTAATACTGTAGAGTTAGATATTTATATGTTAATAGATTCAGCGGCGTTAGGAGGCCCATTTGGTGGAGTAGTTTTAACCCTCCCAGTTGGTTATAGGCCGATGTCAACGTATTATTTCGCAGGAATAATTAACCCTCCTGGAGGTATACCATATTTGTATGACAACCAAACTCCTACGGCTCCTATAGTTGCAATACCAATATGGATAGACACAAGTGGGAACGTAAATATCAAGGTAGTGCCAAGCAACCCAAGCGCAACTTATCCTATTAGTCTGAGGGCAAACATAGCACTAGATTAATCACTATTTAAACAGCAATTAAAATGGCAATAAAAGACAGGACTACATTAAAAGGTTACTTCCCTACAGGCGGCCAGCCAACACAGCAACAGTTTGCCGATGTGCTGGATAGTACCTTCCTGAAAAATGAAACGATACCAGTAGCCAACATAACATTCGGTGTAAATACGCTCACCTTTGGCACCATTACTAATTGGGACGTAACAGCAGGACAGCAGGCAAAGCTTACCCTTACAGGCAATACAACACTAAGCATAAGCAACATGCAGGCCGGGCAGTTTTATCTTTTAGAGGCAAAGCAGGATGCTTCAGGCAGCCGCACTATAACGCTGGCAGGCTGCAAGGCCGTAAACAGCGGTGGCGGAATGGTAGGGCTATCGGGTGCGGCCAATAGCACAGACCTGGTAAGTATTTACTACAATGGAACTACCTTTTACGTAATGGTAAATAAATCATTTACATGATAACGACCTACTTTAAAGTGCCTACAGATATGCCGCTTGACTTGGTGGGCAGTGCATGGTTTGCGCATGGCCTGCGCCGATTATCCTCTACTTATACAGGCAAGCTGTGCCGCATTCGTCGCAATAGCGACAATACGGAAAGTGATATAGGTTATACGCTGGATAATGGCCTTGACATACCTACGCTTACTACTTTCCTTGGCGGGGCTACTGGCTACGTGGTAAAGTTGTACGACCAAACAGGCAACGGCTATGATGCGGTACAGACTACGACAGCTAATCAGCCTCTTTTAAGCCTTGTAGAGCCAAATGGGCTACCTGCTATGGTATTCACCAAAACAAGCGCTATGACCCTGCAAGTGACCTTAACAGGTACTAAGCCTGCTGCGTTTTCTGTGCTGTGTTCTTACCTCACTACAAATGTTAACCTGAACAATCAGGCAGCATGCGGCAGCGCGGCTAGCGGTCTAAATCCAACTATTTGGGGAATAATTTTACAAGACTATTTTGGTGGTAATATTCAGGACGGCAAGATACAAACTATAGCTGGAAATAGTTCGCTTAACACATATGTAGATGCTACAACAGTAGCCAAGCCTATGATTAATAATGTTTATCAACCTGTATCTATTCGCTTCCAAAGTGGAATACTGCCACCCTCAATGCATGTCGGTGGAGTTGCACAAACGCTGGCAATCGGTGGTACTGGCTCCACATTAGGAGGCGCTACTGGTAATTTCTATATAGGTAAAGGCTACCCAGGTACAGAACTGGATGGTAAGATATTGGAAAGCATAGTTTACGCATCATACGTAAGCGACACTAATATGACGAAATTAGAAACAAACACAAAGAGCTATTATGGGATTTAATCATTAATTTTTTCCTACGCTCTGCCTTGTAAACAATAGTAGGTAAGCAATAATAAATAACATAGAAGTAACTGCAGATGCTGCAATTTTCAATAGGAGGTAGCCAATGTTTGATATATTCCAAAGTTCTATTGTAAAGAACACTATGTGGTGTAGTAGTATCAAAAATCCACTGTAAACTAAAAAGGGCATCCAACCCATATTTTTTATGGATGGGGACTGGTTGGGATATTCTGATAAATTTTTAGGTAGTAAGGCATTCAGTACGTTAGTTCGTAAGTATGCAATAAAAACTGTAGCGCAGGTGTGTATGCCTGCGGTGTTCATAAATGTGTCAACTGTAATACCGGTAATAAAGCCAAGAATAATTAGCAGCCAAACAGGTGTTTCAAAAGTAAGTAATAATATAAACAGCGGGTAGACATAGGGTATAAAAATAGGGAAACCGGAAGGTTGTGACCACCAGCGTAGCGTAATTTTATTCAAGATCAAAATCTGAATGATCATGATAAAGCAAAAGCGAAGGAAGTTTTTTACGTAAACATTCATGGTTTGCTTTTTACAGAATCTTCCAATTGTTTTCTCTCTTCAGCCATTTTGTTGCCCGCTACATATACATATTGCAGGTTACGGAAATTGGTGCTTGGGTGCAGCGATAATATCTGCATGTTATTCTTCTTCACATATTCCAATTTGAAAACGATTCCTATCAATATGTCCCCAGGTATGTGCAAAGAATAACCAGTTGTAAAAATTGAATCTCCAGGTTTTACTTTTATTTGCATAGGAATATCCTTCATTATCATTACGTCTGGTTTGCTGCCTTCCCAGTTTACAAAGCTGCTGGTGCCATCTTTAAGCTTAGCACTTACCTGCTGTCTGATACTAAGTATAGAGATCACAGATGCAAAATGTGGCGATACATGGACTACAAGACCAACAAGCCCTGTGCCTGATAATACAGCCATATCTTTCGCAATGCCATCATTGCTGCCACGATTAATAGTAATGTAATTGTTTGCCGAGCTTACCGAATTATTTATTACATATGCAGTACGATATAAGTAATCAGCATAATGCACTATGTGTCTGTTTGTGTCTGCTGATGGTATTACTTTCTTTACAATCGTATCTCTTAAGGTATCAACAGTTCTTAAGGAAGAAATTTGTTTGCGCAACCTCGCATTTTCATTGATAAGGCTATCATTCATTTTGCGCAAGCCAAAATAATAAACAACATCGTTCTGCTTCTTGTATAAGATACCGGCCACTGTATTTGCAGAGCTTACAATATCAGTTCCCTGCATGGTATTAGTGTGTGCTATCAGCACAATACACACTATCTCTACTCCCAGGAAAAGGATAAGATTAAAAAACCGGCGTATGAACAGTATAAAGTTGCGCACGCTCTATATAACAGTATAAAAATTGATTACTTCATTAAGTAAGGCATCTTAACAATGTTCTTCAATGCCATCCCGGTGCCACGCACCACGGCGCGTAACGGATCATCTGCTACATGAACAGGCAATTTTATTTTGTGTGCTATGCGCTTATCCAGGCCACGCAGTAATGCCCCGCCACCTGTAAGGTACAAGCCGCGACGATAAATATCTGCAGCTAGTTCTGGGGGTGTGCTTTCCAATGCTTTCAGTATGGCTTCTTCTATTTTGAAGATAGATTTGTCGAGTGCTTCTGCTACTTCCTGGTACGATACCATTATTTGTTTTGGTATGCCTGTTACCAGGTCACGCCCGTTCACAGCAATGTCATCTGGTGGGGTTTCCAGCTCTTTTAGTGCAGAGCCCACATGTATTTTTATTTGTTCAGCAGTGCGTTCGCCTATCATCAGGCTATGGTAACGACGCATTGCTTCCATAATATCAGCGGTAAATTCATCACCAGCTATACGTATAGATTGGTCGCAAACGATACCTGCCAGTGCTATCACAGATATCCCGGTAGTACCACCACCTATATCTATTATCATGTTGCCGGTAGGTTCTTCTACATCTATACCTATACCCAAGGCAGCAGCCATAGGCTCATGTATCATATACACTTCTTTAGCACCTGCCTGTTCTGCAGAGTCGCGTACAGCACGTTTTTCTACTTCGGTAATGCTGGAGGGAATACAAATTACCATTCTCCAGCTTGGCGGGAATAATGGTTTTTTAGGGTAAACCAGTTTTATCATTTCGCGCAGCATGCCTTCTGCCGCATTAAAATCTGCTATTACTCCATCTTTAAGGGGACGGATAGTTTTAAGATTTTCATGGGTTTTTTCATGCATCATCATTGCCTTTTTACCTACGGCTACTATTTTATTAGTAGTGCGGTCTATGGCAACGATTGATGGCTCATCTACTACCACCTGGTCGTTATGTATAATAAGGGTATTGGCAGTACCCAGATCTATTGCTATCTCTTGTGTTAAAAATTTGAATATTCCCATAAAACTCTTTCGGCAGCGAACTTTTTATAAAATAATGGCAAATTTGCGAAAAATTACCTCAGTAATTGCGCGAAACTCTACAATTATTCGAATTAATAAATATGTAATGCGTGGTGGTAAAGAGGAGAATTGATAGGTAAATGTAAAACAGAAATATTAATCTACCACAAGATTATTTATTGTAATGTGAGAGAAGATTTTATTCTAATGTGCAATTAATTTAGCATATAAATTCCATTACTTCCAACCCAATTTTAGGAATCAAAATTCAGTATTTTTCAATTGTTTTTTTTCCTACTTTTGCACCTCGGGCGTTGAGCCCGATTTTTGTATCTGCTC
>Ga0207647_10002064_pt1 | contig 15349 bp, 4 predicted proteins | sample KBSCornC2_FD_184295 | JGI IMG/M metagenome (GOLD analysis project Ga0207647, IMG submission 184295) | Corn rhizosphere microbial communities from Kellogg Biological Station, Michigan, USA - C2 (SPAdes) (version 2) | ecosystem: Host-associated > Plants > Roots > Rhizosphere ...
CGGTGGGAAGTACAACGCTCCAGAAACATCACTAACACGTACTGAAGCAGACGTACCCGAAGCATCAGTCAATACCACACGAAAGTCCTGGGCCAGATCCGCAAGATTTCGCGCGTCGGCGAAGTTCACACTTACGCGAAACTGTACAGCCTGAAAGCCCGAAACATTGCCCAATACCGGCGGCACATTGTTTCGGTAGTTCCCCGTGAGATCGTTCCAACCCGTCTTGAGTTGGCTCATGCCAAGCGCCGACGAACGCGCACTCGGAGTCGTATGTGGTTGTTGCGCATTCAAGGCTTCAGGAATGCACTTGTTCGCCGGTGGCGCCGCACCACCACACAATTCATACGGCGTGAGAGCGGTTTGAGTTACGGCGCCGCCTTGAGTATTGACAGTCAGATTGGTGTCGTTCAGCAATCTGTTTATATCCAGACGCCGATTCGCCGGCGCGTGATACGAAACAAACAGATTATTCGTCAGAGCTGAAGGTGGTGGCGGAGCATCGCCCGTCAGGATCGGAATGAACTGCGTTTCGCCGCCAACATACGCTCGGAAGAACGCGGTCATGTAAGCCAGCCCGGTGCCGCGCTGCTGTGCGTCGGTCAACCGTTGATTGCCGGAACCACTGCCGCAGTGAGAATCAGAGTGACCGCCCGGTACAAACGCGAGCCAGTCGTTTGCCGCGCCCGGAAACGGACTCGTGGCCGGCGTCCAGATCGTGTTGAAGAAATTGTGATTGGCTCCCATCACGAGTTCGTAATGCTTGGGTGAGTTATCGCCAGGGACGTTGTAACGCGCGTCGTCGTAGAAGTGCACACCTTGCAGGTCGCTGACGTCGCCGTCGCAGTAAGGCAACATCACGTTGAGCGCGGCATTGTTCACGACGAAGCGATTGAAGTCGACTGGCGCGAGCGGGAACACGGCTTTGATGCCGTAGGGCGCGCCGAGTGAATTGTTCAGGACGTAATGACGTACCACGCCCTCACCACCGCGCGAGTGGCCCATCGTGCCAACACGAGTCAAATCGAATTTGCCAACAAACTTATTTCCAAAGGGTGCACCGCCTGTAGTGTTGAAGCCGTTCAATATGTCGAGATGTTTCTGCATCAACTCTGCTCGCGCGAGAGCGCCGAGATCGAAGACCTGATTGTCTACGGCGTTGACGCCGTTGGCGCTGACGGAAACAACTACATAGCCATTACTCGCGAGAGATTCGGCAACGTAGTCGTATCCCTGAAAACTCGGGATCGTCTGGCTGCCGTTTGTCGTGCATGGCCACTGCAGTAATTGACTGCCACCCTTGAAGCACGTCGCATGGCGACCGTGTAACAAGACGATCACCGGATATGGACCAGCCAAAGCAGTGGGATAATGAATGGACGCTCGCAATTCCACCGGTCCGGGGAAATTAGTGGGTTGAAATGCAGTGTCGCCGAAGTTGTATTCTTCGCGGGTCACGGCCAACGGGCCCGGAGTTCCGGGATCTGGTACTTGTGCAAATACGGTGATTGCAAACGTGGTAAGAAATAGAAACGAGGCGAGGACGCGATGAGTTTTCATTGGTTTCCTCCTTCACGCTTCAGTTGGAGTCGCTGAGCAACTTTCACTCGCGCATCTTTATCTTCACCGTAAGAAACTGAGATCACGCCGCCCTCGCGTATCAACGAACTGTCGAATGTGATTGCTGTGATCTGCGAGAGGGTTTCGTTTTCGATGCCGATGCCGGCGATCTGATCGTCGATCCAGATTACGGCCGGCATTGCGCGAACGGGGAATGGGCCACCATTGACGGTGACTCGCCAGGCTTTGTCGACAACCATTTGTTGGCCGTGCAACTGGACAGTTTGACCGTTCGGCAATTGCACTTCCTCGATTCGATAGCCGGTTAGATTTAGTGAGCCGCTCGGTCGGGCAGACTTCGCTTCGCTCACGACTTTGCCGGGCAGTGACAATATTTTTTTCACGCTCGAATTTCCTTGTGCGAGGGCACTTGCAAAGAGAAGAGGTAAGACAATGAGTGTGATCGCCAGGCAGCGATTCATAGACGCACGGGACATGACAAGGGTCTCCTTTCAGCTAGCCTCTGAGAGAGAGGACAACGGGGGAATTCGATTGGTACGACTCTAAATCGGGAGGTGACGTTTCCGGGCTGGAGCAGGCGATAAATTAATGGCAATCGCAGGTGCTGTCAATGGTTCTGCCCCAGTTCGTATAACGACTAACGAAATGGACATCGATCCGGTGAAAATCCGTGTTTTTCCGTGGCTAAATCATTCGGCATGGGCATTGCCGCAGGCGCTGGCAACGCCGCGCTGAGTCCTTCAGCGAATACTGGCGAGAGGTAAGAGACCCATGAACTCGAAGTTAAACGACCCTTATCGCAACCCCTTTCACAACCGGTTCCACGTTCCCGTCCATTCGCGACTCGATGAGATGCAGGCTTACACAAACATGAGTTGGCTAAACGAGACCACGCTGGACAAGGCGTCAACCTCGCAACACGTGCGTCATTGGGGACGCGCACTCTTTGGTGCTTTCGCCCTCCTCCTGCTCGTCGTCGGCTCCGCCGCCTGGCTTTCGAACTGAACACAAAAAGCACAAACGATCTGAACAGATCCTTTGTGCCTTTTGTGCTTCTTTGTGGCTCGTTTAGACGGTGTAGTGACACACGACGATGATGTCCTGAATGTCACTTGCCTCAATCGGCAAATCATTTTGCCGCCAGGCGTTGAGCGTGAACGCGCCCGGTGGTGGTTGATTGGTAAAGGTCTTCGTCCCACGGACCAGGTCATTCCACGGCTGCACAGACAGAACTTCACCTGATGCAGTGTCGCCGGGAGCGAGCGTAAGCTTGAGCGTAGTTGCGTTGAGATTCCCCGATTTCGGTTTCACATACAACTCGATTTCGTTGATCTTGATTTCGCGGCCCTGGAAAAGGAACGGGAATCGCTCTTTCATCAACGGCATCGTCAAACTGCGTTTGAAGCCGCCCGTCAACGTATTCAGGAAACGAGCCCACTCCGTGCCGAACTCATGACGCAGACTATACATCTGCGTCAACCCATGCTTACCTTCAACCCGCACAAAATCATTAAGCATGGTATCCAACTCCTGTTCAGCCTGACCTCTGAGCTGGCTTCCTCCTTCACGCGACGTGTAACGCAGGTGCACCACAACGTCTGAAATCGTGTTGTAGTCGAACGTCTTGAACCTCTTCGGCAACTCGATGCGCCAGGTACTGATCGCACCCTGACCTTCGAACGGCAGATAACGTTCGTCGTGCAGGTTGGTTTCGAACAATCCACTATCGTTCTGCCCGCTGCTCGTTACGATCGACTGAACCGTACCCGCAGAATCAGCAAAACGTGCGTCGTCAGTCTGTCGCGCGTATTTATTCCCGAGTAGTGTATTGGCGTGACGGATACTGCTGCCCAGCAAGGTGAGCGTGCAGTTGATCCCCGTGTATGGTCCAGCAACACAGGGAACAGTTATTCCCACCGACTTCATCCTGCGCATGTAATGCCCCGGATAATCGACGTCGAACAACGTTTCCGGCAACGTCACGAAACACTCGCCCGTCTGTTTCAACTTCAGCAGGCTGACCGGATCGATCGACTGCAGTGAAACATGTTTGACGATCTCATACTCGCGCCGGTTCTGATCAAGGTAAGCGATCTCCATGCGTTTGAGATCGTGACTGAGTCGTTCACCAGCCAGCAATCCCTTCTTCAAGCTGTCCCAGTAGCCGAATTGAATAAAGCTCGACTCTTTCAGGCCCAGTTCGTAGCGATACGCACACTCGGCACGTTTTGCCACGTCGTAGGCGAGCTGGTAACTCTGGAAGTAAATGCCGGAGATCTGTCCGACCATCCAGTCGTAGAGCTCACGATTAGTGAACTTGCTGCGCATGAACTCGTCGACTTCTCTCGTATTCTCGGTTTGCAGATCGTGATTCCTCAGTTCGTTTTCAGCAATCGCCTTGCGAATATCAGCGGCTGCGATCTGCTTCTCGAGTTGTTCGAGCTCTTTGTTGGCCAGTCGTTCCTGAAGCTTCCAGTCATCGAAGCGACGGTAGTGACCACCCATAGTGGCTGCCATCCCAGCGCTGCTGTTCATGAGCGAAGCGACTTTCCCAATCGACTCGCTGAAAGTGCAAACTCCAGTACCGATATTTTCACCACCGAAGGTGGTACCAATAGAGGTCGGCGAGCCAATCTTCAGGTTCGGAATCAGGTGCAACGATCCAGCCAGGGCCAGCATGGTAACTTCAGTAGCTTGCAAACCCAGACTCGCACCTGTCAGTGAGACCTGTGTTGTCTCCCACGGATTCATGAACGCTATGTCGCGATAGTAATCGCGCCGAATCGTGGTGAGCTCTTTAGTTCGGTCCAGTCCTTCACGAGTAGTCGTTGCTTCCTGGAGCTGCTTCTCCTTGATGGCTCGAACAGCCTTCAACACCTTCATCTCGTGTGTCGAACGTAACAACGCCATCTCCTCGGCGTCGCGTTTCTCGAGAGCCGAGAGTAACGAACCCCCCAACGACTTCACTTCACCACACAGCTCACTCGCCTTCTGCAACATGACGTTGAAGCGGTAATGCGGCAACGCGACGTTGATATCGCTGAGCGCACTGGCAACGTCAACTCCGACGCCGGCCGCTTTAACAAGCAACGCGGGATCGATCGGCGAGTCAAACGCCGGGAGTGTACGAACAATGCCGTCGATGTTCTGGCAGTGACGAATCTTGAAAAGCCGATCGGCTACCGTAGTCCAATAACCGAGCAGCTTGTCATTTCCCGGAATTCCGAAGAACGGCATCAAGGGCATACCAGCGTTATTACCGTCGGCTGGCGGAACGACCGAAGGCGACATGAACCCTTCGATTTCAACCGACGCATTGGCGAGACCGTTGAGATCGACTTGATCGTCGAGGCTGCGGAATGTTTGCACTTTTGCTTTCGCTCGCGCCGGAATCTGTTCCGGACGGCGACCCAGGATTTGTGCAGCCAGAATGTAGAGTTGTGTCGCTTCGTTGATGGATTCAATCGTGTCGCGACGGAACAGTTGATCACCCCACGCAATGAGGTTGTCGATGTAGCGCATCACAACCGCTTTCATGTAGGTCACCAATCGCAGCCGCGCGATCACGTGTGGTTTGAATGGATTGGCTTGCCACTCCGCAATTTGTGCATTCAACGCCGGGTCTTCAAACAAGTCTGCAAGAGTTTGAGTTCCACTCAATGCTTGTTCGTAGAGCGGCTTGACGCGCCAGAAGCGTTCCGGTCCCGGAGTGGTTGGCCTATCTGGTGAGTCGGTCGCCGTCGGATCGAAGATGTAGTGGAACCACTTCTGCGCCTCTTCGAAGCGTTGATTCTTCGTCAACTGCGTCGCAATCAGGAACGGCGTGTGGAAAAACAACTCCCAGTTGTAAACGGAGTAAGCGCCGTCGTAAGTAAAATCGACGTTCTCTCGTGGCTTGGCGTTGATATCCACCTGCGCCGGATCGGCGGCGTAGTCGTCAAACACGATCTTCGTGTCTATCAAACGTTGATTCGTAAGAGACAACAAGCCACTGACGCCGTCGTGATTCAACGACTTGAAGAAAGCCGGGATCGTCGGATGGTAGTAGGTGCTGAACCGGACCAATCCCGAGTCATCGTCGTGGGTCATGAAGTAACTACGAGCATCATCCTGGAAGAACGCCGGGTACTCCAGTTTCTTCGGCTGGTAGCTTTGGTGCTTCGGCAACAGCCTGAACGTGCCGGGCGTCTTCGTGAGTATGTTCGTTTCGGTCAGACCATCACTGGCCTGATTCATGAACTCGACCATCATCATGTTTTCGAAGCGTGTACCGACCACCGGCTCGATCCTTGAAGTCACATTCGAATCGAACAGCGCCATCACGCTTTGCTGACCGTCATCAAAATAGAACGACGCTATGGATTGTGTTGGATCGACGGACGACGTCGTAAACGTTGTTTGGGTGGATGTCGTCGGAATTGTAATGAGATCAAACGTGCATTCCGCTTCCGTGATGATGTCGCACACTTGAGTCTCACCGGGCAGGACCATCGATCCGAACATCGGAGTAATACCGAACGTCCCCATGGGCGCGACGGTTTCTACCGCGAGTGAGGCAAGCCTTGATGAACTCTGTGGAGAATTGCCATTACCACCAACAAGCTGCGGCAATTGATTTCTGTCCTCGATCCAACAGACTTGCTTTTGTCCGGTGTTGGTTATGCCCTGCGGCGTGTACTCTGAAGATGCCAGGTAGTACTTGAGCGTCCCCGTGGTCAACGAGTTCTTGATCTCCTTTGTGCCGGTATTGGAGAGCGTGATTGGCGCACCAACATTTTGATTGCTCGAATCCTTCGCAATGATGGACACTAAACTCGCGTCTCCGGCCTGGAATGGTTTGCCATTCACTGACGCAATCACATTCTTTGTCTTACCCGCGCCTAGAGAGAACAACAACGTCTCCTGCATGGGTCTTGGCTGATTCGCCGTGATCGTGACTGTGTTCAGCTTTTCAACCGGTCCATAGAAATCGATAAACATCTGCTCGCCTTTCAAACTGGGCGTATTTTGTACCCGACTCTTGAACGAGAAGAGTTTGAAGTCGGCTTCAGTCATATCGTCTTCCGGATGCTTTAACGTGCTTCGGAACGGACTCGCCAGTTTCTTGGCTGACCACTTTCCATTTTTGTATTCGGTCCAGGCGAGTTGGATTTCAATTACTTTCTCGCCTTTCTCCATTGTCGCTCCCGGAGCCGGCATCTTGATGTCTTTCTGTTGCTGCTTCACGGTGAAGATGGGCCAGAAGAGATAGAGTCTGCGATTCCAGACGACCGGAATCAGATGGTCGCCCTGAATGTCGGCTTCAACTTTTTCCCACGCCGTCCAACTCGTCGCGTCGATCTGCCGGCGGTAAAAATAAACATGCGGCGCTGAGAACGTACGCCCGATGACGTGCATTACATCAAGCACGGGCTTGTTGTCGTTGTCGAATTCCTGCTGATGGTACATGCCGGCAATTTCCAAACGAGCCACTTCGTGAAGTTTCTCGAGGTAGTGCTGAAGCGCCGTCTCTGCTGTATCCATCGTTACTTCACTTTGGAGCAGCTCGTTCTCGAGCTCTTCAAAGAACACAGACTTACCATCGCGCAATTCCGGCTCGATCCAGTTTTCCGGATAGAGAAGGATCTTGCGATTGGCTTCCCAAACGCGGTATTGCTTGCGCCACTCAGACCACTCGCGCGCCTCTTTAGGAGTGAGCGCGACCTTGTCCTCGAGATTCATAAGCGAACGTTGAATGAATAACTGAACCGACCCGATCGCTTGTTTGATCCTGGTCGTCATCATGCACGGGCTCATTTCAACGTCGACGAGGAAATCGTCGTACAACTCATCCGCGTTGCGCGCATCGCGTCTCAGCATCAGATAAGAAACCAGACCGGCACGCTGCTTCTCGCGCAGCGGATCGTTGAGGGTCTTCGCTTTCTCCAACCACTGTGTCGCGTCAAGCGTCGCTCTTACGAGACCCTTGACGTCGTCAGCACACTTGCGCTCATCCGCCTCGACTACTGTCACCGGTGTCCACGAGACACACTGATCCGCCGACGCGCCGAGTTGATTCATCATTTTGAACGCAGCGTTCAGGCGCCGCAGTGCCTGTTCGTCCTTGTAGCTGCTAACTACAAAGCCGAATGCGTCGTTGAGGGCCGTAAGATTTTCCAACTTCCACGAGAGACCTTCGCTGAGTATTTGAAGCAGTGGATCGACGTCGGTGACGTTGGAGTCGTGAGCTGCAGTGAAAACGTCAGTCAGCACGCTTTCCGGAAGCGGTAAAGACGCGCTCAACTGGCACAGATCGGCGAGTCGCGCCCAGCCCGGATAAAGTGATGGCGACGGCACCGTGCTGTCGAATGGAATCTTGTTCATGTCGAGCCAACCACTGGTTGGAAAATCAAACAGCCACTGGAGCTGTTGTGACGTCATCCGGAACTTAAGATTCAGCATTGCGATCTTGAACAGCCGAACGACCATATTGAACTGTTCGGTGTAGGCATCGCGGGTTACTTCAATATTCGGATTGCTTCCTGCGAACGCGGGATCGAGAAACACCGAGATCGCTTTCTCGCTGGAACCGTTCACCGTCGATTTGACCCAATTCGTTAGTAACTCACGCGCTGCGCTCGAATCGAATTTCAAAGACTCGCCGACTAGTTGAATGACGATCCGTTCGCTCAACGTCGTTCGCAAATATGGCAACAGTTTGCTCAACACGAAGACAAACCTTGCCGGCGGCGTGCTGCCCGTAGCGAACATGGTGTCGACCTCGCTGGGCATGATTAAGACATCACTTCCCGTTGGCGGATTGTCGTCAGCCGCATCAAACAAGTCGTCGATTTTTTGACGATAGGTCGCGTCTGTTGACAGCGCAAACAAGGCGTTATGCTCAGCCTCGCTCATTACGCCGATGAAGTGCAGCCGGTCGGTGACGTTGTCGAGATAGATCTTGCTCTTGAGCGCGCCGGTAAAGATGACCTCTGACGGCAATGGCTGTTCGAGATGAACGTCGAATCGCGGTATCGAGTAGCGGCGCATATGACGCTTGACGAGGGCGATGTCCGCTGCGTCAGGTGTTGTGTTGTTCAGTGCGGCAATGAGCTGCTCGATAATGGTGTCGTCCCAGTTGAGTGACGCGAGCTTTCGTCGCGTGAGATCTCCGTTTGGATCGCTCGTCGCAGGTGTGCCACTGCTCGAGGTTGCGACAAAATTGTTGTCCGCCGCGACTTTTTGCACTTCTGCGCGAATTGACTCGAGAGCTGCGGCTATGGCCGTGTCGCTGAGCGCAATTGGGAAAGCAGAAGAAAAATCGTGACGTAACAGGTAATTAAGATCCTCAACGCTGAAGCCTGCCGCAGCGATCCTTTCACTCTCGTGGACAAACTTCATCGTGTCTTCAGTCGTCGTAAAAGGAGTGGCGTCGATCAGTTTGAGCGCTGCGAGATATGTGGACGTGGAATAGTTGAGTGCGCGGGCAAAAGTCGCATGACGATATAGCGCGGAAAGGTTTGCGAGATTCAGATCGTCGTTTGAGACGACGTTTGTATCCGCGAGCATCACCGTAAGATCGTCGATGCTGATTTGCAGGGCCGCCGCGATGCGCGACTTGTTTTCAGAAAGCTTACCGGAAAGTGTTGCTGCATTTTCGGGCAACGACTGGCCGGCCGCCGCTCGATTGTTAAAGAGAGTTGCGTAGAGAGACGGCACTGCCGGCTCACCTTCGATGAAGTGATCGAGATAGCTCTCCGTATCCATCGGCGCCCAGAAACAAAGCAGGTTCACTACCGGCAGCTTAAACTGTGCGCTCAGGCGCTGAATGTGCGACAGCTCGACGAGAAACTCTTTTGTGATGTCGAGCGGCCCGGGAGTGTTTGGCTGTAGTGCAACAATCGCCTTATCGAGATCGCGCATGGTCCAATTAAGCTTGCGGGCAAGACGCACAAAGCGATGAACCTTGTTCCACGTGGCTTTGAGAATCGCTTTCTTTGCTGCCTCATCGGTAACCTGAGGATCGACGACCTGGATCTCGAGCTTGCTCAAGTTACAGGTAGTTGCATCGTCGTCATCAGTCGAGACGATACCGAGCTTTCGACCACTGCTGACAGCCGGGTTGACATAATAAGAACTCAGCACTTCCAACATGTCTCTGTAGGAGAGGCCTGATTGCTGCAGGAATATCGAAACGCGCTTCAGTACTTCATCCCAGGGACCCACTGCGTTAGCCGCCGAGCCATCCGTCGGATCTTCTATGTCGTTTCCAGTCTCTTTCAGACCCCAAAAATTCCACGGGCCTTCCGTGGTTGTGGGATCGTTATCGTCGGGACCTTTCGTTGTAACACCCGTGATGATGTTCGCTTCTTCGGTCGTCAATCCGATGTATTCATTAGCGATAGGTTTATCCATCAAAGCCGTGGCATTGGCGGCCGGGTCGCGGAAGAATGTCTCCATTACTTCGGTGCGCTTTACGTCGAAGTGACTGAGATAACCGCGAATCTCTTCGACAGGAACATTCAACGGGAGGCTCCATGAGTACACGGCCTTGCGCAACTCGTCGTAGGCTCGGTTGTTAACGTGTTCGGGATTTGCGCGCAGTTCTTCTGAGGTCCAACTCGTCTGCGGCCAGGCTACAACATCAAAACCCTGGCCGGTCCCGAGATACTTCACCGTGAAAGACCAACTGGCATCGAGAATCAACCACGCATTAGTCGCATCCTCATCGACGCGGACGGAAGCCTTATCCGTGAGTGAATAACCTTTGTTCCTAAAGATGGCCAGAAAAGCTTGCGGCATCTTCTCGGCGTTCAGGTCATTCAGTACTGCAGTGACGTTGCTGATATCGCCGCCACTGCCTTCGGAGATCTTGAACGCCCGAGCCTTAACCGCCGCTTCCATGATCTCTCTGGTCAGATCGACGTAAGGCACTTCTGTCGTCGTGTTTTCGCAGGTGAGCTCGATATGTTCGAGGTCTGGCCGGCGGCCAAACAACACCTGCAACGGCGTGAGATCGCGCTTCTTTGGACCATCGCCGAGGAACTTCAGGATGTCGACGAAGTACGCCGCGGGGCTGTACACCGATTGGCACTGTTCGCAATCGCAGAGCTCGAGCGAACCAAACAATGTCGGTAAGCCAGGACTGGCTGAAGACACGCTCGCAAACTTCGCAATCGCTTGCGGCTTCACACTGCCGCTCGAAACAACAGCAGGTGCGGCTGAGTTGGCGGCGACCGCCTGTCCGAGATAAAAGTTCATCGCGGTTGCATGCGTCTGCTTCGCCTTGCGATAAGCTTCTTGCGCGGCAGCTTCGCCGCCCAATGCGGTGGCATACTTCTCAATGAATCTGCGCTCGCCGACTTTGACCATCGAGAACGCGGAGTGCAAATCGTCTTTTCGCAGAGAACGCATTTCCGCGTAGCGTGGCGTGACGTTGAAGAGTCGCTGCATGTTTCTGAGCTCGGCGACGAGTGCTGCGCGGTTAATCACGCCCGTAAAGTTTGCGGCGGGAGTGCCGATATACACGTCGATCGGGATTTCTCTGAACTCGTAATCCGGGTTGTGATCGAAGAACGCCTTGAGGTCAGCTTTCACGAGCTTGAACGGATTGTCAGTGGCCGCGTCTTTGTCTACTCGACCAGCAACGCACGGAGTCGGCAGCGCATTCTCCATGTACGCGTTCAGAGCAGCGGCGTAGTTGACGATTTTCTCTGATTGATTTGCGCCTGGAGTCGATGGCGGTGCGCCGATTAGTGAATTGTTTGCTTCGAGGATTGTTTTCCAGTCGGTCGCATCTTTCGCCGCGAACCGGCGTAACACAGCTACAGTTGACGGCAATGTGCCGCCATTAACAAAGTCGTAAGCTTTTCGTAGTTCGCTCACCAGAGGCAGGTGGTTAGTAGTCAGATCGCCTGCATGAAGCGTGAAGCGCACGTTGTTCTTGTCTGTCGGATTCAACGAAGTACTCGTATCGATGTCATTCCAGAAGCTCCTGGGAGTGCCACCATGCTTCACAATCAATGCTGCGACCACCTGCTGCTTGTCCGAAGGCAATGGAATGGTTCCCAGCAAATCTCCAAGTGAGGGTGTTCCTCCCGCAGCTCCGGATGCCAGACTCAAGCTGGCCTTAAGTATGCGAAGCTTGTCGGCAATTTGGTCCAACTCGGCAGCGGAAAGCTGAGGAATGATTCCCTGGTTTGACGATGTTTCCAACGCCGCGCGCAAAAGCGAGATCTCATTCTGCATCAGATCTTCGAGCACGGTGGGAAAGTTCTGGCGGAAGAGACCGTAAAAGACGGACTGCGCGATCGACGGTGCTTGCACGTTACGGCGCGCGCTTTCCGCAATCAACGTCAGCAAATCCGTGTCGATGCCAGTCTCACCGTTTAGGAACGCGATATCGTCGGCGGTCAGGCCGGCGTGCGTGGTCACGTCTTTAATCACCGGCGCAATGTCATTCACGATTTTTTCAAACTCGGAGAGTCCGCGAGTATTGCCGATAGTGAAGTTCACTAGCTCGACTTTGCCGGCGTTGAAAATAATCGGAGACGTTGCCAGGAGAGTTCCATTCGTGTCGAAAACCTGCACGAAGAGATCCGCTCGACCCGTTTCGGGGTCTGCGAAATCAGTAAACTGATACATGATCGCGTATTCGCCAGACTGCATTTTGGTGGTGTCTGACCCGATCAGTTTCTGTGTGCGCAGGTCTTTGTCGAAGGCTTTCACCGTCTTGCCACTCATTGGCTGGCCCTTGTCGTCAATAACCTGGCCGAGGACGATGAATTTGTTGGGATGCGGCTTGTTATCGTCGAGCACCCATCGGGCTTTGCCATCAAAGATTCCGTTGGGCACAAGCTTGTGCTTTTTCTGATAATCGACGAGCGCATCGTACGTCGTATCGCCGAAGAGCTTGTCTGCTTGTTCCTTCTCGGAGATCCTGTAGCCCTCGTTGAAGAGGAAGTTCTGCAGCGCGACGACGTTGGGGCCGCTATCGCCCCTCACCAAATCTGGTGGCGGTGGTGGTGGTTGTTGTTGAGTTTCGGTTGGTGGTGGTGGTGGTTGTCCGTCGATTTCCATGATAGCCTCCAAAAAATATGATTGCTTAGTCAGCTCGGATTTCTGAGGCCGAGCGCTGTCGTTTAATGGATAACGAAACGATTGTTTCGTTCTACTCGCAAATATCCTTAACCTAATCTCCGTACTTTTTAGTAACGTGCTGGTACCACCAGTCCCCTAGCGATCCCGACCCTGGAGCCGCATCATCTATCAGCGGTTCAAGAACCTTGTTGATCTCTTTACCGAGTGCATACCCTGCTACGCCAGCCAACGCGACGGCGCCGGCAGCTACTCCAATGGCTCCTATCGAGCCCGTCGCTACCAAACCTGTCATCGAAGTCGCGGCGAATGCTTCCCCGACAGTGGCTCCGCCCGCCAATACCGCTGCTCCCAACTTCGGAGATAAGGTGCTTGCTGCTGCCGCCACCATCATCAGGGCATTTTGAGGACCGACCTGTTCGACCCAGTCGGTGCCTGTCTGTATAACTCCGGTCACTATATTCATCGCATCTTCCGATATGTGTTCCCCTGCGACCTCCGGAAGCGCGACTTGCACCATGGTCCCTACAATCGTGGTGGTGCCGGATTGGCTTCTTGGTGCGTTTGTCTTGGCAGCGGCGTTATTACGCGCGCGTGTAACATCTGCCATGGTGGTGACGACAACTTTTACCTCTGGATGCTCGTTTAGTGCCTGCTGCATCTTCCTGCCAAAAACACCTTGTCCACTCTTGATCTGTGCATTCATCTTATTGGCGAGAGTCCGAGCTCTCATGGGATCGGCATTCCGTGAGTCGGCCAGCATGATTACGACCTGCCCCTTGACGTTTTTGGTTCCAAAAAGGGCTTCGACTCTCTTTACCTGTACGGCGTTTTGGTTGACCGCGGCGACGCTGTTTCTGGTCAGTATTCTCTGGGATTTAGTCGACGCGCTATTAATGTTCTTGGTCTTGAGTTCAGTCACTTTGATGGAGGTCTTTGGATTACCCGGGAGCTGTATTCGATCGGGTGAGATGGAACCTGCTTCTCGCGCACCTAAAAGTTCTCCACGCGTGCCAATCGCTTGCTGAGTCATAACCGTAACGGGATCGAGCCCATTCTTCTGGCGCAACTGGTTCGAGACGTCTTGTTGCTGGTCAAGGAGCCTTTCCCCGTTTGGTCCCAGGCCCGCAGTGCCAGACTTGTCGTGCTTCATGATCGGATTCCCGTTGCAGTAGGAATAGAGACAAAGCCCATCGCCAATTCCGATCGGATCGGCTGAAAGCCAAACGCCGAGATGCGACGGGTAATAGCGCGCCTGGTGGTAACTCAACCCACTCTCCTCGTCCTTCTCCATGCCTGTGTACCGGTACCGCTTCGGCGGTGCTTCAATGGCCCGGTTCCTGGCGCGATACGCGCTCGTCCCGTACGGGTGATATTCCTCGTAGGAAATGATCTCCGCTCGCTCGTTGAGCTCCGCACAGGCTGAACCGAGGTGATTGCTGTACTGGTAACGAAAGAGTGGGCCAGTCGGTAGATTCCGATTATCAGTCTGTAGGACGTCTTCAATCAGAACAATGCGATCTTTACCTTCCAGGACATGAAGAGATTCGATCTCTTCGACGATTTTGCCGCCCGAATAGCGACGATAGATTTCAAGACCACCGAGATAAATACGCTCCCACTGCTTCACTCCATTCTGGTTCTCCATTACCTTACGCGTCCGCTGCCTGGCGGCGTCGTAGTTGTAGTAGGACCAGCCCCCGCCCAGCAGATTGAAGGCGCGAATCATGTCGCGATAGTCCCAACGGATCGATTGATCGGCGCTGACTGTCTCGAGATTAAGCATGTTGCCGTGAGCGTCGTAACGATACTTAACAGCGCCGATTGGATTGGAGCCTTCCCACGTTTGCGAAAGACGATTGCTGTCGAAAGCGTTGGTGTAGTTGCGCGTCCACTGGCGCGGGACTGAGACGTGTCGCATTTGTTGTAGATTGCCGGCGGAGTCGTAGTTGTAACTTTGTGTGTAGTTGCGCAACGCATCCGTAGTGGAAACTGGAAACAGAACCGGGAGCGAATCATCCTCAAACTGTCGCGGCGCGCCACTGGCCAGAAAATTTTCTCGACCGGTGCTTTCGGTCAGGCGGTAAATCGCGTCGTACGTGTAACGGCTGACTGCATCCACTTGCTGGTTCTGGAAGAACGTTGGTTGGAAAGCGTCGTCGCGGATCTCGGTGGTGTTTCCGATGGGGTCATAGGTGTAATTAAGATCTTGAAGCACACTCGGATCCTTCAGGAGTGTGAGCCCGCCTTTAGCGAAAACAGGACGCGTTGTCATCAGTCGGACGAGGCGAAATGTTTGCGGATCGTAGTTGTAAGTAGTAACCGTTCCGTTTTCGCTTCTGGCCGATTCTTTTTGCCCCTTCGCGTTGTAACGAATATCGACTATTACGTTGGTTGGACCGTTGCTGGAAGGAATGTGACCGCCGGCAGTCTTGGTTGCGCCAATGTCGAGCGTTTCGCTCACCAACACTCCTCGCTCGTTGTAGGCAGGCTCGTAAACTGCCACGCGAGTGCCGTCGCCACGATGCCAGTTGTAAATTCGAGTCGGGCGATTGAGTGCATCTGACGTAGTGATCTGTGTGAACGTCTCAGCCTCGAGTTGCTCCTTGGGCGATTTTGACTGCCAGTCGATAACAGAGTCTTTGTATTGGCTTGCAAGCGTGCGTCGTTTTTCGAGAGCGTTACCTTTGAA
>Ga0207647_10002065_pt1 | contig 15348 bp, 15 predicted proteins | sample KBSCornC2_FD_184295 | JGI IMG/M metagenome (GOLD analysis project Ga0207647, IMG submission 184295) | Corn rhizosphere microbial communities from Kellogg Biological Station, Michigan, USA - C2 (SPAdes) (version 2) | ecosystem: Host-associated > Plants > Roots > Rhizosphere ...
GAACGTGCCGAGCTGTTCCGACACAACCTTGTTACGGCGAACCAGCCAGTTATAGCCGAGCACCGCGGGAACGGCGACGGCCAGGCCGAGCGCGGTCATGATGAGCGCCTCACCGACCGGGCCGGCGACGGCGTCGATCGAAGCCTGACCCGCTGCGCCGATCTTGATGAGGGCGCGATAGATGCCGATCACGGTGCCGAACAGACCGATAAACGGCGAGGTCGAGCCCACGGTCGCGAGCACGGCAAGGCCGGTACCCAGACGCGAGTTGATCGCACCGGTCGAACGGTTCAGCGAGGAACCGAGCCACTCATGCTGGTCGACAGGATCGATCAGCTTGGTGTGCTGTTCTTGCGCGAGGAGGCCGTCGTCGACGATCTGGCGATAAGCCGAGTTGCGCTCCAGCTTGTTTGCGCCGTCACGGATGGTCGGCGTGCCCCAGAAGCTGGTGCGGATGCGCTTATACTGGTTCATGATCTTCTGCTGCTCGAAGACCTTGGTGAACATGATGTACCAAGAAGCGAGCGACATAATGACGAGGATGCCGAACACCGTCTGGGTAATCAGACCGCCCTGTTGGAGCGCGGCCGTCAGGCCATACGGGTTGGAATTCGCGGCTGCGGCGCCGACGGCGGGAGTAGTCATGATCTCAACAGTCCTTCTTCGTATAGGTTGAGCGGCGCGGGGCGATCATCGCCCCACCCCGCGGCCAGCGTCATTCGTTCGGTATCTGCCAACGGAAGCGGCGCGCGTCCGTCGACTTGATGGGATTACCTGCCTGGTCCTTCGCCGGGCTGTAGCGTCCGCGGCGAGTCACGAGGCGGCAAGCCGCTTCGTCGAGGTCAGGCGAACCGCTCGACGCCACGATATGGCAATTCTCCACACGACCCTGTTCGTTGATAGTCCAGGCGATCGAGCTGACGCCCTGACGCTCTTCGCGGAGCGCGGCCGGAGGATAATCGTCGGTCGTGACCCACGACTGCGGATTGCCCTTCGCGGCGGCGGCCTGCGAAACCACCGGTGCTGGTGGAGCGGGCGGCGCGGAAACGGTGATCGGCGGCGCAACCGGCGGCGGAACTGGCACGGAAGCGACCGGCGGTGCTGCCGTCGGCGTCTGAACGATCGGCGGAGGTGCGACGATCGGCGGCGGCGGAACGACCTGCTGCTGCTGCGGCGGCGGTGGCGGCGGCTTCTGCTCAGGTGGCGGTGGTTGGTCCTTGATATCCACCACCTTCAGATCCTGCGCGACTTTCTTCACCACATTGAAGGCGAGTCCGGTGACAAACGCATATCCGATAAGTACGTGGAGCAGAGCAACCAGCCCGATGGCGACCGCCTTGCGGGGGGTCATTGTTGGTTGGTCAGCGTAAGCCATTAAAGAATGACACTCCCTCCGATCCGTGGGTAGGACACCGCCCTTTCCGGCATCCCATCTGAATAACGCGCGCGCCAGGCTCTCTCGTCCTAGTCCGCTGCACGACGTGTGTTCCTATCGCGCCGATTTGGACCATGCAAACGCTTTATGGTTGCGTTAACCCCCTATCTGCGGGTTGAATCTTTCGCACAGCCAATTCAAGGCCTCTATAACATGCGTTTGTCATACAATTTCATTGGGATAATCTCGGTCGCCACGGCCTCGACCGTCAGCGCCGCCACGCCCCCGCCCTATGGCGGCCTGCCAACCGAATACGGATATGTAGAGTTAGCGGACATGGCCCTGGCCGCACCGCAGGCGATTGCGGCGCAGATCGCAGAAGCGATTCCCGTGAAGGGCACCGCTGCCGCGGAGGTCCCAGCGGACAAGACGCGTTATTATGTGCAAGCTGACGTGAAGGCGCTGATCCGTGGACCCGGCGTGCCGTCGCGCATCACTTATCTGGTCGACCTGCCCAATGATGCGCGGGGCAAACGGCTTAAGCTTAAGGGCGTGCCGGTGCTGCTTCTTGCCGGCACGGCAGGCACTCCGGGGGAGCTGCGACTGGTCGGTCCGCGCGCCCAGGTTCCACGTACGCCGGAGAATGAAGCTAAGCTGCGGGCGATTCTGACTGCAGCAGTCGCGTCAGATGCACCGCCCGCGATTACCGGAATCGTCCGCGCTTTCCACGTTCCAGGTTCGTTGCCCGGCGAGAGTGAGACGCAGATATTTCTACACACTGATGGTGATCGGCCGATCTCGCTTTCCATTCTACGCCGTCCCCACGAAGAGCCGCGCTGGGCCGTGGCGCTTTCCGAGCTGGTGGACGACAGCGCCGCTCCGCCGAAACCGGAGACATTGCTCTGGTACCGGCTCGCCTGCGGCCTTCCGCCAAAGCTTCCCGAAGCCGCACTCGCTGGCTTGAGCCCGGAAGACGCCGACGCAACGCGCGCTGATTATGGCGTGGTGCTGGCCGGCCTCGGACCGTGCAAACGCTGATCGCTCAGTCGCGCATCATGTGAACGAAATCACGCGCGAAGCTTTCGAGATTCGCGCCACCGTCGACGTAGAGGGTCTGTCCAGTCACAGCATGGGCGCCGAGCAGATAAGCAACGGCCTCCGCAATCTGTTCGGGCGCGGAATTGGTCCGAAGTGGCGTGATTTCCGCCAGCCGAGTCCATTGCGAATCGTAATAGTCGTCACCCGGCAGCGTCATGCCGGGCGCGACCGCATTGACGCGAACTGCGGGCGCGAACGCACGTGCCATGACGCGTGTCACCGATCCCAATGCCAACTTTGACGCGGTATAGGCCGCCTGATCGACGGGCGGGTTGCGTAGCCGCTGGTCGAGGATGTTGACGACAGCGCCGGCCTGATCCTCTGCAAGCGCCGTGGCAAAAGCGCGCGTCAACAGCATCGGCGCGATGAAATTCACGTCGAGATGCCTGCCGAGCTCCTCGCGTGACAAATCTGCCCATTGTCCTTCGCTGATGATCGATGCGCTGTTGACAAGCGCATCCGGCGCTCGACCGAACCGGTCCTTCACTTGGTCTATCAGTGCGTCGAGTTCGGCCGGCACCGCGAGATCCGCCGGGAAGATGGCGGATTGCGCGCCTGACGCGGCAATCGCATCGACCAGAGCCTGATCAGGCTTACCCGGCCGATGCGCGTGCAGCGCAAGGTCGTAGCCTTCAGCGGCAAGCCGAGTCGCGATCACGGCCCCCACGCGATGCAGCCCGCCCGTGACGAGCGCGAGCATCAGGCCCGCTCGCGTACCAAGGTCATGCCGATCGATTCGCCCGCCCGCGAGAGCGCGAGTTTGACGATCTTGACCTCGACCCGCCTCACGCGCGCGTCACCGCCGAAGATCGTGTCCACGATATGGTCAGCAACCGCCTCCACCAGCGTGAAATGCACGTCACGGGGCAGCCCCTCCTCCACCGCACGGCGAAGATCGAGATAATTCTTGGAGGCGCTAAGCGGGGTGTCATGGTCGAAGCGGCGCGGCGCGGGAATGTCAGCCTTGACCGAGATCTTGAGCGGCTGCGGCATGTGCGTTTCTTCGGAATAAATGCCAGTCAGCACATCGATGACCAGATCACTCACCTCCAAACGTACGAAATCTTCCGACGAACCCGTGTCGGGCACCAGAACCAGCGGCTTGGGATGATCGATCGCAGTCATTTCGGTCTCACTGATGTAATTGGGCGGCCTTAGAGCCTGATCCGCGCGGGCGAAAGCGTCCGCGCCGATTCGGGATATCTCCTGCCAATCGAACCCGTTCGAGCCAGTTCCGTCGATCGGAGATCCCGCCGGGTTCCCTTTTCCGTGTCTTTCGTTATGGCGCGCACCCTTTCTCTTTCGGAGCCTGCCTTGTTGATCACGCTGTCCCCGCTTGCCGAAGCCGAACCGAACGCCGTCGAGCTGCTGCTCGACGCGGCCTTTGGCGCGGAACGACGCGGACGCACGGCATACAAGCTGCGCTCAGGTATGGCGCCGATCCCCGAACTATCGTTGGCAGCGTTCGAAGACGACCGGCTGGTCGGCGCGCTCCAATGCTGGCCGATCGCGCTCCACGGGGCCGAGGGCGAGACGCCGCTGATCCTGGTTGGGCCAGTGGCGGTCGATCCGATGCGGCAGCAGCGGGGAATCGGCCGCGCTATGATGCAAGAGATGCTGACGCATTCTGAAGGCCGCGAACCGCTCGTCCTGATCGGCGACCCCGAATATTATGGCCGTCATTTCGGCTTCATCGCCGACGCGACTGCCAATTGGGAGCTGCCGGGCCCCTTCGAGCGGCGGCGCCTACTCGCACGCACCGGCGGGCGCGACCTGCCCTATCGCGGCATGCTGGGGCCGCGGTCCCGCGACTGATCCGGTCCGCTGCGGGCGGGCGTATCTCAGTAGTGTCTTTCGCGGCCGGCGATCTGGGATTAACGGCGCCTTATGCCCGAAAGCGTGCCGCCTTCCCCCGACCTGGCCGGGATGACGCTTGCCGAGATTGCGCAGGCGGCAGCCGAGCGGCGTCTGCCGCCGGTGGAGAAGTGGGATCCGCCCCGGTGCGGCGACAGCGCCATGAGTATCGCGCGCGACGGCACCTGGTATCATGAGGGCATGCCGATCCGCCGCCCCGCAATGGTGAGGCTGTTCGCCAGTTTGCTCCGCCGCGAACCCGACGGCCGCCATGTTCTGGTGACTCCCGTGGAAAAGCTCGACATTGCGGTCGAGGACGCGCCTTTCGTCGTGGTTGAAGCGCGCAGCGAGGGCATGGGTCGCGACCGCCGCATCGCCTTTCGGCTGAACACCGACGAGCCGATCGTCGCGGGCCCGAACCATCCTCTGCGCCTGATCGAAGGGCGCCCCTATGTGACCGTGCGGTCCGGCCTCGAAGCGGCGGTGGCGCGTCCAGTATATTACGAGCTGGCCGAACTGGCGCTCGACGAAGGCGCCGATCCGCCCGGTTTATGGTCTGACGGCACCTTCTTTCCGCTAGGCAGCGCATGAGCCTTGCGGACAAGCTACGCGCCGCCCTGCTTCAACCGAGCGATCATATCCCCATCGAAGGGGATGAATATGATCGCGCGAGCGGGATCTATGCGCCCGCAGCCGTTCTCGTCGCGATTACCGACCGTTCCGAACCCGGCGTCCTGCTGACTCTGCGTCAGCCTCATTTGAGGCGGCATGCAGGCCAGATCGCCTTTCCCGGCGGCCGGGTCGATCCTGAGGACCGGGACATCATCACCGCCGCTCTGCGTGAGGCCGAAGAAGAGATCGGGCTCGATCCGGCACACGTCGAGGTGGTGGGGACCAGCGACATTTACCGCGTCGGAACGGGCTTCGCGGTGACTCCGGTGATTGGGGTTGTACCGCCCGATTTGCCCTTGGCACCACATGAAGATGAGGTGGCGGCCGTGTTCGAGACGCCGCTGGCCTTCCTGCTCACGCCGGGCAATCATGCGCTGAAGAGCACCATCTGGGAGGGGCGCGAGCGCCGTTTCCATGAAATCCAATGGGAGAACCGGCGTATCTGGGGGGCGACCGCAGGAATGATCGTCAATCTGGCGGCCCGCTTGCGGGGAGTGATCGCATGATCTTGCCGGAGACGGGCTGGCGCGCGCGCCCTGACTTGGTTCGCTTAACCGAAGCGCTCGGCGCTAGCGAGGGTCTGGTCCGCTATGTCGGCGGGGCGGTGCGCGACACGTTGTTGGGGCACCCCGTGGCGGACCTTGACCTGGCGACGTCGCTTCTTCCCGACGAGGTCACGCTCCGAATTCGCGCGGCCAAATTCAAGGCGGTTCCGACCGGCATCGCGCATGGCACCATCACCGCGGTGCTGCCGAGCGGTCCGGTCGAGGTGACCACGCTCCGGCGTGATGTTGAGACGGATGGCCGGCGCGCGACGATCGCCTTCACCGACGATTGGCGCGAAGATGCGGCGCGACGCGATTTCACGATCAATGCGCTGTCCGCCGACCCGATCGATGGAACAATCCACGATTATTTCGGCGGTCTGGACGATATTCGCGTGGGTTTGGTGCGCTTTATCGGAGATCCACTGGCGCGCATTGCCGAGGATCATCTGCGCATTCTGCGCTTTTTCCGCTTCCACGCGCGCTTCGGCCAGGGTGCACCGGATCCGGCAGGGCTCGCCGCCTGCGCCGAGCGGGCGAACGATTTGATGGCGCTGTCGCGCGAGCGAATCGCGCAGGAATTACTCAAATTGCTTGCGGTGATCCACCCGACACCGACGGTCGCCTTGATGGTGACACATGGCATTTTGGCGCCTGTTTTGCCCGAGATCGACTTGGAGGGAGTCACCCGTCTCGAACGACTGGTAGCCAGGGAGCGCAGTTATGGCGGCGATCCGCTCCGCCGACTCGCAGCACTACTGCCGCCCGACCCGACCCTAGCCGAACAAGTCGGCGCGCGGCTCAAGCTTTCCAATGCGCAACGCAAGCGGCTGGTGAGCGCCGCCGAACCCGGAGATGCCCGGCCTGCCCGCGCGCTGGCGCAGGCGATCGGCGTGGAACAGGCCCGCGATCGGCTACTGTTACGCAGCGCCGATCCGATCGAAGGTATGCGTGCGCTGGAAGGCTGGACCCCGCCGCGCCTGCCGATCGGCGGGGGAGAACTCGTGGCGATGGGCTTACGTGCGGGCCCGCAGGTGGCGGCGACGCTTCAAGCGGTGGAGCGCCAGTGGGTGGAAGAGGATTTTCCGGACGCTGAGCGCGTGCGCGCGATTGCGGAGGAGAAGGTCGCTCAGGCCTTGCGCGCGCGGTAGAAGTCAAGCGCGACATCGGCGCTCAGTGGGCGCGCGAAATGATAGCCCTGGCCCGTATCGCAGCCGAGATTAGCGAGCGTACGCTCCGCCTCAGCCGATTCGATGCCTTCGGCCGTCGTCGACATGCCGAGGGTACGCGCCAGGCTGAGAATAGCGCGGATGATCGCGACCGAATCGCCATTTTCATGCATGTCGGTGACGAAGCTTCGATCGATCTTGAGGATATCGATCGGCAATTTCTGGAGATAGGCGAGGCTGGAATAGCCCGTTCCGAAGTCGTCCATCGCGACACGGCAGCCGAGGTCATGCAACGCGCTGAGGACGCGATTCGCGCGTTCGGGGTCAGCCACGATCGAGCTTTCAGTCAGTTCCAGCGTCAAACGCTGGCCGCCAATGCCATTGTGATCCAGGGTCCTGCGGACCACATCATCGACGGTATCGCGGGCAAGCTGGACCGGCGAGACGTTGACGCACAGCTTGAGCGGCAGCTGACCACCATGTTCCTTGTCCCATTGGGCGAGCGTGCGTGCGGTTGCGTCGAGCGCCCAACGCCCGAGCGGAACGATGAGCCCCGATTCTTCGGCCACGGAGATGAATTCGGCGGGTGAGATATGGCCCTGATCGGGATGGTCCCATCGCGCCAGGGCCTCGAATCCGGAAACGGTGCCAGTTTGAAGGTGGATCAAAGGCTGGAACGCCAAGCTCAGCCGATCCTGGTCAATGGCGCGGCGAAGCTCGGTTTCCAGGCTGAAACGTCGGCGGGCGTGATTGACTTCACCCTGGCGGAACATCTCAATCTGAGCCGATTGCTTGGCGCGCTTGAGCGCGACCTGCGCGTTGCGGAGCAGATCGCCCGAGGTGTGGACGCGCCGATCCCACAAGGCACCGCCGATCGAACAATCGACACGAATTTCGAGTTCGGACAGGCGTATCGGCGTGGAAAGCGCAGCCTGCAACCGCGCAGCAGCATTCCCAACGTCCTCGGGATCTTCGGTCTTGCGCAGAAGGACGCCGAACTCATCCCCTGCCATGCGCGCGAGCATATCGCCCTGGCGCAGGGCGGAAACGAGGCGGCGGGCAACGGTAATGATGAGTTCGTCGCCCGCGAGCGCGCCGACGCATTCGTTGATCCGGCTGAAACGATTGAGATCGACCGCGAGAATGGCGAAGCTATTGTCCGGTCCGTCGGCCTCGATTGCCTCCTCGATCGCTTCGCCGAACGCGAGCCGGTTCGGCAACCCGGTCAGGCTGTCATGCAGCATCTCGGCGCGCAGCGAACGCGCCGTCTCCACCTCGGCGGTGCGATCGACCAAACTGACGAGGGCGCGCCGGTCATGCTCGCCCTGAAGCGGCAGCTTGGAAAGGTGCACGCTAAAAGAACGACCGCCGATGCCGGGTTGGCGCCAGTCCTGCTCTTGGCGCTCCTGATCGCCCTCTAGAAAGGCGCGGACGGCGTTGATCAGGCCCTGCGCCTGATCGCCATCCGCATCTTCACCGGCGACGCGTCGGAAAGGCGTATTGCAGGCGGCGATCTTGGGTTGCTCATCATCGAGCACGACCACTGCGGCAGGAATATGGATGGCATCAAGGTATCGCTGCCGGGCTGCGGCCAGCAACGGATCGAGGTCGCACGTCGCAATCGACGTGAGCGCACCCGCCCGACCAAAGGTCGCGGGACGCCTATTGCCACGGCTGATGCTCGCAACCTGCATTAGGATGCGGATAAGCCAAAAAGCGTTAAGATTTCGTCGACCTTGCCGTGACGGGACCGCTACCGAAACGATTGTCGCGCGGGAAGCCGGTGGGTGGCATTCGTCCGGCGGCGCCGCGCGCCGCACGCCAAGGGCCTAGGTCGGTTTCGGTGCGGAACCGCCCGCTTTCTCCGCCCATCGGCCAAGTAAGCCCGTCTTCGAAACGGAAGGTGATAGCGTCGGACAGACCGCCATCGCGATAGCGCTGAAGCTGGGCGCCCTGCCCGCGTGCCAGTTCCGGAACCTCGCTCAACGGGAACACGACCAGCTTCCGATTGTCACCAATCGCAGCCACATAATCATCCTGTGCTGCGATGGGACGGGCAACGCGAAGCGTCGATCCGCTGCGCAGGTTGACCAACTGCCGCCCTTTGCGCGTCTCACCAACGGCATCCTCCATCTTCGCCGCGAAGCCTTTGCCGTCGCTCGCCGCCAGCAAGATTCGCTCACCTGCGCGGTAAGGAAACAGCGCTGCGATCCCTGTCTCGCCCTCCAGATCGATCATCAGCCGCACCGGCTCGCCGAAGCCGCGGCCGCCGGGCAGCTTGTCCGCGGCGAGCGTGTAGACGCGGCCCATTGCGGCGATCAGCAGTAATTTGTCGGTGGTCTGCGCATGGAAAGCGAAGGCCGGACCGTCGCCCTCCTTGAACTTGAGCGCCTCGGCGGAAGCAAGGTCGATATGCCCCTTCATCGCGCGGATCCAGCCACGCTGCGAGAGGATGACCGAGATCGGCTCGCGTTCGATCATCGCCTCGAGCGGGATTTCGCGCGCCGGCCCCTGCTCTTCGATCAGGGTGCGACGGCGGCCGAGATCCGTCTCCTCGCTATAGCGCTCACGCAGTTTGGCGAGATCGCGCTTCAGGCGTGTGCGCTGCCGTGCAGGGCTGGCAACCAGGGCCTCCAATTCCTGCGCTTCCTTGCTTAAACTTTCGCGCTCCTTGCGAAGCTCCATCTCCTCGAGCTTACGCAAGCTGCGCAAGCGCATGTTGAGGATCGCCTCAGCTTGGCGATCGGTCAGCTCGAACTCGGCCATCAACACCGGCTTCGGCTCATCCTCCTCCCGAATAATCTGGATCACGCGGTCGAGGTTCAGATAGGTTATCAGATAACCATCGAGCAGCTCGATACGGTCGGCGATCTTGGCGAGTCGATGGTTCGAACGGCGGACCAAAACCTCGAACTGATGGTCAATCCAGGCCGCAAGCGCCTGTTTGAGCGACATAACCCGTGGGGTCCGCTCGCGATCGAGCACGTTCAGATTGAGCGGCACGCGCGTTTCGAGATCGGTCAGGCGAAACAGACTATCCATCAGCGTCTGCGGATCGACGGTGCGTGCGCGCGGCTCGATCACGATCCGGACCTTTTCGTCGCTCTCGTCGCGAATGTCGGCCAGGATCGGCAACTTCTTGTCGTTGATCAGCGCGGCGACCTGCTCGATCAGCTTGGCCTTGGGCACCTGGTACGGAATCTCGCTGATCACTGCGACCCAGGTGCCGCGTCCCTGATCCTCGATCGTCCAGCGCGCACGGACCCGGAAACCTCCGCGACCGGTGGCATAGGCCTCGGCGATGGCAGTCTCGCTGTCGACGACGATGCCGCCGGTCGGGAAGTCAGGGCCTTTGACGAAGCGCATCAACTCGCGCGGATCGCCTTCTGGCTGGTCGATCAGGTGGACGGCGGCATCGATCAGCTCGGCGGCATTGTGCGGCGGGATCGAGGTCGCCATGCCCACGGCAATGCCCGAGGCGCCGTTAGCGAGCAGGTTGGGGAACAGGCCCGGCATCAGCTCGGGTTCCTGATCTTCATTATTGTAGGTGGGGCGGAAGCCGACCGCATCCTCATCGAGGCCGGTCATCAGGTCGGTCGCGACCTGCGTCAGTCGCGCCTCCGTATAGCGGTAGGCAGCGGCATTATCGCCGTCGATATTGCCGAAATTGCCCTGACCATCGACGAGCGGGTAGCGCAGCGCGAAATCCTGCGCGAGCCGGACCATCGCATCATAGACCGACGCGTCGCCGTGCGGATGGTATTTGCCGATCACGTCGCCGACGACGCGCGCCGACTTCTTATAGGCAGCGCCCGGATCCATCCGCAGCAGCCGCATTGCCCAGAGCAGACGGCGGTGAACGGGCTTCAACCCATCGCGCACATCAGGCAGCGAGCGTGCAGTGATGGTGGAGAGGGCGTAGACCAGATAGCGTTCCGAAAGCGCGCTATCGAACGGGGCGTCGAGGATCTGGTTGAACGGATCGGCGGTATCGGTGGTCATCGTTGACGGACTAGCCGAGCCGGACGCGCCCGCAAAGCATGGTTTGCAGACCGGTCTTCGACCTAATCGACAGGGTCTGCGCAGGCGAGAGGCTGCCGCTTTGCAACCGCCCAGCCGGACGTCGCCAGCCGCTGACGGCAGAATGGCTGCGGCCAAATGTTACCTGTTTCCGGTCGCCCGATTCGAAGAGCATCCGGTTCGTGAACGATAAGGATCAATCGGGCGCGATCGTGCGCGGTCCGTCCGAATGTTCCCGACCGATCTCCTGCAGCAGCCATTCGCGGAAGCGCTTGATCTTGGGTACGGATCTGCGCTCCTCGGGATAGACGAGCCAGTAACCATAACCGCGCGTCGAGAGCTGGTCCGACAGCCGCACCAGACGTCCCTCGGCAATGTCGTTGCGCCACAGGAAGGGCGTCAGCATGGCGACGCCCTGCCCCGCCATCGCAGCATGGCCCTCATGGGCCTGTACATCCAACCGAACACCGGCCGGCATCTGGTTCTCGTTCACCTCGACTCCGGCCTCGCGCAGCCAATGTGGCCACCAAACATCATTCGGGCTGATCATCGGGAGCCCAAGGATCTGTTCGGGCGTGATCCTGCCACCGTGGCGACGCAAAAATTCGGGGCTGCACATGGGCGTGAAATAGACTTGGAACAGCAGGTGCCGTTCAAGCCCCGGCCAGGGTCCGCGACCTGCGCGGATCGCGACGTCCACCTCATCCCTGGCAAAGTCGGTCACGGTGTCGATCGCCACCAACCGCACCGCCATTCCCGGATTTTGCATTTGGAAACCGCCGAGCTTCCAGGCGAGCCAGGTATTGGCGAAGGTCTGGGTGGTCGAGACCGTCATGGTGGACTCGTTCTCGCTGCGCAGCCGCGCGAAGGCTGCGTCGAGCGCGTCGAAGCCGCGCGCGACCTGCGGCGCGGCACGTTCGCCCGCCGGAGTGAGCTGGACACCGCGGCCGTCGCGGCGAAACAAGGCCACGCCAAGCTTTTCTTCCAATAACTTGACCTGATAACTTACCGCCGCCTGCGTCATGCCGAGCTCAGCTGCTGCGGCGGTGAAATTCATATGCCGTGCCGCGGCCTCGAAGACGCGGACGGCGGAAAGGGGTGGGAGGCGACGCATGATCCAAACCATAAGCTCAACTTATGTATCAGATGCAAGCTTCGATTGGCCTTGGCAGTTAGATTGCGCCAATTGGGTGGGGCAGCCGGCGCCCCGCTCGGCCGCGGAAAAGGAGGTTCGCCATGTCCCACACCACGCCGCAGCGTCCCGTGCCTAGCTTCATGGCGCGCCTGGCCCAGTTGCTCGCCGTCACCGACCGCTTCACGAATTGGTGGGGTGAACATCGGGCCTGGCCCGCCAACGAAAATCCGCGGATCGGCCGCTGCCGATAACACGCACCCCAGCCTGCCGAACGATGCAGTCGCACCCCGCATGAGAAGTCGACCCAACGCGCATCCCTTCGCGTTGCGGTCGAAGGTGACCTGGGCTATATCCCCCTCACCCGCCCCGCCCGCGCCGAATCCCGGCCGCGTCCGGGGCGCTTCTCTTTTTCGGTCCTTTGGGAGACTGCATTGTCCCGCCGCCGGCAGATTTACGAAGGCAAGGCCAAGATCCTCTACGAGGGTCCGGAGCCCGGCACGCTCATCCAATATTTCAAGGACGATGCGACCGCGTTCAACGCGCAGAAAAAGGGCACCATCAGCGGGAAGGGCGTGCTCAACAACCGCATTTCCGAGCATGTCTTCACATTGCTCGCCAATATTGGCGTGCCGACGCATTTCATTCGACGCCTCAACATGCGCGAGCAATTGATCCGCCAAGTCGAAATCGTCCCGATCGAGGTGGTGGTGCGCAACGTCGCCGCCGGCAGCCTCGCCAAACGGCTCGGTATCGAAGAAGGCACGCAGCTGCCGCGCACCATCATCGAATATTATTTCAAGGACGACGCGCTCGGCGATCCGCTGGTGAGCGAAGAGCATATCGCCTGCTTCGGCTGGGCCAGCCAGGAGGAAATGCACGATATCGCCGACATGGCGATCCGTGTGAACGACTTCATGACCGGCCTGTTCGCGGGTGTCGGTATTCGCTTGGTCGACTTCAAGCTCGAATTCGGCCGCGTGTGGGACAATGATTATGCCCGCATCATCCTGGCCGACGAAATCAGCCCCGACGGCTGTCGGCTGTGGGACATGAGTTCCGGCGAAAAGCTCGACAAGGATCGCTTCCGTCAGGATCTGGGCGGAGAGGCCGAAGCCTATCAGGAAATTGCGCGCCGCCTCGGCCTGTTGCCTGAGGGCGACACGATCGTGCTCGACATGGCAGAGCATCGGAAGAACCGCGGGAAATAATATTCGGTGATCGCCGGACGCATCGAGGGCGAAACGGTCGCCGCGTGGCAGCCCCATGTTCACCTCGCCGCGGCCATCACCGAACGGGACCGTGCGCATGCCTTCGCGGAGCGCATCGCAGCGCCGTTCGACGCTCCGCCGATCGCCCATGACGAACCACAGCCCCTGCTCGTAACCGGGGGCAGATGGGTGGTCGTCACGGAGCAAAAAGGTCTCGTCGAGCGGACTACCTTCCTGATTCCCCGCTTCACGTGGCTAGATGCCTTCAGACAAACGGCGCAGCCGGCACCGATGCGGCGCTGGGTTGGTCCGATGCTCGTTGCCGGAACCCGGTATCGCGAAAATCACTTCCATTGGCTGTTCCAGAATATCGGCACGGTGATGATGGCCCGCAGCCTCGGCCTTGATCCGACAATCCCCGTGCTGCTCCCCCCCATGACCGACCAGCTGCGCCAGCCGCTTGACCTGTTCGGCATCCCCAATCCGGTCGAGACCCTGCCGGATGATGCGCTCGCCATTCTGACCGAAGGCGTTCTCAGCACCGCATGCAGCGGCGATCACGGCATGACCCCACATCCGGCGATGCTGGACATGCTGCGCTCCGAAGCCGCACGCGTGACGGGTGCGCAACGTGCCGGGCGAAAGATCTATCTCTCGCGTCGCGATGCCGCGAACCGGCGCCTTCCGTTGAATGAGGAGGAGGTGGTAGCTGCACTCGCCGCGCGCGGTTTCGAGATTGTCGCACCCGGCGAATTGTCCTGGGCCGACCAGATCCGTCTATTCCGGGAGGCCGCAATCATCGTCGCCCCGCACGGCGCCGCATTGTCCAACCTCGCCTGGACCGAAGATGGCGCGAACGGGCCTATCGTGATCGAGCTCCTACAGGAGAATTTCACCAACCGCGCTTTCGCGCGTATGGCTCAGGTGAAGCGGCTCAACTACCATGCGATCATCTGCGAATGCGCCCAGCGCGCCGAATTGCTGATCGACACGCGCGGCCGGATCGACCTGCCGCTGTTATTAGGATTACTGGACCAATTGTAAGCGATAGGCGAAGCAATGCTCTTGTCGGAAGCTATCTTACGCGGCTATGAAATCGATGGATAAGGTCCGCTATTCGAACGTTGTGCCGGGCATGTTGAGGTCTATCGCGCTCGCGTGTTCGTTGGCCGCATCCGGCGTGGCTGCAGCCCGCCCCGCTCCGCCTGCACCTCCGGCGCTCGGCGTCACCCAGGCCGATTGCGATGCGCTGTCCACCACCCAACATATTGATCCCGCCACCTTACGTGATCTGCGACCTGCGCACTCGCTGGAGGCGGCAGCCGCGGTTCTGACCAAGCATGGCATCAAGTTCGTACGATCGCAGGGTTCCCTGTCATTGGAAGGTCTGTCTCCGCGCGAATTGCGCGATATCGCCAACCTGCCGCAGGGCGAACCGATCATCCTGCCTTACGAGCAGGGGAGCGTGATCTGCGTGCTGCGGCCGTCGGCGGACTCCATCTAATCGCCGTCTTTCGAGGTCGTGCCGCCGAAGCTTCTTCCTTCCTGGAGGCAGCTTAGCCAAATTCCTCCCTACTGTTCGGGCTTCGCCAGTGAGGGGATGCGGCCCCGCATACGGTAGGCCGCGGGCTGGCGGCAGCGGGAGTTAGAGTTCGCCGCGGTCTATTCTCGCTGTCTGCCCCACTTTCTGCCGGGCAATCCAGCCGTCGATTTTCTTTTCGAGCACCGCCATCGGTAATGCGCCGGTATTGAGCACCTGCGCATGAAAGGCCTTGGGATCGAATTTGGGGCCAAGCGCCTGCATCGCGCGAGCCTTAGCGTTGGAGATGGTGATCTGGCCGACCTTGTAGGCAAGCGCCTGGCCGGGAATGGCGATGTATCGCTCCACCTCGGCCGTCGCGTCGGTCACGCTCTCGGGCGAATTATCGAGCATATATTGGATCGCCCTGGCCCGGCTCCAGCCATAGGCATGGATGCCTGTGTCGACGACCAAGCGCATTGCGCGCAGCATCTCGTCATTGAGGCCACCGATCCGCTGCCAGGGATCGGTCTCCATGCCGAGCGGGCGCCATAGGCTCTCGGCATAGAGCGCCCACCCCTCCTGGAAGGCGGTGTTGCCGCCATAGCGCATGAAATTGGGTAGCCGTGCATTTTCCTGCGCAAGGCTGATCTGGAAATGATGACCGGGCTCGCCCTCGTGAAGGAATAAGGTCTCCATCTCCCAGGTAAGCCGCGAAGGCAGATCATAGCTGTTATAATAGAAAACGCCTGG
>Ga0207647_10002067_pt1 | contig 15337 bp, 14 predicted proteins | sample KBSCornC2_FD_184295 | JGI IMG/M metagenome (GOLD analysis project Ga0207647, IMG submission 184295) | Corn rhizosphere microbial communities from Kellogg Biological Station, Michigan, USA - C2 (SPAdes) (version 2) | ecosystem: Host-associated > Plants > Roots > Rhizosphere ...
TGTAATTGGTGCGAGAAATATACTGGTAGCATTCAATATATCCCTCAATACAAAAGATGTGGATAAGGCCATATATATAGCCGAGCATATACGCGAACGTGGATATATAATAGAAGAAAATGGTAAACGAAAAAAGCTGCCGGGCATACTGAGTAAAGTACGCGCCATAGGCTGGTACATGGAAGACTATGAAACCGCACAGGTGTCTATGAATTTGCTGGATTATAGAATAAGTTCACCACTAAAAGTATGGGAAACCTGTAATGCGCTCGCTGCCGAAGTTGGCACTTCGCTGTTAGGTTGCGAATTAATAGGCTTAATGCCGTTGGAATGTATGATAGAGGCAGGCACATATGCCTATATGAAAGAACAGGAAGAAGTGCCTAATGACGAAGAAATAATAGTGCATAGGGCCATTGAATACCTGGGCTTTAAAAAAGTAAAGCTCTTCGAAGCCCGGGAGAAAATACTGGAATATGCACTACGCGATGCAGGTCTGCTTGACTAAAGGCCGGTATTTTCCACTTTGGCTTTTCTTCGCGTTCTTTGCAGCTGATAATTATGAAACAAAAGAGCGTATTTTATTATATATTTTCGGTGCTTAGGTTCCTGTTGTATCCATTTGCCCTGCTATATGGCACAATTGTATGGCTCCGCAACAAGCTTTACGATAGTAAGTTTTTTTCTTCAATAGAGTTTAGTGTACCTGTTATATCTGTTGGCAACCTGTCTGTAGGTGGTACCGGCAAAACACCACATGTAGAATACCTGGTACGGTTTCTCCAATATCAGTACCAGGTAGCTACCATGAGTCGCGGCTACAAGCGTCATACGCAAGGTTTCCTGATAGCTGATGCCAATGCCAACGCCCTGAGAATAGGCGATGAGCCAATGCAATACCACATGAAATACCCTGACCTGGTGGTAAGCGTTGCGGAAGAAAGGATTACCGGAATACCCCAGTTATTACAACGCAGGCCTGATATTGATGTTATACTGCTCGATGACGCCTATCAGCATCGCTCAGTAAAGGCCGGCGTCAATATCTTGATAACCGACCATTCAAGACCTTTTTATGATGATTTCATATTGCCTTTAGGCAGGCTGAGAGAAAAGCGGAGCGCTTACAAAAGGGCAGATGTAATAGTAGTATCGAAATGCCCGGCAGATATGAGCCCGGCCGCTGCAAAGGAGATGGAGCAGAAAATAAATCCATTGCCCCATCAGCAGGTTTTTTTTACTACTATCCAATACCAGGCACCTTACGATCTGTTTACAAATGAGACGGTTGACCTGAAAAATACCAACGCCGTACTTGTATGCTGCATAGCTAATCCTGCACCATTGATAGGTCATCTAAAAGAGCAGGCCAAAGATGTACATGAGCTTTCATATCCCGATCATCATTATTTCTTAAGCAGGGATCTGGAAGAAATAAAAGCGGCTTACGATAATTGGGCTGTGGAGGATAAAATAATAATAACAACCGAAAAAGACGCCACAAGACTTCATTTGCACGCGGAGAAGATAAGCGGCTGGAATATTCCTATTATAGTATTACCCATCGCAGTATCTGTGTTATTTGATAAACAGCAGGACTTTGACCAACTGGTTGCAGGCTATGTAGCTAAAACAATAACCGAGAATAATGAAGCATTCGGCTTGCCTCCGGCCATTAACCCAGAACCATAATTTACTGCTTAATAGTTAAATTCTTAATAAGGAATACCGCTTGTTGGCGCGATGTTTAATTTACAAGTATCTTTATAACGATTAAAGAAGATACATGCCAGCTAAAAAGAAGAAGAAAAAAGAAACGGGCGGAGATATATATACAGGTCGCCTGGATATAGCGAAAAGCGGGATGGGATTTGTGATAGTAGAAGGATTAGAGCGCGATATCATAGTAAGACAAGATAACCTCGGTACGGCCCTCAGCGGCGATGAAGTGAAAGTGGAAGTGAGGGATTTTGAAAAGAGAGGTAGAAAGGAAGGTGTCATAAAGTCGGTGGTACACCGCAAGCAAACCGAATTCAGTGGGGTAATACAGGTGCATCCACACTTCGCATTTGTGATACCGGACAAAGACAATATGCCGGTAGATATATTTGTGCCCTTACACCTATTGCATGAGGCAAAAAGCGGAGATCATGTAATAGTGCGTGTGGTAGAATGGCCTGAAAAAGCGAAAAATCCGGTAGGCGAGGTGATAAGTGTGTTAACCAATGAATCGGTGAACGAGATTGCCATGCAGGGTATTCTCATAGATAATGGCTTCCCGTTGCATTTTCCAGATGAAGTATTGGAGCAGGCTGCACGCTTTTCAGAATACCTTGATAAAAAAGAATTAAAGAATAGGAAGGACATGCGCGATGTGCTGACCTTTACAATAGATCCTGTTGATGCAAAGGATTTTGACGATGCCATATCCATTCGCCCCTTAAAGGGTGGGGACTATGAAATAGGTGTGCATATAGCTGATGTGAGTTATTATGTAGAAGCCGGAACAGAATTGGATAAAGAAGCCTATCGCAGGGCTACCAGTGTGTACCTGCCGGATAGGGTGCTTCCTATGCTCCCGGAAAGGTTGTCCAACGAGTTGTGTTCTCTAAGGCCTAATGAAGAAAAATATGCATTTTCGGCAATCTTCAATATCACTGCTGCAGGCAAGGTAAAAAGCCACTGGCTGGGAAGAACAGCTATACGTTCCGATCGCAGGTATAGCTATGAAGACGTGCAGGAAATAATTGAAGGGGCAAGCGGCGATTATAAAGAAGAACTGCTGCTGCTGGATAAAATAGCCAAAGTGCTGCGTGGTCAACGTTTTAAAAAAGGTGCCATTAACTTCTCATCGCAGGAAGTTAGGTTTAAGCTGGACGAAAATGGCGTGCCGATAGGCATAGTGGTAAAAGAAAGCAAAGATGCACACAAGCTTATAGAAGAGTTCATGCTGCTCGCCAATAGAACGGTAGCTGAATATGTTTCCAAAATAAAAGTAAAAGATAAGCCGGTGCCTTTCCCTTATCGTGTGCACGATGTACCTAATGAAGAAAAGCTCAAGCTGTTTACCACCTTTGCGCTTCGTTTCGGACATACATTCGACATGGATACGCCGCAGAGTATAGCAGCCTCATTTAATGAAATGCTACGACTGGCACAAGGTAAACCCGAACAGCATGTACTGGAGAGCCTCGGCATACGTACCATGTCAAAAGCTGTATACACTACCGAAAATATAGGCCACTACGGGTTAGGCTTTGATAATTATTGTCACTTCACCTCGCCCATACGCCGGTACCCAGATGTATTAGCACACCGCATACTACAGGAGTGCTTGGATAATGATATACATCCAATAAAGCAACTGGAACAGCAATGCCGCCATTGCAGCGATCAAGAGCGCAGGGCTATGGATGCAGAGCGCAGCGCCAACAAGTACAAGCAGGTAGAGTTTATGCAGAACTATGTGGGCGAAGATTTTGATGCTATAGTAAGCGGCGTAGCGAGCTTTGGCTTCTGGGCCGAAACTGTAGAACATAAGTGCGAAGGCATGATATCCATTGCCGACCTTGCTGAGTTCGATGATTTTGAACTGCTGGAGCACGAGTATGCACTGGTAGGCCGTAGAACGGGTATGCGCTTCCGGATAGGTGATAAAGTACGGGTGCGGGTAGTAGCTGCCAATCTTGAAAAACGACAGATAGACTATTCTATTTTGGATTTGCCCATGCAAAAAGCAAACAAAAAGCCATCTTTGCAAGGAAAAGAAAAAACCAAGAGGCCAACGCCGGGTACCAAAAAACGCAAAAAGTAATTCATGCATTCATTCGGGCAACTAGTACAATCATTTGAAGAACGATTTCTAAATACATTACCCTTTCCGCAAAGTCCTGATAACTTGTATGAACCCTGCCGTTACCTGCTAAAGCTGGGCGGCAAGCGCGTGCGTCCTGTTCTCTGCCTCATGAGTAATGAGCTGTTTGGGGATATAATTGAAGATGCATGGCATGCGGCTGCCGCTGTAGAGCTGTTTCACAACTTTACGCTTATCCATGACGATATTATGGATAAGGCGCCGTTAAGGCGTGGACAACCAACCATACATGCAAAATATGGCCTCACAGCAGGTATACTTTGCGGTGATATCATGAATATCTATTCTTATGAGCAATTAGGATACATAACCCGGTCCCTGCCGCAGATATTGCAGTTATTTAATAAAACGGCCATAGAGGTATGTGAAGGTCAGCAGATGGATATGGACTTCGAGACAAGAGATGATGTGCATATAGATGAATATATACAAATGATAACCCTGAAAACCTCTGTTTTGCTGGCTTGCAGCCTCAAAATAGGCGGATTGCTTGGTGGCTCTACTGAGGGCAATGCTAATAAGCTCTATGCCTTCGGTAAGAATTTGGGTATCGCTTTTCAGCTACAGGACGATTATTTAGATGCTTATGGCGCTGTAGACAAGCTCGGTAAGCAAAACGGCGGAGACATAAAAGCCAATAAGAAAACATACCTGCTGCTCAATGCACTGGAAAATGCTAATAATGCCCAGCGCAAACAAATAAATGAATGCATGGCTTGCGAAGATGAAAGCAAAGTGAGTTCAATGTTGCAATTATTTAATGAAATCGGCGCGGATGTCGCGTGCAGGGAAGCCGTAAATAAATATTCGCAAATGGCTTTTGATGCACTTGAAGACGTAGCGGTAACGAGCAAGCGTAAAGAAGGTTTGCATCAGCTTGCTTCTTATTTATTGCAAAGGGAGCACTAATTTTTTTTGATTTATTAATTTGACTTTTTAATTTTCTGCCATGAATTATTGGTTAGTAAAATCAGAACCTTTTAAATATAGCTGGGACCAGTTTGTAAAAGACGGTAAAACCATGTGGGACGGGGTGCGCAATTACGCTGCACGTAATAATCTGCGGGCTATGGCTAAAGGGGACCAGGTGTTTTTTTACCATAGCAATGAAGGGCTGGAAATAGTAGGTATAGCAGAAGTAGTAAAAACTGCTTACCAGGACCCGACTACGGACGATACTAACTGGGTAGTAGTAGATATAAAGCCGCTCAAACCGCTTCCAAAACCCGTAGGCCTTGCAGAGCTCAAGCAAGACCCTGCGTTTGAAAATATGGATCTTATACGCCTCGGGCGTTTATCTGTGGGAAGTGTAAAGCCTGCAGAATATAAAAAGATATTAAAGATGGCGGGTCTTTAGTGTTTTAGCTTCCGTTCTTTTTCCCAAATTTCTCTAAGCTTTTTTGAGGTCATCCGGCTCCCGTCATGGCTCCAGCCAGGGGGCATGAAGAGGTATTTTAGCTTGTCCTTAAGGGTAGGCGCCGATTTTAGATCCTTGCCTATTTCCTGCCACTCGTGGAAGATAATGCGAACTGGGTGATGCGGATTATCCAGTGGTTTTGTAAGGCCAAAGCGTGGTGGCTCTTCTGCCATTTCTTCCGTAAAGGTTCCAAACATGCGGTCCCAGATTATAAGTACCATACCCATGTTCTTGTCAAGATATGGGGCATTGCTCGCGTGGTGCACCCTGTGGTGAGAGGGTGTAACAAATATATACTCTATCCATCGTGGTAGCTTCTTTATGGCTTGCGTATGCACCAGTATTCCATATGTTTGGGTAAGGGCATACATAAATAGAATATCTAATGGCCTGAACCCAATAAACGCCAGGGGAATAAAATACAAATACCTGTAAAAAGGCATAAATACAGACGAGCGGAAACCGGTAGACAGGTTAAATTCTTCCGACGAATGATGGGTCACATGCACAGCCCAAAAGAAGCGGCTACTATGGTCTACATAATGCTCCAGCCAAAACATGATATCTTCAAAAAGAAATAATAATACCCAATAAACTGTTGGATTCCAATTATTTACCTGATGATATTTGAATATAAATATTAAAATAGCAAGGGCTATGCTGCGCAGCAGTAAATCTACCCCTACATTCACAAAATTCAAATAAATGTTTACAGCAGTTTCTTTCCAGCTATAAAACTTCCAGTGCTGAAAATGGCTTAATACAATCTCCAGTGGAATAAGTATAGCATAGATGGGAATAGAAAACAGCAACAATATTTGCCGGTGCAACTCGCCCATAATCTCACAAAGTTATAAATAAAAAAACAGCCCACTTATAGTGAGCTGTTCTGCAGTGTTAAAATAGCTTAGATGGTCATTATTTCTTTGTCTTTGTCTTTGCAGTGCTGGTCCACAAGGGCTATATGTTTATCTGTAATGCCTTGTACACGTGTTTCTCCATCCTTAGCCACATCTTCGCTCAGTCCATCTTTTTGCAATTTCTTTATCTGTTCTATGCTTTCTCGGCGTATGCTGCGCACCGCCACTTTTGCTTGCTCCCCTTCGTTATTTACTCTTTTCACCAGTTCCTTACGGCGTTCCTCTGTGAGTGGCGGCAGGAACAGGCGTATGAAATTACCGTCATTTTGTGGGTTTAGGCCTATGTTAGCAGCTATTATCGCCTTTTCTATAGGTCCCAGCATTTGTTTTTCCCATGGTTGCAGGGAAATGGTGCGTGCATCAGGTATTGTAACGTTTGCAACTTGATTTATAGGGGTGGCACTGCCATAATAATCAACAAAAATGCCATCTACTATGGCCGGGGTCGCTTTGCCGGCACGTATCTTAGTCAGTTCTGTCTCCAGATGGGAAATAGCCTTTTTCATCTGGGCAGAAGTATCTTCAATAATTAGTTCTAAAGCCTCGCTCATGTTCGAAGTTTGATTTTGCAGGTAGCAAATGTAAAAAATGTTCTTTAAGATACCTTAGAGATGCGCAAGAGAAATACGGATAATAATAGAATCTTCTTTTAAGCTATTTTCTATATATTTATTGATATTAGTAATACTTTAGGAGCCCTTATTTGGAAAGGCTTGGCTACTATGGTAAATTTGTATAAAGAATTATAGATTAATGGAAACAGTAATAAATAGTCCTGTACAGCTTACGGCTGCATCTGTAGCAGAAGTTAAGAGACTAATGAATGAGCCTGGTTTTGATGAAAGTCAATATCTGCGTATAGGTGTAAAGGGTGGTGGCTGCTCTGGCATGAGCTATGTGCTGGGCTTTGATAAGAAGGAGGATGACGATGAGATGTACGAAATAGAGGGAATTCCCGTTATAGTAAAGAAATCGCATGGTATATACCTGTTTGGTATGCAGGTCGATTATTCAGATGGCCTGAATGCACGCGGTTTTGTATTTAATAATCCTAATGCTAGTAGCACTTGTGGCTGCGGCAGTTCGTTTGCCGTATAGCATTTTTAATTGGAGATTAGAATTTGAGTTTTGTAAAGTACATATTGATTTTTGGGGCTATGTTTATAGCTATTAACGCTACAGCCCAAAGTAAACCTGCGATACCAAAGGGAAAGGCAGAAGCACCCCTTAATCTAAAAGATACTAAAGGATTGCCCCAGGGCCTATGGATGTCATCCACACCCGGTCGCATGGGTGAAGACGCATATACTATTTTCGGTCATTATGACCATGGCCGTAAGTACGGGCTTTGGTACAAAGTGAGTCCGGATGGTACATTGATGGCAATTGAAAACTATCGTAACAATACGCTGGATGGCGAAGTGAAATATTTTGAAGATGGACAACTCACATGTGTAGGGCACTATCGCGGATTAAACCCCGATAACCTGTACGATACGGTAGTAGTGGTAGATGCGGAAACAGGATTAGAAGGATTGAGGTCAATTTCTTCAGAACGTGGCTCACAAAGACACGGCATGTGGCGTTATTACGATGCGGAAACGGGCCGGCTGGTGAAGGAAGAAGAATACCAGGTAGATGACCTCCTTTATCGCAAAGAATTCCCATTGTCAAAAGCAGATAGCCTTTTTTATGCAAAACGAAACGAAAAGCTTCCGCATAAAATGACTCAGAAATATCAGCCGCCAGCCAATAAACAATTTAACTACACCTACTAGCGCAGGTGGTATAAAATAACTAAGGGCTTCCATACTGGGAGCCCTTTTACTTTCTTCAAAGCCGAAAGAATTATTAAGGTTGCGTTGCTGTAAAAACTACGGTCGTAGTATAAGTGCCCGCAGGATAAGAAAAACCTGGCATTGCCTTATACTTTACTGAAAAGGTTTGATTGCCGCCATAGGAGCCATTATTAATCACATCCTGGCTGGTGGAAGCCAGGCTCCCAAAATTATTAAATGGGCTTACTAGCGAGCCTCCTGTAGCGTTAGCAGTCACCTTCATGCTTAGTATATTTACTGGCATTACAGGTGCAGGCATTTCAGTGCCGGTATAGGAGAAATTTGCAGCGTTCGTATTTACAGAGATAATGAAATTCTTATTGGATTGAACTTTGAATTGTTGCGTAGCAGAAGATATACCGCTCGAGTAATTTTTAACGGTTTTAAAGCTCATGGTTACAGCACTCCCTGTAGTAGTGCCGCTGTTTACAAATGTTATGGCAATAGCGTCAGTTAAGTTCATATTCACTTGCTGGCTTGCCGCAGCAGTCGTTGCTGTTTGGGCACCTGCTGTGAATGCTGAAATAAATAAGGTAATGGTGATGGCGATCTTTTTCATTTTTTTCGCTTGCTGAAACAAAAATTGCTCAATAAGCAAGGCCGGCAAAGCATTATAGCTTCGTTAACGGCAGTTTTACTATAGAATTAAAAGCAGGTTTAAATGAAATTAAATACTGATTAAAACTGTAGTATTTGGAAGTAACGCTTGCTCTAATTGTGCTGCAGAAGAGATAAAATAATTGAAATAAAAAAGGGGCTTCCCCGCCAAAGGAAACCCCCACTATATGGATGAAAAAGATTCTAAAGTTGAGTAGCTGTATATACTACACTGGTAGTGTAAGTACCAGCAGGGTATGCAAAGCCCGGTGTAGCCTGGTATTGTACTGAAAATGTTTGATTGCCGCCGTAAGTGCCATTCGTAATCAGGTTTTGAGCCGTAGCGCTGAGATCAGTGTAGGCACTGCCGAATGTTCCTGCTATAGTACCACCTGTTCCGTTGGCAGTAACTTTCACATTCAATGCAGATACAGGCATGCTCGGCGCTGGTGAAGTAGAACCCGTATAAGAGAAAGTAGCTGAATTAGTATTGACAGTAATGGAAAAGTTTTTATTAGACTGCACTTTCAATGCCTGCGCTGCTGATGTTACACCGTTGGTATAGTCTGATACAGTAGTGAAAGGCAGCGTTACAGCAGCACCTGTTGCAGTTCCTGATCCTGTGAACGTGATTGCAATAGCATTGGTTAAACTAAGGTTTACTTGTTGCGTTGCAGTAGATGAAGCTGCAGTTTGTGCATTAGCTGTTACAGATACAACAGAAAAAACGGCGGCGATGATGATCTTTTTCATTTTTTTCGGTTTAGAGTTTTGTTGTTTTTGATGACACAAAGATTAATCACGAAAAATCTGTTACAAACAATTCTAAAGCCGTTAACTTCAGTTTTACTATAGAATTAAAATGTGATTAAAATGAAATTAAACAGGCATTAATAACTTCTCGTAAATGCCTGTGGATGAATGAAATGAGTATATATGCCGAAAAAATCGGAACTTTAGTAATTCCTTTAAAGGCTGCATTAAACAGTGCTGCACGTTTATATTTACTCTGTATTTTGGTTTATCAATAAAGGAATTTGCGGTTTTCATGAAACAGAAAATTTTATTAGTAGAAGATGAGAAAAAACTGGCTGATGCTGTGCAAAGCGGGCTTAGCGAACATAACTATGATGTAGCAATAGCTTATAATGGTCAGGAAGGAAAAGATCTGTATATGAATAGCAGTTACGATCTCATACTGCTGGACATAAACTTGCCTTATATAAATGGCTATGAGCTTTGCAAACTTATAAGGCAGAAAGACAAGCGAACGCCAATAGTCTTGTTAACAGCACTCAACTTTATAGATAATAAAGTAGAGGGTTTTGAAGCAGGGGCAGATGACTATATACCCAAACCATTTGAGTTCAGAGAACTGTTAGCCCGTATTAAGGCCTTGATACGCAGGGCCGATGTAATGCATGATATATCTAATGAAAAGCTGTTAACAGTAGCAGATCTGGAAATGGATATAGATCGTAAAGAGGTGAAACGCAACGGGCAAAAAATACCCCTCACTGCTAAAGAGTTTCAATTATTGGAGTATTTTTTAAGGAATACAGATAAAGTTGTATCAAGGGAAGACATTGCCAGGGATGTATGGGAGATAGATTTTGATTCGCAAACAAACGTAATTGATGTGTATGTGAATTTCTTAAGAAAGAAAATTGACAAAGGATTTTCTCCAAAATTGATACATACGCAAGTGGGTATGGGTTACGTACTAAAGAATGAAGAATAATTAATGCTGATAAAAAACCGCATTACACTGGTATATACACTTATAGTATCTATAATACTGTTGGTGTTGTGCGCCTGCATATACATATTCTCATATACCAGCAGGGTAGAGCAGTTCAAACAACGATTAAAAAGGAAAGCATTAAGTACTGCCACATTAATAAAATCTAATGAGATAGGGCCGGAGATCATAAAAGAAATGAACCGGGTATCAAGTAGCGGCCTTTCATATAAAAGTGTTGACTTGTATGATTTCAGTTACAACGAAACCTTTTCTTACAATGATAGTAAAAGTGATACCCTTGTAATAACAGATGATATTTTACAGAGAGCTAAAAAAGAAAAGATATTTTTCTTCAAGACAGGTAACAGGGAAGCAATAGCTTTGGAATACAAAGAGGGAGGTTATAACTATGTAATAGTAGTAGCGGCTTATGATGATGAAAGGGTAGAATGGCTGTCACGCTTAAGAGTAATATTAGCCGTATGTTTTGTTTGCAGTATCAGCATAGTTATAATTAGCGGTTATGTTTTCTCAGTGGGTCTTCTAAAGCCGATAAATGAACTTACAGACAAAATTAATCATATATCCTCCGAAGATCTTTCAAAGCGTCTCGATACAGGAAATGGTAAAAATGAATTACAGCAGTTGGCAATTACTATAAATGAGCTATTAAACAGGCTTCAGCTTTCTTTCGATACACAAAGAAGATTTATTGACAATGCATCGCATGAGTTATCTACACCGCTGGCCTCAATAGCCAGCCAACTCGATGTTGCCTTGCAAAGAGAGCGCAGCAATGAAGAATATAGAAATGTATTAGGTTCAGTAAACGACGATTTGAAGAATCTGAACATGCTCGTGAAAAGCCTGCTGGAGATAGCTAAGGTAAGTGGCTCGCCAAAAGGAATAGAGCTGTCATCGGTGCGTGTGGACGAAATATTGCTGCATCTGCCCAGCGATATGAAGAAAATAAACAAGCAGTATGCAGTAAAACTTCTTTTTGATGAGTTTCCTGAGAATGAAGAGGCTGTGATGGTGTATGGTAATGAGTATTTACTTTATTCCGCTATCAAGAACATAGTGCATAATGCCTGTAAATTCTCTGCCGATCACACAGCTATCGTAAAACTGAGGTTCAACCAGGATAACATTATTGTAGAAATAGAAGATAAGGGCCCCGGTATCTCTAAAAGTGAATATGAGAATATTTTTCAGCCATTCTACCGCAGCAAAACGCTACTGAACAAAGTGCCTGGTTCAGGTCTGGGCTTACCCTTGGCAGATCATATAGTAAGGCTATATAATGGTACTATTGAAGTATGTTCGCAACCGGGGCATGGCAGCATATTTACCATAACACTAAAGGCTAAAAAATAACAGGGCGCTGATATTATCGGCGCCCTGTGTCAAACTATTAGCGTTAATTTATTTTATTTTTTCACCATTCTTTATTTGGTAGCTCGCATTAGCTACTATATTACTACCGGCTTTTAGATCTCCGAATATTTCTGTAGAGTCATTGCTCTGGTTCCCTTCTGTTACATCTATCCATTGCGCCTGGCCTGCATCATTTGCCTGCACTATATATTTCCGTTCAGTAGTAGTTACTACTGCAGACCGTGGCACTACGAATGCGTTAGTATTGCCGGCAACCGGCAATACTACTTCCGCATACATACCCGGCTTAAAGATGTTTTTAGGGTTCAGCACATCAACCTCTATTGTTTCAGCGCGGTAATTATTGCTAAGGCTTCCTGAGCTGCGTGATACCTTGCCGTTAAAGTCCTGGCCGGGAAGTGCATTCACGCGGAATTTCACTTTGTCGCCATCATTTATTTGCGCACTGTATTGTTCTGGTATATTTACCACCAGGCGCAGTTTAGATTGCTGTTGTAGTACCAGCATAGGCTTGTTGCCTTCAGAGCCGGGGCCTACCAGCGCACCTGGGTGTACATTTCTTTCTGTAATCACTCCATCAAAAGGTGCAGTAACAGTCAGGTAGCCATACATTGCTTCCTGTGCTTTGTAGTTTGCATATTCGCCTTGTGCAGTAGCGCTGTCACCCTGCATTTTAGCCTCTGCAGCTTCCAGGTCATAGGCCGAAACCGTACCGGGTGTTTTGCTGGTTTCAAGCAGGCGTTTGTACCTGTCTTTACTTGTCATATAGTTGGCATGCGCCTCTGTATATTTTAATTTTGCAGCAGAAACATGCTCCTGTATTTCGGGGGCTTCAAGCTTCATAAGTATTTGGCCCTTTCTTACTACGGAGCCTCTGTCCACATAAACGTCTTTTACAAAGCCGTTTATCTTCGGGAACATTTGTACAAATTCAAATGACTGCATAACGCCAGGCAACCGCACCTCGCTACCTATGCTGCGCGGCTGCAATGATATTAGTTGGTATGACTCTTTTTCTATTGCAGTTTCTTTCTTTTTTCCGTCTGCACTGCTGCATGATGCAAAGCCTGCTACAGCAAAAAGGAGGATTGATAATTGACCTATATATTTCATAAACAGATTTTATTTTATTTCGTCAGGTAATAATGATGGTGATTTTAATGTTGCTTTGCTTTGCAGCCATGCATAGCATTGTGGTACTATAAATAGTGCTGCAAGAGTAGAGGCGATAAGACCACCGATCACAGCGCGTCCCAATGGGGCTGTCTGGTCGCCCGATTCTCCAAGGCCGCTGGCCATAGGTATCATACCGGCTATCATCGCAAGGCTGGTCATTAATATTGGCCTCAGCCTTATAGATGCGCTTACGGTAGCTGCTCTTATAACATCGTTATCGTACTCTATGCGCAGGTTCTCTGCATTGGTAACAATAAGGATAGCATTAGCCACCGACACACCGGTAGACATGATAATGCCCATATAAGATTGCAGGTTAAGCGTAGCTCCTGTCATCAATAGGATCACTATAGCACCCAGCAACACCGCCGGTATACTCGAAAGCACCGCCAGCGATACTTTAAATGACTGGTAGTTGGCAGCCAGCAGCAGGAATATAACTATGATGGCAAAACCAAGACCACTTTGCAAGCTGTTAAGCGTCTCTGTAAGCAGGGTAGACATCCCTTTCACTTCTATTACCAGTCCCTTAGGTAATTGTCCTAGTTTTTTAATGGCTTCATTTACTGCATTGGTTCCCCTATTTAAGTCTTTCTTATATAGGTTCGCACTCACAGTTACAAACCTTCTCGGGCCTGTACGGTCATACTCGCCCACAGTGGTATCCACGGTTATATTCGCAACATCTTGCAATACAAGGCTCGACTGGCCGCTCTGCAGTGGTATCTCTTTCAGGTCCTGTATGTTATTCATTACATACTCAGGTACCTGTGCCTGCACCTGGAAAGTATAAGCGCTTTTCTCATCCAGCCACAGGTTTTTTTCCGTATAGCGGCTCGAAGATGTGAATGCCGATATAGATCTCGATACCTCTTTAAGATTGAGGCCCATCTGCGCTATTTTATAACGGTCCAGCGTAATGGTGACAGTAGGGTATTTTAATGGTTGTTGTATTTGCACATCGCGCATGAAAGGTATTGCCTTCAGCTCATTTACCAGCCTACCTGCACTGTTGGCTATGTCTGTCATATCCTTACCTGCCACCCTTACTTCAATAGGTGTGGAGGCGCCCTGGCTCATTACTTTCTCGGTTAGCTCAATAGGCTCGAAAGACATTTTCACGTTTGGCAGCTTATTATGTATAGCCGCGCGCAGCTTTTCCTGGAAGGCATCTTTATTCATTTTAAAGTGCTCATCCAGTTGTATTTGTAATACTCCTTCGTGCGAGCCCGTATTAAATACATACAGGTTACCTGTACCGTAGTTGGTAGGTATAGTACCAACGTAGGCAGATGTGATCTCTACATGATTGTTAGTAATACTATCCAGTATCTGTAGCACATCTGTCACCATAGCTTCAGTACGTTCCAGGCGGGTACCATCCGGCAGTCGTAGCCTTACCTGGTATTGTCCGTTATTTGTTTTGGGTAATAGGTCTTTTCCTATCCACACAAAACCAATGCCTGTAAGCAGGAAAACAGCAATAAGATATATTACTACGTTGCGCTTTCTATTAGGCATCATAGACTGCAGCCTGCGCAGGAAGCTCATTTTTATCCGTTCAAATCGATCGTTTTTCTCAGGCTCTTCCGTTTCCTTAGCCAGGTGCTCATTTACCTCATCTACTTCACTTTCATTGAAGGTTAGCCCTGCATGTGCATGATGCTGCCCATGATGGTAAGCAAATTTTTCTCCTTTCAGCAACCAGTTCGAAAGTATAGGTACCAGGCTTTGGGCCAGGATGTACGATACGATCATGGCAAAGCCTATAGATAATGATAATGGCAGGAAGAGGGCTTTGGGCACGCCTTGCATAATAAGCGCGGGCGCAAACACAGCTATGATACATAACAGGATCAACAGCAAAGGAAACGATATTTCATTGCAGGCATCGAATATGGCTTGCCGCTTATTCTTGCCCATTTCCAGGTGCTGGTGTATATTCTCAATGGTTACCGTCGCCTGGTCCACAAGTATACCTATCGCAAGGGCAAGGCCACTCAGGGTCATTATATTAATTGTCTGGCCGGCAAGCTTAAGGCATAGCACTGCAACTAATACCGATACAGGTATGGTAATGACTACTATAATACAGCTGCGCCAGTCTTGCAGAAATAAAAGCACCATCAACCCCGTAAGGATGGCGCCTATAATACCTTCCGTAACAAGGCTCTTAACAGAGTTCATTACAAATATCGATTGGTCAAACTCGTAAGAGATATGTACATCGTCAGGCAGCAGGCTCTGCATTTCCGGTATCTTCGATTTCAGGTTTTGTACCACATCCCAGGTTGACGCATCTGCTGTTTTTACGATTGGCATATAAACAGAGCGCTTGCCATTAATGAGTGCGTATCCCGTAGTGATATCTGC
>Ga0207647_10002073_pt1 | contig 15323 bp, 11 predicted proteins | sample KBSCornC2_FD_184295 | JGI IMG/M metagenome (GOLD analysis project Ga0207647, IMG submission 184295) | Corn rhizosphere microbial communities from Kellogg Biological Station, Michigan, USA - C2 (SPAdes) (version 2) | ecosystem: Host-associated > Plants > Roots > Rhizosphere ...
CCTCGTCGGCGCGAACGACGTGGCCAGAAGTTCAATCAGCGATTGGGATGCGGAAAATGTTAGGAGCGGAATCCAGTTCAGCTCAGGAAAGGCCATCGTTAAATCGCTATCGGCGTACAGCGAGGTTGTGTCGCTCTTCCTGAATGGCTATCGCAGTTATACCGCTTATAAAGCCGGCTTGATTCACCAGCAGATCGATCTCAAGACCCAGGGCTATCTGGATATTCCCGAGGCCGAGCAGCAGCAGGCTTTACAGGAAAACGCGAGTCCGGCTCTTCTGAAAGGCTACGAGGAACGACTGCTAAAGCTCGCTCAGGTGTGCCGCAATGCCGGAATCGAACCGGTGTTTGTTACGCAGCCGTTGCTGGTCGGCTTTGGTACGGACGACGTTACCGGAGTCGACCTGGCGCGCATTCATGCGTACGGCCCCAGACAGACAGGAAAAATGTACTGGGACAGTGTTGAGGCTTATAACGATGTGACCCGCAAAATAGCGCGGGAAAATGGCGTAACCCTGGTGGATTTGGCCAGGACCATGCCCAAATCATCGCGTTACTTTTATGATTTTATCCATTACACTCCCCAGGGAGCGCAAGCAATCGCCGATATTCTCGACGACTCCCTATGCCCCGTGCTGCAAAGTAAGTTTCCCGGCTATGTTAAGCACCAATGCGTTTCTAAGAAGTAATTCCCCGCTAAACGCAATCTACCGACTGCAGGAGAGGTAAACCGATGTTGTCATTGTTGTCTGAGCTTTGGGCCTTTATGCGAATGCGGAAGAAGTTTTGGCTGTTGCCGATTGTCGTCGTAATGCTGTTGTTCGGCGCGCTGATGGTGTTTGCCCAGAGTTCGGCGTTGGCGCCGTTCATTTACACAATCTTTTAATGCGTTTCACGGATTCAGATTACGAACCGTTAAAGCCTTCGCGGAAACTCGCGCGGGCCGACGCCGACGTTCTCGACGACGGTTGGCTACCGGTGCGGGAGCGTGGTGTCGTCGAAGCGATTCCGGTGAAAAAGTCTGAGACTGTGACGGCGGCGGAAAAAGTCACGCCGCCACTCGTACTCTGGAATCGGAGCAATGCTCACTTCTTCACGTTCCTGATGCTACTCATCTACACGGTGCTCGCTTATTTTCGTCCGTACGAATTATCGGCGGCATTTGAGTGGACCAGGCAGTTGCCCTACTGGGTGGCAGTAGCAATGCTGGTGATCTTCATTGTTTCCCAATTTACTACAGAAGGAAATCTGACTGCGCGTCCGAAAGAAGTGAACCTCGCTTTGCTGCTCGGCTTAATTGCGATTATCTCGATCCCGCAGGCGATCGATCCGTCCCTGTCGTGGGAAGTGTTCTACACACTCTACGTCAAGACTCTGATCGTTTTCATTGTGATGGTGAACGCTTTGCGCACTGAGCGGCGTTTGCGGACAATGATACTTCTGGCCCTCGTTACCGGCGGCATAATGAGTATCACTGCGCTGATTGACTATTCCGCTGGACGCACAGGAACCTACGAAGAGCGAGCAATCGTCTCCATCTCGAATATGTTTGGCGAGCCGAATAGTTTGGCGCTTCACCTCGTCACCATGATTCCGCTCGCGCTTGTTCTCGCGGTTGGCAGCTCAAACCCGCTGAAGAAGTTGCTTTACTTCGGTGGTAGTCTCGCGATGATTGCTGGAGTGTTCGCGACGTTTTCGCGTGGCGGATTTTTGGGGTTGTGTGCTGCAGGGTTCGTGCTGGCGTGGAAACTAGGCCGGCGCAATCGTTTCGCGGTCGTTGGCATCGTTGTAGTCGCGCTTGTGGCCGCTATGTTTCTTGCGCCGGGAGGTTATGGAGCGCGCGTTGGTTCGATATGGAATCCGATGGGTGAGTCGTCGGCTTCTGCCCGGCAAGCGTTACTTACTCGCTCTGCGTGGGTGGCGCTGACTAGTCCCTTTCTCGGAGTGGGGATTGGTAACCAACGCATTGTCCTGATTCACGATCAAGTTAGCCACAATGCGTATACGCAGATTGGGGGCGACATGGGATTGATCGCCTTAACTTTATATCTGATGTTACTCATAATTCCTTACCGGCGGCTGGCAGCAATTGAACGAGAAACCCTGAAAGAAACACATCATTCTCGCTATTACTATCTCGCCGTGGGTTTGCAAGCGAGCCTCGTCGGGTTCATGGTTAGCAGCTTCTTTTTGTCTGTGGCTTACGATTGGTACGGTTACTTTTTAGTTGCGTACGCCGTGTGTTTCCGAAGTCTCTACCAGCAGCATACAACCTTACCAAACAAGGAGGATGGGGCCACTGCCTGACGCCGAACAAAAGGAACCGTTGATCAGCGTCATTATTCCCGCGTACAACGCGGCGAGATCAATTGCGCGTTCACTCGACTCGGTGCTCGGTCAAACGTTGACTGACTTCGAGATCCTTGTGGTCAATGATGGTTCGCCCGATACGGACGCGTTTGAAGCAGCGCTTTCGAATTACCGCGAGCGCGTTACGTATATAAGACAGGAGAACCGCGGCGCCGCGGCTGCGAGAAACACCGGCATAAAAGCTGCTCGCGGAGAGTTTCTTGCGTTTCTCGATGCGGACGATCTTTGGCTGCCAAACTATCTCGAAGCCCAAATGGATGCTCTGCGAAAGGTCGGCGCTGATGTGGTCTATTGCGACGCGTTGATCGTTGGCTCATCGCTTCTCAAGGGCCGCACTTTCATCGGACTGGCCCCGACGAGATGTGAAGTAACACCCGAGAGTCTTTTGAGCGTTGATGTCGGCCTCCTAACCTCGGCTCTGATCGCAAAGAAAAAAGCGGTTTTGGATGCCGGGCTCTTTGACGAAACGATCCTGCGCGGGCACGATTTTGATCTCTGGTTACGCATCGCCCAAAAGCGATTCAAGTTTGCATGTAATCGTCAGATCCTGGCCCACTACACGGTTAGTGATTCGGGCTTATCCGGTAATGCCGTCAAACAAACGCAGCGGCGACTGGAGCTTTTGAGCACGATCCGGAACCGTGGTGGACTGTCGGCGAGTGAGCTAAAGGCGTTGGAACAAAATGTCGCGGAGTCGAACGTGCGGCTTGCTATTGAAAGTGGAAAAGCACGTCTGCTGGAGAGAGATTTCGCCGGCGCACTGCTTGAGTTTAAGCATGCAAACCAACTTCGCCGCAGCTGGAAAGTGACGGCGGTGTGTTGGTCTTTACGAATGGCCCCGCAACTGCTATGGCACGTCTATCGTGGCCGCGTTGTTGCGTAGTGGTCTTGATAGCAATGTATTCAGCTTCAGTTGTAACCACCCATTATTCATCTCTGTGCGCAATCGTCTAATCAATACTGAGCCAAAAAGCTTTGAGTACTACAAAGGCATTCAAATCCATGCCGACACCGGCATGCATGAACAGGCCGGCGCGTTAGTTAAGAAATATTTTCGCGCGGGTGACCGTGTGTTGGATGTGGGTGCCGGCGCGGGCGCATTTTCAAAGCGACTTTCGGATTTCGGCTATTCAGTGACAGCTCTCGACGTGGACCCACAGAAGTGGATCCCGAAGGACATTCCATTTCTCACTTTGGATATCGACAAGGGAATCGCGCGTTCCGTCGGCAACTCCTACGATTCGGTTTGTTGTCTCGAAGTGATTGAACACGTCGAGAATCCGTGGAATCTTCTGCGTGAGATCTACAATGTCACCAAGCCGGGCGGGTATTTATTGCTTTCAACTCCCAATATCACTTCGTTTTCCTCCCGCGCCCTTTTTTTTCTGACAGGGAGGTTCCACCAGTTCAACGATGACGACCTGGCGTATGGCCATATCAGTCCGATTAGCGCTTTCGAACTACAGCACGCCGCCACCACGATTGGTTGGGAAATGGTTGAGATTAAAGGTGGCGGGTATTTGCCCGTCTTTGATCTGGTGGCGCTTAGACCGCTACTCTGGACGTTTGCCTACAACATCCTTTGTGCGCTCGGGTCTTTGGTTAGCAAGGGATACAAGGATGGATGGTGTCTCTTTTTTATGCTACGGAAACCGGAAGGCAATCAATAAGCAATTATGGCTGGAGCTTTTGCATCATTGACCGGCAGGATTCCGCGGACGCTCTATGCGTTTGGCGCCAGCCTGATATTGATGCCGCTCAGTTTGGCGAACGGGATACTGATTGCCCGCACAGTCGGTCCTGAAGGAAAAGGCGCTCTGGATTTGATACTTGCGACCGCAGGGCTGCTAACTATGGTCCTGGCTTTCTCTCTGCCGCCGGGCGTTACGTACGTCGTCGCCAAAGGCCATACAAATGTTCGCGCATTAACTTTTCGGCTCTTGGGCATTGCGGCGGCTCAGACAGTAATCACGCTGCTAATCCTGGTGCTGGTAGCAAAAACAAAATACTCGGCGAAATTTTTGCCGCCGGGCGTCGGCCGGTGGCTGATTCCCGGCATCGGCCTATTTGTTCTACTTGAATTATTGACAGCACACTGGCGGGCGATGTTGGTGGGGCGACAGCAGATAATGAAGGTTAACAACGTGGAGATGCTGGGACGCCTGATTCAGTTCCTGCTGCTGTTTAGTGTGGCGGCGATGCTGGCGTGGAAAGGTAGCAGGATCTCCGTCGCGGTTCTGTTTGTGCTGACGGTGGTAGTGTCGGGGTTTATAAACATCACGTTATTGCTAAAGTTGAACCCGGCCTTCAACGATCACTCGGGAACAGCTTCTTTTCGAGAAGTCCTCCAGTTCGCGATGCCGTCCTATCTCGGAAACCTTGCCCAGTTCCTCAATTACCGGCTCGATGTTTTTATCGTCAGCATGTTTGCTGGATACGCCTCCGTTGGCAGGTACACACTTGCTGTTGGACTCGGGCAGCTCATTTGGCTGCTGTCAAATGCTGCGGCGCAGGTGCTGCTTCCCAAGATTGCTGCAGCCGAGCACGAGAACAGCGCGGCGCATACAATGAGGGTCAATAGACTTAGTTTGGGGGCCAGTTTTGCGGGCGCTGTTGTCCTGGGTGTAGCTGCCACCCAGTTTATTCCGCTTTTTTACGGAGAGGCTTTCCGCGGCAGCGTCGACGCTCTACTTTGGATTCTCCCGGGCATTGTTGCTTTTAGTATTGTTAACGTATTGGCCGCCTACCTTGGTGGGATAGGCAAGCCACACCTTAACCTGATCGTAGCCACGATCAGCTTGATAGCAACGATTTCCTTAGATCTGCTTTTGATTCCCAAATTTGACATCGTCGGAGCCGCTCTCGCCAGCAGCGTTTCCTACACACTTAGCGCCGTGTTAACGATTCGTTACTTTATCAGAGAGACAAAGACACCGTTGCGTGACCTTTTATTGTTGACTTCAAGTGACGTGAGATCCGTGTTTGCGATCGCCACGCCGCTTTTGAGACGCGCGCGGTTGCTCGGTAGCATTAGTTGAAATGAGAAGCTTTTGCCTCGAAAGTCGGACTCCACCGCTTGGATCGGGTCCGTACAGGGAGCGGTAGCGACCTGGTCAAACCATAGGAGTCACGAATCATTACGAAATATTGCATGCCGATCATTGACCAGGTCGCTACGGCTCCCTGTACTGACCCGATCCAAGAACGATTTCAGAGTTTTCAGACGAAGCTGAAATGAGACGCAAAATTCTTTTCATTCCTTCATGGTATCCGTCGGACGCCGATCCGGTTGGCGGCGTGTTCATCAAGGAACAAGCCGAGGCGCTGTTAACGCGGTATGACGTGGCAGTCCTGCTGCCGCAAATGAGCAGCTGGCGAGATTCTCTGAAATCGAAGGTGAAAGAAGTTTCAAAGGTAAACAGCGACAGCCCAGTTCCTATTTATATCGAATCTGCTCGACCGCTAATTCCTCACGGTCCCGAACGAATCGATTACCACACGTTCGAGAGAGCAGCGCACGCGGGCTTCAAAAAATTGCTTGCGGAGTTTGGAAAACCCGACGTTATCCACGCTCATGTTGTTTTACCGGCCGGTTGGTCAGCTCTCAAGCTGGGCCGGCGGTATTCAATACCTGTTGTCCTGACCGAACACTCCGGTCCATTCTCGATGCATCTCGGCACTCAAGTGAAGCGGGACTTGGTGAAGAAAACACTGTACGGTGTCGACCAGGTGATCGCCATTAGTCCAGCATTGGAGCAGCAGTTGAAGAATTTTGAGCGGAATGTGGATGTGAAAATTATTCCCGATCTGGTTCGCACCGAATTCTTCGTGCCGGCAACCAATGGCGACGTTAGGAAGCTCGACACTCGATCCCCGCTGCGCTTTTTCTTAGTTGCTCGTTTGGTTGAAGAGAAGGGCGTCGCTTACCTATTGCAAGCCGCTGCGCTGCTGCGCAACGCCGAAACCCGTCCCTTCGAGTTAATAATCGGAGGCGACGGACCACATCGTGCGGACCTTGAGCGGATAGCAGCACAGCTGGGGATCGCCGCGAGTTGCAACTTTCTCGGTAGGTTGGATCGAACTGGAGTTAGAGAGTGGATGAACCGATCAGACGTACTTGTACTTTCCAGCCTGCATGAGACGTTCGGTATCGTCTTAGGTGAGGCCATGGCTTGCGGCAAGCCTGTTATTTCGACCCGTTGTGGCGGACCTGAGTTTATCGTGACTGACGAAAACGGAGTTCTTGTTGACGTGGCCAACCCGGAAAGCCTGGCGCAGGGCATGTCGGATTTCCTGAATGGACGTGTTAGCTTTGATCCCGCAACTATTCGCCGGTCAGTGGTGGAACGGTTTGGCGTAGAAGCATTCTTGCGGAATATCACGTCGGTGTACGAAGCGGTTTGGTAAGGGGTGAAGTAAGTTAATGTGCGGCATAGTGGGTATATGGAAGTTGGATGGTAGTGGAGTCGACCTGGCGGCATTGGCCAGCGGTACGACCGCTATTCGTCACCGCGGGCCGGACGATGAAGGTTATCTTTTGGTCGACACGCAATCCGGTAGGACTGAACTGTGTGGCGGCCAGGACACCACTGCGGAACTACGCCTGCCCGACCTGTCGAAGTTCGCTTCAAGCGACTTTAATCTCGCCTTCGCATTTCGACGTCTCTCGATTCTGGATCTCTCGCCTTCGGGTCATCAACCGATGGCGAGCGCCGACAAACGCGAATGGATAATCTTCAACGGCGAGATCTACAACTACCTCGAACTTCGTGATGAACTCATTAGTCACGGGCATCAATTCCACACCGGCAGCGACACCGAAGTAATCCTGGCCGCGTATCGCCAATGGGGTGAAGCTTGTGTGGAACATTTCAACGGAATGTTTGCTCTGGCGGTTTGGGACACGACTAAGAGATCCCTGTTCATAGCTCGGGACCGTTTTGGCGAAAAACCACTTTATTACGCGTATGTTCCTGGTAAGACCATCGCCTTCGCTTCTGAGATGAAGGCCTTATGGGCAGCCGGCTTCGCGGAGCGAAGGGTTTACGAGCCCGTTGCGGCTGCCTACAAGTACTTTAAGGAGATCGAAACCGGCGAACAAACGTTCTTTGAAAACATCTACCGGTTACCGCAAGCGCATACGATGACGATCTCAGCCGCTGGCGAGCTGCGACGTCGCCGCTACTGGGATATCGATCCACGAATACAGGAAGAAGGCAAAAAGGACGAATGGTACAACGAACAGTTTCGAGATCTACTAACTGACTCTGTTCGCCTTCGTTTAAGAGCAGATGTTCCGGTCGGTTCCAGTTTGTCAGGCGGGATTGATTCAAGCACCATCGTCTCAATCATCAGTCGTTTGTTGCCGGAGACAGCCATCCAAAAGACCTTTTCCGCGCGTTTCGACGATTCCTTCTATGACGAAGGTCGATGGATGGATATGGTAACGACGGCGAACAGAGTCGAGCGACACGACGTCTGGCTTACTGCCGACGACTTCTTCACCGACCTCGAAACATTGATGTGGCACCAGGAGGAGCCGTTCAATTCAACCAGTATCTATGCGCAGTTCGCCGTCATGCGGCTGGCACGCACGGGCGATGTCACTGTTTTGCTTGACGGTCAGGGTGCGGACGAAATGTTGGGTGGGTACCACAGCTATTTTGCGGAACGTGGTGAGGACTTAATCAGGAGTCTTGATCTTCAGAGCTACCTCCGTTGGCGGCGTGAATGTATCGAGATGCATGGCGGAGCTCCGAATTCTGTCAAGCGTGTGCTGGTCCAGAGCCTGCCCAAACCCGTTAAGAACACAGTCAGGAAATTTCGTCAAAAGGCAAAGGGACTGCCGGACGTCAAGCGATCAGATCCGGTGTACTCTTCGGAGTTTAGGAATATCTCGAGTTTTCGCCGAGCTCTCTGGTGGAACACTACTCGAGAGGGTTTGGTGGAACTTCTTCGTTATGCCGATCGCAACAGCATGGCGCATAGCCGGGAAGTGAGGTTGCCCTTTCTCGATCACCGGCTGGTCGAGTTTGTTTTCCGATTGCCGGAACGTCTGTTAATGCGCGGTGCCTGGACGAAGTGGATACTAAGAGATGCATTCAGAGGTATTGTTCCTGACAAAATTGTGGAGCGGGTGGATAAGTTGGGCTACATGCCGCCTCAGCGGCGTTGGCTTGGAGACCAGGTATGGGAAGACATCATGCTGGACCAGCTTTATGGAGCTGACGCGCCCGAAGCAAAGGCCGAGATGTCAATGGCGTAATGATCGTCAGACGAACGAGTTTTTATTAAGGTGAATAGGAGTTATTTGGCGTGGGGAAGATCGCAATCCTTTGTGTTCCCGGGTGCACTCAAACCGTTAACACATTAACTTATTTTCAAAAGAATGGTGTGCCGGTTTCGCTTGTGTTGATTGAGACCGCCATTCGACAAAGATATTCTGCAGCAGAACTGCAGATGCAAGCTGCTCTTCAAGAGTTCAGGAAAGCCTTATCACCTGAGAATCAAAATGGCGCAAACGGAAAAAAATCATTGCCGAAGGCGTTGTGGCTGTCGTTGCCTGTTGGAGTTCGAGACCGGGTGAAGGGCATGATGCCTGGCGTAGTCGCAAACCGTGAGCCGGTAGCGAAGCTCGCACGTGAGCTCGACGTTCCTGTCGTTTATGTACAGAAACATTCATCAGAAGAAGCTAAACGAGCACTAGAGCAGCATGGTATTTCATACGCTCTGCTGGGTTCGTCCAATTGGCTAATCAAAGAACCTTTACTGTCGATGACAGATACAAAAGTCATTAATGCCCATTGCGCCAGGCTACCGCGGCACCGATCGCTTGATTCTTTACCGTGGTCCGTTATGGAAGGCGATCAGGTCGGTCTAACCACCCATTTCGTAGATGCCGGCATTGATACAGGACCAATTCTGAAGTTTCTCGAGGTGACGCCCCAACCAGGGGACACTCTGGTTACGTTGCGACAACGTGTTAACGATAAGACGCCAGAGCTATTCTTGAGTTCAGTGCGTGGACTAGAAGATAAAACGATAGTGCCGAAGCCGCAGTCCGCAACAGACGGCATTCACCATCGGCCAATGACACTGGAACAATTGCTTGAAGCTGAGCGAGTTCTTCAACAGCAGATTTCTATGCGTGGCGATAACGTAGCCACAAGAGCACAAGAAGGAACGTAGAGTATGGCTAACTTAAAAGCAGTGGCGCGTAAAGGAGCCAAGGTAGTAGTGAAGGGTGCCATTAAAACCCTGCCTCAACTACCTGGCCGCGCGGGACGGCTTGAAGGCAAATTGGCTAAAGACGGCGGTTTGCCTGTTCGCGACACGCGATACCGGCCGTGGCCGCAATATCCAGCTCCCTCGGTTAAGGAGTGGACGCTGAAGATCGCGCCGCAGTTCATGAAGATCTTTCTGACTGGCGTTGAGGGACTGCCGCAACCGCTGGCCAACAAGTTCGCACAGGAATGGGCGGCTTTTTGCGGCGCTAAGTTCGGTCTGTTATTGCCACATGGTACCGATTCTCTACGCGTCGCAGTCGCGGCTGCGCTGAATCATGACGGGCTTGACTACGGTGGCGAGATCATTGTTCCCAATCTCTCATTCATTGCCAGCGCAAGCACCGTGTTGGATCGTCGCTGCGGAATCGCGTTAGTTGACGTCGATCCCGAAACCTACCTGCTCGATCCGAACCGTGTGGAAGAAGCCATTATTCCCGGCAAGACTCGGGCGATTATGGCGGTACATCTCTTTGGACAAACGGCTGACATGACAGCGCTGCGCGATATAGCAAAGCGCCATTCGCTCATGTTGCTGGAAGATGCGGCCCAGGCCCACGGCGCAATACACGAACTCGGACGAGCAGGCGCAATCGGAGATGCAGCCGGATTCAGCTTTCAGTCGTGGAAAAACCTTACCGCCGGTGAAGGTGGCGCTTTTACCACCAACGATCCGGAAATTTTTGAACGCGCGTATGCGTTTCATAACGTCGGGCGTGCACGACTTGGCGGACAGCGTTGGGGCCACGATTCGTTGGGTTTTAATTTGAGGGCCAGTGAGTACGTTGCGGCAGTGTTACTGCACCGTCTACAGCGACTTGAAAGTCAACAAGTAACGCGAGCAGCGAATTTTAGTTTACTGCGGCAACATCTCGAAGAAGTTTCCTGCGTCAGTCCGTTAGGAGTCGGTCGCGGCGTTGTGCGTCACGGCGTTCATATGTTTGTGATGCGGTACAACTCGGAGAATTGCGGCGGGCTGAGTATTGAAGACTTCATTCGCGCAATACAGGCTGAAGGCATTCCGATCAGTCGCGGTTACACGGCGACGATGGCCCAACAGCCGGCTTTACAGCGCATCGCGGAAAAGCATCCCAATTATTTCCGTTTACTGCCGACGCCTGTTTCCGATGCAGGTGTGAAGAACATGCTGTTCCTGCCGCACAACTTGTTCCTCGGCAGCGCAGCAGACATGCAGGAACTCGCCGCTGCGTTTGTGAAAGTACAGCGAAACTTTGCTCCGGAAGCTGTGCGAGCCGCGCGCACAGAACCGGCTGCAGTCATTGCGCCTGCGCCGGTGGTCGAGGTAGCGCCGGTAGCGGCAACGAAGCCAGTCCGCGTCGGGGTTATCGGCGTGGGAGTCATGGGCCAGGAACACGCCCGAACGATTGCGGCAAACCCTGCCTTGCAATTGACCGGCGTGGCCGACGCACAACAGCAGAACGCACGCGACGTGGCATCGGAATTCGGCTGCAAGTATTTCGCGACGGCGGAGGAGTTGATTCAGTCGGGCGAAGTAGATGCAGTCGTGATCGCTACTCCACACTGGCAGCACGGAACACTCGCGATCAAAGCCTTCAAACAAGGACTTCACGTGATTTGCGAGAAGCCGTTGACAGTGACTGTCGAAGAGGCCGACGACGTGTTGAAGGCGGCCTCGCAAAGTCGCGGCATGTTTGCAGTGGTCCATCAAAAACGTTTTGAGCCGGCATATCTTTATGCCAAACGACTGCTGGACAGCGGCGAGCTTGGGCCAATCTATCGTTGTTCTATGATCGAATCGGCCTGGCGTTCTGAAGCTTATTATCGCAGCAGTCCGTGGAGGGGAACATGGAGAGGTGAAGGCGGCGGCGTATTGCTGAACCAGGCGCCCCACATTCTCGATCGCTATGCGTGGTTGTGCGGAATGCCGGAGAGTGTTGCCGCGCGTTGCGATACCAATCTTCACGACATTGAAGTGGAAGATACGGCAAGCGCCATTTTGCGGCACAAGAATGGTGCCCACGGGTTCATTCACATCAGCACCATCGAGGCGCCGGCGATAACGCGCACTGTGATCTCCTGCGATCGAGGGCGCATCACGATTGATAACGGCAAAGTCTATGTCACTCGCCTGACTCATTCGATCCGGGAACGGACCGCCAACGACAAACAACTAATGGGCGAGTTGGAAAGCGACACACGGGAAATCCATTTGCCACCACCGGACAGTGCGCTCTCAGTTTTCTACAACGATCTTGCCGGCGCAATTAACGGCCAGGGAGAGTTGACTTGTCGGGGAGAAGAAGGACGTGATGCAGTGGAATTAGCGAACGCGTTTATTCTCAGCTCAATTCGCGGAGAAGCAGTAAGTCTGCCGCTGAAGCGCGGAGAATACGCCGAGTTTATGGACAAGATGACTGCGCGCGAGCTGCAAACCGCGTAGCACGGAGCAAGGATCGATATTCGTTGTTTGAATGAGAACGGAACTGGAAGTCACTACAGCTAAAGAGAAGCGGCTACGTGTTGGGTTGTTAGTTGACTCCTTCCTCCAGCCGCGTTGGATCTACTCGATAATCGAGGAGATCCAATCTTCATCAATCGCGGAAGTAGTTCTGGTGGTGAGGAATGACAGTCCTGCTCCCGAAAAGAATTCCAGACTGCGGAATTACTGGAAAAATCGCCATCACCTTCTCTACGCTGCATACAATCGCTTCGACGAACTCAAGACAAAGCCTCACCCTGACGCTTTCGAAACCGCCGACATCGCACCTCTTCTGGCAGACGTACCGGTGCTCGGAGTAGTTCCTGCCGCCACGAAATTCACGGATCGGTTTCCGGACGAAGATGTAGAAAAAATTAAGGCGTTGGACCTGGACGTCGCGTTGCGTTTTGGTTTTCGAATCTTGAAAGGATCGGTGCTGCAGATCGCGAAATACGGCGTCTGGTCTTTTCATCATGGGGATGGTTCCGTCAATCGTGGGGGACCGGCGGGATTTTGGGAAATTATGGAAGGTGAGCCTGTCACTGGCGCAATGTTGCAGGTACTCAGCGAAGAGCTCGATAACGGCCAGATCATCTTCCGATCGTGGTCGCCTACGAGCGACAGGTTCTCGGCGCGTCTAAACCGCAACCATTATTACTGGAAAGTCTCTACTTTCGTTATGCGGGCATTGAAGCGAATTCATGCTGGCGACGAGTTGGTGGAAGCGGACTCGTATAGACCGTACAGTAACCAGCTGTACACCACACCGACTAATCGTCAGATGATGCGACTGGCTTCCAGCCTCGCCGCAAAATACGTAGTAAGCAAAGCCCGGTCGGTTCATCAGTTTCATCAATGGTCGCTCGCCTACCGGTTCAAGACAGGGAAGGACGATCCCAACAACAGTTTTTACAAGTTCAAATTTATTATTCCGCCGAAGGACCGGTTTTGGGCAGATCCATTTCCCATCCGCGTGAATGACAAATACTTCGTCTTTATTGAGGAATATCTAAACGCCAGCCGCAAAGGGCACATTTCCGTAATCGAGGTGAACCGAGGCGGACACACTAAACCGGTCACTGTTCTGGAAAAGAACTACCACTTGTCGTATCCATGTATATTCCGGTTTCAGGAAGTGCTGTACATGATACCTGAAACACGCGACAACCAAACGGTTGAGCTTTATCGCTGCACGGAGTTCCCAACCCGGTGGGAGTTAGATACAGTGTTGTTTGAGAATGTTAATGCCACTGATGCAACGGTGATGGAGCACAATGGTAAGTGGTGGATGTTCGTGAACCTGGGTCAGAAAGAGTACCCAACGGATTGGGATGAACTCAGCCTTTTTTATGCTGATAGTCCGAAAGGGCCCTGGCAGGCGCATAGACGAAACCCCATCAAATCCGACGTTCGAGGATCTCGACCTGCCGGACACGTTTTCAATTGGCGGGGTCATCTTTATCGCCCGGCTCAAAATTCATCAAAGTTCTATGGCTATGGAATGTCAATCAACAAGATCAAGGAAATGTCGACAGAGAACTATGAGGAAGAGTTAGCGGCCACTATCTTGCCGCGCTGGAACCCGAGAGTTATAGGGACGCACACTTTGAATAGCTGCGAGGATTTGACCGTAATAGACTGTCTTATGAGGCAAAGACGCTTTTAGTTCTGCAGGTCTGGAGCGAGTTTTTACATGCACGTTCACTACGAAGAGCTGACCGACGTCGCGCGTTACATCGAGAACCATGCGCATGTAACCCTCGACGATCAGAAAACGACGCTCGACAACATTCTTCATAACATTCAGCGGTTCAGAAAACTCGAGCCGGGTGCGAAGGTTCTGGAAATCGGCGTCGGCAGCGGCTGGTTTCAGATTTACTGCAAACAGCAGGGAATCGATATCCAGGGGCTCGAGATTAGCCCGCAACTGGCACAGGTGGCACAGGGCTTCGGCGATCGCTATAACCAGCAACTCGATTTGAAGGTTGGCAATATCGAGGAGACCGAGATCGGCACAAACCGTTTTGATTGCATCGTCGCTGCCTCCGTTTTCGAACATGTCGAAGACTGGCAACAAGGTGTGAAAAAGATTTACGACGCGTTGAAACCTGGCGGAGTTTTTTATTTCGACAGCACGAACAAGTTTAGTTTCACTTCGGGCGAATACAACTTCCCGCTTTACGGCTGGATGCCCGATCGCATGCGCTATCGTTTTCGAATAGCGCGACAAGGTCCGGATATCATGAAACTCGGGATCGATTTTCATCAGTTCCGGTATCCGTTGCTGCGTCGTCATTTCAAGCGCGTAGGTTTTTCAAAAGTAGTCGACTTTGTGGATTTCAAAGATCTTTCGCGCAAGAATCTTAACCCTCTCAAGAAGAGCGTGTTTCGTTCGCTGAAAGCCGTCCGGCCCCTCAAGCACATGGCCCTCACGTTCGCGCCGGCGACGATTTTTATTTGTGTGAAATAGAACTGAGATACTGAGATGTGCGGCATTACGGGTTTAGCAGGAAGTTTTGAACGCGAGCAGGGCGCGGATCAGGTAGCGACCATGGTCGATGCCGTTGCTCATCGCGGACCCGATAGCAGCGGCATCGAGTCGTGGCCGGGCTGCATTCTCGGACACCGGCGGCTGGCCATCTTCGATTTAAGTGAACTGGGCCACCAGCCGATGATCTATGCAGATCGCAGGTATGGGATTGTTTTCAACGGGGCGATCTACAACTTCCGTGACCTGCGTCATGAACTGCAAGCGCGCGGATATGCGTTCAAGAGTGAGACCGATACCGAAGTCTTACTCGCAGGATACGATGCGTGGGGAATAGATGAACTCGTAAAGCGTCTGCGCGGCATGTTTGCGATTGCGCTGTGGGACGACCGTGAACAGAAACTTTTGCTGGTGCGCGACCGGCTCGGTGTGAAGCCGCTAGTTTATGCAATCAACGGCACGAGCATCGCGTTTGCTTCAACGATCACGGCCCTCAAGGCCGCCGGGTTTGCTGGAGAGATTGACGACAAAGCGTTGCTCGAATATCTCGAGTTTGGTTATGTAACTGACGATCGTGCGATCTATCAGAACGTCGCAAAGCTTCCGGCAGCGTCGATTCTCGAATGGTCCAACGGACGTGCCGAGGTGCGCGAGTACTGGCAGCCGCCGGAAGTGAATGAATCGTCGTCGTCGAGTTTTGACGAAGCGGTAGAAGAAACTGA
>Ga0207647_10002076_pt1 | contig 15320 bp, 13 predicted proteins | sample KBSCornC2_FD_184295 | JGI IMG/M metagenome (GOLD analysis project Ga0207647, IMG submission 184295) | Corn rhizosphere microbial communities from Kellogg Biological Station, Michigan, USA - C2 (SPAdes) (version 2) | ecosystem: Host-associated > Plants > Roots > Rhizosphere ...
CACCCGGCGGCAACTGGCTCTGAGGTATGCAAACGAACGTGCGGCGCGGCAGAAGCTCAAAGAGATTCAGGAGCAGGTCAACCGCGAAGCGGCATTAAGCAGAGATTTGTTTCAAGCACAGTCGGACGTGGCTTCCGCCGACAGCCAGCAGCAACAAGCTCTCGCGGCATTTTGGAAGGCCAGAGCCGATTTGAAAAAGGCGATTGGAGAAGAGTGATGCGAGTATCAGTTGGAATTTTGAGTTTCGCTGCGTTTTCAATTCTGGCCGGCTGCGGCACAAAGACGCAGAAGGCGGGTCCAGAGCCGGTTCCCGTTAACGCGGAGATCGTGGCTACGCAGCAGGTCCAGCCCAGCTGGAGTTATTCTGGCGAGATTCGTCCGGACACCGAGGTCCAACTCGCCTTCAAGGAACCCGGTTATGTCGCCGCTCTCTATCGCATGAAGGGCGCCGATGGACGGATGCGTGATGTACAGGTGGGCGACGAAATACCCGCCGGCGCTGCATTAGCGCACCTACGCAGCTCCGACTATGAAGCCTCGCTCCACGCGGCGGTAGGCCAGCAGGGCGCGATGCAGGGTGCACTGGAGGCTTCGCAGGCGGAACTTGAGCGGGCGAAGGCCAGCCAGGCCAAGGCGGATCTGGACTTTGATCGCGCGCAAGCGCTGTATGCCGCGAAGGCAATGACTCGCCCGGACTACGATGCAGCGGTGGAGCAGCACACAGCGGCCACAGCCAATGCGGAAGCCGCCGGGCGTCAGATCGAAGCGCGCCGCGGCCAGTTGAACGCTGCGCTGGGGCAGACTGTCTCCGCGCGGCTCAACCTTGGTGATACGAATCTGACCGCTCCTATGCCCGGAGTGATTGTCCAAAAGAATGTGGAACTAGGCAGCCTCGTTGCTGCTGGGACAACTGCATTCACCCTCGATGATACCCGCGTCGTGAAGGTCAACTTCGGTGTTCCTGAGAGCATGCTGGCACACCTCAAATTAGGAGCTGCGGTGCTTGTACAACTTGAAGCCTTACAGGGGCAGACGCTCACAGGCCGAATTACGGAAATCGCCGCTTCTGCCAATCGTGAGTCGCGGGTCTTCAACATCGAGGTTAGCTTGCCGAACCGGGATCGCTCGCTCAAGGTGGGCATGATCGCCAGTATCCGAATCCAGCGAGCGGATGCGCAAAATGTGCCTGTGGTTCCCATGACCGCCTTGACGACCGCCGAATCAGGTTCAAAGAACTATTCGGTTTTCACGATAAATGAGCGCGATGGAAAGCAATTTGCGCAATTAAAGAGCGTGCGGATTGGCGACAACTTCGGCAAGTCGGTCGTCATCGACGAAGGCCTTACGCCAGGAGAACGAATCATCGTTAACCGTACAAACCAGCTAAGCGACGGAAGCCCGATCCGGGTAGTCAACTAGGAGAGGCAGTTATGGCACACGAACACAACGAGCAGTCCACGGACCAGAAACAAAATCTGGCACGCTTCTTTATCGAGCAGCGGCACGTCGCCTGGGTCTCTCTCGCGGTTGCTCTGCTCTGGGGAATCTACGGACTCCTCAAAATGCCGCAACGGAAAGACCCGGACATTCCTGTACGCCAAGCGATGGTCATCGTGCCCTGGCAGGGAACATCGGCCGAACAGGTAGAGCAGTTGGCGACCAGGAAGATCGAGCAGGCCCTTGCTTCGAACCAGTGGGTGACGGAGATCAAGAGCGCTTCCAGAACTGGTTCGGCAATGGTTCAATTCGAGCTGGCGGAAAAGGGGAAGTACGACAGGGACAAGGAACTGAACGACGTCAAGATCAGGCTGGACGCCATCCACGATCTTCCGCAGGGAGCCGGTCCGATTTTGTACATCAAGGACTTCGGCGATACGTCTGCATTGATGCTCACAGTAGCCAGTCCGCCGGCCGATCCAGCCCAGGTCACCTGGGTGAGCAAGCTGGTTGAGGCACAGATCCGGCAAGTTCGGAGTGATCTTACTGCACAAACCCAGCGCCGGCGTTCGATCGTTGTCGTTTTTCCAAAGTCTATTGACAGCGGCGATGTAGAACGCAGGGTGTCCTGGACCGCCCAGGAGATGGCAGCTCAGCATCTTTGTTCCGACGTGCGAGCGTTTTCGGGCGCAGGGTTCACGGGTGTGGACCTGGCGACGAACCTGAGTACTTCCGATCTGCAATCGGCCTTGAAGAAATTGGTCCACGAGAACCTGCAAGCCGACGAGTTCCATCCGGACGCGTGGGAACCTGCGATCATCGAGGACCCTTCAAGCACCACCGCAGCACTTCAGGCGGTGGCCGGTGACAAGTACACTTATCGAGATCTGGACGACTTTACCGACACCATTCAGCGAAGCCTCAAAACGTTGCCGATCGTGTCGAAGGTAGAACGCTCCGGGTTGCTGAACGAGAACGTATTTCTGAATTTCTCGCAGGAGCGTCTGGCGCAATACAAGCTCAGGCCGGTGGATCTCCCCAACATCCTCGCGGCTCGGAATCTCCCGGACGGCGGGCAAACGCTCAACGCGCGAGGACGCACGGTTAGCATCACCACCACGGGCGAGTTCAAGAGCGTCGACGATCTGAGGAATGTGATCATCGGCACATCCCCGAATGGAGCGCCGCTCTATTTGCGAGACGTGGTGGATATCGAAAGGGGATACGAAAGTCCCGCTTCGTTCCTGAACCGGTTCACGCGCCGCGACGAGAACGGCAACTGGATCACCACGCGCGCGCTTACGCTCTCCGTACAGATGAGGAAGGGAGAACAAATCAGCTCTTTCGGCAAACTGGTGGACGCTAATCTCGAGAGCGTTAGGAAGTCATTGCCGGCTGATCTGGTGTTGGCCAGGACCTCAGACCAGCCGCTGCAGGTCCACGACAGCATTGAGCTTTTCAGCCACAGCTTGGTCGAGGCGTTGGTGCTAGTGGTCGTTGTCGCTCTGATTGGTTTTTGGAGCTGGCGGACAGCCCTGCTGATCGCGGCATCGATGCCGATTACGCTGGCGATCACGTTCGGGGTCATCAGCACCCTCGGAATCGACCTACAACAAGTCTCGATCGCTTCGCTGATCATTGCACTGGGATTGCTGGTAGACGTACCGGTGGTGTCGGGCGACGCAATTGTGCGTGAACTGGGCGAGGGCCAGCCGAGGTCCACCGCCGCGTGGCGGGGACCGACAAAGCTGTTTAAGACGATGGCGTACGCAACCGTGACGAATATTGTCTCGTATCTGCCCTTCTTGCTGTTACCGGGAGATACAGGGAAATTCCTGTACAGCCTGCCCATTGTCATTAGTTGCTCGCTGCTGGCTGCGCTGTTAGTCTCGATGACCTTCGTGCCCCTTATCAGTTCGTTTCTTTTGAAAAGCAATACCGAAACGCCAATCGAGGAAAGACGGCAGCGTGGGTTCACGGGCTGGTATTTCCGAACGGCAAAGAAGGCCATTGAACACAGGAAGGTCTGCCTGGGGGCATCGCTTGTTCTGCTGATAGCGGGCGGTGTCGTGTTCTCTACGCTAAAGCCGCAGTTCTTTCCCAAAGACCTTCAGTACTTTTCTTACATCGACGTGTGGCTGCCTGAAGACTCTCCAGCGAGCGCGACCAGCGCGGTCGCTCACCAGGTGGAATCGATTACGCGCCGCGTAGCAGAAGACTATGGCAAGACCCACCCCGAGCACGGACACCCTAAGGATGTCTTGCAATCGATGACGACGTTTGTTGGAGGCGGCGGTCCCCGTTTCTGGAGTAGCGCCACACCTGAGGACAGACAAACCAATTACGCTCAGGTGATTCTGCGAACCAAGAACAATCATGATACGACCCCTCTTCTCGCCCTATTGCAGCGAGAATTGGACAGGCAAATTCCTGGAGCAATCATTGACACGCGGACCCTCGAAACAGGCAAGCCGGTTGGGATACCGGTTCAGGTCAGAATCTCCGGCGAAGACCTGCCGCGCCTCAGAGCGGAAGCCGAGAAGCTAAAGCAAATCTTTCGTGAGATCCCGGTCGCGGCCAGGGTTCGAGACGATTGGGGCGAGCCAAGTGCGAGAGAAGTGGCGCACGTCGATGTGGATCGGGCAAACCTGGCGCACCTCACAAACGCAGATGTTTCCGATTCGATCGATGCGGCTCTCCATGGCGTCTCGGCTGGAGTGTTGAGAGATGGCAACAAGCAGATTCCGATTCTTGGACGCATGCGAATGGAGGAGCGAGCCCAGCTCTCCGATCTGCGCAGTTTATATGTCTTTTCGCGGCAGGACACGCCTCCGGTGCCCCTCGATCAAGTGGCGACGGTTTCCTTGGAACCGGTGACGCCAAAAATCCGACGCTTCGATCAATACCGGACCATCACGGTGCAATGCTGGCCTACCGAAGGGCATTTACCTTCGGAAGTCATCTCGGCGGCTATGCCAAAGCTGAAAGAGTTCCAGAAGCAGCTCCCCAACGGCTTTATTTTCCGCTTTGCAGGCGAGCAAAAAGAGCAGGTCAGCGGCTTTGGAGACCTCACAACGGTGTTGGTAATTTGCGTGTTCTCCATTTACCTGGCCCTGCTCGCGCAGTTCAAGCATGCGTTCAAGCCCCTGATTGTCTTTGCGGCCATTCCTTATGGCGTGGTCGGGGCTATCTTTTCACTCGCCATCATGGGCCAGCCATTCGGATTCATGGCGTTCCTGGGAATCATCAGCCTCATTGGTGTCATTGTGAGCCACATCATCGTGCTGTTTGAATTTATCGAGGAACGAAGAGAAGCGGGCGAGGAGTTGGAGTTGGCGCTGATCGATGCGGGCATCCTTCGTTTACGGCCCGTCATGATCACGGTCGCGGCCACGGTGATTGCACTGTTTCCATTAGCTGCACACGGTGGCCCGCTTTGGGAGCCGCTTTGCTATGCGCAGATCGGCGGCCTGACGATAGCCACTTTCGTCACGCTTGGGCTGGTTCCGGTTCTCTACTCCTTCGTCGTGCTGGATCTGAAATTGATCCGTTGGGAACACGAGGAGCACACGGGTTCCGCTGCTTCAGAGAAGCCCTCCGAGATGCCTGTAACGGCCGGGATACCTGCGTGACCATTATGACCATCGCACACGTTGTCCAATTCACAACATTATTCTCACTTCTGATGGGAGGTCTCGGCGTGGTTGTCGCGGTCTTAAATCACCGCGAGCAGGTGAAGACGCAGATCTTCTTGGCAATGTCTGCCCAATATGACGAACTGCTGAAGAACTCTTCGGCGGAATTCTGGCTGAGTGTGCCACCTGGCACGGAGCTCCCTGCGAGGACGGACAATTTAAGCATCTCGATGTTACGATTTTGCACCCTGGTTTCATTAACCTATCTTCTATTTCGCGAACACCGCATACCAAAACGGATGTGGGAGTTGATGCTCCGTTCCGCGGAGCGGAGGTTCCGGAGCCCCTTATTCATGCGTGAATGGGAGCATTTGAGAACTGAATTTGAATCATTTCCGGAGTTCGTCTCTCTCGTTATCTCGGTGCATCGTATGCCGACCCATATTGAAACCCTCGGCGCCTAGGTAACTCAGGATTACAAGGTTAGATCGGTATCACAGTATCAAATGACTGGATAAGGCAAAGTCAAGCAGCCGATAATCTGTGGGGACTTTTGTGGGGACTTGCAATGAAATTAGCCAGTAAACGGAGGTAACGTCCTCAGCACCTTCAGAGGACTGTAGCCGCAATAAACGCGGTTTATGGCAAATTGCGGTATTTGGCAGGAAAGGGCGAGAAAAACAGTAAGCTCGCTTGGGGTGCGAGGGGTCGGCAGTTCGAATCTGCCCGTCCCGACGAATATTCAAATCCTCATTGCACTTCACGCAGAAGTAGTTCTTTGCAACTGCCGATCCGCGAAGCGCCCCAATAGAGCGCCGCCGCGCAGCGGAGGCGCAGAAGCAAAGACTTGCGAGGGGAGCGGCGTAGCCCGTCCCGACCAATATTCAAATCCTCATTGCACTTCGTGGCAGCGCAATTCTATGCTCTCTCTGCTTGCTGATGTCAGCGGACAGTTCTGCGGAATGTATCCGTCACTTCTTGAGCGGGACCGAATGCAATTTCTTCATTGCAGTGCCGTAGTTCCCGAGGTGATAGACGGATGCTCCGACGGGCGAGAAGGTAAAGTCTTCGAATGGCGCGGCAACCATGGCGTTTAAAAAGTCCATAGTGCCTAAGCCAATCGTGACATTGTGCTGTAATGCTCTCCGCTGTGCTCGGGAACGAACACTTCGACGTAGTGAATCAGCGGCGGGATGATATTTGGGTCCTTGGGAGTGGTGACGAATGCGGCGGCGCTCCCAGTGGACGCCGTGTACGGCGTGACTGCATCAATCAATTCCTGCTGTAGCCTGAGCAGGTCGGCTGTCGGTTCAATCACGATGCCGCCGAGCCCCAAGGGTTTGCCAGGTATGTAGTAATACTTGAACGCCTTAAGCTTCCAACTGGTTGGATTCTCCTTCGCAAACACTTTGTCGGCTGCTGCGTACACCTCTGCTGTTTTGACATACCGCTGCAGCGTTGAGATATGTGGTGTGTGTATGCCGCCCAATGCGAAACCCTTCGGGTAATTCTGGAGGAGTCGGGCATTGGCCGCCTGGGCGTGTTGGATCATCGTTGCGTCCGGATCAAGCAGGATGTCGATGGCCGTAACGTCGTTTCCCCCGGCGGGAGCAGTGGCCTGCTGAGCCCGCGCGCGTCCGGACTGCATTGTTATCGCAGCCACCATCGCTCCGAACAGGAGCAGGCGCATGAAGGATTTCTCAACTAGCTTCATCATTGTTTCCCTTTCATCGAGCACCGATCTGCTGCTTGTCGAAGCCAAATAGGCAGGTAGGCCACCGATTACCAGAGAGCGACTGAGACGTCACAACTGACAGTAGTGACAGGTGCGGAGATTCGTCCGGGCGGCAGGCCACCACACCGGCAATCGCGGCTATCCATCGTGAGCCTTAGAGTGGCACCGTTTGGTCAAGGCTCTTAGGGGAGCTTGGTATCAATGCGACGGCTTCGACGCCGTCCTCGATTCGCTCGCGCGAACGAGTTCAGGATTTATTTCTCCAGGTAGTTTGTTTTGAATTTTTCGACGCCGCTTAGCTGAATGATGACAGTGCCTTTCTTCGTTGCGACAAAATGAGGGATGCCGGCCGGAATGACGATGAAACTACCCGGCGGGTAGCCTTTTAGCTTCGCTGAGTCGAATTTCGCTCCCTCGCCCAGATACCAAGTGCCTTCGATCACCGTAACTGGTTCGTCTTGCGGGTGCGTATGCGCGAGGACACGCGCACCGCCAGGTATTTTCACCCGATCGATCCAGGTACCGTCCTGGCTGGAGTCGCCGAACAGTTGCGCTCGCTGTCTGCCGTCGTTGTAGTAAGGGGGAGCAAACCACCGTATTTGATCTGGGGTTGACCCGACAATTTCCTTCTTGCTCCGTTCGGGCAAGCTTGTGGCCCATGCAACTGCCGCAACGATTGTGCCCACGGTTGCAACTGCAGAAAGGACCCTCTTCATGCCTTTCTCCTCTCCCAAACTGTTTTGATTCGCAGCTGGTGCATCGGCGCACCTTGTACAGCTGAGACATCAGGCGGCCAGGTCTCCTCAAATTCGGGCAGGCCCCCGATCGCAAACAAATACGTGCCTGCCGCCTGCCCGGCAATTAATTGTGACTTTGTGCTAATAAGTACCCGCGTCGAAGGCTCGTGACACTGGTTTGCCGGGCTCAAGGTTCAGTTCTTCCCCCAGGTGACCGATAGTGAGTCCGGTCCCCTCGCGCAGGAGGTACGTGGTCTGGCCTTTGCGCCCCCCGATATCCACTGTCAGGAGCTGCCCCTGGATGGTGAGATGGAATCGCAGGCCTTCCATTCGTTGCCCAAGCCGTGGTTGGAAGCTGACACGCCCGTTCTGTTCGCGCATGCCCGCGACGCCATAAACAACGGCCATCCAGACCCCACCCATGGAAGCGATGTGGCAGCCCTGTTCCACATTGGCATGAACATCTGCCAGATCCATCCAGAGGGCATACCGCAAGTACTCGATGGCCTTGTCCCGATAACCCAGCTCCATAGCCAGAATGCTCTGAATCGAGACTGATAGGGATGAGTCACCGGTAGTCAGGGGATCGTAATAATCAAAATTCCGTCGTTTCTGTTCGAGTGAGAATTGGTTTCCCAACAGGACCATCGCCAGGACGATGTCGGCTTGCTTGACTACGTTGTGCCGGTAAATCACCAACGGATGAAAGTGTAAGAGTAGCGGGTACTTGTCCGGAGGGGTGTTCGCAAAGTCCCACGGTTTCTTGCTCAGGAATTCCTCATCCTGGAGATGGATGCCCGCTGTTTCGTCGTAGGGCACGAACATGTTGTCGGCCGCGGTCTGCCATTCGGCGATTTCGGTATCGCTCAGGCTGGTATCGTGGGCCAACCGGGCGAATTGCTTTGGGTTGCTATCGCGGATTCCCTCCAGCGTCCTTGCGGCCGCCCAGAGATTCTCCCGCGCCATCAGATTGGTAAAGGCGTTGTTGTTAACGACTGTGTTGTACTCGTCCGGCCCAGTAACACCGTTGATGCAGAACCTGCCGTTGGCGCGACTTGAGTAGAAACCGAGGCTTCGCCACATCCGCGCCGTCTCAATCAGAATCTCCGCGCCTTCCTGATAGAGGAACTCCGTATCGCCGGTGACTTCCACGTATTTCATGAGCGCATACGCGATGTCTGCATCGATGTGGTATTGCGCTGTACCTGCGGCGTAGTAAGCGGAAGCTTCCTCGCCGTTGATTGTCCGCCAGGGAAAGAGAGCCCCCTGGTGGTTGACCTCACGCGCACGCCTTCGAGCTGCGTCCAGCATGCGATATCGGAACAACAGGAGTTTCCGTGCCAGATGTGGACTCGTGTAAATCAGAAAAGGCAGAACATAAATTTCGGTGTCCCAGAAGTACTGGCCTTCATATCCATGCCCGGTCAGGCCCTTGGCGGGCATACCCATGCCGTCTGCACGCGCGCAGGCCTGATAGATGTGAAAGAGATTGAAGCGCGTGACCTGCTGGATCTCGTCATCGCCTCGAACTTCCACGTCGGCCCTGGCCCAGAACTTGTCCAGGCAGACCTGCTGGCCGGCTGCCAGCCCCTCAAACCCCATTGTGCGCGCACGTTCCAAGGATCGGTCGGCCCGCTCTGCCAACTCATCGACGCACGCGTGTGTTGAGACGTGGTAGCTCAACAGCTTCGTGAGTCGTATCGTCTGCCCCGCGATGCCATTGGCCGAGACAATCACCCGGCCCCGCTCGCTCCGTGACTGGTTATTGATAACGTATGAGCCATCTGCCTCGACCTGATGATCCATGCCACAGGCCAGGGTCATTCGGCTGGTCCGCGTCATTGACGTCAGGATCGCCTTGGCTTCGGAGGCCTGCAGGCTTTGAGGCAGCAGAACTCGTTCCGCGAAGGCGCGGCTCCCTCGTGGATCACCGTCAACCGGTCGGGTCTCTTCTTGATACACCAGCTCGGACGAGATCACGATGGGCGCATCGGCATTGAGAAGGGTGACCTCATAGCAAACCGCGGCAATCTGTTTGAGCTCGAAAGAGACTAGCCGTCGTGAGCGAATTCGAATTCTCTTACCCGAGCCCATTTCCCAGGTCACGTCGCGTTCAAGGATTCCGGTTCGTGTGTCGAGAGTGCGGTCGTAATTCAGCAGGGCGGCCCGGGCCAGGTCGAACGGTTCGTCATCGACATAAAGCTGAATCAGCGTGCCGTCCGGAGCGTTGACGATGGTCTGCCCGGTCTTCGCGTAACCATAGGCGGATTCCGCATAGACGATTGGCCAGGTCTCATGAAATCCGTTGATCAGTGTGCCCTTCTGGAAGACGGGTGTGCCCTCGTCGAAAGTGCCCCGGATCCCCATGTATCCGTTGGCCAGCGCAAACAGCGTCTCCATCTGCGGCATCCGCGCGGGATTGAATTTTTTCTCCACGAGACGAAATGGATCGTGGGGATAGATAAAGGTGGGGAATGTTTGGATTTCGCGTCGCAGCATAAGTCTCAGGATTTTTGAGGGATCAATTCCTCGAGATCCCCGACCACGAGGTCCGCCCCCTGCTTCTTCAATTCGTCAGAATTTGCTGCTCGCGCGATCCCGATGACAAGTCCGAAGCCGCCACGCTTTCCGGCCTGCACGCCGGCAAGTGCGTCCTCGACCACGATGGAGCGACTGGCCTCAACCCCGAGTTGTTTGGCCGCCGCCAGAAACATGTCGGGCTCGGGTTTCCCCGCCAGGTTCAGATCTGTGGCGGTCTCACCGTCAATGCGAACATCAATAAGCGATTCGATTCTGGCCGCTTTGAGAACGTCCGCACAGTTCGTGCTTGAAGAAACCACCGCTGTCTTGTATCCCCGATCCCTCAGGTAGCGCAACGCCTTGACCGATCCTGGATACGCCTCAACTCCCTCTCTGTCCATGATCTCGTTGACCAATTCGTTCTTTTTGTTCCCGAGCCCGCAAATGGTTTCCGCATTGGGTGGATCGGTCGGTCCTCCATGTGGCAGCTCGATCCCGCGAGACGCGATAAAGCTTTCGACTCCATCGAACCGTGGCTTGCCATCAATGTATTCGCGGTAATCCTTGCCGATGTCGAACGGGATGAATGTTTCTTTCCGCGCCTCGGCTCGCTGCTTCAGGAAAGCGTCAAATGTCTGTTTCCACGCGGCAGCATGGAGCTTGGCTGTCGCCGTCAGCACGCCATCCATGTCGAACAGGACGGCGTCGAAGTTCTCTCCGCTAATCTCAGGTAACGAAGTCATATAGTGCCTCGCTCTCTAGACTCGTCGTGCTTCTACAGACCCTTGGAAAACGCCCGAAGGCTCTGATTGAACGTCTTCGGATCGTCCCAGAACACTGCGTGTCCCACGTTCGACATCATCTGAACTTGAGCATGGGCCATACCGGCCTTGTGCTGATCGGTGGCAGTCAGTTTGACAACCGCATCCTTCGCCCCATGCGTGATCAGCACCGGCTTGCGGATTCGGGGCAGGAGATCATCATTGTCGAAAGAGCGAGAGAACATCCCTTGACGGACATACGGCGGAACGGACAGATTGTATCCCAGCATCAGATAGAGCTCTTCGGCCGAGGGTTCGCGCGCGAAGCAGAGTCGCAATAACGACCCCAGGGCACGCACGCTCTCTTCCACCTCCCTGGAAAAGAAACCGGGGATGAGGCTGAGAAATTCCGGCGTGAGAACCGACGCCGCCTCGTCACTGCCAAGCTTCGTGACCCCTCCGATCAGGTTGATCCCGCTGATATCCCCCTCGCCGTAATGCCGGATGTAGTCGAGGATTACGAGTGGTCCGTAGGACCAACCGCAGAGAATCGGGTGATCGAGTCGCAGAGCCTGAATGGCCGCGTTGACATCATCCGCCCACAATTTCGATTCCGTATAGCCCTCTCGCGGTTTATCGGAGAGACCGTGGCCCCGTAAATCCATGGCGACAAGCCGATAGTCATCTGCCAGGTCCGAGCTCATCTGCCGGCTCCATGTGAGCCAACACTGCGAAACGCCATGGATGAACATGATTGTGCGACCGCTTGGGTTGCCGGTCTCAACAAGGTGGAGCTGTACGCCACCGCCGCCTGCGATCTTGTGGTTCTTCATCCGCTGCCTCCGCTCATGGCGCTGCCCCGGATCCCGTGACCTCCTCGGTCAACGTTGCCAGCGCCTGCTGACAACTGGAGTTGAATCGCGACTTCGTGGTTGGGGGAGTTTCGCGAACTAAGCCCTCTTCGCTTGCGGAGCGGCCAGTTCCTTCCCCGTGCGCCCAAACATCCGCCGAAAGGCACGCACCACCCAGCGCACCGCAAAAAAAGCCACCAACACCGCGGCCAGTGCAATCGATGCGCTCAGCCACGGGTGCACCGTCACCAGCCAGCTCAACCCCACCGCCACCGCATCCTCGGTCGTGCTCAGCGCGATATTCGATATCGGCTCCGGGCTCGGCGTGACCGCGGCGCGCACGGCTGTCTTCGATCCATGCGCCGCGAGCGCGATACCTGAGCCCACCGCCACTGCCAGCAACTGCATCGGCGGCGTCAGATGCGTCGTCGCGCCGTAGGCCAGTAACGCCGCCACGGGAATGCGTACGAACGTGTGCAGCGCATTCCACACCATGTCGAAGCCTGGAATCTTGTCGGCGACGAACTCCGCCGCGAACAGCGCTCCGCTCGCCCCGATCACCCACCAGTCGCCCAGCATCTCCAGGCCGCCGGGCAGCACCGCCCAGTGCAGCCGCGCCAGCACACCAAGCGTCAAGACCGTTGCATACACATTGAGGCCCGCGGCAAAGCTGGCTGCAATTACCAGGGCCGCAATCGTGCTCGGCGAAAAGTGCATGGCAGACCTCCGGTGGCCCACATCTTACGCTTTACGCTTCACGCATGTTCCGCACCCGGCGTACAAGGGAGGAACGCCGGCCCGCCACCAAATGTTCCCAGAGGTACCCATGCCCACCAATCCCACATCCCTGCTCGAACGCATCGCCAGCGGCCGCACCGATCTCGTCTTCGAGTACCTCACCGCCGGCAGCCCCGCCACTACTGCCGATGCAAACGGCGTTTCGCTCCTCCAGCATTGCGCCTACTACGGCGACGTCAGCGCCATCCGCCACTTGCTTGCAAACGGCGCCGCACTCTCCATTCTCGGTGGGGACCTCGGCCTAAATGGGGCTTGCTTTCACGGCCACTGGCGGCTCGCCCAGTTCCTGCTGGAGCAGGGCGCCGACGCCAACTACGCCGATCCCGATACAGGCGAGACCCCGCTGCACTCCGCTCTCTGCACCACCGAACGCGTCGCGCACAACCGCGTGATTCGCGTGCTGCTCGCTCACGGAGCCGATCCCAACCGGGCCACCAAACCCGGCGTCGAGACCGGTGGCTGCATGCGCGACGCCGGCACCCGCGGCGAAACCCCGCTGCACCGCGCCGCCGCCTTCGGGGATGAAGAAACGATCCGTTTACTTCTCGAGGCCGGCGCCAAAATCGACGCGAAAGATGCCAACGGAGACTCGCCGCTTAGTTGGGCAAGCTGGCATCTGCGCCCCGATGCCATCCTGCGTCTGCTCTTGTATGGCAGCTTCCGCATTCCCCCCAGCGCACCAGCATGCGCGAATACCTTCAGGGTGAACCTGGCTAGTCTTGTCACAACACAACGATCGTGACGACGCTGCTAAACAAAATCCAGCAGCCTCTCAGGTCTCAGTCGGCGCAGAGCCGCGTCCAGCAGCGCTCGGGTACTTCCAGCCATCCTGCCTGGTGGGTCGAAAACCAGGTTCCATGGGGAATTTCTGTAGAGAGCGCACCGAAGCAAGCAATGGAGATTCTGGCGAAACATAGGCAGCCAATATGTGCCCAGAAGGTTGCTGAACGAGGGAATGATCCCCTTCTGACAGAGATAGTAAGAATTTGCGACTTGTGCGTAACCCACAAGGAACCCGCGTTCCCGGCTCGCCCGTTGAATTCCCAGGTGGGCAGCACACGTTTCAAAATTCCAAACCACCCTCCCATGCACTCTGGATCGGACGGAGAAGTCAAAGTCCTCCAGCCAGCCGGAGAGTGGCAGGCGTTCGTCAAACCGCACACTCTCTGCTACTGGACGTCTTACAAATATGTTGCATCCCGTGATGCCTTCCGCAGGCTCAGTTCTGTACCCACATGGCTGCCTGTTGACCGCCGCAATGGCTTCTTCCCGGCTCAGCGGTCGTCCAATGCGAAGGCCGTCCATCGCGAAAACGGCGCTGGCAACCGCCAGGTCATCTCGACCGTCGAACAATCGCTCCATGCTTTCTAGGTAGTTCGGCGCAAGCTCCGTATCGTCATCCAGAAACAGCACGTACTCGGCTCCCGAAGACACCACGCTCAGGCCCGCGTTTCGCTGCCTTGTGAGTCCTGGTTGACCTTGGACGACTTTGACGCCGGGAAGACACGACGTCTCCGGCGACAGGCTGCAAGTGTCACACAAGGACACGATGATCGATAACGGGGGAATGGTCTGCCGGCTGAGAGCAAGCACCGTTTCATGCAGCACCTGTGGCCGGTTCACGGAACTGACAACGACAGCGGTCTTCATATGCCACCTCTCTCAGTTCCGGGCTTCGGCAGCAGGACTGCTGCGAATCCATGATCCGTCACTAACGGTACAGAACCTTCAGTGGTTTTCATAAAGAGCCCTCAGCGGTTTTCATTAAGAGCCTTCAGCGGTTTTCATAAGAGGTGCAGTTCGCCGGAGACTTCTGCCCGTTCACCACCACCCAGCCATTGTCCGCCGTGCGATGCGTCGCACAATGCACATCATGGATCCCGGCCGCAAACCGGGAGCCCTGGTCGAAGAACGCCTGTCCGTACGCAAAGACCTGCGCGCCCTTCGGCGCGGTCACCACCCCATCCAGGTCGTCATTTGTCACCACCTCCACCAGCTTCGATCCCGCATCCGGCAGGGTCACCATTAGCGGCAGCACCTGGTGACTGCCATGCTCGCCCCCGCGCTGGGTTCGTGAATGACTGATCGTCAACCCGCAGACCATCACGTTGTCCACGTCTCCGCGCGTCTTTTGCGCCAGCAGCGTGGCCAGCTTTTGATTCACCTCGGGGGTACAACTCGCGGGCACCGCCACATCGCGGCCATTCCTTCGCACCTCAGCGGTGGCGGAAGCCGCCGGAGCCGCTTTGGAAGACGACGGGCGCGGCGACGATGCCGGATGCCTGCTCCACAGCAGGACCACCGCGAGCAGAACGAGCACCACGAGTGAACCCAACGCATGCTTCGGACGCATGCCCAGCATCACACACGCAGTTCACGCAATCTGTCCATAGCCGATCGCTTGAGTATTGTTGAGAAATGCCTACCGAAACGGCACAGAACTGGATCGACCGCCTCCACCTCCAGCCCCACCCCGAAGGCGGCTACTTCCGCGAGACCTACCGCGCCCCGCTGACACTGCCGCGCTCAGCGCTTCCCGGCCACGGTGGAGACCGCGCCGCCTCCACCGCCATCTACTTCCTGCTCGCAAGCGATCAATTCTCCGCCTTCCATCGCATCCGCTCGGACGAGCTCTGGCACTTCTACGCCGGCTCCACTCTGATCGTGCACGTCATCACACCAGATGGCGAGTATCGGCAGATACGACTCGGCAGCAGCGCGGACCAGGGCGAACATTTCCAGGCCGTCGTCCCCGCCGGATGCTGGTTCGGCTCCTCACTGCTCGATCCAAATAAGTACGCGCTCGTCGGCTGCACCGTGGCCCCCGGCTTCGACTTCGCCGATTT
>Ga0207647_10002078_pt1 | contig 15319 bp, 11 predicted proteins | sample KBSCornC2_FD_184295 | JGI IMG/M metagenome (GOLD analysis project Ga0207647, IMG submission 184295) | Corn rhizosphere microbial communities from Kellogg Biological Station, Michigan, USA - C2 (SPAdes) (version 2) | ecosystem: Host-associated > Plants > Roots > Rhizosphere ...
CTACTGGGCGATCGCGGCGCTGGCCGCGCGCTCGCCGGTGCTCCTCGCCGTCGACGACCTGCACTGGGCCGACGAGGAATCGCTGCAGGCGCTGGCCTACGTCGCCCGGACGGAGCCGCGCCCGCTCGCCGAGATCCTCCGCCGGCCCGGCATTCGGAGCCAATCGCGCGAGCGCGTGCAGTGCGGCGGCGGGCATACCGATGCGCATGCGGCAGCGTGCGAGCGCACGGGCAGCGCCTGGGTGATCTGGTTTGATTTGCAATGCGGACTCCAGTGCGCTGACCGCTTCGCCGAAATTGCGCTCGATCTCGCTAGCCAGCCCGAGGTTCAGCCAGGCACCAAAATGACCGCGGTCTTCCTGGAGTGCGCAGCGGCAAAGATCGACCGCCTTGGCCGCGTGCCCCTGCGCCAACAAGGCCGCGGCATAATTGCTCCATAGCGTCGGATTGCCCGCTCGGTTGCAGGCGCGCTCGAACCACGCCACGGCTTCCGCACTGCGTCCCTGCGCGTGCAGTGTCAGTGCCAGCATGTGTTCGGCACCCGCCACGGTACCGTGGCGTTCAATCAGCGTGCGGTACGCGGCTTCGGCTGCAGCAAGATCGCCACGGCATTGCATCGCCATTGCCGCTTCGAATTCGCTTTGCGGGGTGCCCACAACAAACCTTAAGGAACCGCGGGATTCGATGCGCATGGTATCGCGACCTGCCGGTCGCAATGGCGGCCGAACGCTGCATGGGCGATAATTGTCGGCCTTCGCTCCATCTTTTTCGCAGGAATTTCCATGCAATACATCTACACCATGATCGGGGTGTCCAAAGTCGTGCCCCCGAAGCGCGAGATCATCAAGGACATCTCGCTGAGCTTCTTCCCGGGCGCCAAGATTGGCCTGCTCGGCCTCAATGGCGCGGGCAAATCCACCGTGCTACGCATCATGGCCGGCGTCGATACCGAGTACAACGGCGAAGCGCGGCCGCAGCCGGGCGTCAAGATCGGCTATCTGGCTCAGGAACCGCAGCTGGATCCGGAAAAAACCGTGCGCGAATCGGTCGAGGAAGGCGTCTCCGACATTACCGACGCGCAGGCACAACTCGATGCCGTGTATGCCGCCTATGCCGAGGAAGGTGCCGACTTCGACAAGCTCGCCGCCGAGCAGCAGCGCCTGGAAGCGCTGATCGCCGCCAATGATGGCCACACGCTCGATCGCACGCTCGAAGTCGCCGCCGATGCGCTGCGTCTGCCGCCGTGGGAAGCGAAAATCAATACGCTGTCTGGTGGTGAGAAACGCCGCGTCGCGTTGTGCCGCCTGTTGCTGAGCAAGCCCGACATGCTGCTGCTCGACGAGCCGACGAACCATCTCGACGCCGAATCCGTGGAATGGCTCGAACAGTTCCTGGCAAAATTTCCGGGCACGGTCGTTGCCGTCACGCACGATCGCTACTTCCTCGACAATGCCGCCGAGTGGATCCTCGAACTGGATCGCGGCCGCGGCATTCCGTGGAAAGGCAACTATTCGTCCTGGCTCGAACAGAAGGACGAGCGCCTGAAGCAGGAAGAAGCCGGCGAGAAGGCGCGGCGCAAGGCGATCCAGCGCGAACTGGAGTGGGTGCGCCAGGGCGCGAAGGGCCGCCAGTCCAAGGGCAAGGCGCGCCTGAACCGCTTCGAGGAGCTGAACTCTGTCGAATACCAGAAGCGCAACGAGACCAACGAAATCTACATCCCTCCGGGCGAGCGGCTCGGCGACAACGTCATCGAGTTCAAGCACGTGTCGAAATCGTTCGGCGATCGCATGCTGATCGACGACCTGAGCTTCAAGATTCCTCCCGGCGCGATCGTTGGCATCATTGGTCCGAACGGCGCCGGCAAATCGACGCTGTTCAAGATGATCACCGGGCGCGAGAAACCGGACTCCGGCGAAATTGCCATCGGCCAGACCGTGAAAGTCGCCTTCGTCGACCAGTCGCGCGACGCGCTCGATGGTTCCAAGACCGTCTGGCAGGAAATTTCCGGCGGCGCCGACATCATCACGATCGGCAAATACGAGACGCAATCGCGCGCCTACATCGGCCGCTTCAACTTCAAGGGGGCCGACCAGCAGAAGATCGTCGGCCAGCTCTCCGGCGGCGAACGCGGCCGCTTGCATCTGGCCAAGACGCTGCTCGATGGCGGCAACGTGCTGCTGCTCGACGAGCCGTCCAATGACCTCGATATCGAAACGCTGCGCGCCCTGGAAGAAGCGATGCTCGAATTCCCCGGCTGCGCGCTGGTGATCTCGCACGATCGCTGGTTTCTCGACCGCGTGGCGACGCATATCCTCGCGTTCGAGGACGAGTCGCACGTCGAGTTCTTCCCCGGCAACTATCGCGAGTACGAGGAAGACAAGAAGCGGCGTCTCGGCGAGGAAGCGGCCAGGCCGCATCGCGTCAAGTACAAGAAACTGGTGTAAGCGATGACGTCGTTCCTGTCGGCGATCGACGCAGCAGCGCAACGCAACGACTCGCTGGTGTGTGTCGGCCTCGACCCGGAGCCGTCGCGTTTTCCGGCGGCGCTGCGCGAGAATCCGGATGCGATCTTCGAGTTCTGCCGCGCGATCGTCGATGCGACGGCGGACCTGGTGTGTTGCTTCAAACCGCAGATTGCGCATTTCGCCGCGCAGCGCGCCGAAGATGCGCTGCAGCGCCTGATCGCGCACATCCACGCTGTGCATCCGGGCATCCCGGTAATTCTCGATGCCAAGCGCGGTGATATCGGCTCGACCGCGCAGCACTATGCGGCCGAGGCGTTCGGCCGCTATCGCGCCGATGCGGTGACGGCGAATCCCTATCTGGGTCGCGACGCGGTACAGCCGTTTCTCGATCGCGCCGACAAGGGCGTGATTGTTCTGTGCCGCACCTCGAATCCCGGTGCGCGCGACCTGCAAGATCTCGATGTCGGCGGCAAGCCGCTGTATCAGCATGTCGCGCAACTCGTAGCGCGCGAATGGAACGGCAACGGCAATTGCGCACTCGTCGTCGGCGCGACGTATCCGGCGGAATTGGCGGCCGTGCGCGCGCTCGTCGGCGAGATGCCGATCCTCGTGCCCGGCGTCGGCGCTCAGGGCGGCGACGTGGGAGCGGTTATCCGCAACGGGATAAACGCGCACGGCGCGGGCCTGATCATCAGCTCTTCGCGCGCGATCCTCTACGCCAGCGACGGTGCGGACTTCGCCGATGCCGCGCGCGCTGAAGCGCGCAAGCTGCGCGACGAGATCAACCGCTTCAGATAAATCCGTTCGCGTTGAGCGTGGCTCGCGCAGCGAGCGGAGTCGAAACGCCGGCCCTTCGACTCCGCGCCTCCGGCGGGTAGCCTGTCCTGAGCTTGTCGAAGGGCTCAGGGCGAACGGAAAATGATGCACCATGCGTATACGGGCGCCATTACGACGTAATGCATCCAGATCCCACACCACGCCAGTCCGCGTAGCAGTGGATTGCGCGCGGCTGGATCAAACTTGACGAACCAGCGCCACATGCCGGCGTGTTTGTGCCGGGCGACGAAGAATGGCCGCGCGCGGCTCGACGTGCCTTTTACGTGCGTAACGCGCACGTCGTTCGCGCAGGCAACCTGCAATTCCAGATCGCGCGCACGACGACATAGATCCATGTCCTCGAAATGCAAAAAGTAGCGCTCGTCGAAGCCGCCGATGCGCGCGAACGCTGCACGCGGAACGAGCATCAACGCGCCGGAAACCGCGTCGACATCTTCGCGTGCCGGGGCCGCGGAATTTTCCGGCAGATTCGCCCCGGCGAGAGCCGGCCAGCGCGATTCGAACCGTGCCAGGCCCGTGGCCGTCATCAGCGCGCGCCACAACAACGGATCGCGGCGCCGGCTGGCCGCTTCGGATTTGCCGTCGACGCCGATGATGCTCGCGCCAAGCACGCCCGTGCGCGCGTCCACGCAGGCGCGCAATCGCGCGATGGCGTCGGCTTCGATGCGGCAATCCGGGTTGAGGAACAAGAGCATGTCGCCGCGCGCCTGTGCCGCCGCGCGATTGCAAGCAGCGCCGAATCCGAGATTGGTTCCGTTGCGCAAAACGCGCAGTTCAGGCCAGCGTGTCTGCAGCGCTTCGATCGAGCCATCACGCGAGTCGTTGTCGCTGACGAACACTTCGACCGGCGCGGTACTGCCGAGCACGCTGGCGATGCAATCGGCGAGCAGCGCGCCGCTGTTGCAGGCAACCACGATAACGCTGGTCAGGCCGGCGACGCTTTCCACGTCACACGGTCGAGAGAAGCTTGTCGCCCTGCTCCGCCGCATGCCGCCACAGCGCCGGCCAATGTTGACAGGCATCGGCCATCGCGTTGAGTTCTTCGCTGAGCGCGTTGGCGCAACCGGCCTCGTCGATATCCGTCGCCCAGTCGCCGAGCCGCGGCGGTGCGTTGGCGAGCAGAGCTTTGGCATTGGACTGCACGATCGTGCGCGCATCGGCCTGCCAATAGATCGGCGCGTCGGTGGCAGCCTCGATCTGATGCTGGGTGCGATCAATGAGGTCGGCGCGCACGTAACTCAGGTATTCACGCAAGTGCGCGATGCGGTCGTTGACGCTCGCCGATGCCAGGTCGCGCATCACAGCGCCGAGAAATTGCAGGCGCTGCGCAGGATCGGCGGCGTGGAACAGACCGAACTGGCGTTGCACGAAATCACGCAGGAAATGATTGACGCGCGGCTCGTATGCAGACAGTGTTTTGTCCGATCGCCGGCGCGGGGTTTCCTGCACGTGGCCGATCGACTCGGGCAGTTCCAGCGCCAGCGTATGCGGTTGGCAATAGCGCATCAGCGCGCCGGCCAGTCCGTCTTCACCACGGCCGAGCGGATTCGTGCAAGGCAGCATCGCGGCGTTATCGAGCGTGAACGGCGTGAAATTCGCCGCCGGCAGCACGCGCGCCTGTGCCACCGAATGCCACACGTGCTGGGCCTCGACGTTGCGCTGGTAGGTGGCGCGATCGCGCCAGAAGTCTGCACGGCTGTCAGCGTCCAGCTGGTACAGCCACAACGCGGTTTCCGCGCGCGTGCTGCCGTAGGTACCGTGGGCCGTGGCGACGATCTGCGATTTTTCCGAAAGCGCATCGAGGCGACCGAGATTGACGCCGCGCAGCGCCGTACGCTCCAGTCGATAGCGATCCTGCACGACGGTGCCGAGGGTCTGCCCGCAACTGGCCAGGTGCAGTGCGAAGGGATCTTCGTTGACTTCCTGGCCGACGCCGAACGCTTCCTCGATATTGGCGGGGAACCGTGCGAGCGCAATCGCGTTCGGATTTGGATCAAGTCCGTCGCGGGCGAAATCCGGGCGCCGCAGCGGCAGACACAGATCGTCGTCGAGCAATGCCAGGCGCGCGCCAGCGGACAGCAGCAGCGCCAGGTTCCAGGCGCGCCCACCGCCGAAGCGCTGGGTGCGCGCGTTGGCGTCACGCAGCACGAGCGCGCGCACGGCCGCTCGCGCCTGTGGCTGCGCCTTGGCGAACTTCTCGGCGAGCTTGTCGCGTTCGGCGGCGCCGACATAACCCACCTTGCAGCCGGTGGTGCGCGCGAATTCGCGCAACAGGTCGCGCTGCTCGTTGGCGTGCGCCGGCAGGGCCGAATCGTCCAGCACCACATAGCGGCGGCCCGCGCGGTGCCGGCGTTCGTATTCGGTCAGCGATTTGAGCAGTCGGCCAAGTTGCTGCGGGCGGTCGCAGGCGCGGATGAAAATGCCGCGCAACTCGGCTGGCGCGAGTGCGGGCACGCGCGTGAGACGCTCGATGAAACCGGTATCGGAGATCAGCAGGCCGCGCTGGATCAGGCTTTCCAGCACGCGCTTGATGTCGTCGCGCTTTCCGGCCATGCCGCTGATCGTGGATTCGATGCGCGCGCTGTGCTCGTCGAGACTGCGGAACTCACGGCATTGATCCAGTGCCTGCAGCACCTGGAACGTCATCACGTGGGTTTCGCCGCTGCGCTTCGTCTGGAAGATGCATTCCTGACTCGACAGCGAGGCGACGAGTCCGTCTTCCGAAGCGAACAGCGGCGCATTCGGATCAAGCTTGAGTGGCGCCGCCATCGGCGGCGCCGCCGTGTAGGTGACCTGATAATTCAGTGAATTGGACATCGGGATTTCCGCTAAATCGGGTGGCGGTCAGCGCTTGGATGCGGCTTCCGCCAGTTGCTGGCGCAATGCGGCGATTTCAGCCTCGAGCTCGGCAATGCGCCCGCCCGCGGCCATGTTCCGGCGCACTTCGCCATTGTAATGCTGATAGACGGATTCTTCGCGATCGCCGAACAACGCCAGGTCCGGCAGCGTCGCCGGCAGCGGTTCGCGCGAACAGACGGCGATGAAGTACATCGGGGCGTAATCGAGGCCCGCGCGAGGCTCATCGCCTGCGGATGCGGTCGTCGCCGTGATCACGCTTTGCGGCGCGCGATCGGTATGCCAGATCGCCGACTGAAACAGCAGCTTCTGCCCGTACAGGCGTACGTGGGGGAAGTGCGGCGCGAGCAGCGCGAGGAATTCCTCGCGATACAACTCACGCACGTGGAACTCGTTGCGAAATCCGGAGATTTCACTGTAGGTGCGTTTGTCCGGGCACGACGCGATCAGGATGCCGTCGGCGGTGAGCGCGCGGGCAAGACCGGCGATCAACTGCTCCTGCGCCGCCACGTGTTCGACCGTTTCGAACGAAACGGCGAGGTCGAAACTGTTTGGCGGCACTTCCAGCGCTGTGCAGTCGCCTTTCTCGAAACGCAGGTTCGCGCGCGCGTAGCGTGCACGCGCGTGGGCGATGGCCGCATCCGCGATGTCGACGCCGAGCACGCTCGCGGCGACACTGGCCAGCAACGCGCTGCCGTAACCTTCGCCGCACGCGGCATCGAGCACGCGCTTGCCGCGCGCGAATTCGCGTGCGAACACATAGCGATGCCAGTGCTCATACCAGATTTCGCGCACACATTCGGGCGTGAAACGTTCGCCGGTGAATGGCAGCTCGGGGGTTTCGTTCATGATGACGCGGCCGCCCGCTGCACCGGAGCGTCGGCGCCTATCCATTCATGGCGCAGCCGCACAAGGCCGAATTCGCGCGACGCGCCGGCGACGGTCAGGCCACGCTCGAGCGTGTCGAACAGGCGCACGCCTTCCGGATCGAGCGGATGTGCCTTGACCACGTAGCTTCCGGGCAGCAATGCAAGCTCCGGGAAAACGATTTCGGCGCAGTATACGTTTTCGCTTTCGCGCACGGGGTGCACGCCGTCCATTTCACTGCTGACGCCGTATATCGGCGTGCCGTCCGCGCGCACGATGCCGAACATGACCACCGGTGCGCGGCCTTCGCGCGAGTGGACGCGCGCGCGCACGCGCAGATCGGTGCGCTGCATCAGCGCAAGCGGCGTCGTCGTGCCATTGAGGCTCAAGTCGAGCAGATGGAATTCCAGATTCTGGCCCAGCAGACTGGCGCGATCCGGCGCAGCGGCCGCCGACTTGCTTTCCTGATAGGCCAGATACGCTTGCGTCACCGCGTAGACGTCCCCGCTCGCAGCGACTTCCCCGTGCTTGAGCCAGAGCGCCTGCCGGCACAACTTCTGGATGTGGTACATGCTGTGCGAAACCAGAATCAGCGTACCGCCGCCGCTGAGGTAATCCTCGATCCAGCGCACGCATTTCTTCTGGAACGCCTCGTCGCCGACCGCGAGCACCTCGTCGGTGATCAACAGGTCCGGACGCAATGCCGCGACCACGGCAAATCCAAGTCGCACCACCATCCCCGAGGAGTAATGCTTCACCGGCTCGTCGATATAGCGGCCGATATCGGCGAACTCGATGATCTGCGGCAACTTGGCACGCGTTTCCGCCGAGTCCAGCCCATACAGCGCAGCGGCCAGCGCGATGTTGTCGCGACCGGAATACTCGGGATGAAAGCCGGCGCCGAGTTCGAGCAAGGCGCCGACGCGCGCGTTCACGCGCACGCTGCCGCTGCTTGGCGTCAGCACGCCGGTCAGCAGCTTGAGCAACGTCGACTTGCCGGCCCCGTTCTCGCCGATGAGACCCAACGATTCGCCACGGCGTACGCGCAGATTGACGTCCTTGAGCACGCTCACCGATTCGGCACGACCGCTGCCGGACAACAGCGACAGCAGCGCGCGCAGGCGGTCGCGCGAGCGGAACACCAGCGGATAGGATTTTCCGAGATTTTGCGTTTCGGCGAGGACGTCGCTCACAAGAAGTCCTCGAAATGCGGATCCAGCCGACGGAACACGGTAAGCCCGAGTGCGAGCATGGCGAGGGCGACCACCAGCGCCAGCGCATGTGCAGCGAGCGTGACGGCACCGCTATGCAACAACGAAGCGCGAAAGAATTCCGGATAAAACGCGAACGGATTGAAATCGAGCCAGCCTTGGTAGCGCACCGGCAACGATTCGCGCGCGTAGAACACCGGCGAGGCGAACATCCACAGCATCAGCAGCTGGGGCAGCGCCGCGGCGAGATCGCGCACGAACACCTGCACGGCCGCACACACGAATGCGAGTCCGAGCGCGAGCAGGAACAACTGCACGAACCCGGTGAGCGCCAGCGGCAGCGCGAGCAAATTGAGCGGTACGCCGAACGCGCGCAATGCCAGCGCGATTGCACAGAAGCCGACGCCATGCACGAGGAAACTCGCTGCGACCGCGGCGAATACCAGCACCTGGCGCGGCAGCGCCACTTTCGCGATCAGCGGCGCGTTGTCGGCCAGAGCCGTCGTCGCCCGCGAAATGCCTTCGGAAAACGCCACCCACGGCCACAAGCCCAGCGCGAGGAACGGCACGTAACCGAGCGAGTCGGCGCCCGGCACTTTGTCGGCCTTGAAAACATAGACGAAGACGAACCCGTACACCGCCAGTTGGATCAGCGGCTGCGCCAGCGCCCACAAGCCGCCGCTGAAACTGCCGAGGTAGCGGTTGCGGACGTCGCGGCGGATGAAATGGAGTGCCAGGCGGAGCGCAGGCATCAGCGGATTCGGAGCGGAATTGGGCCGCGAATTATCGCAGAGTGCGGCCCTGCTGTCCGCGCCGACCAGCGCCCGCCCGAGACGCGGGCGGGCGTGGGTCAGGGCTTGCCGCCATCCGGCTCGCCTGTGTTCTGCTTTGCGGATTCTTCGCGCATGGCATCGGAGGGCGACTTCATTCCGGGTGTCAGATAGCGCGTGCGCAGAGTAGCGACCAGATCCGGGTTGGCATCGATCTTACGGCCGCGTATCTCGCCGGTGTATTGGTCCATCTGCTTGCTGATATAGCTATCGCGCAGTTTTTTCACGATCTCCGGGCGCACGTCGGCGAAGGATTTCTGCGTATCCGGCTGATGCGATACCAGTTGCAGCACGTGATAGCCGAAACTGGTTTTGACGACCCGTGAAATGTCGCCGGGGTTCTTCAGTGCTTTGGCTGCATCGGAGAACGCGCGCGACGTCTTGCCGCCGGAATCCGCGATCAGGCCATGGTTCTCGGCTTTGCTCGGATCGTCGGAATATTTTTCCACCAGCGCGTCGAACTGATCGGGATGCGCGCGCGCGGCAGCTTCGACTTCGGCGATGCGCGCTTTCGCTTCCTCGTCGCTGCGCTGTTTGTTCGACACGAGCACGTGCTTGACCTCGAAGGCGCCCGGCACGGCGAATTCTTCCTTGTGGACAAGATAGTATTCTTGCGCCAACCCCTCGAAATCGGGCAGCTTGATCGCGGCCCGGTAATTCTCGATCGCGGCGCTGGAGAGCACTTCGTCGGCCGCCTGCTCGAGCTGGCGCCCTACGATTGGATCCTTGTCCAGGTTCTGCTTGCGTGCCTGCACAGCGAGCTGCTTGCGCAACAACATGTTGTTGAGGATGTTCTCGAGGCGTTTGGGGCTATCAAAAAATCCTGCGCGGTCCTTTTCCGGTATTTTCTGCGCGAACGCGTCAATATCCTGCATCGTCACCTGGACGCCACCCTGTGCTGCCAGCACATCCGGTGGAAGCTTTGTGTCCACGGTTTCGTCGGCCATGGTCGCAGCGGCTGTGAAAAGCGCCGCCACGATGGCGCCAGCCATCCGCGCGCGAAATATTCCATTATTGGATTTCATGAATTCTTGTTCCCGTTCAAAAAAATCCGCCGCCAAAATGGCGGCGGACATGTGATGTTACGTGGGTGAAAGCGTTATGAAAAGTTGCTCACACCCTAAGGACCGTCAATTGAAAATATAGTTCGTGATCGGATCCGTGCACGAGCTCGTGCAGCTCGCACCGGTCGCGCCCTTGGTCGTCGTCGCCGTGCCGCCAGTCGGAGTGACATTGGTGACATTGGCATTGATGATATTGAGATAGTACGTCTGGCCGTCCTGCAATACGCACGTCGGTGAAGCGTGCTGCGGGTTCTCCCAGACGAGAGACGTGCCGGAGTTCATGTAGCAGCCCGGAACCACGGTGCTTGTCGGGTGAGTCGCTGGATTGCTGAAATCTCCGCAGCTCGTGCTGATGGTCATGCTGACCGGCGCCTTGCTGAAACCCGAATTGTTCACGAGGTACTGCCCGAGCCGTGACGAGCCGGACGGCAGGCTGCTCATGTAGTTCGCGGGGACTGTGAACACGGCGGAAACATACATGTTGGTGTTGATGGCGAGCCTGTCTGCCGTGATGCCCGAGTTGCCCGGCCACGTCGTTGCGTTCGGCTTCGTTCCAAAGATGGACTTCAGGTCGGTGACATCAGCCGACCAGCTTCCGGTAGATCCACTGCCGTACGAGGTCATCGTTTGAGTGCCGGTCTGGTGGGTGAAGCTCGTAATCGCGCCGCTGCCCGCAATGGTTGGGCAAGTGCCCGGAGGGGGGCCACCGCCATGTCCCACTGTGACCTGAGCGATGCCCGGGGAATCAACGCCTGGCGTCGGGCTTCCCGAGCCAGTGCAGGTGACTTTGACCGCATACCCCACGTCGGTGGTTGTGCTGGGATTGCTCGGGAATGTCGGACTGAAGCTCTGTGATCCTGTGCAATTGTTGTTGCAAATCGGGTTGACGAGCGTAACGCCGGTGCTCGGCGTTACCGTGGCATCGCAGCGGGTGGCATTGATTGGTTGAAACGTGAAGCTGGTCAGTCCACCGGTATTGCTCAATGTCGCCGTGAGAGGCGCCAAAGGCGAAGCCGGGCCAAAGCTGACCGGAGGATCGGTCGACGTCGGCCCACTGCTTCCGCAACTGCCGGCGCTGGTGGTGGCTGTTGCCTGCAAATGCCCGGCCGTAGAGCCGCTGGTAACCGGGCCAGTTGTGTACGAACACACGCCAGCATTGTTCGGTAGGGTAACGTCGATCACGGTTTGCGCGGAAACTGTCGCGCAAACACACAAAGCTGCGAGCGAAAGCAAACGTTGCATTAAAGGATACCCCGGGCAGTAGGAAAAGCCATTCTACGAATTGCTGTGGAAAAATTGCATTAAGGACCGCGTCTGAAAAATCCGGACCAGACAAAAAACAAGGGGCCCTTGCGGGCCCCTTGCGTTACGCATGTCCCACTTCGATCAGGAGCAAGCGCCCAAGGTCAGCGCGTTGTCGCAGCTGCGCGACTGACGATGGCGATACACGCCACTGTAGTTGCCCAGAGCGGCGCCGCCGGAGGACGAGACCACGAAGTCGGTCGCCCAGAAGCCGGTGACTGGCAGACCGTGGAACACGTTGCCGTTGTTGGCCTGACGCAGATCGTGACCGTTGCCCGTCAGGTCCAGATTCAACCAGCCGGCGGTGCCGAGCGGGGTGATGTTCTGGGTGAGGGTGGAAGCCAGGATGCTGTTCGTGCCGCTGGCATTGAACGTGATGACGTTCGTTTCCAAGCAGATCGAGGAGGGCGGCTGGCCCGGGGGACACGGCGAGAATCCGCACGTGGTCTGGGTGGTGGTGTTCTCTTCACGATCGAAGATGCCGATACCCAGGATCACGCAGGACTGGTCGTCGCTGTTCTCGCCGAAGAACTCTTCGAACGGCGGCAGACCGGCAGTGCCGGCCGTGTTGTACACGCTGTCGACGTAGAAGCGCTTGGTCGGGAAGTTGACAACCCAATCCGAACCAATCGCGCCGTCCGCAGTAGCTTCCCACTCGTTGTAAAGATTGGCAGCATCGAAGATCGAGCTGACCGCATCGATCGCATGCTCCGGGTCACCCGGGTACGGAGAGGTCAACAGCACGCCGTCGTTGAACACCAGCGAGGTCACCGTCAGCGGGAAGCCCGCGTCATTGACCTGGGCCAGGCTCGGCAACAGGCTACCGGTCGTCGAAGCGAGGATCTGGCTGGTGAAGCCATCGATCGCATCGGCGTTATAGGCATAGAACGTGCCGTCCGTGCCGTTGACAACCGAAGCGGCGCCGAACAGACCAGAGGTCGGCGGAACGAGATCGACAACCGGGCTTGCCGTGAACGCCGCTTCAAACGAGGCTTCCGCGGTCGCGCAACCCGGCGGCACGCTGTTGACGTGCGTGATCTTCGTGTTGAGCGTGCTCGGCGCAACGATGTCGGCCATCGAGATCATCTCGAAGTGGCCTTCGTTGGTGCGGTCTTCGGTGGTCGGGCCGGTATCGGAGTTCGTGCCGGCAAACGCGAAGTTGAAGAACTTCTGGTACTTCTGGCCACCAGTCGTAGTGCCGCCGCCGTTGCTGGCGACGCCGAACTGGGGCGCCGTGCAGCTGTTGTCGTTGGAGAAGATGCCAGCGCCGTCGCCGGCAACGCCGCCGTCGGAGAGCTTGAACACCACGGCCGTCCACACGTCGTACTTGGACAGGAACAAGTTGAAGTCGAGCACTTCGCGGCTGTTATGGCCTTCGAGGAAGCGCACCTTGACCGCCTTGCCAACACTCGTGGTGTTGACCACCGACAGCAGAGTCTGCTGACCGGCATTGACGGTGTAATACGGATAGAGCAGTACCTGGCCCAGACCATCCGGGTTCAGGTTGACGGCACTCGCCATGTTGGCGATGCCCGCTACGCCGGCGATACCGGCGACGACGGCAGTCGTCAAGCTATTTCTGTTCATTACAACACTCCTAATTTGACCACAGGGCTTTTTGCTTTTTCGCCAACCTGCTCGGGCAAGCCAGAGGGACCCCTACGCCACTGTAAACAGGGTGGGCAACAGCGAATCTATCCTAAGACAAACCTTAAGGCAATGCAATCCCGATGCAAGTTCACGTATTTTATCAGGATTCCTTGCCCTGACCCGGCTTTACGTGCACCGGGTTGGGTAGATAATACCAACGTCCGTTCACGCGAATCCAGGTTTCCTCGACCGGGGCGATGGATTTTACCGTACCGACCGGCCCGCCGAGAGTCAGGCTGTAATCAACCGACAGATGCACCTTGCACGTGTCCGCTTCGCATTCCTGCGAGCTGAAAGAAACTTTGCTCCAGCGCACCGGCCGCGCATTCATCTCCTTGGCGTACGTCTCGCGATCCTTGGTCTCGCGGAATCCGGGTGAGAGATAGTCGTAGGCTTTTTCCGCTTGATGGTCGATGAGGAAATGCCAGCGCTGCACGGCCTTTTCCTTGATCGCGGACGCGTCTTCCTCTTTCTTCACGGCGCCGCAGCCGACCAGCGCGAGCAGCGCCAGCGCAAATCCAGTTTTTGCAAAATATACTTTTTTACTTTTCACTTCAGCGACTCTCCTGAGATTTCATTGCTTCCGGCTGCTGCGCGGGTGCCGGCTCCGGCGCAGGCGCAGGTTGTGCCGGCGTTTGCACCGGCTCCGCCGCGCCTTTGGCATGCAACGGCTTCAGCGATTCGAATTTCTGCTGGTACTCCTGCGTCATCTGACGCGCCTCCTCCGGGTTGGTAAGTACGCGCGGTGTGATCAGAACGATCAATTCTGTACGGTGGCGTTTTTTTTCTGTATTCCCGAACAGACCACCGACCAGCGGAATGCTGCTCAGCAACGGCACGCCCGATTTGCTTTGCGTCTCCTGATCCTGAATCATGCCACCGAGTAGCACGGTATCACCGCTCTGCACCGCCACCTGCGTCTTGAGGTTGCGCTGGCTGATCGGCGGATTTTGTCCCGGATCGGCGTTACCGGGCGTGCTGTCCTCCTGGGTCACGTCCATGTAAACGAGACCGCCCGGATTCACACGCGGCGTAATGTCCAGTGTCACACCGGTGCTGATATACGACGCCTGTCCGATGCCCGTATTTTGAGCGACACCGGTACCGGTGGTCGCCGGGATACCGACGAACGAAGTCGAAATCACCGGCACCTGCGTGCCCACCGTGATTTGCGCCTCCTGATTGTTCATCACGACCAGCGACGGCGTTGACAGCACCTTGGTGTTGCCGTTTGTCTGCAAGGCGTCAATGGCCACCTGAAAATCATGATTGAGGAAGCTCCAGAACAGTCCTGGGCCGCCGTTTGCCGTTGGTGTCGTCGTACCCGATCCCCCAAGCGATGCGCGATGACGGTCTTGTGGATTACCGGTGTAATCCCTCGGATAATTCGGATGACGCCCGTACTGTATTCCAGTGTTGCTTCCAGTAGTGGTATTGATCAGCCCCGACAACCACCACTGCACGCCGTATTGGAGATCGCCGTCCAACGTTACGTCGAGAATCTTCGCCTCGATCTGAACCTGCAGCGGCGACACATCCAGGCGATGGATCGCGGCGAGAATTGAATCCCACTCACCCGGCGTGGCCATGACCAGCAGCTGATTGTTTTCCTCGATCGCGGTAATGCGGATGTCGGTCGGCTTGCCGCCCGGCGCGGTGCCAGTGCCGCCGGTACCGGTGGTGCTGAGGTTGGACGTCGCCCCTGCGGCTGCGGCTTTATTCTCGACCGGCGCCTGCATGTTCCTTCCGCCAGGCTGGTTGTTGTTGTAGCGGCCGGTGTTGCCGGAATTGAATTGGCCGATGCTGACCGGCTTCAACCCCGGCGCGACGCCGGCTCCGCTCGAACGCTGGCTGACCTGGCCGGTATAGATCGCATTGAGATGATCGGACAGATCGACCGCTTTTACATTTTTTACATCGTATACATATAGCTGCGTTCCGTTCTCGCCGACGCCAGCATCGAGTCGATACAGCCAGGTTTCGGCCTGTTTGAGATATTCCTGCTGCGGTGTAATCACCACCACTGAATTGGTGGTAGCCATCGGAATGAAGCGGAACATGCCGGCGAGCGGCGACTCGCCGGTAGGCCCGAAGATCTTTTCCAGATCCGGCATGACCTTGTCGACGTCGAGATTGCGCAACCCGTACACGCCGACCGACATGCCCTTGAGCCAGTCGACGTCGAAGGTTTCAATCGTGCGCTGATAATTGGCCAGCTCCGAGGCGGTGCCGGCCATG
>Ga0207647_10002081_pt1 | contig 15308 bp, 7 predicted proteins | sample KBSCornC2_FD_184295 | JGI IMG/M metagenome (GOLD analysis project Ga0207647, IMG submission 184295) | Corn rhizosphere microbial communities from Kellogg Biological Station, Michigan, USA - C2 (SPAdes) (version 2) | ecosystem: Host-associated > Plants > Roots > Rhizosphere ...
GGCCTGCTTCTGTTAGACAAGGGATCGCCCGCCGAGGCGATTGTGCGGTTTGAGCGTGTCCACCCCGCGAGCCTCGAAACAAATCTCAATCTGATTCGGGCCTACTTGCAAAGCAAGCGAACGGCAGAAGCGCTGCGGCTGGCAACTCGCTTGTCAGCGGAGAACAAAGATGACGTTCAGCTGCATTTTTCCCTTGGCGTCCTGCTTGCCTCGGAAAAACAGTACAAGGCCGCACAGCTTGAGTTGGAAAAAGCAGATGCATTGAAGCCGCAAACCTTTGAGATCCTCTTCAATCTCGGGCAGGCATCGCTCCTCGATGACGATAATGCCAAGGCAGAGCTTACTCTATCCCGCGCGCTCAAACTGAAGCCCGAATCCCCGGAGACACAGTATCTGCTGGCGCAGGTTTACAGAAATGAATCGCGGCCTCTGGATGCGCTGGATTTGTTGGTTCGAGCCAATAAGGCGACGCCCGGAAATCCGAACATTCTCTATCTCATGGCCGAGATCAGCATGTCGCAAAAATATTACGAAGATGCGATACCGCTGTTGGAAGAGGCCCTGAAAGTGGCTCCGGACCGCTCCGATCTTCTCTCAGCTCTGGGCGAGAGCTATTTCAGATCAGAAAAAACCAACAAATCCATCGAGGCGTTCAACAAGCTGATTAAAACCGAGCCTTCGGCGCGGGCCTATTCTTTTCTCGGACTTTCAAACATTCACCTTGGCAGGTTCGACGAGGCTAGGCAGAATTTTCAGGCTGGGCTCAAGCTTGAGCCCCACAATAATTTCTGTTTGTTCCAGCTCGGCTATATCGCAAAGCTACAGGGGAATTCGGCGGAGGCGGAAGCCACCTTTCAGAAAGTGCTCCGCTCCAGTCCTGATTATCCCGAGGCGCTGCTGGAACTGGCGAACCTTCGCATGGAAAGCAAGAAATTTTCTGAAGCGGCAGAGTTGCTGAGACGATACGTGAAAGTGAGCAGCAGCCCAGCGACCGGATACTACAAGTTGGCGATGGCAGAAAAGAGCCTGCATCAGACCGCAGCAGCGGAGCGGGACATGGCCCAGTTTCAAGCTCTCTCCAAGGATGCTTCCGCCACGTCGCATCCTTACGAACACCTCTTCGATTACCTGAATAGGCGCTCGGCGTTGGCTCCAAAGGCGCGCGCTCAACAGGACATATCTGAATTGGTTGAGCAGCTCAAGCTGCATCCCGATCAGCCTGAAGTCTTGTACGCGCTGGCTGAGGCCTATCTAAAGGCCGGCAAAGTTGAAGACGCCGAAAGCACGATCGCGCAACTCGACAAAGCGCGATCAGGAGACTCCCGAACCCTGACGGGAACCGGCGTTCTGTTGGCTCGATACGGCTTCTATGACGCTGCTATCCAGCACTTCCGGGCAGCACAGCAGGCAAAACCTGGATCGGACGATATCAGTTTCGATCTTGCGAATGCATACTTCCACAAAGGGCTTTATAAGGATGCGTTGGATGCTGCCATGCAGGTTTCGCCGCAAGGGCAGAAGGACGATTCCTACCTTGCTTTGCTCGGAGATATTTACGCCCGCCAGGGTGATACTGTGCGAGCCGAGGAGATATACCGCAGCGCCATCGCCCGCAATCCTGACAACGATCGGGACTATCTTTCGCTGGCCCTTCTGGAATTTCGCGAAAATAATATCGCGGCCGCAAAGCAAACGCTTTTGAAAGGCCAAACCCGTATCCCGGGATCGGGAAAGATCATATGGGGATTGGGACTGACTTCAGCGCTGGAAGGCAATACTGCAGACGCGGCCACTCAATTGGAGCGCGCCGTGGAGATGTTGCCGGAGTGGCCGGGAAGCTATTCGACGCTGGGCGTCTTTTACTATCAAACCGGTCAGATCGCTAAGGCCAAAGAGGTATTGGATCGATTCAAGAACAGCAGCGCACGAGGAGGTCTGAATGTAACCCGGATTGAAGAGACCCTGGCGCAAGCTCCTGTAACTGCTCCAACCGGCGACAAGCCGTTGCCAAATGCGAAGAAGATACAATTGCTTCAAATTGCACTTTATCTTGCCGACAAAACGCTATAAAGGCTTACCTGGATAGCGAGGCTGGCACAAACAAGCGTCGCAACTTGCTCCCTATGTTCCGAAGATAAAAGCGACGGGTGCAACTTCCGCCAGAGCGCTGGCCGGCATGAATCGTTGAACTCCGGGCGCCTTCTACGGAACGAAATTCTATCGCTATAATGGCTCTCACCTATGATCTTTCCGCGCCGGCGCTTCCTTGGGTCTTCCCTCTTCGTACTTGGCGGTGCTTTGACGGATGCACTGACAACTCCGCTTTGGAGATGGAAGCAGCCCCTGACGGTGGAAGCGGCTGCCTCGACGTCAACAGGATCCGAGGTCCATTTTGTAGATGTCGCTCAGCAAGCCGGGCTCAATGTCCCCAATGTCTGGGGTGGCATCGACCATAAGCGGTCCATCATTGAGACGAAAGGAAGCGGGGTGGCTTTCTTCGACTACGACAACGACGGATGGCTCGACATCTACCTCACGAATGGCAACCGGCTCGATACGACATGGCCACCTGGGAAAGCGCCGATATCGCACCTGTACAAGAATAATCGCGACGGCACGTTCAGCGATGTGACCGAAAAGTCGGGGCTAGGGATTACCGGATGGCAGACCGGCGTCTGCGTGGGCGACTACAACAACGATGGATGGGACGACCTGTTCTGCTGCTTCTGGGGGCACAACATTCTCTTCCACAATAATGGGAATGGCACCTTTACAGATGTAACGCGTAAATCGGGGCTTTATCAGGAAAAAGGTCGTTGGGGATCAGGTTGTACTTTTCTCGACTATGACCGCGACGGCCATCTCGATCTGTTCGTCTGCAACTACATCAAGCTGGATCCAGATACAATCCCTCCTGCAAATGAGACAAGCTACTGCCAGTGGAAGGGTGTCCCGATCATGTGCGGACCACGGGGCCTTCCAGGCGGCGACAACCTTCTCTATCACAACAATGGCGACGGAACTTTTACCGATGTCTCCGAGCGATCGGGGATTCTGAAACCCGGTCCGCGCTATTCGATCACACCCGTATCCTACGACTTTGACAACGACGGCTGGCCCGACATTTACATTGCCGTCGACTCGGAACCGAGCATTCTCTTCAAGAACAACCACGACGGAACCTTCACCGACATTGCGGTGATGGCAGGTTGCGCCTACAACAACGATGGGCACGAGCAGGCCGGCATGGGTGTCGCGGTGGCCGACTATGATTGCGACGGATGGTTCGACATCTTCAAGACCAACTTTGTGGACGACACCTGCAACCTGTACCACAACAACGGCGACGGGACCTTCACCGATGTAACCTCTCCTTCAGGCATTGCAGTCAACAACCGCTATGTGGCATGGGGATGCGGTTTCATCGACTACGACAACGACGGATGGAAGGACATCCTCCAGGTCAATGGACACGTTTACCCGGAGGTCGATCGCTATAACTTCGGCGAGTCGTTCAAGAATCCGCGATTGGTGTACAAAAACCTCGGCAATGGCACCTTCAAGGATGTCTCCGCGGAGATGGGTCCGGGGATCAGCGAGCATTTTTCCAGCCGTGGCGCCGCGTTCGGAGACTACAACAACAACGGCAACATGGATGCGTTGGTGCTGAACCTGAACGATCTGCCCTCGCTTCTTCGCAATGACGGAGGCAATAAGCAGAACTGGATCAAGATCAAGCTGATCGGAACAAAATGCAATCGCACGGCGATCGGCGCGCGCGCGAGAGTGATCACCGGAAAGCATATCCAGATGGACGAGGTGCACAGTGGCACCAGCGTCATGTCACAAAACGACTTGCGGCTTCATTTTGGCATCGGAAAAACGGAGATCGTGGACCTGATTGAGGTCAAGTGGCCAACAACACAGAAGGTTGAACGATTCGCGAAGGTCAAGGCAAACCAGATCCTCACAATTCGCGAAGGTGATGGCATCGTTGCTTCCTTCAAGCCCAAATCTAAATAACGCTGCCCTATCGGACGTGCGAACTGATTGCGCTCTTACTTGACTCCTTGACCCGGGGCTTCTCCTGACCTGACAATCAGAAACTGTTTGACCTCTCGCCGCTGTCGTTCGGTGTCTTCTGCTTGTTGTCGCTTAATTTGGTCATGAAGCTCGAACTCCCGTTTTGCCTTTGCCGATTGACCGGTCCGGTCATAAGCCACTCCCAGCCGGTAGTAGGCATCGGCAAGCTGTGGATTCGCTTCAATTGCTTTCTCGTAGTAGCCGATTGCCTTGTCCTGGTCGTTCTGAGATGCGGAGATAATTCCGAGTTGCAGATAAGCCTCGCTACACTTGGGATCGACCGTCACGGCTTTCGTCAGCAAGGCCTCCGCCTGCTGCTCTCCCTGTCGATCATGCGACTGCCCCTGGCGCTTCAAAATGGACATCGCATACAGGTAATTGGCAGTGGAATTACCGGGCTGTTGCTGCACGAAGCGATGCAGCTTAGGCCCAACACAAGCCAAGGCGTTGGGAGCGGCCATCTGTATCTTTCCCATGAAGATATAGGGATTGGGGTCGGATGGATTCAGATCGGAGGCATCGCAAAGTCGGAGTGCTGCCTCCTCATAGCGAGCGCCGGCAAAGAGCGCCGTGCCCAGTGCCATCTGCATTCGGGCAGATTTCGGATAGGCCTTCGCTCCCTTGTGAAAGACCTCCTGTGCCTGCCAGACAGCACGATGGAGAAGTAACTCAGAGCCCCATTCAAAGTAGTTCTGCTCGCTCGGATCAAGTTCTGCTGCCTGCGCATATTCGCGGGCGGCCGACAAAGGATCGCCCGCTCTCTCATCCAACTCACCTGCGAGCCGATGCAGATCGGCGCTGGAATGCTTTGCTAATAGTTCACCAACCCGCTTGCGAGCCTCTGCGAGGTTGCCGCTTCCTTCATACGCTCGCGCCAGATCGTATTGATTTCCTCCGTTGGACGGATCGATCCGGTAGGCGCTCTCCAGCAGCGGGATAGCTTCTGAATATCTCCCCGCATCGAGATAAAATCTCCCGAGCCGATGATTTGCCTCAAAGCTGTGAGGCTCGCTCGCGAGTGCCATCCTCAGCTCACTCTCAGATTCCTTTTCTCTGCTGGCGGCGCCTGGAACGCCCGTTGCATGGCTTGCAGTTTCCGGCTTAAGCGCGGCAGTCTCGCTGGCCAGTGATTCGCTGGTTCGCAACGCGGAATCCGATCCATGACCACCAACGGCCGTCCAATCCGTAACGCCTGCAATCGTAAAGTTCGGCTTGTCTGTGAATTCCATGGCCTGCGCTCCGGCTGCCGAAGCCGCACCGGAACCGGGAGTTTGTCCAGGGCTATCGAGGACCAGGCTCACCTTCTCCGAACTCCTTCCCACGGAGGCAATGACGTCAGCGGATCGACTCTGCAATCCCGATTTCTCAGCTCTTAGCCGATAGCTGCCGATTGAGAGCGACGAAAACTCAAAGCCACCGGCAGCATCTGTCTTTGTCTCGACAATATCCGACGAGTCCTTCTTTTCTAGACTGACGGTAGCTTCACTTACCGGTTTTCCATCGATACTTAGGACAATCCCTTGTACGCTTGCTCCGCCAAATGGTTTTGGAGATACTTGCTGCGCAATTGCTGTTGGCAGCAGCAAGATCATAAAGACCATGACGATAGCCGGTATTCTGCAAAGTTGCTTGCCGACCCTGATCTGCAGCCAGCGCGACTCGGTGGGATCAAGCGCGGTAGATGTCGCGGTATTCGCTAAGAAGAAAGTGTTGGCAGATTCGTTATTCATGTTCCTGAATGACACTATACCGTTGCTTTCCGGCTGTTGCCTTCATTCAGACAATTTCATTGTAAGCCGGTGCTTTGAGTCGCCATCATTGCAACAAACGCGCCGTCGGTGCGAGTTATAAGCGATAGGTAATATAGAGCAACTGGACTTTCCGAATGAAGGACACTTCACGAATGCCGCAGGTGCAAATACTTTTTGACGTTAAATGGCTCTCCAGAGGCTTGGCGGTAGCGCTCCTGGTTGTTTTTTTATCTCCGATGCGCACCCTGGCACAAGGCGCCGCACCAATTATTTGTCAAGGAGTATTGCGTAACGCCGCAGGTGCGCCGCTGCATGGTGTTGTCGTTCATCTCAAAGGGAAGAACGGAGATATCAATGCCGCCACAGGCGACGATGGGCACTTCCGATTCGAAGGAATCCCTGCCGGACTCTACCAGCTCTCAGTCGAAGTAAATCGTCGCACCGTCCGCTACGCTCAGCCCATGAACCTGTCGGGCACTGCATCGGCGGTTGTCCTTACTCTGTCCGATCAGCAAAGCCTCTCCGTCGGCCCGCTCACTGAACAACGTGCGGCAACTGGCGGCGAGGCGCTTTCGAGTCAAACCGTAAGCGAGCTCCCCTTGAACAAGCGCGACTTCAGCCAGTTACTGCTGCTGGCCGCCGGAACCATGACGGATACGAATGGCGCCACCAACTTCACGCAGCAGTTTGCCATCAATGGACAGCGCGGCGTAGAAGCCGTGTTTGCAATGGATGGAGCGGATATCAGCGATCCTGAGATGGGCGGCTCGACTTTCTCTAACTTCAACGTAGACGCGGTCGAGGAGATTCGCTCCAGCTCCGGCTGGATGCCCGCCGAGATCGGCCGAGGCGCGGCTGGCTTCACAGACATCATCACCCGATCGGGCAGCAGCGGATTTCATGGGTCCGTCTTCGAGTTTGTCAGAAACTCTGCATTCGATGCCCGCAACTACTTTGACCACGCGTCGGCGGAGCATCCGGAACGGATTCCGCCATTTCGCCGCAACGAGTTCGGGTTTACCAATGGCGGTCCGGTGCGCATTCCCATGGTCTATGACGGGAGGGGAAAGACCTATTATTTCGGCCAATATCAAGGCTTTCGGCAGGTCCTCGGAACGACCCAGGTCTTTCCGGTACCGACAGCGGAAGAGCGCGAAGGCCGAGACACAACGGCATATCCCGGCGACACGTTGATCGTTCCGGTCGATCCAGGCATCGCCAAAATTCTGGCACGGTATCCATTGCCCAATCTCCCAACGGGTTCTTTCGGCGTGCATACTTATGCGACTTCGTCCAAGGTCGTCACCAATGCGGATCAGTTCTCCATTCGGCTGGACCACAATCTCTCGGACAAAAACCATCTTCTCGTAAGGTTCAACTTCAATAATCTGACAGGCCCCACGACGAATCCCGACCAGACCGCCATTGATCCCACCTTTGGAGTGCAATACATCGACAAGCAGCGCAACCTGGCCATCAACTTTACCCGCACCGTATCGCCCCACTTCACGATGAAGTCTTCCGTAAGCGTGACGCGCAGTACGCCCTCTTTCCCCACGCCGAACCGGACCGATCCGGCCGTGAAATTCAGCGACGGCTCCTTTGAAGCGTTCAATTCTCCCGGCGGATCGGTCATGACGGCGTACGGCAACCTGTTTCAGGCCCAGCAGCACTTCATCGTAACAACGGCACGTCATGCCTTTAAATTCGGCGGCGAAGTTCGCTTGAACCGGGATACGACTTACTACGGCACCAGTCCGAACGGCGAATACGACTTCGGCGGCGGTACAGCCTATGCGAGAGCAGATATTTCATCGCAAAGCGGAACTCATGATATTCACGTCGGCGATCCCCTGCCGGATACACTGACGGGGCTTCTCTCGGGAAGTCCCTTTGTGTACACCGTCGCCATCGCGCCAAGCTATTTCTCCAATGGGGAACACATTGGAGTCGCCGCCATCAATCGCAACGCGGGAGCGATCTATGCACAGGATAGCTGGAAACTGACCGACCGTTTTCTCCTCGACTACGGTGTCCGCTGGGAGATCTATACGCCGATCGCCGAGCGTGCAAAGCGAACAGCAGGCTTTCTGAATACAGGCGATACGCAGCAATACGTCGTCAACCCGCAGCCGGGCTACAAGACAAATCTCAATGGCTGGGGGCCGCGGGTGCAATTAACTTGGCGCGCCTCGCAGCAGCTGCAGTTTCATGCGGGCGGCGCGATCACGGTCATTCCGCCAAACATCTGGCAGGACAATTTCCTGACCGGCTCCACGCCTTTTACCGTCTATCCCCGGCTTACTGCGGCAAAGGGCGCGCCGGTGCCGTTCGGCTTTCAGATTATGCCGTCACAGCTACCCCGCGCATACACGCCGGCGGGCGTGGACATCTTTGCCGGCGGCAATACCAAGGATGTCGCGCCGAACACGGTGCTCGATATCGATCGCTACCAGAAGGACGTTGCAGCGCTGACGCCTAGCCACGTTGTAAGCCCTCTCGGTCTGAGCGGGATTGATCGGTCCTTCGGAAATGCCACTCTATATACCTGGACGGCGGGACTGGAGAAGGCGTTCGGAACTCTGACCGCTGATGTGAACTATGTCGGAACGGCTGGAGTCAAGCTGCCGCGCACAAGCTTTCCCAATGCCTATCCCGGCGCAGGCCCTGAATTTTCCCGCCACACGCAATTCGATTCCTCCGGGAATGTAATCGGCGGTTTCGGACTCGAAAACATCATCACAGCGACAGCCCACTCAACCTATCACGCACTGCAAACCTCTCTCTCCGGAAACGTAGCACACGGCGGCCCCGCTCTTCAGGCCAGCTACACCTGGGGCAAGGCGATCGACGACACTAGCTCCGTCTCCGGCGGTCTGGGAGCAACCGGCGCGGTAGCTCAGGCCTACCCGCAGAACCCCTTCGACGCTCATCCTGAAAAGGGCCCGGCAACGTTCGATGTAGGACAGGCATTCACTCTGAGCGCAGTTCAGGATCTCCATGTCGAGCACTGGGGTCTTCTCAGCAGAGCCAATCACAAGGCGACCGCCGGATGGCAGATGCTGGGCATCGCAACGCTTACAAGCGGCTCACCGTTTACGGTCTACTCCGGAGTTCAACAGACAGGCGCGGGCTCAAACGGCGCCGATCGCCCCGATCAGATCGCGAGGCCTCACCTCTCCACCTCAAGAAAGATTCGGGAAGACTACTTCGGCCTGGGGGCGAACAATGCCTCTTACTTTTCGATCCCCATTAATCTGCCCAACGGTACAGGGCCGAACAAAGGCCGTTTCGGTACCCTGGGCAGAAACACATTTCGCGGACCCGCGTTCTACAACTACGACTTCGCCTTCATTAAGGACACGCCCTTTGGCAGGCGAAAGAGCGGATCGGAACTCGTCAACGTACAGTTTCGTTCGGAGTTCTTCAACCTCTTCAATATTGTGACCATGGGACTTCCCGCGAACACCCTCGAAGGCGCCGGGTTCGGCATCATCAGTAAAACGGCTGGAAACTCGCGCCAGATTCAATTTTCATTGAAACTGATCTATTGACATCCCTCGTTACCTTGTCTGGAGGAGATCTTGAATCGACGCAGCTTTGTTTCTCTCGCGGCCTCTGCCGCCGCTATGGAGCTAGCCTTGGGGCGAACCGGCCGAGCACAGTCCGCAACTGCGGTACGAATCGAAGAGCCGTTCGTTAAATCTCGCCTCATGCCTCTGGACTTTACCGGCTTAAGCTACGAGATGGGCCAGCTTTATAACGCAGAGTATTTCTCCCCGCGCAATACAGAGTTGATTCGCCGATTTCGCGATCTTAGCGAGCACGGGGTCCTTAGGCTGGGCGGCCACTTAAGCAATATCACTCCATGGGAGGGCGTTGGGCTTAACGATCCGAAGCAGGTGCGCGGCGTGCGCCATGGCATTGAAGACTACTGGGAGTGGCCCTTGGTGGACCCACCGGTTCAGCGGAACAAAAAGGGCATGATCACGCGAAAAGCAATCACGAATCTGCGCGGCTTTCTCGATGCGGTGAACTGGAGGCTGATCTACGGATTCAACTTCGCATGCGGCAGCGCGGCGCGTGCAGCCGATGAAGCCGCGGCTGTGTCTGCTGCGATGGGCGACAGGCTGATGGCGTTTGTTGTCGGCAATGAGGCGGACGGCTTTGGCGAGGACCCGTTCTTCCGTGCAAAGGGATATGACTTCAACCGGTACTTCGCCGAGTACGAAACATGGGTCAAGACGGTAAGGGCGAAGGTGCCTCATGCGCCGTTCGCGGGACCGGACACCGAAGGCAACGTGGATACATGGGTCAGGGAGTACGCCCGGCGCACGAAGGGCGACGCCGTGATGCTTACCAGCCACTTCTACGCGATGGGTCCTGCGAGCGATCCGAACATGACCGCAGAGCGCCTGTTGCAGAAGGTAAATCCGAACCTCGAAGAACAAATTGCCGGTGTAAGAGTCGCCAGCGAGGCAGCTGGCGGAACGCCCTACCGCATGGATGAGGGCAACTCATGCTTTGGAGGAGGGAAGGATGGTATAAGCAACGCTTACGCCTCAGCCCTATGGGTAGCCGACTACATGCTGCATGTCGCCTGCGCGGGATTCGTGGGAGTCAACCTGCATGGCGGCGGAACGGGTTTTTATACGCCGATCGAGAGCAGCGACGAGGTTTCTGCGAAGCCGAGACCGATGTACTACGGCATGCAGTTCGCCCAGCAGCTTGCTGGATTCATGATCGCGCCCTGCGCACTGAAGACCGGCGCGAATGTCACAGCATATCTGGGAACAAAAGGTGAACAAGCAAAGCTGGCGATTGTGAACAAGAGCGCTCAACAAATATCTGTCGAGTTACCGCAACGACTGCAATCGTCGCAGTCAACGCAACGATGGACGCTGCGCGGCCCCTCTCTCAGCGCAAAGGAAGGCGTTCGATTCGAAAGAGAAGAGCTGGCTAAGACAGTGCAAGAGACGAAAGTATCGGGCTATTCGGCAGCGATTTTGCAGATGGGCTAGGGGGCAATTCAACTATTCCGTTTCAGTTCCATGAAAGTCGATCTGTCTACTGGCGCGACAATTCCAGCCCTGCCCCAGGTTTCCCCAACGATCCCACTCTGCGATATTCTGGCTCGCATGAACCGCACACCGATTCTTCCCTCTTTTCTCCGCACCTCCGGCCTGCTCGGGCTTGCCCTTGCGACCGCAGCGCCGATGCTGGCTCAATCCATGCCGCCGCTCAAGCGGCAGCCCACTCCCGCAAAGGTCGTTGAAGAACACATGGCCGCCTTCAGTTCCTGTGACTGGCCGCGCCTGATGGCGCAGTTTCCGGAGAACGTCGAGTTCTTCGGTCCCAACGGCCAGGTCGTCCGCGGTCGCGCGGCTCTCGGCAGAATGTTTGCCCAGGTCGTCAAATCTCCTTCGGAAGGCGGCACCTGCGGCCTCAAGATCACTGCGGAACATATCTTCACGGTCGGCGACACTATCAACGTTCAATGGCGCGCGGAAGCCCCCTTCCTCACCGAGCCGTATCGCGGCGCCGATGCCTATGAAACCCATGATGGCCTGATGGCCGCCCAGGTCACCACATTCGATGCCGCAGCACTCAAAATGAAGAAGCCTGCCAAGCCGCACAAATAGCAACTTCCAATGCAGTGGCGGCATCGCCCGTTGGAGGGGCGGTGCTGTCATCTGCACGGGAAGAACCGTGCCGGGCGCAAGCCGAAAAGATGCTCTAATTGATATCAGCGCCATGTCCAAGACTGCTGTTCTTCTCATCGACTGCCCCGATCGCAAAGGCCTCGTCGCCGCTATCGCCAACTTCCTCGTTCAGCAATACGACGCCAACATCCTCAACGCCGACCAGCATCAGGACGTCGAGCTTGGCCTCTTCTTCATGCGCATCGAGTTCGCCACCGACGACGCCCGCTGCGACGAAGTGCACTTCCGCGCCGCCTTCGCTCCCCTCGCCGAGCAGTTGAAGATGAACTGGCGCCTCACCTTTGCCACTCCACCCCAGAACGTCGCCATCTTCGTCTCCCACTATCTCCACTGCCTTGCCGACCTGCTTCACCGCCTCCAGACCGGGGAGTTGGCCTGCAATCTCTCGCTCATCGTTAGCAATCACGAAGCCGCCAGATCTCTGGCCGGCTTCTACAAGATTCCCTTTCATTACCTGCCCATCAACGCCTCCACCAGGGACCAGGTCGAAGCAAGCCAACTCGCACTCCTGGCAGAAAATTCAATCGACGTCGTTGTACTTGCGCGCTACATGCAGGTACTATCGCCAAAGTTCGTGCGCGCTTATCCCCAGCGCATCATCAATGTGCATCACTCCTTCCTCCCTGCATTTACCGGGGCCCGTCCTTACCACGCCGCCTTCGCCCGCGGAGTCAAGCTGATCGGAGCCACCAGCCACTACGTCACTGAAGCCCTTGACGAAGGCCCCATCATCGAGCAGGACGTCACCCGCATCTCGCAAAACGACCAGCTTCCCGATCTCATCCAGAAGGGCCGCGATCTTGAGCGCCTTGTCCTCTCCCGCGCCGTCCGCTGGCACCTCGGCTACCGCATCCTCTCCTACGCCAACAAGACCGTGATCTTCGCCTGATGAAATGTCATCTTTAAAAGGAGAACGCACCCCGGAGAAAGGGTGCGTTCTATCCTGTGATTCGATCCAGAGATTACTTGGCAGCCGAAGCGGTCGGCGTTCCCGGATTCACGCCATCCATCTGAGCCTGGTACGCCACGATCTTCTTCAGCGTCTCGTAGGACAGCTTAGTGTTTCCAATCGGCAACAGATGCCCATTCACGGCCAGCATCGGCGTTTCGTTCACGCCGATCTCTTCCGCCAGCTTGATGGAATTATTCACCTCGTCCTTGGTGGCTTGAGTCGCCGCGCAGGCATCGATCGCCGCCGGATCGAGGCCGGCCTTGGTTACGGCGTTCTTTAACGTCGCATCACCTGTCTCCGCCGTCAGAGCATCCTGCGTGTCGAACACAGCCGCGGCATAGGGAAAGAAGGCATCGTTCTTCTGCTTCTCGATGCAATATCCATACGCCGCCGCCTTGAATGCGAACGGGTGCTGCGTCAGCGGGAAGCTCTGGAAGACGAACCGGGCATTGGGGAAGTCCTTCATCAGCTGATCGATGGTGCCCTGCGCCTCCTTGCAGTGGGGGCACTGCAGGTCGGCAAACTCAACCATCAGGAAGTCCTTGCCGGCCGCTCCGCGCGCTGCTCCGTCGGCCCGCGTCTCCAGCGTCTTGCGAATTTCAGCGAAGGGATTCGCGCCAAACGGAATGACCCCGTCTCCGGCGATGGCGTGGTTGCCGTCCGGCGTCACGAAAAACGCCGACGACTGAACCTTCGCATTCCCCGTCTTGTCCGAGACAAAGACAACGACCTTGCTCACGCCCGGCGCTTCCGTCTTCTGAATAGCCTCTACCCTCCAGATGCGATTGGAGTCATACCCCCACAGCGCCTTCAAAAAGGAATTCACGGTATCCACCGTAGGCGTAGCCGCCGTAAAGTACTTGGGATTCACCGGCGGGAACGGGTCGGGCCTGCTCATCTGTCCCAGATCATTCAATTTCAGCGGAGCCGGCGTCGTCGCTTTCTGCGCAGGCGCGGGCGCTGCCGCCTTGGGTGCCGTCGCACCTGTCTGCGCTCCCGCTGTGCCCGTCGTCCCTGTCTGTGCTCCCGCGGCTACCGCAACACTGAGAACCGACGCCAATCCTGCCAACATGAGTTTTGAAATCTTCAAAGAATCCTTCCTCCGCCGCCGCTCTACGCGCACAGCATCTCTATTACACCTGAACCTTGACCGCAATGGGGAACCGGCGCCCCGTCCCAAACGATTTTTTTGTCACCTTCAACACCGGCGCTGCCTGCTGTCGCTTGTACTCGCTGCGCTCCACCAATTGTAAGACTGACCGCACCAGGGCAACGTCTACGTCCTGCTCGTCAGCAATCTGCTCGGCGGAGCAATACCGTTCCACGTACGCTTCGAGGATCGGGTCCAGCACCTCGTACGGCGGCAGGGAGTCCGTATCTCGCTGCTCCGGCCGCAGTTCTGCCGAAGGCGGCTTCTCGATGGTCGCCCACGGAATGACCTCGCGCTTCCGGTTCACATATCGGCTCAGCGCGTAAACCTTTGTCTTCATCACGTCACCAATCACCGCCAAACCACCCACCATGTCGCCATAGAGCGTGCAGTATCCCGTCGACATCTCGCTCTTGTTGCCCGTCGTCAGCACCAGCGAGCCAAACTTGTTCGACAACGCCATCAGAAGCGATCCCCGAATGCGCGCCTGCAAGTTCTCTTCCGCCAGCCCAAAGGGCGTCCCCTCAAACAGCGGTCGCAACACGCCCTGATACTGCGCAAATACGTCATGGATCGGAAGAAGCTCGAATCTCACCCCGAGATTCTTCGCCAGCGCCCGCGCATCCCCAATCGATCCCAGAGACGAATACTCGCTCGGCATTCCCACGCCAAGCACGTTCTCTGCCCCCAGCGCCTCGACCGCAATGGCCGCCACCAGTGCCGAATCGATTCCACCGCTGAGCCCTACCAGCACCTTCGTGAATCCGCACTTCCGCACATAATCGCGCGTTCCCAGGACCAGTGCCTTCCAAACCTCTTCAACCTCGTCAAGCACCGGACCGCTCGCAGCTTCGCCTCCCACCTGTGCACCCGTATCCGTATCAAAAACCAGCAGGTTCTCGGCAAACGAAGTTCCCCACGCCTCCACATCTCCCTTCGGCCCCACAACCAGCGACGCCCCATCGAACACCAGTCCATCGTTGCCGCCGACCTGATTCACCATGGCGACGTACGCGCCATGCCGCACCGCCAGCGCGGCCAACATCTTCTGCCGCACCTGCGACTTGCCCTGCCAGTACGGCGACGCCGAGATATTCAGGATGATCCGCTGCCGCCCGGCCAAAGCCTCTTCCTGGGTTCCCCACTGTCCCATCAAAGTCTCTACCGGATCGACCTGGTACATCGGACGCGTCCAGAAGCCCTTGTCGTTCCAGGCATCCTCACAGATCGTAATCGCCAGCGGCTGCCCATCCAGACTCGTCAGGGTCTGTTCGGCGGCAGGCTCAAAATAACGCTGCTCGTCGAAGACGTCGTAGAACGGCAGCAGCATCTTCTGCTGAATGAAACTCACCCGGCCATCGCGCAGCAAGACCGCCACGTTCCGTACCCGCTTGCCCACGGATATCGCGGTCTTCATCACCGTGCCCAGAAGTATCGCCGGATGCCCGCTCTCCGCCGTCCATTCCGCGATTTCATCCACTGTCCGTTCGGCCCTGGCGACAAAAGAGTCCTTCTCCAGAAGGTCTGCCGGAGGGTACCCACACACCGCAAGCTCTGGGAAAGCCACAACATCCGTACCCTGCTCCTGGGCGCGAGCGGCATATTCAAGAATTTTTTTTGCGTTTCCGGAGAAGTCTCCAACCGTCGGA
>Ga0207647_10002082_pt1 | contig 15298 bp, 14 predicted proteins | sample KBSCornC2_FD_184295 | JGI IMG/M metagenome (GOLD analysis project Ga0207647, IMG submission 184295) | Corn rhizosphere microbial communities from Kellogg Biological Station, Michigan, USA - C2 (SPAdes) (version 2) | ecosystem: Host-associated > Plants > Roots > Rhizosphere ...
TCCGCGCCGATATCCAAGCCAGTCGGAACATGAAGCTGATCCAGCAAGCTTTCGTCCATCCCACCGTCTACCAGAAACTGTTTGATTGCTGCGCCCCGCCGTTTGCTCCCAAGCAGTCCCACATACGCAGGCCTGGCCGGCAGTACGACTTTCAAAACCGGCAGATCGTACTTGTAGTCGTGAGCCGTCAACACCACGAAGGTCGACGATGTGTAAACGAATCTTTCCGCAATCTCAGACGGAATTCCGATCAGCAGTTCGTCAACGTCGGGAAAACGCTCGCACGTGGCAAAGCGCGGGCGCCCATCGACAACAATCGTCTTGAGTCCAAGGTCGTGCGCCAGGCTAATCAACGGCATCGACACGTGCCCGGCGCCGAAGACAATCAATGTCGGCGGTGGTCCATGAACTTCAAAGAACACGGGTAACGCACCGAGCGAAACCGTGCCGGACCTTCGTTTTCGCATCAGCTCAGCCGCAACGGTTTGCGCTTCACGGTCCAGATCCGAAGTTCCCAACGTCCCGGAGACTTCCTCGCCTTCAACAATCAACAGTTTAAAGGAACTGTCTTTAAGAGACGTTGCAATAGCGGCGTTCCGGCCTCGATTCACCGCGTTCTGCACCGTTCGATATAGATCGAAGACATTCCCGTTCGGGTTCGCGAGATCGACGGGCTCGATCAACACGTCGAGATCGCCGGCACACGAGAAACCGATCTCCCACGCATCCTCGTCGCCGAGTTTCATTTCTACCAGACGCGGTTCGAACGACGATAAGACATCTTCTGACTCGGCGATCACGCGGGCGTCAACGCAGCCGCCAATCGTCACCGATCCGAGGATGCGACCTTCCTCTCCGACCCACATCTTCGCGCCTTCGCGTTTCGGGCTGGTCCCGCGCGTCGCAACGAGTGTGGCCATGGCGACGCGTTTTTCCGCTCGGGCAAGTTTCTGAATGTCCTGGAAGAGTTCGTCCATTTTGGCTTACAACTCGAGGTGTGGTTCTAGTGCGCGGAAGCTGTTGAGGTCGTGTACCGGCGCAAACACATTGATATATGGCAGGGCAGCCTTCATGCCGCGCGTCAGCGGTTGATAGCCCGTGCCACCAAGCAACGGATTCAGCCAGATCACACGGCCTGCTCGTTGCTGCAACTGCGACAAGGCTGCTGCGAGTTGTTCCGGCTCGCCTGTATCCCAGCCATCACTCAAAACTATCACCACCGTTCGTCTGTCTATGCGGCGGAGCCATTGCTGATTGAAACTCGCGATACTCGCACCGATTCTTGTTCCTCCGGACCAGCCGCGCACGTTCACCGAGAGTCGATCGAGCGCCCGCTGGTAAGTCTTGCCTTTTAACTCGCCGGTGATGCGCGCCAGCGAAGTCGCAAAAACAAACGACTCGACCTTCGAGAAACTGTTCTGCAATCCGTAGATAAACTGCAACAACAGACGACTGTAGATGTCCATCGATCCTGACACGTCGCAGATCACGAACAGCTTCGTCCGTTTTGGCCGCCGCTCCCGATAACTCAGTTCGATGAGTTCACCGCCAGTCTTGAGAGACAAACGCAACGAGCGCCGCAGATTTACTCTGCGACCACGCGCCACCGGACGCCACCGCCGGCTGCGACTCTTCGCCAATCTTCGCGCCATGCGGCGAGCAATGCGCGAAATCTCCTCGAGCTCTTCGTCGCTAAAAGCAGCGAAATCTTTTTCCGCACGTGCTTCAGTATCGCTCGCGCCCGGCACGTTAACCGGTTGTGCTTTGGATCGAATCTCTGCGGGCCAATGTTCGAGAAAAAATGCGAGACCACCGGTGGCGCGCGCCGGTGCCGTGCGTCGTGTTTGCAGTGTTTCATTTGCGACGCTCCTCGAAGACCTTTGCGACCAGTACGTCGCGAACAAGTTTTCAAAGACCGGAAAGTCGTCAACGCTGGTCGTGAGAATGTTGCGCAAACTGAGAAAGACTTCCTCGCGATCCTTCGTGTCAATTATTTGCAACGCAGCCGCAGCCGTAACCACTTCGGCAGGCGTCACCGACAGACCGTGCTCCCGTAGGGAACGACAAAACGCGACCAGCCTCTCTATATCCAGATCCGTCATCAATCCGCGTTAATCCGCGTTCCCTTGAACGAAGCGATGTCGTTCTCATCTTTCAGGAAACAACCAATCGTCTCGGCAATAATCTCTTCATTCAACTCAGTCGCCTTCAACGCAACGAGGGCGTTGGCCCAGTCAAGCGTCTCCGCAACGCCGGGAATCTTCGACAGGCTCATCGTTCTCGTCGCTTGCATGATTTGTGTGAGACGCTGCGAAAGCATGTCTCCGATCCCAGGAACTTTTGCCCGCACGATTTCTAACTCTTTTTCGAACGATGGATAGTCGATCCAGTGGTAAAGACAACGTCGTCGAAGCGCATCCGATAGATCGCGCGAACGGTTTGACGTAAGCACTACATGCGGCCGGTGAGTCGCCTTAATTGTGCCGATCTCGGGAATCGTCACCTGAAAATCGGAAAGCACCTCCAGCAGAAACGCTTCGAACTCCTCGTCGCTACGATCAATTTCATCTATCAGTAACACGGGAGAATTCTCGTGTTCTGTGATCGCCTGGAGTAGCGGACGTTTGAGCAGAAAGGCTTCACTGAAGATCGTTGCTTCTTTTTCTGCTTCAGGAGTTGGGGAAGATTCTTCCAGTTTGAGATGCAACAACTGTTTGGGGTAGTTCCACTCATAGAGTGCAGTCGTCGCGTCGAGACCCTCGTAGCATTGCAGCCTGATGAGTTTTGTGCCGAGCGCACTGGAGAGCGCCTTTGCGATTTCGGTCTTGCCTACACCCGCGGGGCCCTCGATCAGCAACGGCTTACCGAGTGTCATCGAAAGATACAGCGCCGTCGCGATGGCCGCATCGGCGATGTAGGTCTGTTCTTCCAGCGTACGCTGGATCTGTCGCACTTCTTCTCTCATGAAGTGATTCGCTCAAAGTCAGCGGCTGTATTAATGTCATCAGGGAAGGGAAGATTGAGGCGAACTTCCTGAACTAAATCCGCATTTGCATCGACCAGCTTCCACGCTGCCTTATCGCCATGCAATCCCTCGAGTTGATCGAACATCGCTCGCGAAAAGATCATCGGATGACCATTGCGCCCGTCATACGAGCTGAGCGCGATCAAGGCTTCAGTTCGTCGCCACTCTTCCGCAAGTTTATCGATCACTTTGGGCACGATGCCGGGTTGATCACCGAGAATGATCATGATCGCCTGCGACTCAGGACTGAGTGCCGCGAGCCCGGCGCGATATGACGACGAACATCCTTCGCTGAATACTTTATTTTCCACTACGCGTGCTGTTCCAAAATCCACTCGTTCACGCACTTCATCCGCGGCACGTCCGAGAACGACGACGACTTCGTCAACGCCTGTTGCGCTCTGAGCCTGCCGCACAACCCAACCCAGCATCGTGGTGTCGCGAAACGGCAGGAGCTGCTTTGGTGGTCCAAGACGTTGCGAGGCGCCGGCGCCCAGAATCAACGCGGAGATGAATTGCCTCATTACCCGATCCGTGTAATCTGTGAAATCTGTGGCTTGTCGAACGTCTCTTTGCAGCGCAGACAGCAGAAGTAAATCGTTTCGTTGTTGACCACAGACGTGTATTTCGCATTCTCGACGTCGACCGTCATGCCGCAGACCGGATCCTTCGCAACCTTCGTCGATACCGATTCCGTCACATTGCTTCGCCGCAAACTAACGATCTCGGCCGCAACGCTCAGCGCGATTTCAGGGAGCGTCTCGCTGCCGAGCTCGATGCCTGCAGGACACTTGAATCCCGCGATGTCTTCGTTGCTCGCGCCAGTCTCACGAGCGTATTCAAATAGCGCCTGCGACTTCTTTTCACTGGCCACGAGACCGAGATAGCGCGGTCTCGTCCCGATGACCGCGAGCAATCCCTCTTCGTCACCGTTTCCCATCGTGGCCACGACGACGAAACTGCTTTCATCGATGTGATCGCGAACGACGTTGAGATCGGTCAAAAGCAAATCCGCGTCGGGAAAGTGTTCGCTCTTGACCTCCGGATCAGCGACGATGACTTTGAAATCGAGCATGTGACCGAGGTGAGCGACGGTTTGGGCCACGGGCGAACGCCCGACGATCAGCAGTTGCGGTTTCGGCAGAAATGGCTCCAGATAAATTTCGAGCGAACCGCCTCCTTCACAAGTCATGCGGTACGACCCGACTCCTTTCCAGTCGTCACGCGGCTCATCGGGGCTGATCGTGAGAAGCTTCGGTTTGCCGCTACGCAACGCCTCCTTAGCTTCACGCAAAACAATGGGCTGAACACACCCACCACCAATCCATCCGATCATCTCACCATCAGCCCTAATGATCGCCTTCGACCCAGGCTTCGCCGACTGCGGGCTCTTGTACGCCACCACCGTGGCCAATACAAACGCCTCCTCCCGCGCTCGCAACTCGTTAAATAGATCTACTAAATCCAATTTGATCCTGTTCACCGAACTGTAGGGGCGGCCCTCCGTGGCCGCCCGTGGTTTGTGCACGGATTCAAGTAAGCGACGGCTTCGGATTCGGCGAACCTGATCAAAACCACGGGCGGCCACGGAGGGCCGCCCCTACAGTTCGCTAAACCGGGCCAGAAATCCTTAAGAAGGAACGCCCGCCGGATCGTTGAACGTCAACTCTTTACTCCAGCTTCGCGCAACAACTTCCAAACCTTTGCCGACGTGATCGGGATGTCGATGTGTCGCACACCCAGATGCCAGAGCGCGTCGACGACGGCGTTAACAATTGCTGCCGGTGCTCCGACAGTCGCCGACTCGCCCACACCTTTCGCGCCGAGCGGATGATGCGGCGACGGGGTGACGGTCTTGTCAGTCTCCCAATTCGGCGTTTCGACGGCAGTCGGCAAAAGGTAATTCATAAAACTGCCCTGCAGAATGTTACCGCTCTCGTCGTACTGGATCTCTTCGTAAAGCGCTGGTCCAAGGCCCATGGTGAGTCCGCCATGAATCTGCCCTTCGACAATCATCGGATTGATGATGTTGCCGCAGTCGTCAACGGCGACAAACCGGCGTACCTTGATCTCGCCCGTGCCTTTGTCGATATCGACGACGCAGATGTAACTGCCGAATGGATAGGTCAAGTTCGGTGGATCGTAGTAATTGACTGCCTCGAGTCCCGCCTCCATGCCCGGCGGATGATTTGTGTATGCGGCGAGCGAAATCTCCTGAATCGTCTTCGCACGATCGGGCGAACCCTTGACGAAGAACTTGCCCGGCTCCCATTCGAGATCGTCTTCATGCGCTTCGAGCAAGTACGCCGCGATCTTACGTGCTTTGTCTTTAATCTTTCGACACGCAATTGCACACGCCGCCCCGGCAACCGGAGTGCTGCGACTCGCATACGTTCCCAATCCATAAGGCGCAGTGTCAGTATCGCCTTCTTCGACGAGAACACTGTCGACCGGAAACCCGAGCTCCTCCGCCACGATCTGCGCGTAAGTCGTTTCGTGTCCCTGTCCCTGCGACTTCGTTCCAAACCGAGCAATCACTTTGCCGGTCGGATGCACGCGAATCTCGGCACTGTCGAACATCTTGATGCCGAGAATGTCGAAGTGTTTCGATGGACCAGCACCGACAATCTCCGTGAAGCTGCTGATGCCAATCCCCATCAACTCGCCACGCGCGCGTTTCTCAGCCTGTTCCTTTCTCAGATCGGCGTAACCGATTCTGTCCATCGCAAGCTGGAGCGCGGCGGCGTAGTTGCCGCTGTCGTACTCCCAATCGAGTGCGGACTTATATGGAAACTGCTCCGGCTTTATGAAGTTCTTCATGCGAAACTCTGCCGCATCCATTCCCAACTGGTGGGCCATCACATCGGCCATGCGCTCGATCGTGTGCACCGCTTCAGTCACACGGAACGAACAGCGATACGCAATGCCACCCGGCGGCTTGTTTGTGTAAACTCCATCAACTTCGACGTGTGCGGCTTTCAGATCGTATGAACCCGTGCAGACGTGAAAGAGTCCGGCGGGAAACTTCGACGGATTTGCAGCCGCGTCCGTGTAGCCGTGATCCGCAAGAGTCTTGATGCGCAGCGCAGTGAGCTTACCGTCTTTAGTGCCGGCAAGTTCAGCAGTGATGTGGTAGTCGCGCGCAAACGAGTCAGCCTGGAGATTCTCCATCCGATCCTCGATCCACTTAACAGGTTTCCCTGTTAACACCGAAGCCGCGACAGCAATCACGTAACCCGGATAGACCGGCACTTTGCCGCCAAAACCACCGCCGATGTCAGGCGCGATGATCTGGATCTTTTCTTCCGAGAGTCCAACGTGTCCGGCGACGAGTGCGAAGACAGTGCGAATCGCATGCGGCGCCTGAGTCGTCATCCACACAGTCAGCTTGCCCTTGACCTTGTCGAAATGAGCGACACAACCACACGTTTCGATTGACGACACGTGGATACGCGGAATGTAAATGTCCTCTTTGACTGTGACGTCGGCCTCGCTGAAGAGCTTATCGGTCGCTTCGCGATTGCCCCATTCCCAGTGCCAGATGTGATTGTCTTTCTTGTCCTTCTTATCAGTGCGTAAAACCGGCGCATCGGGCAAGAGTGCTTTCTTCGGATCGACGACAACCGGCAACGGATCGTAGTCGATTTCAACCGCCTCGACGCCATCGGCAGCAATATAACGGTCAGTCGCGAGCACCGCAGCGACTTCCTGTGCCTGGTACATCACTTTGTCTACAGGCAGGACCATCTGCGTGTCTGACATCAACGTCGGCATCCAGTGCAAGTTGTACTTTTCGAGATCCTTGCCCGTGATAACTGCGAGCACACCGGGAATCGCGGTGGCTTTGGAGATGTCGATGTTCTTGATCGTGGCGTGTGCGTAAGGGCTGCGTACGATGTCGAGGTAGAGCATGCCCGGAAGGTTTACGTCGTCGACGTAGTTTCCCAGGCCACGAAGAAAGCGCGGATCTTCTTTGCGTTTGACGGAGTGGCCCATGCCACCGATTTCAGGCGATGTTTTTGGCGCCATTTATGCACCTCCCTCGCGCATTTTTTGAGCGGCGTATTGATATGCCTTGACGATGTTGACGTAGCCGGTGCAGCGGCAGAGGTTGCCGGAGATCGCGTGACGGATTTCGTCATCACTGGGATCGTTGTTCTCTTGCAGGAAGGCGTATCCGGTCATCAACATGCCGGGCGTGCAGTAGCCGCATTGCAGACCGTGCTCCTGAAAGAACCCGTCCTGCAAGGGATGCAGTTTGCCGTCTTGTTCCAGTCCTTCGACGGTGAGGATTGAGCGTCCATCGGCTTGAACAGCGAATGCCGTACACGACTTGATCGGTTTTCCGTCGAGAACGACTGTACACGCGCCGCAGTGACTCGTGTCACAGCCGATGTGCGTGCCTGTCAGGCGCAGGTTTTCGCGCAGGAAGTGGACCAGCAGTAGACGCGGTTCGATCTCGGTCGAGTGTTCGACTCCGTTGACTGTTACGGTGATAGGAACTTTCGCCATTGTTTAAGCTCCTCCCTTCGCGCGATTCAACGCTGTAGTGAGTGCACGCGCGGTTAAAACACGAACGAGGTCACGCTTGTAATCGGCCGAGCCTCGGATGTCGTCCATCGGCTGCGACTCTGAAGCGGCGATCTCGGCTGCTTGTTGAATCGTTGCGTCGTCGAGTTGCTTGCCGTTGAGAAAGCTTTCGGCTTGCTTCGCTTTGATTGGAGTCATGCCGACGTTTGTCAGACCCAGACCTGCGCGTTTGCATGCGCCCGATTCATCGAGTGTGATCTGAACCGCGACGCCGGCGGTGGCAAAGTCGCCGACTTTTCTTTCGAGTTTGAGATACGCGCCTCCGCTGCGCGGCGGCGGTATTGGAATCTTGATTTCGGTTAGTATCTCCTCCGGCTCGAGCGCGGTGGTGAAGAGACCTGGAAAGAAATCCTCGATTCCAATCTCGCGTTTGCCTCCTGGTCCGGTTGCAACGACAGTCGCTCCAAGTGCGAGCATCGTGGCCGGATGATCGTTTGCCGGATCGCCGTGAGCGAGATTGCCGCAGATCGTTGCCTGGCTGCGCACGAGTGGGTCAGCGATTACTTTTGCTGTGTCGGCGAGTATAGGCACTTTTGTCTTCACCACCTCGGACGACTCGAGCTCGTGTTCGCGTGCGAGAGCGCCGATTTTTAGGTGGCCATCGGTCTCGGAAATGTAGTCGAGATCCGGTATGCGGTTGATGTCGACGATATGTTCAGGAGACAGCAGTCTCAGCTTCATCATCGGGATGAGACTTTGACCGCCGGAAAGCAATTTTGCTTCTGGTCCAAGTTTTTGCAGTAGTGCAATTGCCTCATCGAGAGTGCGGGGAGAGTAATACTCAAAACTCCGAGGTATCATAGGGGTGTCACCTTCTACGTCGGATCGATTTTAAGTGCATTCAATCGGGAAGGGCTCGATGATACACAGATTACGCGGATTTTTAAAAGCAATCTGTGTAATCTGTGGATGAAGGAGATGGTTCATGGCTTTCAAGATAGAAGAACGCTTCGAAGTGCAGGCGACGGTTGAGCGTGTTTGGAAGTATTTGATCGATCCGAAGCGTGTGGTTGAGTGTCTTCCGGGCGCGGAATTGCTCGAACAACAGGACGAGCGCAATTTCGTTGGCGCGATCAAGGTGAAAGTTGGACCACTCTCGATGTCGTATAAAGGCAACGCGAAGTTCACCGAGGTTAACGAGCAGACACATCAGGTGCGCATGGTTGGCGACGCCCGCGAGGTTGGCGGTTCGGGATCGACCAAGGTGTCGATGCTGAGCACGGTTACGGCGCTTCCGAGTGGTGGCGCGGAGGTGTCAGTTGTCGCTGACGTCGAACTGGTCGGAAAGATCGTGCAGTTTGGTCGCGGGATGATCGAGGAAGTTTCGCGGCAGATGTTCCGGCAGTTTTCGAGCTGTGTGAAGCAGCATCTGGAAATCGTTGAAGAGCCTGAACCCTCAGCAACCACACCACCCGAGGCTCCTGTCGAAACGAAAGCTGTCGCTGCGGCGCCGCTCGCCTTCCGCGCGCTGTGGGCAATCATCGCGCGATTCTTCAGAAGCTTGTTCGGCAAAGAAAAATAGGTCCTATAGGACACATAGGACCTATTACTTCGTTACTGATCCAGCGATTCGTCGTGACACATTTCCTGAAACTTCTTCTGATCCTCACGACAGCGCTCGCTGTTTGGGCCCAGATCTGCCCGGCAATCCTTAATCAATTCCTGCCGTAATTCCTGACACTGCGAATGGCACGATCCCTGAAACCCGACTACACAAAACAAGACCGGTACCGCAAAAATAAAAGCCAGCTTCTTCTTCATATCAATTCTCCTCAGGTGTATTAACCCAAAGAGAAAAGTTGCCGAAGTCGCCTCCGTATTACCATCAGCCCAAAAAATGCGACGAAACATTTCCTGATAGCGATCCGTAAATTTCACTGCCGGGCACGAACCAAATAATCCCAAATCCCGCAAAGGAGAAAATCTTGAAGTTACGACTACTCGCGACCCTCGCGACGCTATGTGTGTGCCTTTCAGCCGTTCCGGTTAATACTTCAGCCCAACGCAATTCATCTTCCGATTGGCCTCAGTGGCGTGGTCCGCAACGTACCGGAGTGTCATCCGAAACCGGCCTTCTCAAACAATGGCCGGCCGCCGGACCAAAACTGCTATGGCAGGTCAACGATATCGGCGACGGCTACTCGACACCGGCAGTCGCCGGAAACCGTATCTACCTGATGAGCAATCGCGGGATGGACAATGAGTTTGTGCAGGCACTCTCGACTGTCGACGGCAAAGTTATCTGGACCACGCGTGTGGGCAACGTTGGCAATCCGAATCAGGAACCGAATTATCCGAAAGCGCGATCGACTCCGACCATCGATGGAAACTTCGTCTACGCCCTAGGCTCCGATGGCGATCTCGTGTGTCTCGACGCGAAGACAGGAAAGATTCGCTGGCAGAAGAGTCTTCGTAAAGACTTCGGCGGTGAACCAGGTGAATGGGCCTATGCCGAGTCGCCCCTCGTTGATGGTGATCTGGTTGTTGCAACTCCGGGTGGCGCGCAGGCGACGATGGTCGCGGTCAACAAGAAGACTGGAGAGTTAGTCTGGAAATCCGCAATACCCGGTGGCGACAAGGCAGGTTATGCATCTGCGATCCCCGTTGAGGGAGGCGGCCACAAACAGTATGTGCAGTTGTTGGCGAAGGGCATGGTCGGTGTCGATGCGATGACGGGCCAGTTTCTCTGGCGTTATGCGGACGTGGCAAAGGGCCCGGCGCAGTATTTCACGCCGATCGCGCAGGGAGATCATGTTTACGGCGGAGCACTCGGGGTCGGTGGTGGTCTGGTTCGGTTGAAGCCGGAGGGTAGTGGAGTTACCGCTGAGCAGGTTTACTTCATCCGTGGACTTCCGAATGGTCTCGGTGGCGCTGTCGTGATTGGCGATCATATCTACGGGACGGAAGTAGCACAGAAGCTAGTGGCCGCGGAGTTCAAGACTGGGAAAGTAAAATGGGAGGCACCGGATTTCGGTTGGGGATCCGTGGCTGCGGCGGATGGCCTGTTGTTTTGTCATCTTATAATGACTGGGGAGGTCGTGCTGGTGGAAGCAACTCCGGACGCGTTTCGGATAAAGGGCAAGTTCACTCCACCGTCTCCGCCTGTACATAAAAAGGTGGGGCAATTTCCGGAGGGCGCGTTTACCTATCCAGTGATTGCCAACGGAAGGTTGTATATTCGTGATCTCGGAACGTTGTGGGCGTTTGACATCAAAGGTGGTGCATAATTTGAGCAAGGGAGGGTAGCAGTAATGAATTTCTCAAAGCAGTCGAACCTGGTACTGGTGTTGGTGCTGTGTGTTGTGGTTGGAACAGTGGCGAACGTTTCGCGGGGCAAGAGCCCAGTTGAGCCGCAGGATCCGAGCAGTCTCGATCGGCGAATCAGTTTGCTCGAGCAACGGTTTTATCAGGTCGAGTCGAGTATCAATCGCCTGCAAACGTATGTCGCGTCACAGCGGCCGGCAACTTCACAACCGAGCACCAGCGATCGCGACGTACTTATAATTCGCGACGAGGTGCAGCGATTGAGCTTGAGATTGGGTGAAGTCGAGTGTGGACTGCTGAAACTCGATGAGCGAACCGCAACGCGCAGAAGCAACACTCCGAAGACAGACGATCCATGTCGCGTGAATGTTGATGCGCCGCTGCGGCTTTCTGCGCGACCTTAGTCCACAGATTACGCAGATTCTAACGATGAGACTCTTTTTCTGTTTACTCTTGTGTGTTATCCCGATCGCCGCACAGAATCGCGATCAGAAATCTTCGGATGGTCCTATTTCAGTAAACCTGGGTGATGTCTACCAGAAGGGTAACATCAAGATCGAGGATGCTGATCTGAGTGGCTTACCAGCCCTGCCACGCGGCTATTCACCTGTTCCCAAACTCGCATACCGAATTACAACAGACGCGGTCGCTGTGGGAGAGTACACCGTTGTCTTTGGTGTTCCTTCAATAACTGACGAACAGACTTTTAATAGCCTGCGGGTTTTTCATGCAGAGCCGGATGAATTCGATCCGGATAGCCGGATTTGGGTTGACCGGACCGCCGACGGCTCTGGTGCGCCGGCGCCCGATTTTGCACGTAAGACGATCACGGCTTTTAGCAAGGAGTTGGAGACAGGTATCTACGTGATCGGAAAGTTGACTGAAAAGATTACTCCGAGCACTGCTACCGTAGACCTCGAGGTTGTGGAGCAGCCTGAACCTGCCGCTGTCCAAATGCCGGCCAACATAACGCTCTCATTGGTTGTCAGGAATAACGGCCCACAAGCCGCAACGGATGTGGGTCTCCGCCACGTGTTACATCGCGGCGAGGTGATTTCATTCAAAGCGAGTCAGGGCACGTGTAAGCCGAAGCCGTTTCACCTGTTTTGTAAACTGGGCCAACTTGCCGTGGGAGGTTCCGCAACGGTAACGGTTGTAATCAATCCGGGGCCAGACTTCGGGGGGCAATATGTCAGTGAGATTGAAGTTGCGGCGAAGGAGCCCGACACTAATCAGGATAATAATCGAGGGATGGCAATTGCAGCCGTGCTTGCAGATCCCAATCAACCTCCGGAAGTGACGTTGGAAGGACCGATGGAGGAGCAAGTTGTTGAGCCGGGTGCGAAGATAGTTTTCAAAGTAACTGCAACCGATCCTGACGGCTCGATAACTAAGGTGGAGTTTTTCGACTGGGATAAAAACTTAGGGATCGGTTCGACAAGCGATGCGAAAAATTTTTCGTCCAGCCCTAATCAACTGCCAAACGGTCTTCACATCATCCAGGCGGTGGCTACTGACAATGGCGGGCGCGAAAGCGTATCGAATGTGCAGCACATTTTTGTAAACGGACCAATCAAGGTCAGAATCCTGGAGCCCAAACCGGACGCTTTAATCGAACCCGGTTCAAACTTGACCTTAACTACCGAAGCCATTCATCCATCGGGATCGATCAAGACACTTGAATTCTTTGCAGTCGGGATTTCGCTTGGCCAGGCCGCTCCCGGTCCAGACAACCGCTTCACTCTTGTGGTCCCCAAAGTTCCCTACGTAAGCTGGTCCATCCAGGCGGTTGCCACAGCCGATTCCGGATCGGTGTCAAAATCACCACCGGTCGACATCAAGATTTCGAAGAAGCCCAGCGTCCGAATCGTGACGCCTGCTGAGGGAAAGACTCTAACGGGCGAGGTGGAAATCGAATTAGCGATTGAAAGATCCGAGACGTACGACCCGATGGAGCGTGTTGAGCTTTATGCGAATGGCGTACGTATCGACGAGGGACCAGTCATGATTCCCGGGAAATACATTTTCACCTGGGAAGATGTAAAGCCGGGAACGTACACCTTGAAGGCAGTCGCTATTAACGGCATCGGTGTACGCGGCGAATCATCTCCCGTGAAAATCACCATCAAGCCCGGACGCTGAGTCAGTTTTAAGCCACAGATATACGCAGATCAAATCCGGATTTACAATCCGCGTTAATCTGTGGCCAAATAGAACTGAAAGAGGTGGCTTATGCAGGTAGTTGTTTGCAGTCATTGTGGGGCGAAGAATCGAATTGACGAAAGCAGACTGGCGACGAGCGAGGCGAAGTGTGGCCGGTGCGGTGAGAAGTTGGACGGAATCGCAGCTTCCAACGAACAGGATTCGCAGCCGATCAACATTACTGACCAGACTTTTGAACGCGAGGTACTGCAAACGACTGGTCGCCCGGTGCTGGTTGACTGTTGGGCGCCGTGGTGTCCTCCATGCAGGGCGATCGCACCCCTCTTGGATCAACTCGCAGCCGAGTCAAACGGAAGTTACCGCATAGCCAAAGTGAATGTTGACGAGAACCCGCAAATCTCGTCACGTTTTCAGATCGCGAGCATCCCTACAATGCTCATCTTCAAAGATGGAAAGCTCATCGACCGTCTCATCGGGGCACATCCGAAGCAGACCATTGCCGAACGTCTCCGGCTCGCTACCAGATTTGCCGCGTGATCGAGCGGAAATTTATTGAGCTTCAAGATCACAATCTGATATAAGCCTGTCAGTAGCCCGCGTCTCGAAAGAGAAACGTTATCTCACCCAAAGGAGAATCTGACATGCGGCAACCTTTATGGCTGCTGGTCCTTATCATCGTGTTCGGGTGTACCCACCCGGTCTTGTCACAAATTTCAAGTTCAGATCGCGATCGCGGCATCATCATGTTGAAGGCCGCCCGTGATGATATTCGCAAGAACTATTACGACCCCGCTTTTCGAGGAATCGATCTGGACGCGCGCACTAAGCTCGCTGAGGAAAAAATCAAGCAAGCTAAGTCAAACGGTGAGATGTTTGGGATCATCGCGCAGATGCTGCTGGAGTTTAACGACTCCCACACAATGTTCCTGCCACCCCCGAGATCCGCTCGCATCGAGTACGGCTGGCAAATGCAGACGTTCGGCGACGATTGTTTTGTGATCGCAGTTAAACCAAAGAGCGATGCGGAGGCGAAGGGTCTGAGGCCGGGCGACAAGGTTCTCAAGATCGATGGCATTGCCCCGAATCGCTCGAACCTTTGGGTCTATAACTACCTTTACAACGCACTATCACCTCGCCCGCTAGTCAACATCGAAGTGCAAAGTCCAGGCGAGCAACCACGCCAGTTGGAATTGAAAGCGAAGATTCAGCCGGGTAAGAAGGTTTTCGATCTTACAGACACAATCGACCTCAACGCTTACTGGAGAGACCTTGAAGACGAGGCCCGCCTAAACGATCACCGTGCGATTGAAGTAAGCAAAGACATCGTGATCTGGAAGATGCCTCAATTTGATCTGACCTCCGACGCTGTTGATGAACGGGTCGACAAGATCAAGAAATACAAGACACTGATTCTTGATCTGCGGCGCAACGGCGGCGGTCTGGTTGAAACCCTGCAGCGACTCGTCGGCAATCTCTTCGATCGCGATATCACGATCGGCAACATGAAGTTGCGTAAAGAGTCAAAACCGATGCTCGCTAAGACACGTGGTGACAGTGGCTACAAGGGCCAGGTATTTGTCCTTGTCGATAGTGAATCCGGTTCAGCATCTGAGGTGCTTGCACGTGTGGTCCAGTTGGAGAAGAGAGGAACCGTTCTCGGTGATCGCACTTACGGAAAGGTGATGCGAAGTCGTTTGTACCCGCATCAGATCGGTCTCGAAACCGTAATCTTTTACGGAGTAAGCGTGACCGATGCGGACATCATCATGGGCGACGGGAAGAGTCTCGAAGGCACAGGCGTTTCACCTGACGAAGTGTTATTGCCAACGGCCGAGGATCTCCGTTCTCAAAAAGATCCGGTTCTGGCGCGTGCAGTTGCGATTGCGGGTGGAACTCTCGATCCCGTTGAGGCGGGCAAAATGTTTCCATTCAAGTGGAAACCGTAGGTCCCGGCTGGATGGCGTCAGCCAAGCATGAATGGCAATCGCCAGATTTTTCCATTGAACTCCGCAATCCAAAGAGCTTGATCGTCCCACGCCAGACCGCTGACTCGCTTGATCTGAGTCAGCCTGTATTGGGCAATCATTTGTCCCGTAGTGGGATCGATAGATGAGAGTTTGTTGTCCTTCGCGTGCCACAATAGTGATCCGTCGAAGGTTAACCCGTGTGTCATGTCGTTTGCTGTGCCTGGTGGCAGTGGGTACTCGGCGATAACAATTCCTGACTTGGGTTCGACTTTCAGCAAGAGTTGCGTTT
>Ga0207647_10002083_pt1 | contig 15294 bp, 10 predicted proteins | sample KBSCornC2_FD_184295 | JGI IMG/M metagenome (GOLD analysis project Ga0207647, IMG submission 184295) | Corn rhizosphere microbial communities from Kellogg Biological Station, Michigan, USA - C2 (SPAdes) (version 2) | ecosystem: Host-associated > Plants > Roots > Rhizosphere ...
ACACCTCCTGCGCCAGCTCGGGCGCGACCCCGGGTCCGGAGTCGCGGACCACGATCTCGACGCTGGTCGCGTCCTGCCGCAGCTCGACCTCGACCCACGCGGGCGACAGCGGCGTGCCGGACTGCGCCGCGGCGTCGACGGCGTTGTCGACCAGGTTCCCGAGGACGGTCGCGATGTCGGCGGAAAGCGCCGGATCGAGGCGCAGCAGGGTGGTCCGCTCGGACACCCGAAGCTCGACGCGGCGCTCGGCCGCGAGCGAGGATTTCGCCATCAGCAGGGCCGCGACCGTGGTGTCGTGGACCCGCCGCGTCACGGTCAGATCGAGCGATTCACGGTACCGGTTGAGCGCACCGACGTACGTGACCACCTCGTCGTACTCCCCGATCTGGATCAGCCCCGAGATCGTGTGCAGCTGGTTCGCGAACTCGTGCGTCTGCGCCCGCAGCAGCTCGGCGGACGAGCGGAACGAGCCCAGCTCACGCTCGAGCTGCGCGAGCTCGGTCCGGTCGCGCAGCGTGGTCACGGATCCCAGCGACCGCCCGTCCTTCAGCACCTCCATCCGGTTCATCACGAGCACCCGCCCCCGCCGTACGACGACCGCGTCGCGCGCCTCGTCGTCGCCGGCGAGCACCTCGCGCAGCCGCCCTTCGATCCCCAGGTCCCGCAGCGATTTCCCGACCGCGTCGGCGGGCAGGTCCAGCAGCCGCCGGCCGACGTCGTTCACCAGCGTCACGCGCAGCTGGGGGTCCAGGGCAACGACTCCTTCGGCCAGCCCGTACAGCATGGCTTCACGGTGTTCGGCCAGACCGGCGATCTCCCGCGGTTCGAGTCCGAGCGTCTGCCGCTTGATCCGGCGCGCCAGCAGCCACGACCCGAGCAGCCCGAGCACGCAGGCGATCCCGAGATAGATCGCCAGGTACGACGACGCGCCGCGCAACCGCTGCAGTACCGAAGGAGAGCGCTCGCCGACCATCACGGTGCCGATGTGGTCACCGAGCGTCCCGTCCGGATTGCCGAGCTTGTCCTTGCCCTCGCTCAGCACCGGGACCTGCGCGACCAGCTCCATACCGTCGTCGCCCCGCAGCTGCCCCGACCAGCCCTTCCGGACATCCGGATCACCCAGCGTGAGCTTGGTGCCGATCAGCGTCACGTTGGTTGCCGCGATCACCTTTCCCTTGGCGTCGGCGACCGTGATCGAGGTGACGCCGGACTGGGCGATGCTGGTCTGCAGGGTCGGCGCGAGCATCTCCGCGGGCGCCGGGTTGCGGATGCTGAAGCGCAGCGCGGGACTCGCCGACAGCTGCTCCGCGAGCAGGGTCACCCGGCGGCCCTCCACCCGGTTGAACGTGGCGGCAGACTGGGCGAGCGAGACCGCGGCCACGGCGACGAGCACGACCACCACGATCGCCAGCTGCAGCACGAGCAGCTGCCCGGCCAGCGTCGGCCGCCGTCCCAGCCTCGCCATGGTCCACCTCCTCGCCCTTTCCGAACCGCATGATCACCGGTCCGGAGCCCGAGTGCCACACTTCACCCAGGTTCCGCCTGTGACCACAATGAACTCAACCACCGCTGCGGCCACAACGCAGACGCCCGTACCACCGGAGGTCCACGATCGTCGCCACCTGATCCCCTCTAGGAAAGGACTCAGCCGATGAGGTCTAGGCCGATGCTCTGGGTCACCACGGCGCTGCTCGCCCTGGTCAGCGCGACCGCGTGCGGTGCGACCGCGAACAAGTCCGGCGACGCGAACGACGACAGCGGGAAGCCGGCCACCGGACTGCGGCTGATGGTGCCGAACACCGCCGGCGGCGGGTACGACACCACCGCCCGGACCGCCGCGAAGGTGATGGAGGACGCGAAGATCGCGACCGGCACGCAGGTGTTCAACCTGCCGGGCGCCGGCGGCACGGTCGGCCTGCAGCGGATCGTGAACGAGAAGGGCAACGGCAAGCTCGCGATGCAGATGGGGCTCGGCGTGGTCGGCGCGACGTACACGTCGAAGTCGAAGGCCACGCTCACCCAGACCACCCCGATCGCGAAGATGATCGAGGAGGCCGGCGCCATCGTGGTGCCGAAGAACTCGCCGTACAAGACCATCCAGGACCTGGTCACCGCGTGGAAGGCGAACCCGAAGGGGCTGGCGGTCGGCGGCGGCTCGTCGCCGGGCGGCCCGGACCACCTGCTGCCGATGCAGCTCGCGCAGGCGGTCGGGATCAACCCGAAGGACGTCAACTTCGTCTCGTACGACGGTGGCGGCGAGCTGCTGCCTGCGCTGCTCGGCAGCAAGATCGCCTTCGGGGCCAGCGGTTTCGGCGAGTTCCTCGACCAGGTGGAGAGCGGCCAGGTCCGCGTGCTCGCGGTGACCAGCGAGAAGCCGATCGACGCGCTCAAGGACGTGCCGACGCTGAAGGACTCCGGGATCGACCTGGTGTTCACGAACTGGCGCGGCATCGTGGCGCCGCCGGAGATCAGCGACGCGGACAAGAAGGTCTGGATCGACGCGCTGACCAAGATGCACGACTCGGCGGAGTGGAAGGCCGAGCTGACCAAGCACGGCTGGACCGACGCGTTCGTGACCGGCGACGCGTTCGGGAAGTTCCTCACCGACCAGGACAAGGCGGTCGCCGACATCCTGACCAAGCTGGGTCTGGCGGCATGAGCGAGGCCGCTGCCCGGCGGCCGGATCGTGCGCAGTACGGAGTGTGCGGGTTCCTGGCGGTCGTCGGCGCCCTGGTGATCGTCGACGCCGCCCGGCTCCAGCACATTGCCAACAGCAACGATCCGATCGGCCCGAAGCCGGTCCCGATCGTGCTCGGCGTCCTGCTCCTGGTGGTTGCCGCGCTGTACGCCGTCGACGTCGCCCGCGGCGGCACCGGCGCGGCCGAGGAGGGCGAGGACGTCGACGTCACCTCGCCCGTCGACTGGCGCACCGTGCTGCTGCTGATCGCCGCGTTCGTGGTGAACCTGGTGCTGATCGAGCCGCTGGGCTGGGTGATCAGCGGGACCGTGCTGTTCTGGGGCTCGGCGTTCGCGCTCGGCAGCCGGCACCACATCCGCAACCTGGTGATCGCCGTCGCGCTGGCGCTGATCACGTTCTACGCGTTCGCGATCGGGCTCGGCGTCAACCTGCCGGCCGGCGTACTGCAAGGGATTCTGTGATGGACAACCTGATGAACCTGCTGAACGGGTTCGGCGACGTGCTGACGCCGCTGAACCTGCTGCTGGCGCTGCTGGGAGTCACCGTCGGTACGGCGGTCGGCGTGCTGCCCGGGATCGGGCCGGCGATGACGGTCGCGCTGCTGCTGCCGATCACCTACGGGCTGGAGCCGGTGCAGGCGTTCATCATGTTCGCCGGCATCTTCTACGGCGGCATGTACGGCGGCTCGACGACGTCGATCCTGCTCAACACACCGGGCGAGTCGTCATCGGTGGTGACGGCGATCGAGGGCAACAAGATGGCCCGCGCCGGGCGGGCCGCGCAGGCGCTCGCGACGGCCGCGATCGGGTCGTTCGTGGCCGGGACGATCGGCACGCTGCTGCTGGTGCTGGTCGCGCCGCAGGTGGTGAAGTTCGCGATCAGCCTGGGCGCGCCGGACTACCTGGCGATCATGCTGCTCGCGTTCGCGGGCGCCACCTCGGTGCTCGGGTCGTCGCGGATCCGCGGGTTCGCGGCGCTGCTGCTCGGCCTGGTGATCGGGCTGGTCGGGATCGACAAGGTGACCGGCCAGCAGCGGCTGACCCTCGGGATCCCGCAGCTCGCCGACGGTATCGACGTCGTGGTGGTTGCCGTCGGCATCTTCGCGGTCGGCGAGGCTCTCTGGGTCGCGGCGCACCTGCGGCGGAACCCGGGCACGGTGATCCCGGTCGGCCGGCCGTGGATGGGCAAGTCCGACTGGCGCCGCTCGTGGAAGCCCTGGCTGCGCGGGACGGCGTACGGTTTCCCGATCGGAGCGCTGCCGGCCGGCGGCGCGGAAATCCCGACCTTCCTGTCGTACGCCACCGAGAAGAAGCTGTCCAAGCACCCGGAGGAGTTCGGGCACGGCGCGATCGAGGGGGTGGCGGGACCGGAGGCCGCGAACAACGCGTCGGCCGCCGGGACGCTGGTGCCGATGCTCGCCCTCGGCCTGCCCACGAACGCGACCGCGGCCGTGATGCTGGCCGCGTTCACGTCGTACGGCATCCAGCCGGGACCGTTGCTGTTCCAGCGCGAGCCGAAGCTGGTGTGGGCGCTGATCGCGAGCCTGTTCATCGGCAACCTGTTCCTGCTGCTGCTCAACCTGCCGCTCGCGCCGGCCTGGGCGAAGCTCCTGCAGATCCCCCGCCCGTACCTGTACGCCGGGATCATCTTCTTCGCCTCGATGGGCGCGTACGCCGTGAACGCGCAGCCGCTCGACCTGCTGCTGCTCCTGCTGCTCGGCCTGCTCGGGTTCGGGATGCGCCGGTTCGGGCTGCCGGTGCTGCCGCTCATCATCGGCGTGATCCTCGGCCCGATCGCGGAGCGCCAGGCCCGGATGGCGCTGCAACTGTCGAACGGCGACGTCTCGGGGCTGATCGGCGGTCCGGTCGCGTACGTCATCTACGCCGTCATCGTGGTGCTGATCGCCGCGCCGCTGCTCGACAAGCTCCGCCGCCGAATTATGACGAAAGATGTCGCATATTCGGCCTCACAGTAGGTGCATGAACGATCTGAACAGGGCCTGGCTGGGTGTGGTCTCCGCGGACCACACCCGGCGGGCGGTCGACGGCGGTTTCATCCAGCTCAACCACGGCAAGCGGTACGGCGTCGCCCGGCTCCGCAAGGGCGACGGTTTCGTTATCTACTCCCCGACCGAGCGATACGGCGAGAAGACTCCGCTGCGCGCGTTCACCGCGCTCGGAGTGGTCGCCGACGACGCGCCGTACCAGGCCGAACCGATGAGTATGGGCGCGCGCGGGACGATCGAGCCGTGGCGGCGGCGGATCGAGTTCTTGCCGGTACGCCGGGCCGCGCTGCGCGACCTCGACCTGAAGCTCACCCGCCAGGCGAACTGGGGTTACCAGCTCCGCCGCGGTCTCGTCCCGCTCGATCCGGACGATTTCGCGGTCCTTCGGGAGGCCATGTCAATTCCGTGAGGTCGCGTTCGACGTAGGTGTATGAACACGACATTCCGGCGGTTGCTGATCAACACCCTGGTCGCGAACGTGACGACCACGTTCCTGAGCTTCGGCTTCGCGTTCTGGGTGTACCTGGTGACGCACTCGGTGCTCGCGGCGTCGCTCGTCTCCGGCGTCTCGATGCTGATCGGGGCCGCCTCCGGGACGATCTTCGGGGCGGTCGTCGACGCGCACCGCAAGAAGACCGCGATGGCGTTGTCGTCCTCGATCACCGGAGTCGCCTTCGCACTCGCCGGCGTCCTGTACGCCGTGGCCGGCCGCGGCCTCACCGACTGGCACGGGCCGTGGTTCTGGGTGTTCACACTGCTCGTCCTGGTCGGCAGTACGGCCGGTCAGCTCCGCAGCATCGCGCTGTCCACCGCCGTGACCCTGCTCGTCCCGGCCGACCGCCGCGACAAGGCGAACGGCCTGGTCGGCACGGTCAACGGCGTCGCCCACCTGATCACCAGCGTCCTGAGCGGCCTGTCCGTCGGGTTCGTCGGCATGGGCGGCACGGTCGCGATCGCCGTCGTGTTCACCGTCGCCGTCCTCGTGCACCTGCTGCTCGCGATCCACCTCGACGAACCGCGGCCGGAGCACCACGAGCGGGCCCGGATCGACGTCCGGGGCGCGTGGCGGACGATGCGCGCCGTCCCCGGGCTGCTTCCGCTGGTGCTGTTCAGTACGTTCAACAACCTGATCATGGGTGTGTTCATGGCGCTGATGGACCCGTACGGGCTGAACCTGTTCTCGGTCCAGTCGTGGGGCGTGGTCCTCGGCGTCACCAGCATCGGCTTCATCGCCGGTGGTGCGCTGGTGGCCCGCTTCGGGCTCGGCCGCTCGCCGCTGCGGTTGCTGCTGCTGGCGAACGTCGGCATCGCGGTCGTCGGCATGGGGACGGCGGTGCGCGAGTGGCAGTCGCTGCTGGTGCTCGGGATGTTCGGGTTCATGCTGGTGGTCCCGATCGCCGAGGCGGCCGAGCAGACGATCCTGCAGCGGATGGTCCCGTTCGAGAAGCAGGGCCGGGTGTTCGGGTTCGCCCAGAGCATCGAGACCGCGTCGACCCCGATCGCCGCGTTCGCGGTCGGCCCGGCGGCGCAGTTCCTGCTCATCCCGTACATGGACTCGGCGTCCGGCCGCAGTACGTTCGGCTGGTTGCTCGGCGCCGGGCAGGCGCGCGGCATCGCCCTCGCGTTCGTCGCCGCGAGCCTGTTGATGCTGATCGTCGTCCTGCTCGCCTTCCTGAGCGCGGCCTACCGCCGGCTGGACCTCACCTACCAGGCGGAGCCGGTGCCCGCATAGCGAGCAGCCTGTCGGCGATCGCGCTCTCGATCGTCGAGCGGTCGCCCATCCAGCGGGCTGCGTCGGCCTGCCCGAGCCATACCTGGATGAGCTCGCTCAGCACCTGGAGGTGGTTTCTGGTCACGCTGAGAAAGAGGTCCGGTCCGGTCCAACCGAGTTCGCCGCCGGCAGCGGTGTACGCGGTCAGGATCCTCCTGATCCGCTGGGAATCGCCGGCTCCGACGATATAGGCGGCCCGACCTGCTTCGAGGGCTGCGCTGTCGGTGCGGACGGCGTCCCAGTCCACCAGGACAGGCCCGGAGGAAGAGTTGACGATGTTGTGGGGCTTGAGGTCGCCATGGGTTGTCACGAGATCCGGTACGCCGTCGCAGAGCTCGGCGATTCGTGTGGTCGCCGCGCCGATGTCCGGAAGCCGATCCGCCCATGAAGCGCCGAGCCTGCGCGCCTCGGCGAACCAGCGGTCCCAGGTTGCGGGTGAGTGGACCGCCTGGCGCCACCACTGAGGCAAGCCACCCGAGCCGAGGGGCTGCAGCTGATGGACCTGCGCCATCGTGCGGCCGAACCAGCCTGAGACGTCAAGCCCAGGGTCGCGGTGCTCGACCCATCGGTAGACGCGGAAGAGCCGCTCATCGATCCGGGTCACCCAGCCCAGCAGTGGATCGGCAGGCGCGACCGGCTCCGGCATGTCCACCCCGGCCTCGAGCGCCAACCGCTCGAACTCCATCGCCACCGCCAGCTGACCGGTCAGGTCCTCGAAGTACCCCTTCACGAAATAGCTTCCAGTGCTGGTGTCGAGCCGCCAGGCCTCCGCGTCACCGCGCCTGACCGGGACGAGACCGCCGACCGGCACACCCAGCTCGAACGCGCGCGCAACGTCCTCCGGACGTGACGACGTCTCGCCGGAGATCATCGGGGGTTCACCTCTCAAAGGGTCCGTTCACCCCCTGCACACCGTGGGCGAAGGGGCGAGTTGGCAGGTGAACCTCTCAAATGTGGCCTGCCGACGGGATGCTGGGCGTTCCGGTCCCGCGGTGCTGCGCCCGCCGTCGGCGCGCCGGGGGTCGGCCTCACTTCGGTGCTGCTCCACCCCTGTTGGGGGTTCTTCGCTCCAGTACCAGCAGAGAACCCTCATCGCGACCGGATAACCCTTGGGATTGCCGGCGCTGCACGCGTTTCTCTCGGCACGTGGTGCGGGGCATCTGACGGCCGCCGTACGGCGGTCAGCCGGAGGTACTCGGGTGGCGTTCCGATCGTGATGGACTGCATGAGCCAAGTGTTGCGCTATAGGTTCGGTTCATGGTGGCCGTTGGTGATGACGTGTCGGTGGAGAGCGCGCGGCGGATTGCCCTGCGGGCGCAGGGGTTCGGCGGTCCGCGCGGGCGAGTGGACGTACGACGGGTGCGGAAAGCGATCCGGCGGGCCGGCGTACTGCAGCTCGACTCGGTCAACGTGGTATGCCGGTCGCACTACCTGCCGGCGTTCGCGCGGGTGGGGAACTACTCGCGGGCGAGCCTGGACCGGATGAGCTGGGGCGCGGACCGGGAGCTGTTCGAGTACTTCTGGGGCCACAAGGCCGCACTGCTCCCGTTGGACGTCTTCCCGTTGATGCGGTGGCGGATGCTGGCCGCCGAGCGGCAGGTGTGGGACGACGAGCTGAGCCCGGACGTGACCGCGCCGTGGTCGGTCGTCGCGGGGATGCGCCGGCTGACGGCGGAGCGGCCCGGGTACGTCGACCAGGTCCTCCGGCTCGTGACGGAGCAGGGGCCGGTGACCGCGGGCGAGGCGAGCCCGGACGGCGTACGCCGCAAGCGCACCGATCCGCACCCGGATCCGTCCACCGGCACGATGTGGAACTGGCAGGACGCGAAGATCGCGATCGAGTACCTGTTCTGCACGGGCCAGGTGACGATCGCGGGCCGTCGGCATTTCGAGCGGATCTACGACCTGACCGAGCGCGTGCTACCCGCCGGCGTCCGCGACGCGCCGGTGCCGACCGCCGACGAGGCACGGCGTGAGCTGGTCCGGATCGCGGCGCGTGGTCTGGGGATCGCGACGCTGAAGGAGCTCTGCGGCGGCAGTGGTCAGGCGCACTTTCCGTTGCCGGCCGCAACCGGTCGCGAGGTGATCGCCGATCTGGTCGACGCCGGCGACCTGGTGCCCGTGCGGGTCGAGGGCGTCAAGCAGCAGTCGTACCGGTGGCACGAAGCGCAGGACCGACCGGTCGAGGCGCAGGCGCTGCTGTCGCCGTTCGATCCGCTGATCTGGAACCGCGACCGCACGCACCACCTGTTCGACTTCTTCTACCGGATCAGCATCTACACGCCCGCACCGCAGCGCGTCCACGGGTACTACGTGCTTCCGTTCCTCCTCGGCGACCGGCTGGTCGCCCGCGTCGACCTCAAGGCCGACCGCCAGAACTCGACTCTGGTCGTGCCGACCCTCACCGCCGAGCCGGGCGCCCCCGATTTCGTCGAGCAGTTGGCGGCCGAGCTCCAGCTGATGGCGGACTGGCTCGACCTCGAGCACATCGCCGTCCCGGCCGATGGGCGTACGGCGGCTCAGCTGACCGAGCGGATCCGGGTCACGAGTACGCCGGCCAGAAGCGTGACCGCGGACGCCGAGAAGTAGAGCACCGGGTAGCCGCCCAGGTGTTTGACGATCGGCGCGGCGATGACCGGCGCCAGCACCTGCGGCAACGAGTTCGCGATGTTGATGACGCCGAGATCCTTGCCGCGGTCGCGTGCGCTCGGCAGGACCTCGGTCAGCAGCGCGAAGTCCACCGACAGGTACACGCCGAAGCCGGCACCGAGGATGATCGCCCCGAGAATCGCGCCCGGCCAGCTCGGCCACACCGCGAGGACGACCCCGGCCGCCGCCATCACCCAGCCGGATGCGGTGACGAACACCTTCCGCCTGCCCGACCGGTCCGACCACCGCCCGAAGCCGATCGCGGTCACCAGCACGCACACGCTGTAGACGGCGGTCAGGATCAGGACGCCGGTGTCCGGGTCGTCGACGCCGACCTCGTCCTGCAGGTAGTAGAAGAGATACAGCGTGCCCAACGCGTTGCCCACGTTGAACAGGAACCGCGTCAGCCACGCCCAGCCGAAGTCCGGGTAGCGGCGCGGGCTGATCCAGAAGCCCTTCAGGAACTCGGCGAGCACGAACGGCGGGCGCTCCGTCAGCGGGACGTCGTGGCTGCGGAACACGTACGGAACGACCGACAACAGCAGGAACGCGGCGCAGGCGAGGTACCCGAGCGTGAAGCTCTCGAACGCGGCCGCGAGCGCCGTCCCGACCAGCGCGCCGAGGACCTGGGAGATGGCGACCCAGCCGCCGACCACTCCACGTTGGGCGACCGGGACGCGGTCCGGTACGACGGCAGTGGCCGCGGCGAGCAGCGCGTTGCCGAACAGCTGCATCAGGCACCAGCCGACGAGCATCAGCGCGATCAGGTGTGCACCGGACAGGATCCCGAGACCGATGGCACCACCAACAGCACCGGCGATCACCCACGGGACGCGGCGGCCGTGGCGGGACGTGGTCCGGTCCGAGAGCGCGCCGAAGGCCGGATTCGCCACCACGGACACTGCCGCACCGACACCGGTGACGAGGCCGAAAACGTATTCCTTGTTGCCCGGCGCAACAGCCTCCGACTGCTTCGCCAGCAGCACCTGGATCGGCCCGAGCCAGGCGGCGAACACCCCGACATTCGCGAGTACGACCGCCGCCGTCCACCCGCCCCGCACCCGGACGGTCGGCTCTGCCAAGGCGGACGGCACCACGCCGGGCTCGGGAATCATCGCCGGTTCTGAGCGATCAGGGCCTGGAGCCAGAAGTACGACGCTTTCGGCGTGCGCTCGAGGGTCTCGAAGTCGACGTGCACCAGACCGAACCGCTGCGAATAGCCGGCCGCCCACTCGAAGTTGTCGAGCAGCGACCACTGGAAGTACCCGCGGACATCGATCCCGGCGTCGATCGCGCCTTTCAACGACCGCAGGTAGCCGTCCAGGTAGTCGATCCGGCGCTGATCGGTCACCACCCCGTCGACAGGATCGTCGTTGATCGCGCACCCGTTCTCGGTGATGTAGATCGGCGGCAGCTTGTCGCCGTACCGCTCCTTGAAGGTCCGCAGGATCTCGCCGAACGCCTCCGGCACGACCGGCCACCCGAAGTCGGTCGTCGGGTAGCCCTCGAGCCGGCGGGGTTCGAACGGCAAGCCGGGCGGCAGCTGAACGCCGTCGGTCGCCGCGGTGTCCGGCTGACCGGTGGCGACGCCGACGGAGACCGGCGCGTAGTGGTTGATACCGAAGAAGTCGAGCGGGGTCGAGATCACCGCGAGGTCGTCCGCGACCGGCCCCGGCATCGCGTCGCCCATGCCCGCCGGATACTCGCCGAGCAGGATCGGATCGGCGAACAACCAGTTGACCAGGTTGTCGTAGAGCGCCGCCGCCTCCTTGTCCTCCGCGCTGTCGGTCGCGGGCCAGGTCGGCGCGTGGTTCGACGCGATGCCGATCGTCCGGGCGCCGGCGGCCCGCAGCGCCTGCACCGCGCGGCCGTGGGCGAGCAGCTGGTGGTGCGCGACCGGGAGCGCGTCGAACAGCAGCTCCTTGCCGGGCGCGTGCGCGCCGAGCGAGTACCCCATCAACGTCAGCACCACCGGCTCGTTGATCGTGATCCACAGCGGCACCCGGTCCGCGAAGCGCGCGCCCAGGATCGCGGCGTACTCCGCGAACCGGTCGGTGATGTCGCGGGACAGCCAGCCCCCGGCGTCCTCGAGCGGTTGCGGAGTGTCCCAGTGGTACAGCGTCGGCGCCGGCTGGATCCCGGCGCCGAGCAGCGTGTCGATCAGCCGGTCGTAGAAGTCCAGGCCGGCCGCGTTCCCCGGACCGCTCCCCGACGGCTGGATCCGCGGCCAGGCGAACGAGAACCGGTAGGTGTCCACGCCGAGCTCACGCATCAGCGCGATGTCCTCGGCGTACCGGTGGTAGTGGTCGCACGCCACCGCGCCGGTGTCGCCGTTCAGGATCCGGCCGGGCTCGGCGCAGAACGTGTCCCAGGTGGAGGGACCGCGGCCGTCCTCGGCCACGGCACCCTCGATCTGGTACGCCGACGTCGAGACCCCCCACCGGAAACCGGCCGGAAACGTCAGCTCAGCTCTCATTCGCATCGTCCTCGTCGGGTGTCGTGTCCTGGGCGCGCGGCGGCTCGATCTTCCGGACGACGACCGCCGTGCCGTAGGCGGCCACCTCGCTCATGGTCTGCGCGATCTCGTTGCAGTCGAACCGCATCGCGAGGATCGCGTTCGCGCCCATCTGCTGCGCCATCTGGCACATCCGCATCACGGCGACGTGCCGCGACTCGGCCAGCATCTGGGTGTACTCCGGCACCTCGCCACCGCCGAGCGACCGGAAGCTCGCGGTGAAGTTCGACCCGATGTTGCGGCTGCGCACCGTCAGCCCGAAGACCTCCCCGAACACCTGCTCCGCGGTGTAGCCGGGCAGGTCGTTCATGGTCGAGACGAGCACCGGGTACGGCGACCCCTGAGGAGCGACGTGCGGTGCTGCGGGCTGAGCGGGCTGGGCCGGCTGGCTGTAGCTCTGCTGCTGATACCCCTGCTGCTGATACCCCTGCTGCTGATACCCCTGCTGCTGATACCCCTGCTGCGGAGGACCCTGCTGGTACCCCTGCTGCGCCGGACCTTGGTACCCGGGCGGCGGGCCCTGCTGGTAACCGGGCTGCTGCGGCGGATACGGCTGGTTCGGGGGAAAGTTCTGGTTCATGCGCCCATGGTGACAGGCGCCGGGGTATCACCACCTGAAGACTTGCAGCTCGTAGAGTGAATAGCCGTACGACGTCGCGCGCTGGGTCCCCGTCACCCGCACGAACCGGGCCGGTACGGCGCCGAAGCGGACCACGTCCTGGCCACCGTCACCGGCTGTTGTCGCGTACACCTGCTGCCAGGTGGAGCCGTCGCGGGACACCTCGACCTTGTACGCCCGCGCATACGCGGCCTCCCAGTGCAGCACCACCCGGCTGACCGGCTGCTCGTTGCCGAGGTCAACCTTCAGCCACTGCGGATCGGACCAGTCGCTGGCCCACCGGGTGTTCAGTTTCCCGTCCACCGCCTGGGCCGGAGGCGAGTTGTACCAGCCCTTCTCGTAGCTGCTCGCGGTCGCCGTCTTCCCGGCCGCCAGGTTGCTGACGTCGTCGCCGCGCTTCGCCGGGAACTCGACCACCTGCTGGTACGTCGGCCGGTTGGCCCACGCGATCCGATCCTGGGTGATGCCGCCCATCGGGTTGTGCGCGATCTGGTCGGCGCAGAACTGGTCGCCGGCCGCGCAGTCCGCGGTCGCCGGGTAGATCGTCGACGCCGGGACCTTGGTCGCCGCCAGCAATGTCTCGGTGAGGGTGGTGCGGCAGGCGGCCAGTGACCCGCTGCCGCAGAAGGTAACTGGCTGGTCCGCCTGTACCGGGTCGCCGAGGACCTTTCGGAGGTCGCGCTGGACGAAGCCCCACCAGCCGCTCTGGAAGGCGGATCCCTGGGCGCTCGGGCGCTCGTCGATCTTCAAATTGGCGGTCAATGCGCCGTAGAGGTCCGGCCCCAGCGCTTTGAACTGTGCAGGGACGAGCAGGGGCCACCATGCGTCGAGCACACGGATGGCGTCGGCGTTGTCGTACGTGCGGGATGCTGCGCTGGGGGTCTTGCGATGCGCGCCGGCCTGTTGCCAGGCGGTCAGTTTCGCGACCGCGTCGGCGACCGCGGGGTCCGTGATCGGTGCGGACTTGAGCACTCTCAGGAGGTAGGGCAGGACCTGGTCGCCGCGGAGGTCGACCGTGGCCGCGTCCTCCATCGCCTCGACCAGCTTGCCGCGGGTGAACTTCTGGCCGCTGCCGATGACCGCCTTGATCCGGTCGTCGAGCGGCTGGCTCCGGTAGACCGCGTTGTAGCCGAACTGGCCGTCCGACGCCGAGTACCCGGGCGCCTGCTTGTTGTTCCAGCTGGTCAGGTAGTCCTGGTTCACCACCTGCGGGTGCTGCGCCGCCGGCGTGTACGTCGCGCGGTTCGTGACCGGGTTCCAGCCCTGCCACTCGTACGAGCTCCAGGTCGGCAGGTTCGGGTCCGCGCCGGCCGCGCGGACCGGGTTGTCACCGGAGTTGAAGTACGCGATCGAGTCCTTGTCGGTGTAGAACCAGTTGAAGGTGTACCCGATGTTCGCGGCCGCCTTCTGGAAGTCGGCGGCGGACTTGACCTTGTCCGGGTCGTTGAACTGCATGAACCCGAGCGCCGACCCCGCTTCGTTGCCGTACGTCGAGCGGTTCCTGGTGAACAGCACCGGCGTTCCGCCGACCGTGCCGCGATGCGTGACGATGCCGTACTTGGTGCGCAGGGCAATCAGCGTGTACGACCCGGCGGGCTCCGACGAGCCGAGGCTGGAGTACCACGCGTTGTGCCGCTCGAGCCGCTCGATCGGCACGCACTGGCCGCGGAAAACGTAGTACTGCGACGTTTTCGTCGGCGTTCCGCCGTTCGGCTCGCACAGCGGCACGGCGAACGTGTCGGTGATGTCCTGGCCCGCGGACGTGGCGCTCCACGAGTAGTCGGGGCCGCGGCCGATCAGCGTGTAGAAGTTCAGGCCGGCGAACGCGATCCCGCGCGAGCTGACGCCGGGCCCCTGGAGCTCCTGGCGAAGCAGCAACTGCGGGGCGAAGTACCCGGTCTGCGGGCCGTACACCGCGACCGGGCGGCCCGACTGGGTGTGCGCGCCGGAAACCAGGAGGGCGTTCGACATACCCTTCTTTCCGAAACCTTCCGGAAAGAGTCCGCCGTCGAAGATTCCGCGCAGGCTTTCCGCGTTGTCCGGGGCCGGTACGGCGGCGGACGTCTTGCCGGCCGTCTGGTCGATCACCTCGGGCTCCGGCGTGACCGAGCCGCGATCCGGCAACGCACGGCCGGCGGGGTTCGGCCCGGTCGTCCCGTACGGGAAGGTCGCACCGTTGTGCACCGTCGTACTGGCTTCCGGATCGTTCTGGGAACGGAACGACTCCCACACCTTGGTGCCCTGGGCAACGCCGTACTTCACCTGTGCCTCGAGCAGCGCCAGCGCCGACGTCACCTCGGAGCCGCCGCCGGTGCCGAAGATGCCCGCGACCACGGCCGCGGTCGCGACCACGTCCGTCACCTTCCAGTGCGGCGTCGGCCACTGCAGGCCGAGGGCGACGTACTCGCCGGGGTACGCGATGCCGACCGTGTCGATGTAGTGGTTGACGCCGTCCACCCAGGCCTGGATGTCCTGCTGCATCTTCACGCCGTCGGCGCCGTACAACTCGTCCGCGTCGTCGAACTGCCGCTGCAGATCGGCCTCGGTGTACGGCGCGGTCCGCCAGAACTCCTGCTCGAACTCCCGGTTCGCCGCCGCGCCGCCCGCGAACGGCGTCAGCTGGCCGCGGCCGAGGTGCCGGAACACGTCCATCACGAACAGCCGGTCCTGCGCGCCGGCGTACCCCGCTCCGAACATCGTGCCCAGCCGCGTGGTCCCGGTGATGTGCGGGATGCCGCGCGACTTGTCGCGGACGATCGTCACGTCGCTGCGCGGCTGGACGGTGCTTGCCACGTCGTCCGGTTTCACCCCGAACGACGAGTCGTCGAAGTACGGCGCGAGACCCGCGTCCGTGATGCCCTGCGAGTTCCAGACCAGGTCCTGGTACGGCTTCACCGTGTCGCTGAAGTGCGCCGGACGGACCCCCAACGCCTTGAAAGCAAGGAGATCCGTGAAGGTTGCGTTGCCGTTCTGCCCGGGCGGCAAGATGTCACGACATTGCTCCAGGCAATAGTCAGTGGGGCTCGCGGCAACAGCC
>Ga0207647_10002085_pt1 | contig 15289 bp, 10 predicted proteins | sample KBSCornC2_FD_184295 | JGI IMG/M metagenome (GOLD analysis project Ga0207647, IMG submission 184295) | Corn rhizosphere microbial communities from Kellogg Biological Station, Michigan, USA - C2 (SPAdes) (version 2) | ecosystem: Host-associated > Plants > Roots > Rhizosphere ...
CAGCCTTTTTCGTCATGCACGGGAACGATCGATGCTTAGTCGACCGAGCCTTCGCGGCTCGCGCGGCGACGCTCGTGCTCCTTCAGGAAGCGCTTGCGCAGGCGGATCGACTGCGGCGTCACTTCGACGAGCTCGTCGTCGTCGATGAATTCGACCGCGTATTCGAGCGACATCTGGACCGGCGGCACGAGACGCACGGCTTCGTCGGTACCCGACGCACGCACGTTGGTCAGCTGCTTGCCCTTGATCGGGTTCACGACGAGGTCGTTGTCGCGGCTGTGGATGCCGATGATCATGCCCTCATACAGCGCGTCGCCCGGCTTCACGAACATGCGGCCGCGATCCTGCAGCTTCCACAGTGCGTATGCCACTGCCGCGCCGTCGTCCTGCGAGATCAGCACGCCGTTGCGGCGCTCGAAGACCGAGCCGTCCTTGACCGGTGCGTACGAGTCGAAGATGTGGCTCATCAGGCCCGTGCCGCGCGTGAGCGTCAGGAACTCGCTCTGGAAGCCAATCAGGCCACGCGCCGATATCTTGTATTCCAGACGCGTGCGGCCGCGGCCGTCCGACGCCATGTCGAGCATTTCGCCCTTGCGGCGGCCGAGCTCTTCCATCACGCCGCCCTGGTGCTCGTCTTCGACGTCGACGGTCAGCAGCTCGTACGGCTCGTGGCGCACGCCGTCGATTTCCTGCATCACGACGCGCGGACGCGACACGGCCAGCTCATAGCCTTCACGACGCATGTTTTCGACGAGAATCGTCAGGTGCAGTTCGCCGCGGCCCGAGACTTCGAACACCGTTTCGTCGCCCGTGTCCTTCACGCGCAGCGCGACGTTGTGGTTCAGTTCCTTCATCAGGCGATCGCGGATCTGGCGGCTCGTGACGAACTTGCCTTCGCGGCCGGCCAGCGGCGACGAGTTGACGAGGAAGTTCATCGTCAGCGTCGGCTCGTCGACGGTGATCATCGGCAGCGCTTCCGGCGTATCCACCGCGCAGATCGTCGCGCCGATGCCGACATCTTCAATACCGTTGATCAGCACGATGTCGCCCGCTTCGGCCGAGTCGACCTGCACGCGCTCGAGGCCCGTGAACGACAACACCTGGTTGATCTTGCGGTTCAGCACATCGCCTTCCGGGCCGAAGCGCATCGCGACCGGCTGACCCGGCTTGATGCGGCCGCGCGTGATGCGACCGACGCCGATCCGGCCGACGTACGTCGAATAGTCGAGCGACGTGATCTGCAGCTGCAGCGGCGCGTCCGGATCGGCCGGACGGACCGGCACGTGCTGGAGGACCGCCTCGAACAGCGGGCGCATGTCGCCCTCGCGCGCGGCCGGGTCGAGCGACGCATAGCCGTTCAGGCCCGATGCGTAGACGATCGGGAAGTCGAGCTGCTCTTCGGTCGCGCCCAGCTTGTCGAACAGGTCGAAGGTCTGGTTGATGACCCAGTCGATCCGCGCACCCGGACGATCGATCTTGTTGACGATGACGATCGGCTTCAGGCCGAGCGCGAGCGCCTTCTTCGTGACGAAGCGGGTCTGCGGCATCGGGCCTTCGACCGCGTCGACCAGCAGCAGCACCGAGTCGACCATCGACAGCACGCGCTCCACTTCGCCGCCGAAGTCCGCGTGCCCCGGCGTGTCGACAATGTTGATGTGCGTGCCTTCGTATTCGACCGCGCAGTTCTTCGCGAGAATCGTGATCCCGCGCTCTTTTTCGATGTCGTTCGAGTCCATCACCCGTTCGGCAATCTGCTGGTTCTCGCGGAAGGTGCCGGACTGGCGAAGCAGTTGGTCGACGAGCGTGGTCTTGCCGTGGTCGACGTGGGCGATGATGGCGATATTGCGAAGGGCGCGGGTCATAGAAACCTGGAAATCGTTGAACGCGCAAACGCGCACGCTCGTCAGTCCGTGGGACACGTGCGCGCGCGTTGCAGCTTGGAAACCACAAATTATAGCACGTGAGCGTGGCGGCAGCCGCGCTGTTCGTTGCAGCGCAACAAACCGCCCGCCCTGCGGCTGCCCCGCTCCGGATCAACGGGCCCGGCGGCACGCCGAAGACCCTGACAACGACAAGGGGATTTTGGGGCACGGAGCGCGCCCTCGCCCGTTCGATTAACATTTGCCGCGGCAAGCAATTGTGCCTATACTGCTGCCTAGTCAACTATTGCAGCCTCAGGGTTTTATGTCGGATTCTCCTTCCCAATCGCCTGTTTCGCCGCTGTCCTCGTATCAGATGAACGACAGCGTCGGTTATCTGATGTCGCGCGTGAAATCGGTGATGACCAACCTCGTCACGCAGCGCACGCAGGAAGAGCTCGGCATCACCGGCACGCAGGCGAGCATGCTGTTCATGATCGCGGTCGGCAAGTGCTCGACGGCCGCCGAACTCGCGCGGGAATACGGGATCGACGCGAGCGCGGTCACGCGCCTGCTCGATCGCGTCGAGAAGCGCGGGCTGCTGTCCCGCGTGCGCAGCATCGAGGATCGGCGGGTCGTTCGGCTCGAGCTGACCGACGAAGGCCGGGCGCTTGCCGAGCGGCTGCCGCCGGTGTTCCGCAGCGTGCTCGACGAGCTGCTCGGCGGATTTACGCCGGAAGAAGTCGGGTTCCTCAAGAGCATGCTGCGCCGCATTCTCAGCAACTATTGCGAGAACGCCGGCGGTGGCACCCCGCAATAGTTGCCATAACAATTACTTTTGACAGATTAATGTAAGGAAATCCTTGCAGTGTCCATCATTCATTCCGAGTCAGGGAACAGCGCGATGAAAACCCCCTCGTTGTCCGTGCGCGCCGGGTCGTGCCGCGCCGCCGTCGCCGCCGCGGTTGCCGCGCTGGCGCTGGCGGGCTGCGCAAACTACATCGGCATCAAGAGCGACAAGCAGATCGCTCCCGCGTCGCAATTCGACACCGCCCAGAGCCTGCCGGCCCAGGGCGGCCAGTGGCCGGCGCTCGACTGGGCCAACCAGTTCGGCGATCCGCAGCTGCCGAAGTTGATCGACGAGGCGCTCGAGGGCAGCCCGTCGATCGCGCAGGCGCAGGCGCGCATCGCGAAAGCATCGTCGTACATCGAATCGTCGCGCTCGAACCTGATGCCGAAGGCCGAAGCCAGCTACTCGTGGACGCGCGAGCTGTATTCGTCGAACGCGCTGTTCCCGCCGCCGTACGGCGGCCAGTGGTACAGCGAGAACAACGCGCTCGCGAGCGCGTCGTGGGATCTCGACCTGTGGGGCAAGAATCGCGAGCGCCTGCACACGGCCGTGTCGCAGGAAAAGGCCGCCGAAGCCGACATGCAGCAGGCGCGCATCACGCTCGCGGCGTCGGTCGCCCGCACCTACAACTCGCTCGCGCAACTGTATGCGCTGCGCGACATCGCGCAACGCGAGATCACCAATCGCCAGACGGTCGGCAAGATCACCGACGGCCGCGTGTCGGCCGGCCTCGACACCAACGTGGAACGCCAGACCGCGCGCGGCAATATCGCGACGACCCAGGCGTCGCTGTCCGACCTCGACGGCCAGATCACGACCGTGCGCTACCAGCTCGCCGCGCTGCTCGGCAAGGGTCCGGACCGCGGGCTGCAGATCGCCGCGCCGGTGATGAGCCCGGCCGGCGACGTCGCGCTGCCCGGCAACCTGCCGGCCGACCTCGTGGCGCGGCGCCCCGACATCGTCGCCGCGCGCTGGCAGGTCGAAGCCGCGATGCACGACGTGAAGGAAGCGAAAGCCGAGTTCTTCCCGGACGTGAACCTCGCTGCCGGCTTCGGCTTCGATGCGTTCGGCTGGGGCAAATTCCTGAATTTCGCGAGCCGCCAGGCGCAATTCGGCCCGGCCATCCACCTGCCGATCTTCGATGCCGGCGCGTTGCGCGCGCAGCTCAAGGGCCGCTATGCAGACTTCGACCTGTCGGTCGCGAACTACAACCAGACGCTGATCAACGCGCTGAACGACGTCGCGACGCAGGTCGCGTCGATCCGCGCGGTCGATCGCCAGATGGACGACGCGCAGCGTGCGCTCGACGCGTCGACGCGCGCTTACGATCTCGCCGTGATCCGCTACAAGGCCGGCCTGTCGCCCCAGCTCCAGGTGCTGACCGCGGACAGCAACCGCCTCGCATCGGAACAGACGGTGACCAACCTGAAGATGCGCCGGCGCGACATGCAGCTCGCGCTGATCAAGGCGCTCGGCGGCGGGTTCGACGCGACCGGCACGCGGCTCGCCGCGCCCGACGCCGACAAGCCGACGAAACAGGCCGCCAACTGATCCGGCGCCACCACTACGCAGACACTCGAAATAACGGACGGAGAAAATCGCCATGAGCGACCCTCAACAAAACGCCGCCAGCGCACAGCCGCAGAACAACGGGAAGCGCAAACGGATGATGACGCTGCTGATCGCGGTCATCGTGATCGCGGCCATCGCGTACGGCCTGTACTACTTCCTCGTCGCGCGCTTCCATGAAGAGACCGACGACGCGTACGTGAACGGCAACGTCGTGCAGATCACGCCGCAGATCACGGGTACCGTGATCGCCGTGAAGGCCGACGATACGCAGACGGTCAAGGCCGGCGACCCGCTGGTCGTGCTCGATCCGGCTGACTCGCAGGTCGCGCTGCAGCAGGCCGAGGCCAACCTCGCGCAAACGGTGCGCCAGGTGCGCGGCCTGTTCGTCAACGACGATCAATACCGTGCGCAAGTCGCGCTGCGCCAGTCCGACCTGTCGAAGGCGCAGGACGACCTGCGCCGCCGCGTGGCCGTCGCGCAGACGGGCGCCGTGTCGCAGGAAGAAATCTCCCACGCACGCGACGCGGTGCGCGCCGCCCAGGCGTCGGTCGACGCGGCGCAACAGCAGCTCGCATCGAACCGCGCGCTGACCGCCAACACGACGATCGCGTCGCACCCGAACGTGATGGCTGCCGCGGCGAAGGTGCGCGACGCGTACCTCGCGAACGCGCGTAACGTGCTGCCCGCGCCGGTCACCGGCTATGTCGCGAAGCGCTCGGTGCAGGTCGGCCAGCGCGTGTCGCCGGGCAACCCGCTGATGTCGGTCGTGCCGCTCAATGCGGTGTGGGTCGACGCGAACTTCAAGGAAGTCCAGCTCAAGCACATGCGCATCGGCCAGCCGGTCGAGCTGACGGCCGACATCTACGGCTCGTCGGCGGTCTACCACGGCAAGGTCGTCGGCTTCTCGGCCGGAACGGGTTCGGCGTTCTCGCTGCTGCCGGCGCAGAACGCGACGGGCAACTGGATCAAGGTCGTGCAGCGCCTGCCGGTGCGTATCGAGATCGATCCGAAGGAGCTCGAGAAGCACCCGCTGCGCATCGGCCTGTCGATGCAGGTCGACGTCAACATCAAGGACGAGCGCGGCGACCAGCTCGCCAACGCGCAGAACACCGTCTACGAGACCAACGTGTTCGCGAAGTACGGCGATGAAGCCGACGCCGAGATCGCACGCATCATCGCCGAGAACGCGGGCGGCAACGCGCCGGCACCGGCCGCCGCGAAGGCGAGCGGCGCCGCCAAGATGATGTAACGACTCCGACTCCGGAAAAACTACCGACATGGCACAGGCTCCAGTCTCCCACCCGCCCCTGCAGGGCGGGCAACTCGTGCTCGGGACGATCGCGGTATCGCTCGCGGTGTTCATGAACGTGCTCGACACGTCCATCGCGAACGTCGCGATCCCGACCATCTCGGGCGACCTCGGCGTATCGTCCGACCAGGGTACGTGGGTCATCACGTCGTTCGCGGTCGCGAACGCGATCTCCGTGCCGCTGACGGGCTGGCTGACCGATCGCTTCGGACAGGTTCGCCTGTTCCTCGCGTCGATCATCCTGTTCGTCATCTCGTCGTGGATGTGCGGGCTGGCGCCGAGCCTGCCGTTCCTGCTCGCGTCGCGCGTGCTCCAGGGCGCGGTAGCGGGCCCGATGATTCCGCTGTCGCAATCGCTGCTGCTGTCGAGCTACCCGCGCGCGAAGGCGCCGATGGCGCTCGCGCTGTGGTCGATGACGACGCTGATCGCACCGGTCGCGGGCCCGATCCTCGGCGGCTGGATCTCGGACAACTATTCGTGGCCGTGGATCTTCTACGTGAACATCCCGGTCGGCATCGCCGCCGCGCTGGCCACGTGGTCGATCTATCGCACGCGCGAATCGACGGTGCGCCGCGCGCCGATCGACGGCGTCGGCCTCGCGCTGCTCGTGCTTTGGGTCGGTTCGCTGCAGATCATGCTCGACAAGGGCAAGGATCTCGACTGGTTCGCGTCGACGACGATCATCGCGCTCGCGCTGATCGCGATCATCTCGTTCGCGTTCTTCGTGATCTGGGAGCTGACCGCCGAACATCCGGTCGTCGACCTGTCGCTGTTCCGCATGCGCAATTTCACGGGCGGCACGATCGCGCTCGCGGTCGGCTACGGGCTCTACTTCGGCAACCTCGTGCTGCTGCCGCTGTGGCTGCAGACGCAGATCGGCTACACGGCCACCGATGCGGGTCTCGTGATGGCGCCCGTCGGGCTGTTCGCGATCCTGCTGTCGCCGCTGACCGGCAAGTTCCTGCCGCGCACGGACCCGCGCTACATCGCGACCGCCGCGTTCCTGACGTTCGCGCTGTGCTTCTGGATGCGCTCGCGCTACACGACCGGCGTCGACGAGTGGTCACTGACGCTGCCGACGCTCGTGCAAGGCATCGCGATGGCCGGCTTCTTCATCCCGCTCGTGTCGATCACGCTGTCCGGCCTGCCCGGGCATCGCATTCCCGCGGCGTCGGGCCTGTCGAACTTCGTGCGGATCATGTGCGGCGGCATCGGCACGTCGATCTTCCAGACCGCGTGGGATCACCGGAACAACTTCCACCACGCGCAACTGGTCGAGCAGGCGAACCCATACAACCCGACGTTCAACCAGGCCGTCACGCAGATGGGCAACCTCGGGCTGACACAGAACCAGGCGCACGGCCTCATCAACAACATGGCCACGCAGCAGGCCGCGCAACTGGGCGTGAACGATCTGTTCTATATCTCGGCGGCGATCTTCGTGCTGCTGATCGGACTCATCTGGATCACGAAGCCCGAACGCGCGGGCGGCGGCGATGCGGGGGCGGCGGCGTCGGCTGCGCACTGAACATTGAGCACCGCGCTCGAACGCGCGCGCCAAACAAAATAGCCCGGTCGATTCCGACCGGGCTATTTTTTTATTCCGACGGCGGCGCTTGCGCGCCGCGCATCACGCAGCCGTCACGACCAGGCGTTCGGGTGCGAGCACGCCGTTGGCCTTGCGCGCCACGCCGAGCAGCCGTGCCGCATCGTACACGCGCACACGCTCGCCCTCCGCCGCATCGATCGGATCGAGCGCCGACAGTGGCAAGCGCTGACCATGCAGGAACCGCTTCGCACCGGCTTCGTCGAGACGCACCAGCGGAAACGTCGACAACAGCGCGTCGACCGGCTGAAGCCACGCATCGCGCGCCGCTTCGTCCGCATCGGACAGCGCGTCGAGCGTCACCGCATGCTCGAGCGTCAGCGCACCGACACCCGTACGACGCAACATCGTCAGATGCGCGCCGCAACCGAGCGCTTCGCCGATATCTTCGGCCAGCGTACGCACATACGTGCCCTTGCTGCAGGTCACGCGAAACGTCACGTCAGGCAGCTCGCAGGCCAGCAGGTCGAGTGCAAGAATCGTCACGTTGCGGCCTTCCCGTTCGACGGTCTGGCCCGCGCGCGCATATTCGTACAGCGGCTTGCCGTCGCGCTTGAGCGCCGAATACATCGGCGGCACCTGCACGATCTCGCCGGTGAAGCGCACGAGCGCGGCTTCCACCGCCGCGCGATCGCATTCGACCGCGCGTGTGTCGAGCACGTCGCCTTCCGCGTCGCCGGTGGTCGTGCGCACGCCCAGACGCATCGTCGCTTCGTAGGTCTTGTCCGCTTCCAGCAAGTCCTGCGAGAACTTCGTCGCCTCGCCGAAGCACAGCGGCAACAGGCCCGAGGCCAGCGGATCTAGCGTGCCGGTGTGACCGGCTTTCTTCGCGAGAAGCAGGCGCTTCGCGCGAATCAGGGCGTCGTTGCTCGACAGGCCGACCGGCTTGTCGAGCAGGAGGACGCCGTCCAGCGCGCGCCGGGGCACGCGCGGACGCTGGGAGGCTGCATTCGTCATAGGGCGCGCGCGCTCAATCGTCCTTCGCGGGCGCGTCGGCTTCGTCGTCGTCCTTCGCGCGCGTCGAGTTGGCCTCTTTGATCAGGCGCGACATTTCCACGGCCTTCTCGATCGTCTGGTCGTAATGGAAATGCAGCGTCGGCACCGTATGAATATGCAGGCGCTTGAACAGCAGGTTGTGAAGGTGACCCGACGCGTGGTTCAGCGCTTCCTGCGTCTTGTCCGGATCGCCGGTGAGCGCCGTGAAATAGATCTTCGCGTGCGCGTAGTCCGGCGTGAGCTCCACGCTCTGGATGGTCACGATACCGATACGCGGGTCTTTGACCTCGCGCATGATGAGTTCGGACAGATCGCGCTGAATCTGGTCGGCGATCTGAACGTTGCGATTGGGGGAAGTACGTTTCCTGGACATGATCCATCCCTGATTCGTTTATCAGGATAATGCGGCCGCCGTCTGGCGCGCCGCCATGAAAATGGGCGGGACAGGCCCACAAGCCTGCCCCGCCCACGAGCCGATACGCGACGATTACAGCGTACGCGCGACTTCGGTCACTTCGAAGACTTCGAACTGGTCGCCTTCGATGACGTCGTTGAAGTTCTTCACCGACATACCGCACTCGAAGCCTTGCTTCACTTCCTTCACGTCGTCCTTGAAGCGCTTCAGCGATTCGAGTTCGCCCGTGAAGATCACGACGTTGTTGCGCAGTACGCGCACCGACGACGAGCGCTTGACGATACCGTCCGTCACCATACAGCCGGCGACCGTGCCGATCTTCGGCACCTTGAACACCTGACGCACCTCGACCATACCGGTGATGACTTCGCGCTTCTCCGGCGCCAGCATGCCCGACATCGCGGCCTTCACCTCATCCACTGCGTCGTAGATGATGTTGTAGTAGCGGATGTCGATACCGTTCGATTCGGCCAGCTTGCGCGCCTGTGCATCCGCACGCGTGTTGAAGCCGATGATGACCGCCTTCGATGCCGTCGCGAGGTTGACGTCGTTTTCGCTGATGCCGCCCACCGCGCTGTGCACGATCTGCACGCGCACTTCGTCGGTCGACAGCTTGAGCAGCGACTGCACGAGCGCTTCCTGCGAGCCCTGCACGTCCGCCTTGATGATGAGCGGCAGGTTCTGCACTTCGCCTTCGCCCATCTGCTCGAGCATGCTTTCCAGCTTCGCGGCCTGCTGCTTCGCCAGCTTGACGTCGCGGAACTTGCCCTGGCGGAACAGCGCGATTTCGCGCGCCTTGCGCTCGTCCGGCAGCACGATCACTTCCTCGCCGGCACCCGGTACTTCCGACAGACCCTGGATTTCGACCGGGATCGACGGGCCGGCTTCCTTCGTCGGCTTGCCGTTCTCGTCGAGCATCGCACGCACGCGGCCATAAGCCGAGCCTGCGAGCACGACGTCGCCGCGGTTCAGCGTACCCGACTGCACCAGGATCGTCGCGACCGGGCCCTTGCCCTTGTCCAGCTTCGCTTCGATCACGATGCCCTTGGCCGGCGCCTCGATCGGTGCCTTCAGTTCCAGCACTTCGGCCTGCAGCAGCACGTTCTCGAGCAGGTCGTCGATACCGACGCCCGTCTTGGCCGACACCGGCACGAACGGCGAATCGCCACCGTATTCTTCCGGCACGACGCCTTCCGCGACCAGTTCCTGCTTGACGCGGTCCGGGTTCGCTTCCGGCTTGTCGATCTTGTTGATCGCCACGACGATCGGCACGCCACCCGCCTTCGCGTGAGCGATGGCTTCCTTCGTCTGCGGCATCACGCCGTCGTCGGCAGCCACCACCAGCACCACGATGTCGGTCGCCTTCGCGCCGCGTGCACGCATTGCCGTGAACGCTTCGTGACCCGGCGTATCGAGGAACGTGATGACACCGCGCGGCGTTTCGACGTGGTATGCGCCGATGTGCTGCGTAATGCCGCCCGCTTCGCCCGCTGCAACCTTCGCGCGGCGGATGTGGTCGAGCAGCGAGGTCTTGCCGTGGTCGACGTGGCCCATCACGGTGACGACCGGCGGACGCGGCAGCTGCTCCGCATCGGTGGTGGTCTCGCCTTCGACCAGCAGCGCTTCCGGATCGTCCAGCTTCGCGGCAACCGCGCGGTGGCCCAGTTCCTCGACGACGATCATCGCCGTTTCCTGGTCCAGCACCTGGTTGATCGTGACCATCTGGCCCATCTTCATCATCACCTTGATGACTTCCGAGGCCTTGATCGACATCTTGTGCGCGAGATCGGCAACCGAGACGGTTTCCGGCACGTGCACTTCACGCACGATCGGTTCGGTCGGTGCCTGGAACGTCGATGCGCTGTCCTGGTGACGGCCACGACCCTTCGGGCCGCCGCGCCAGCCGCGGTCGACGCCGCCGCTCGAATCGCCGCGCGTCTTGATGCCGCGGCGCTTCGCTGCGTCGTCCTGCCAGCCGCCCTTGCCGCCACCCGGCTTCTTGTTGCGGTCGCCCGCACCTGCCGGTGCCTGCGTGGTCGCCGGCGCTGCGCCGGCCGGCTTCTTCACGGCCGGACGTGCCGCGCTTGCGCCCGCCGGCTTTGCCGGCTTGTGCAGCGTGCCCTTCGCTTCGACCGGCTTCGGCGGTTCCACCGGCTTCGGCGGCTCGACTGCCTTGACCACGGCCTTGCGCGGCGTGTTCATCATTTCGCGGATCGCGCGCGCTTCGGCTTCGGCCGCCTCGCGACGCTTGCGAATCTCTTCCTGCTCGGCGCGCGTCTTGTCCGCCGCCTCGCGGGCAGCGTCCTCGGCCTTCTTCGCCGCTTCGCGCTGGGCCGCACGTTCGGCAGCCGCGCGTGCTTCATCCTGCGCGGACTGCGCACCGGCCGTTTCCTGCTGAGCCTCGGCGGCCTGCTGGGCAGCAACCTGCTGTGCCTCTACGGCTGCGGCCGCGGCACGCTTCGCTGCCGCTTCTTCCTCGGCACGACGACGCTGGGCCTCGGCCGCTTCCTCGCGGGCGCGGCGCTCGGCTTCCTCGCGCTCGAGGCGCTCCTGGCGCTCGCGCAGTTCCTGCGCCTGCTTCTCGAGCAGCTCGGCCTCGCGGCGCGCTTCTTCCTCGCGACGCTTCAGTTCCGCATCGTCGTCCGCTTCGGCGACCTGCGCCTGACCCTGTTCCGCACCTTCGGCCACGTCGTCACGCTTGACGAACGTACGCTTCTTGCGGACCTCGACCTGAATGGTGCGAGCCTTGCCCGTCGCGTCAGATTGCTTGATCTCCGACGTATGCTTGCGGGTCAGCGTGATCTTGCGCTTGTCGCCGTCGGTTGCGCCGTGCGACTTGCGCAAATGATCGAGCAGACGCGCCTTGTCCGCCTCGGACAGCGCATCGTCTTCACTCGCTTTCTGGACGCCCGCTGCCTGCAGCTGTTCGAGCAGCACACCAGCAGGCATTTTCAGTTCCGCGGCAAATTGGGCTACGTTGTTACTCGCCATTCATTCCTCTTAGTGCAAGGACCGATTCCTTGCGGTTAGCATCGGGTCAGGCCATAAGGCCGCCATCAAATCAGTGCGCCATGGTCATTTCTCACTGGAACCAGTGTTCACGTGCTTTCATGATCAACGCCTTAGCGGCATCCTCTTCCATCCCGGTCATGTCGACCAGTTCATCCACAGCCAGCTCGGCGAGATCGTCCCGCGTCTGCATGCCGTGTTCGGCCAGCTTTGCGAGCAACTCCGGCGTGACGCCGTCGAGGCCCTTCAAATCCAGCGCTGCGTTTTCGACCTTTTCTTCGTTGGCGATCGCCATCGTCAACAGTGCGTCGCGTGCGCGGTTGCGCAGCTCGTGCACGGTGTCCTCGTCGAATGCCTCGATTTCGAGCATTTCGTTGAGCGGCACGTAAGCGATCTCTTCGAGGCTCGTGAAGCCTTCGTCGATCAGGATATCGGCAACTTCTTCGTCGACGTCGAGACGCGCCATGAAGAGCGCACGCAGTCGATCGCGCTCTTCACCCTGCTTCAGGGCGGATTCGTCCGGCGTCATGATGTTGATCTGCCAGCCGGTCAGTTCGCCGGCAAGGCGAACGTTCTGACCGCTGCGGCCGATCGCGACAGCCAGCTCGTTCTCGTCGACGACGACGTCCATCGAGTGCTTTTCTTCATCGACGACGATCGACTGGACGGCTGCCGGCGCGAGCGCGCCGATCACGAACTGGGCGGGATCCTCGGACCATAGCACGATGTCGATGTTTTCGCCACCAAGCTCGTTGCGCACGGCCTGCACGCGGGAGCCGCGGATGCCGACGCAGGTACCGATCGGATCGATCCGCTTGTCGTAGGCGATCACGCCGATCTTCGCGCGCACGCCCGGATCGCGAGCGGCTGCCTTGATCTCTAGCAGGCCCTGCTCGATTTCCGGCACTTCCATCTCGAACAGCTTCATCAGGAACTCGGGCGCCGTGCGCGAGAGTTCGATCTGCGGACCACGCGCGGTGCGGTCGACCTTCGCGATGTACGCACGCACGCGGTCGCCCACGCGCAGGTTTTCCTTCGGAATCAGCTGGTCGCGGCGCAGCAGCGCTTCGACGCGGCCCGATTCGACGATGAAGTTGCCCTTGTCGAGGCGCTTCACCGTGCCCGTCATGATCTTTTCGCCGCGCTCGAGGTAGTCGTTCAGGATCTGCTCGCGCTCGGCATCGCGCACCTTCTGCAGGATCACCTGCTTGGCGGCCTGCGCGCCGATACGGCCGAACTCGATCGACGGCACCGGCTCCTCGACGAATTCGCCGACTTCGACGTCGGGGTTCTGCTCACGCGCTTCGAACAGCAGGATCTCGCGATCCGGCTCCTGCAAGCCCGCCTCGTCAGGGACGACGAGCCAGCGACGGAAGGTTTCGTGCTCGCCGCTTTCGCGATCGATATGGACGCGGATTTCGGCGCCTTCGTCGAACAGCTTCTTGGAAGCGGACGCGAGCGCAGCCTCGAGGGCGCCCAGCACCACATCCTTGTCGACGTTTTTCTCGCGCGCCAGCGCATCCACCAGCATCAACACTTCGCGACTCATTATTTGCGGCTCCTAAAGTCAACTTGCGGAATCAGGCGGGCTTTGTCGATGTCTGCCAGCGTGAAATCCAGCATGGCCGCCTCGCCCTTCTTCCCCTCAAATTCCAAACCGATCGTTTCGCCATTCGGCGCGTGCAGAATGCCGCGGTACGTCTTGCGCCCGTCCAGCGGCTTTTTCAAGGTCACGGAAACTTCGCTGCCGGCGAAGCGCTCGAAGTCGGCCAGTTTCTTCAACGGGCGGTCGAGCCCCGGAGACGAGACTTCGAGCCGTTCGTAATCGATGTTTTCGACCGTCAAGACGTGCTGGAGCTGACGCGTGACCTTTTCGCAATCTTCGAGCGAGATGCCGGCAAGCTGATCGATATAGATGCAAAGCATGCCGCGCCCGGTGCGCTCGAGATCCACCAGCTCGTAGCCGAGCCCGGTGACCGTGGTTTCTATCAGTTCCGTCAGTTGCACAGTGTCCTCTCAGGTGTTCGCGCCCGCCGCTCGCGATTACACCCGCGGGCGCGCGCCTTAGCCGGCGCAGGAAGCGCTACCCGAGATGCCTAACCGTTTCAGCAAAAAAAAATGGGCGGAACGCCCATCTTCTTACTGGTGGTCGCACCTGAGCCGCACATTGAATCCGTACGCCCAGCGACTCTGCGATTATAGCGTTTTTTGGCGCAAACGCCAAGCTAGCCGGTAAATGCAGCGCCCAGCCCGCATTTACCGACCAAAAATGCGAAACCGGACTGTCCGACCAGGCACAATCCGGCAGCGCGATATATATACAGTCGAAAGCAAGTCACGCAGCGCGCGGTGCCGACCGAACCGGATTCACGCCGATTTCGCCGGCACGCCGGCGGCTTGACGCCGCCGTCCGCCAGAAACGCTCAGCGACCGCGCGAGCGATTGCGCTGCGGGCGCTGACCGCCGCGTGCACCACCACCGGCGTTGCCGCCGCCTTCGGCGCGATTGCCGTTCGGGTTGCGGTTACCGCCGCCCTTGCTGCCGCCACGCTTGGCGCCCGCGCCGCCTTCACGCTTGGGACCGGCGCCATACGACGCACGATTGCCGTCGACATCGCGACCGCCACCCGAGCGGTTGCCATGGCCCGACGGCGAAACCGGCAGGCTGCCGTAGCCGCTCAGGCCCGGCAGGCCCGGGCCGCCGCGCCGACCGCCGCCGCGACGCGGCTGGTCGAGTTGACCATGCGTCGTCAGCACCGGCTCGCGGCTGATGAAGCCCATCGACGTCTGCATCGGATCCGGCTGGCGGCGCTCGGCCGGCCCACTGCCACCGCGCTTGCCCTTTTCCTCGGACGGCGCCTTCAGGCCGACGGTCGCCATCAGCTTGCGCACCTGCGCCTCGTCGAGCTCTTCCCAACGACCGCGCTTCAGGCCGCGCGGCAGCGGGATCGGACCGTGGCGCGTACGGATCAGGCGGCTCACCATCAGGCCGGCCGCTTCGAACATACGGCGCACTTCGCGGTTACGGCCTTCGGCCAACGCGACGTGATACCAGTGGTTCGTGCCTTCGCCGCCGCCGTCGCGGATGCGCAGGAAGTTCGCCGGGCCGTCATCGAGCTCGACGCCATGCAGCAGCTTCTGTCGCATCCCTTCGGACAGCTCGCCGACGACACGCACCGCATACTCGCGCTCGACGCTATAGCGCGGATGCATGAAGCGGTTCGCGAGATCACCGGACGTGGTCAGCATCAGCAGACCTTCGGTGTTGAAGTCGAGGCGGCCCACCGCGAGCCATTTCGCCGTCTTCATCGGTGGCAGGCGATCGAACACCGACGGACGACCTTCCGGATCCGCATGGCTGACGATCTCGCCCGTCGGCTTGTGGTACAGCAGCACGCGCGGCGGCTTGTTCGGCAGCTTGCGCTTGACCGGCTTGCCGTTGATGCGGACCTGGTCGGTCGGCATGATGCGCTGGCCGATGTGCGCGGGCTCACCGTTCACCGACACGCGGCCGGCGACGATCAGCTCTTCCATTTCGCGACGCGAGCCCATGCCGGCTTCCGCGAGCACCTTGTGAAGCTTCGGCGCGTCGTCGTCCGGCGACAGCACGCGCTTGTTCGTCGGCTGCGCGCGACCGCGCCGCAGCATCGGCGCACGCACGCCGCTGCCGCCCG
>Ga0207647_10002087_pt1 | contig 15284 bp, 10 predicted proteins | sample KBSCornC2_FD_184295 | JGI IMG/M metagenome (GOLD analysis project Ga0207647, IMG submission 184295) | Corn rhizosphere microbial communities from Kellogg Biological Station, Michigan, USA - C2 (SPAdes) (version 2) | ecosystem: Host-associated > Plants > Roots > Rhizosphere ...
CGGTACGGTTCAGGATCTGTTTCAGGCCTATCCCTTGGCGCGTTATGATGTCGGCAAAGCCGACGCTGACAAGCCTTCGCTGGACTTCCTTCAGGAGGCCGCCGATGCGCGGAATTGGCACCCGGCCGTGTCTTACTGTGCCTATCTGCTTCCCAGGCGCGTAGCAGTTGCCTGGGGATGTCGCTCTCTGCGACTGATGTTCGACCATTTCGACGCCAGCGATACCAGGTCGCTCAATATTGTGGAGACCTGGGTCCGGCAACCGGACGAGCAGTCCCGGAACAAGGCGCTGGCTGTCGGCAATGCCAATGATCCTGAGCAGCCGGCGACATGGCTGGCGCTGGCGGCCGGCTGGTCCGGCGGAAGCGTGGTTCCCCCGGAATTTGCGCCCGTGGAAGCCAAGCCAGATCAGGCCGCACGGGCGGTGCGTGCCGCACTGCTGATTGGCCTCTGCCGGCTCCCCCGTGACTCCCGGGACCAGATAATGACGTCATGCCTGGAGGATGGTATTCAATTGGCACGCGGCGAACCGCGCCCTCCGCGCTAACGAGACGATGTGATGGTGCTTCGCTTTAATATCGAGAACGAACCGAACCTTCCGGACGGCGGACCTGTGTCGTTTACGGTCACCGGCAGGCGCTCGGTCGATATTGGCCGGGATCGTCACCTCGACTGGACGCTGCCGGATCCGGCGCGGACGATTTCCGGAAAGCACTGCGAAGTGCACTTTCGCGACGGCGGCTATTGGCTGCACGACGTCTCGACCAACGGCACCTTTCTCAATGGTGCCGACCAGCGCATGCGGGGGCCGCACCGCTTGCGCGACGGCGACCGACTGACGATCGGCCACTACATCATCGGAGTTTCGCTGGAGCATGAGGCTGGCGGGCGCAGCCCAAACCATGAGGCGCAACCGCACGAACCCTCGGTCCAGCAGCATGCCGATTACGGAGAGCTTTGGACGGCCGATCGTGACGTTCCGCCGCCGATCGATCCGCACCTGTTGAAGAAGCCACGCGAGGCTGCGCGGCCCGTTAATCCGGGGTTCCTGGATTGGGCGGCGAGCGTCCCGGCGCCGGGTGTAGACCCATTTCGACCGTCATCGCCGACGTCTCCGTACCAACCGTCCGTGCAGGACGACGACATGAACTGGGCAGCGGGTCCGGTCACCGCGCCGAAACCGCAAGTCGAGCGCCCCCCAGTCAAGCCGACCCCACGCCGGCCGTCGGTGTGGATCGATGATGAACCAGCCGGTGCACAGCCGCCGGCATCGCCATCACACCAAGAGGTTGCGACGCCGCGCCAGACGCAAGCAGCAGGCGAGGGGCCTGTCACGTCCAAGCCAGTCGGCGGTACCGAGTTCGCGCGACTGGTGGCGCGCGCTGCAGGATTGCCGGACAATTTCTTTGCCAACAAGTCCGACGCCGAACTCGCCGAACAGCTTGGCATCATCTTGCGTATGACCGTGGATAATCTCATGGCGCTGCTGCAAGCGCGAACCCAAGCCAAACAGCTGACCCGCAGCACCAGCCAGACCACCGTCCAAGCTCTCGAAAATAATCCGCTGAAATTCTCGCCGACCGCGGAAGAGGCGATGCGCATTCTCTTTGGGCCGCCGACGCGTAGCTACCTCGACGCACAGCGCGCCTTTGCACAGGGCTTCAGTGATCTCAAATCACATCAGTTGAAGACCTACATGGCGATGCAGCACGCTGTCCATGAGCTGATTGCGGACATAGATCCGACGCTGATGGCGCGCGAGCTCGAGCTTCAGCGTGGCGCAAGCTCCTGGCTCGGCACGAACAAGGGCAAACTCTGGGACGAGTTCTTGACGCGCTGGAAGGCGCATCTTGGCCGCGACAACAGCGCGCCGATCGAAACCTTTATGTTGCACTTCTCGGACTATTACGACCGCGGCGACAAGCCCGGTTCAAAGTAAGCTATCGGCGACCATGCGGTCGCCGACATTTTCTAAGTGGATGTAGGAATGTCTTGGTACAGCAAGGTTTTCTGGTCGGAAGGTCTGTTTCTGCGGCCGCATCATCTGCAGCAGAACGACCGCTACATCGAACACTTGCTGGAAAAGCGCGTTCGCTACACGACACCATACCCCTGGGGCTTTGCCCAGCTGGAGATCGATAAGGATCTTACCGAACAAAGCAAGTTCGCGGTGCGCAATGCGTCCGGCGTCATGCCGGACGGTACGCCGTTCGATATCCCTGCGGACAGCCCAATTCCCGAAGCGATCGATGTGCCGGAGACGGCCGCTGGCCAGATCGTCTGGCTGATGATGCCTGTCGCGGCACCAAACACCCGCGAGGTCGACGAGGACCGCACCGACAGCGCCAGTCGTTATGTTCGTACTTCGGAAACCTTCATTGACTCGACCTCGGCGCTACGCATCGAGGAAGAGATCGACATCGCTTATCCGCGCTTGTCGTTCGAACTGCGCAAGACCAGCAAGCCCGGATACATGGGCCTCGGCATCGCGCGCATTCTGGAAGTGCGCGACAAGAACATCCTGTTCGACGACAAGTTCGTGCCGCCGATGCTGGTCTGCGCCGCGCATCCGATCATCGATGGTTGGCTCAACCGCATCATCGGCTGGGTTGAGACCAAACTCGACGAGCTGGCGCGTTACGCGGTCGATCCGTCATCCGGCGGTGGGTTGCAGAGCGTCGACTATCTGGTCCTGCAAGTGCTGAACCGTACCATTCCCGTGCTGACTCATTTCCAACGCTCCGGCAGCGTGCACCCCGAGCGCCTGTACGAGGAATTGCTGAGGTTCGCGGGTGAACTTGCGACTTTTTCCACGGCGGAACGGCGGGCGCGCAACTATCCGGCGTACGATCACGACGATCTCGAGAACGTCTTCACACCATTGGTGAGCGACATCCAGGACTTCTTGAGCGCGCGGCTGGGCCGGCGGGCGATCCGTCTGGAGATCATCGAGCGCGCGCAGAATGCGTTCGTATCGCCGATCCGCGATCGAGCGCTATTCCGAAATGCGACCCTGGTGCTGGAGGTTGCCGCACGGCGGCCGCTCGTGGAGATCCAGAACGATTTCCCGCACCTGTTCAAGGTCGGGCCGAACACCAAGATGAACGAGATCGTGCACGCAAACTTGCCGGGCCTGACCTTGGTGCATTTGCCGACGCCGCCGCCGCATATCCGGGCCATTACGGATCACGTCTATTTCTATCTCGACCGCAAGTCGCCGCTGTGGCCCGAGTTCAGCACGGCGGCCTCGATCGGAATGCACTTCTCCGGCGACTGGCCGGAGCTTGAGCTGTACCTTTGGGCTATCCTGGAAGACAGGCCATGAGCGACAGGGACAAGCCGGTCAATCCTTTCGGTCGGGGCGAACGGACGATCATCCGTCCCAACCCCGGCGGGAAGTTGCCGCCGGCGCCGACCTCTCAGCCTCCGCCGGGCGAGGGGCCTGCAGCTCGTCCGGCCTATTCGCCGTCACCCGTACCTTCTCCCGGCGCGCCAGCGCCACCATCATCCTTTTCGCCCGTTCCACAGGGCTCGAACTACGCCTCCGCGCCGGCCAGCCATCCAACCGAGGAATGGATCTCGACACCCGCGCAAGGCCAGGTGCCGCAACCCATGCTGCCGGCCGGGCCGCCGTTGCGCGTCGACGATCTCGTCGCGCCAAATGCCAATCCAGTGATGCGTGCTGCGGGCCCATTGCTGCAACTGCTCGGTCGGTTGCGGGTGGCGCTCATGCGCGCGTCATTCGCGAGCCTGATGGAGCAGGTCGCAGACGCTATCAAATTCTTTGAGAAGGACATCCGTTCAGCGGGCATTTCCGAGCACCAGGCCAACACAGCGAAATATATCCTGTGTGCCACTGCCGACGATATCGTGCAGCACATCCCAACCGAGGAGCGTCACGTCTGGACGCAATACTCGATGCTGAGCCGGTTCTTCGGCGAGCGTGTCGGCGGCGTCCGTTTCTTTGAGATCCTCGACCATTTGAAGATGGATCCACTGGTCAATTATCCGGTCCTCGAACTTCAGCACGCCTGCCTGGCGCTTGGTTTTCAGGGCATTCACCGGACGTCAGGGGGCGGACTTGCGAACCTGCAGCTGATCCAGCGTAACCTCTATGAATTGCTGCGCCGGGTCCGGCCGAAGACGATGACCGACCTGTCGCCCAACTGGCGCGGGCAGGCGCTGGCGGGGCGCCGGCAGCGTTTGCGTGTTCCGGTCTGGCTCGTGGCGGCCGTCGTCGCCGCGCTGCTGACCGGGTCCTATTTCGTCCTGCGGACGCTCCTCGCTGGCCGGGCAGAGAATGCTGCCGAGGTGGCGCTCGCGCTCCATCCGGCCGGCCCGATCGAGCTCAAGCGCCAGGTCGTTGCACCACCGCCGCCGCCTCCGCCTCCGCCGCCACCGGATCGCATCACCCAGTTGCAACGCATCCGCAACGCGCTCGCGAAGGAGAACACAGCCTGTGCCATGACCGCGGACCAGACCCCCAGTTTCATCGTGATCAGGGTCTGCGATCTGGCCTTGTTTGCATCGGGCCAGGCGACCATCCTCGACGGTTTCAAGCCGATCGCACTCCGCGTCGCGGCAACCCTCGACAAGGAGCCGGGACGGATCCGGGTCGTTGGCCATACCGACAGTTCGCCGATCCGCACAGTCCGCTTCCCGACAAATTTCGAGTTGTCGGTCGAGCGCGCCAAGGCGGTTGCCGCGGCACTGAAGCCTGGCTTGACCGATGGTTCGCGCGTCGACGTCGAGGGCAAAGGAGCAGATGCGCCAATCGCCAGCAACACGACACCTGAGGGACGCGCCAAGAACCGGCGCGTCGAGATCTTTATCGAACGCAGCGAATAGGCAGATTCCACCGGGTCAGGTGGTTTGCGACAGGTACGGTTAGATGCTTGCCAAGGACATTCTTCGCATCGTTCTCTACGGAGTCGGGCTCAGCTCGCTCGGAGCGGTGATCTATTTCGCCGGTCCCTTCATTGCGTTCGGCGATTGGCGGCCGCTGGAGAACCATATCGTCCGGCAGATCGCTATTCTGCTGCTCACCACGATCGTGGCAGGCATCGTTGGCCTCAATCTGTTCAAGCGGCGCAAGGGTGCCAAGGAGATTGCCGATGGCATCGCTGGTGCGGACCAGCCCGTCAGCGATGAACCGGTGCTCAAGGAGCGCATGAAGGATGCGCTCGCGACGCTGAAGACCGCCAGCGGCAACAAATCGGGCTTTCTCTACGATCTGCCGTGGTACGTCATCATCGGTCCGCCCGGTGCCGGCAAGACCACGGCGCTGGTCAATTCCGGGCTCAAATTTCCGCTCGCGCGCGGGGCGACGCCCGCGGCGATCGCGGGGGTCGGCGGTACCCGCTACTGCGATTGGTGGTTTACCGAGGAGGCGGTGCTGATCGATACCGCCGGCCGCTACACCACCCAGGACTCCAATAGCAAGGCCGACAAGGACAGCTGGCTGGCGTTCCTGGACATCTTGAAGAAAAGTCGATCACGCCAGCCGATCAACGGCGTCCTTGTCGCCATCAGTATCGAAGACATTCTAACGCTGCCGAAGCAGGAGCTCGCACTTCACGCCGATGCCATCAGGATGCGCCTGCTCGAGCTGCATCAGAGGCTCAAGGTCAGCTTCCCGGTCTACGCGCTATTTACCAAGGCCGATCTCGTTGCCGGCTTCACCGAGTATTTCGCCTATCTCGGGGATGCCGGCCGCCGCCAGGTCTGGGGTGCCACGTTCCAGACCGCCGACAAGACCCAGAATCTGGTGGGGCAGATCCCGGTCGAGTTCGACCGTCTGCTGGAGCGCCTGAGCGAGGAGACGCTCGACCGTCTGCAGGACGAGCCGACGCCCCAGCACCGCGTGCAATTGTTCGGCTTTCCGGCACAGATGGCGCGGCTCAAGCCGCAGATCCACGATTTCCTCAACCTGATCTTCGAGCCGACGCGCTATCACGTTAACGCGAACCTGCGCGGTTTCTACTTTACCTCGGGTACGCAGCAGGGCACGCCGATCGACCAATTGATCGGATCGCTGGCGCGTACGTTCGGCGCTGAGGAGGTCGGTTCCGGATCCTATTCGGGCACGGGCAAGAGCTTTTTCCTCGCCGATCTGATTTCCAAAGTCATCATCGGCGAAGCCGACTGGGTCTCGACCGACCGTGCCGCGGTGCGCCGCGCGCTGATCCTGAAAACCGCGGCCCTGTCATTGATCGGCATGGTCTCGATCGGACTGATCGCGGCCTGGCTGACGAGTTACAAGCGGAACTCCGATTTGATTGAGCAAAGCCTGCAGGCCGATAGCGAGTATGCAGCCGCCGGCGCGCCACTTATCAAACAGACGCTGATTGCTGATCATGATCTAGACAAGGTGCTGCCGCTACTCTACCGGCTGCGCAACGCCCCGGCAGGCTACGGATCGCGCGGCGAGTCGGTGCCTCTGTCGGCTCGCTACGGGCTCAGTCAGCACGCCCGGCTGCTGTCGCCCTCGAAGGCGGCCTATCATACGGCGCTTGAGCGCATGTTCCGGCCGCGCCTGCTGTATCGCCTGGAGGAGCAGCTCAATGCGCGAATAAACGAACCTGCCTTCGTCTACGAGGCGCTCAAGGTCTATCTGATGGTCGGCGGCCTGCAGTCGCCGGACCGTGAGTTGATCCGTTCCTGGATGCAACGTGACTGGGCGGACAACCTCTATCCTGGCGCCACCAACGCGGAAGGGCGGCGTCTGCTCGACGAGAACCTCGTGGCAATGTTCGACCTCGAGACCGAACAGCAGCCGCTGGTCGAACTCGACGGCCGGTTGATCAAGCAGGCCCAGAGCTCCTTGGCGCGCCTGAGCGTGTCGCAACGTGCCTACGAGTTTCTGAAATCGGAGGCTCGCGCATCGACCGCTGGCGACTGGATCGCCAGCCGCCATGGCGGACCCGACATGGGTGTCGTGTTCGAAACCACGACGGGGCAGCCTTTGGACGCCGTGCGGGTACCCGAGTTCTTCACGTATAATGGCTTCCATCAGAAATTCGTTGCCCGGCTGTCCGGATTGTCTGAGCGGATGAAGCGGGAGCGATGGGTTTTGGGGGATGCCGGCCAGCAGTCGGCCATCGACCAGCAGTACGATAATCTGGCCGGCGATCTGCTCAGCATCTATTCCAACGATTTCGTGACGACCTGGCGAACGGCGCTCGGGAGCCTGCGCCTGAAGAAGCTGCTCGCCGACAAGCCGAAATATGAGGTGCTGCGGGCGCTTTCGGCGCCGACCTCGCCGATGCGGCAAATTCTGGAATCGGTGCGCGACGAGACGGTGCTAACCAAGGAACGGGCGAAGCCGGCGAGCGCTTCGGCAGCAGCTGCAGCACCGGCGCCAGCACTCTTCACGAATGCCCAGGATGGACCGCCTGGCGCGATGATCGAGGCGCAGTTCAAACCTTACCACGCGGCGCTCGAAGGCGAGAGCACCCGCCGGCCGATCGACTCGACCGTCGCGAACCTGAACGACATCGCGCAGAATCTGACGCTGATCATCGAGAACCCCCAACTGACCGCACAGGCCACAGCTGCGCTTCAGACCCAGGTCGCAGCGCTCCGCAACAATGCCTCGCGCATGCCGCCGCCATTCTCCGACATGCTGCGAGCAGCAGCCGCGGAGTTCGAAGGCAGCATAGCGGCTTCAACCGCCGGGCAAATCCTTCAAACGTTGCGCGATCAGGTCACGCCGGTCTGCCAACAGACCGTGACCAACCGCTACCCGTTTATCCGCAGCAGCAGCCAGGAAGTCCCGCTGGCGGATTTTGCCAAATTGTTCAGTCCGAACGGCGTTATGGACAAGTTCTTCACCCAGTACCTGGCACCTTATGCCGACACGTCGCGATCGGACTGGGTTTGGCGAAAGGAGAGCCCCGTTGGTCGGTCGTTCTCGCCGGATACGCTCAAGCAATTCCAAAATGCGGCCTATATCCGCGACGCCTTCTTCCAGACCGGCGGCGGTGTGCCGGCGGTATCGTTCGCGATCCGGCCGCCTGGGGCAGCCGGGCCAGGCGTGACCGTCAAGACCGAGATCGGCGGCACCACAATTACAAGCCCAACCACACCTGGTCCAGCGACCTCATCCTTGTTCGGCGGTCCGCAACCTACGCCGCCGCAGCAGCCACAGAGCAACTCGCCAACGACCGTCCTATGGCCGGGCCCCGCGCCGCGAACGGCAATTTCAGTCAGCAACGACACCGGCCCGCCATCCGTGCTTGAGCGCATTGGTCCCTGGTCGTTGTTTCGGATGCTGGAGGCGGGCTCGCTAGTGGTGAAAGCGGAAACGGCCAGCGCGACTTTCATCGTCGCCGGGCGCGAGCTCAGCTATCAAATTTCGACTGGATCGTTGCGCAACCCGCTGAACCTGTCAGTGCTGCGTGAGTTTCGTTGCCCGACCGGGATATGACCATGCGTTGCGGGTTATTCGGCAAAATCGGCGCGAAGCGCGATTTCATCGCGATCGCAACCCCGCGCAGTTTCCTGGAAGCGTGGGAGCCGTGGGTACAGGCTGCGCTGTCAGCAAGTCGCCACCAGCTTGGCCCAGGATGGCAGCAGGCCTTTCTGACCGCGCCGGTCTGGCGGTTTTGGCTCGGTGCCGCAATCTGCGGAACGACGGTGGCGGGGGCGATTATGCCCTCGCTCGACGGGGTGGGGCGATACTATCCCTTGACCCTGCATGCCGTGACCGGCGAGGCCGTCTCGCTGCCGCCGCCGAGCATTGATCCGCAGGACGAATGGTTCGGGCAAGTGGAGGCGTTCCTGCTTTCGACCCTGGATCGGGCCGCGACCTTCGAGCAGATCTCCGATGGGTTGGACCGGCTTGCGGTGCCACGACTGCAGGAGACCATCGCCAGCGGTCCGCCGATCACGTCGCTTGGTACTGCGGCAATGGGGAGGCCTTCGGCGGTCGACGCCTTCGCGGGGGCGTTTGCAGCACTTTGCGCCGCCAACCCACAGGTCTACGCCGCGGCTAGCTTCTGGTGGACCGCCGGAGGGGAAGGCTTTCCGCCCATGGCGCTGAGTTGCCGCGGACTACCAGATCCGTTTCACTACATTACGCTGCTGACCGGTGATCCCGGCCTCGCGGCATCCGGGAATGGATGACGCACGATGGTGCATACTCCTTCCTTGTTCGATGTTGGTAGCGTTACCCATGCCGGAAGGGTGCGGGAGCGGAACGAGGATTCATGTTTGGTACGAACCGACGTTGGCCTGTGGGCCGTCGCCGACGGTATGGGTGGTCACGAGGCCGGCGATCTCGCCAGTCGCATTGTAGTGCAGTCGCTTGACGCGATCGGCACGCCAGAATCAGCCGCAGACCTGCTGGCGGAATGCGAGGAGCGGCTATTCAGCGCAAACCAGCAGATACTGGCGCTTAGTCATGAACGACAGGGTGCCACCGTCGGGACTACAGCGGCGGTTCTGCTCGTTCGCGATAGCTACTATGCCTGCATATGGGCGGGTGACAGCCGGGTTTACTTGATCAGTCGCGGCGCAATTAGCCAAGTGTCGCATGATCACAGCGAACTGGAGGAACTGATCGCCGAAGGTGCGCTGTCGCGCGAAGACGTGAATGATTGGCCGAGCAATGCCATTACACGCGCCGTCGGTGTCGCCGATGATCCGGAATTTGAGGTGGTAACAGGCCCGGCCGAGCCGGAGGATGTCTTCGTGATCTGCAGCGATGGCCTGACCAGGCACGTGCGGGACGACGAGATCCTGCAGCACGCGGCTACGCGACGCGCCCAGGCAGCTTGCGATGACATGCTCGCGCTGGCTCTTGATCGTGGCGGGCTTGACAACGTAACGATTGTGATCGTGCGACTGCTGACGCCGCGATCTCAGGAGGCGACAAGATCTCCGCTTAATCGCGAGCCGCAACCATGACCCCGAACGATCCGTTCCGACCGTCCTATCAGGGCGTGCCCCCCGGCACCCGTCTCAACGGCATCTACGAGATCGAAGCGGTGATCGGCGCGGGCGGCATGGGTGAGGTCTACAAATGCCGAGAGATCCAGACTGGATCGCCTGTTGCCGTGAAAATGCTATTGCCCGACATGGTCGATAACGAGGCGGCGCTCGCGCTGTTCCGTCGAGAGGCCGCGGCACTCCACAATCTTCCGCATGACGCGATCGTTCGCTACTTCCTGTTTACGGTGGAGCCGGTGCTGCAGCGACCGTATCTCGCGATGGAGTTCGTGAATGGCCGCTCGCTCTCGAACATGCTCGACGATGGACCGTTGACTTTCGAGGCGCTGATCAAGCTGATGCTGCGCGTCGCATCGGGACTGGAGGCTGCCCATGAGCACGGCATCATCCATCGCGACGTTTCTCCGGACAACATCATTGTTCCGCTCGACGACGTCAGGCGGGCTAAGATCATCGACTTCGGCATAGCCCGGTCGACCCAGATGGGTGACAAGACCATCATCGGCTCGGGCTTCGCTGGCAAGGACAATTACGCATCGCCGGAACAGGTAGGGTTGTACGGCAATGACGTGACTGCGAAATCCGATGTCTACAGCCTCGGTCTTGTGCTGTTTCACGCCCTGACCGGACAGAAGCTCGACATGGGTGGCAGCCAGTTTCAACTGGTGGAGAAGCGCCGGCGTGTGCCCGATCTCGGTGCGGTGGATATGCGCATCCGGCCTTTGCTGGAGCGGATGCTGCAGCCTGATCCGGCATTGCGCCCGACCATGGGCGAGGTCGCCAGCTGGAAGCCGACCGGTTTGGTGCAGACGCCGGCCGCGCCGTTATATGACTTCGATCCGCTGCGGCGGCCGGAAGGCGCGGCGCCGGTGCCGCAGGACAGGATGCCGTCGACCGCGCGGAGTCTGCGCGGCCGCTGGCTGGGGGCGGGCGTGGCGGCTCTGTTACTGCTGGTCGGCGGTGGTGGATATGCCTTCTACAAGCTGGTCTGGTCAGCGCCCGGCACCGCGGTCTTGCCGCCACCTCCAAAACTCGCTGGAACAATGGCGCCGCCGAAGGTCGAGCCCGCTGGACCACAGCCCGGGCGCCAAGAGCCGGAGAAGTTGTCCGCGCAGCCGACGGCGACGCCGTCTCCGGCACTCGATGGGGCGGGGCGAGCTGAGCGCATCCGCAAATACGTGGCCCAATACTCTGGCGGTGACTGCTTCTTTGTCTTGCCGATTGCCGTGAGCCCAAATGCCGCTGTCATCGAAGGGTTCGGTGCCTCGACCGCCCCATTCGACACCTTCGACAAAGCGTTTCGGCGTGAGCAGGGTTTCGAGGCTTCGATCGGCGTCAGGCAAGTGACCCAGGCGCAATGCCCAGCCGTCAAATTCTTGAGTCAGGTCGGGAGCGATCAGGCGCGAATGCCACGCATCACCCTGTCAGCGACAGAGCTGAAGGGTGGTGAAGCCCTCAATGGGACCATTGAGAACTTTGCCAACCGCGTGGTCGAGCTGCTCATGGTGTCGGATCGCGGCGAAGTCCAGAGCCTGTCCTATCTTCTGAAGCCGGGCATCGACGCGCTTTCGTTTACGCTCCCGACAGCGCGCGCGAGCGGTCCGCAATTGCTGTTGGTCGTGGCGGTTCCGCAGGTTCTGGACTCATTGCGCCAGCCGCGACCGATAGCTGCCGATACGTTCTTCCTCCAGGCGCTGAGCGAGGCTCAGCGCAACAAGGTGACTATCATCGCGGCCGCGCGCTACGTGCTGCTCACCAATTGACCGGCACGCTCAGAATGTCCCGATCACCAGGATTTTCAGGTCGGCATCCGGCTTGAAGTTGTTTGCCGTATATTCAAGCGTGTTTCCGGTAGCAGACGATGCCTTGAGCCGCCCAGGACAGAAGCTCACCAAGCGGTCGTTGCCGCCTGGGTCGATAGTCAGCTTGAACGACCGGATCGGCCCGGCCCAATTCGCGCCGGTCTTGAGCACGTATGATATGCGCCTCTCCTGCAGGTTCGCGCTGTTGGTCTGGTTACTGCCCGCGCGCTTGTCGAGCTCGGCGAGGAACGCATCCTGGACGCAGTATTCTTTCCGGTAACGGGCGACTTGCTGACCCAGTGCGCTGCTGCGGCGTAGGCTCGGGCGCAGGATTGTGTCAGGACTGGAGCCGACGCTCGGCCGGTACTGGTGTTCGACCGTGACGGTGCGCATGGGCGGAAACACCTGCTGGCGTACAGCCGAGGTCTTGATAACCCAGCCTGGCGCATACTGCTGGCGACCGTTGTCGCTCATTCCGGCAGGCATCATAAGTCCGTCGTCCACGAGCCGGGTCCGAGTCGCCGCGGGTAGGTCGCTCACCCGGATCTCGCGGCCACCAATCGGCAGCAGCGGCAGCTTGAGTTCGCGGAGCAGGGCACTGACATCCCTGTTGCCAACCATGGCGCGCTGATCGACGGTCAGCGGGGCCGGGCTGCCGTCGACCCTGGTCTCGAAGTCGACGAAGTTGATCGGATCATTTGAAGGCAGTGCAATGTTCTCAGCCTCCGACAGGTCGATGTCGGGCAGCGGAAAGGCAACGGTAAGCGTGACCGGCTTGGCAGTGACGTTGGCGAATTGGTAGCGAACACTGATTCTGTCGAGCCCGATACTAAGGTTCTCGCTCTCCATGGCCACTTCATTGGTGCGTACGAACTGGAGCCCGCCGATCGACAATTCCGCAGCCGAGTCGTTGGCGCGTGCCGGCCAGCCCGTCGCAACCAGCAGCGCGACCATCAAGGCCCGTATCCGGAACGACGGTCGGATGCAGGCTCCGTTCGGCAAGCTAGTCTCCATGCGGCGTCGCAACATATGCTGGTTCCATCCGATGCGGGTCAATCGATCGGCTGATAAAGATCGCCCCACTCGGACTTCCAGACCCCGTCTGGATCGCACACCACCAGCGCCAGCTTTACATCGTTTGCCAGCCGGATCGCGCCGCGAAAAGCATCCTGAGCCGGCAATTGCGCGCTGATCTGGTCGGTGGTCAGCCGTCCCCGGCTCGCGGCGGCCGGCAGCACGATTGATCCGCAGGCGCCGTCATTGTCGCGTTTCAGGAGCAGCGTGATCGCGTCGGGCTGAACTTCGCTCACTTTCTCAAATCTATTCCGGGCCATGTTTTGCACCGCAAGCTGAAGAAAATTCGGACTATCACCGTCAAGTGATAGAATTGAACGTGATTGAGATTGCTCACCACTAATTGACGCGCCGCATTAACGGCATCTCGGATTAGTCGATCCGACGCTGCGATCGGTTCGGGGTACATTGAGGCGAACATGCTTCGTCCAAATCGTTGGATCTGGGTCTTCATCGTTGGCGCTGGCATTTTCGGAACCAAGGCGCATGCCGACGATACTGTCGTCCGCAGCTTTGCCAGCGGTTTGGCTGCTTCCATGGTCGGCATCGTTCCGGCCAGCGAGGACGTGGAACTCGCGGGACCACAAGCACTCAGCGCCGACGGGCAGGGCAACCTGTTTGTGCTCGATCAGGTCAACGGTCGCATCCTGCAGTTTGACCCGAAACAGCCGAGCTCAGATCCTGACGTCCTCAAGATGCCGAAGGACGTCCAGCCGACCGATCTCGTGGTCCACAACGACGACATCATGGTTTGGGACGGCGGCGTACGGACGCTGAAGGCGGCGCCAGGGCAGTCCACGCGCGGAATCGGTGGCGACGTGATCCAGCTTGAGGAGGTCTCGAGCCGTGGCGCGGACGATCAGCTCGCCGTCTCCGCTTTCGCCCAGATGGGATCGCAGGCGCCCGGCAGCGCGGCCGACTTGCTCGACCAGAATACCCGCGCGGCCATCGTCACGACGACGCGGCAGCCCGACCGGCAATATGTGGCTTCTCGAAGTAAGGGCTCGGTGATCGCCGATATCATTCCGGACAAGGGCAATGCCAGCGTGAGGGTCGAGATCCAGACAATGGTCACCAACGAGACGATCGCACAGCTAAGCCTGCGGGTGCGCAACCAGCTCGGAACGGTGGAGTTTCTTGAGATCGACAACGGCGACCGCTTCTACGTGCTTGCTGAGGACGTTCCGCCATCGGGAAAGAACGCCTCCACGTTCGTCGCACGCTATGCTGCGAACGGCCGTCTCGAAGGAATCTATGAGCTTCCTTTGGAAAATACGCCGCTGACCCGGCGGTTCGTAACTGTTTCGGGCGATGGCGATGTCTATTTCCTGCGGACCAAGCCGGACGGCATCGAAGTGGTTGGCGTCGGCTTCAGGCCTCTGACCAACGCTTCGATTATCGACGTGCGGCCGTCGCGAACGGCAGCCGCGCCGGCACCGCGATCCGACGTCAAATTTGACGCGTCGGCCGCCGTGAGACCGTCCAATCGCCAGCAGGCGATCGAGACCGCGTTTGCGTTCGAGGGCATCCAGTGGAAGCTGACGCAGGCCAACTACGGCAGCGATCCCGACAGCCAATGCAGCGGCTTCAGCCGTGTTCGTCGGCCGTGGTATCTGCAGGGAAAAGTGAACCAGGAGGTGCGCGGCGTACCTTATTGCTGGGGCTGCCACGGATCGCTCGCGAACTTCCGTCAGCGGATCGAGAGCGGAACGCTGGCTGGCAATGTGTGCACTCGCAATGCGCCACGGCCGGATGTTGCTGGCGTCGACTGTTCGGCATTCGTCAGCGCCGCGTGGGGACTTTCCGTCCACTACACGACTGCCGCTATTCCTGCGATCGCAGCCCCCGTGGCAAATCCCTGGGACCTGAGGCCCGGCGATGCGCTGAACAAGCCGGGCTCGCACGTGATGTTGTTCCTGCGGTTCACGCCCGATCGCAAGGCCGAGGTGATGGAATCCTCGACCGGTGGCTGCAACGGCCGCGTCTGCCGCAACGTCTACCCGTTGGCGAGCCTGCTTTCGCGTGGCTACGTTCCGGTCCGCTTTCGGGCGTTCGCGGATGACCAGGCGACGGTCTCAGCGAGCGCCTATCAAGAGGCCGAACCGCAGGCGGGCCGCAAGACGGCAAGCAAAAGGCGCTGAACCCGGTGTGTCGCTGGCGCTACAGAATGGATAGGAAGGATGTCGAGGTGGATCACGATGCGGATGCCCAGGGAACTTGATTGCGGGATCAAGCGGCTATGCGCCACCATCGGGCTCGCTGCGTTGATCGGGCTGATATCCCCGCACGCGCATGCGGCAGGAGGATTGTCGATCAGCAATCCGGACGGGGCGGCGGTGCGCGCGCTCGTGATCGGGATCGATGACTATCAGCACGTGCGGAAATTGAAGGGCGCGGTCGCCGACGCCAGTGACATCGTGACCAGCTTGAAGAGCATGGGGGTTGGCGACGTCGTCG
>Ga0207647_10002088_pt1 | contig 15283 bp, 19 predicted proteins | sample KBSCornC2_FD_184295 | JGI IMG/M metagenome (GOLD analysis project Ga0207647, IMG submission 184295) | Corn rhizosphere microbial communities from Kellogg Biological Station, Michigan, USA - C2 (SPAdes) (version 2) | ecosystem: Host-associated > Plants > Roots > Rhizosphere ...
CCTTACACACCTCCTGGTAAGCCATCACCGTTGCCCGCAACTGCCTCATCTTCACCGCTCAATTATCTGCAATTTGCCCCAATGGCAGACTACAGCCTCTCTAAAAAATTGACTTTGTCTGCCGGTGCTGATCTGCAAAGGTTACTACAGGACCATGACGTTACTATATTATATAATGACAATCTCAAGGTAGCCCCACCTATAGATCTGGGAATGTTATTGAGAACAGAATATGCAATATTCCCTTTTCTCAAGGCCGGCTTATCTTACCGCTTAGGAGCTAACAACATCGTAGCTCCCGGCAACAACTACTTCGATCGCAACTACATGCAGATACAGCTAAAATATAAACTGCATTAGTTTCTTTGAAACAAAATAATTAAGCTATTTCTTTAGCTCGGCAAGTACAGCTTGCAGGTTATTTATACCCCAGTGTGCGGCATATTTTCCGTCTTGTATTTTTACAATATCAATCACGTTTATTTTTACTTCCTTTCCGGTAGCCGGTATATCCGCAGTAGTGCCGGTATGCATTCCTGTAATTGTCTTTCTGGTTGTCACCAGGTCCCCCTCAGCCACCTGTTCATATATCTCCACTTTTATGTTCGAAAACATAGCATGCAGTATTTGGCGAAATGTGAACCACATGCCTTCCTTGCCCTTATCTACATTAGGTGCTGCGGTGTGGTTAATAAAATCTTCGCGTAAGATATCGTCAAGGGCTTCGCGGCTGCACTGTTCAATCACTTCTCGGTTAAAACGTCTTACAACTTCTTTATTTGCTTCTAAATTGTTTGTCATGGTTTATTATTTTATCCGGAAAGGCTGCAAATTAGTTTTTGTTTCAATTCACCGAATATTAAATTTGACCCATATTGAAAGCTGATGACCGCAAAAACCGTAGTTGCTAAAAAGATTGGAATTTTTGGTCTCGCAGCTATTATCTTCTTCACTATCTCAGGTGGCCCCTATGGGCTCGAGCCACTGCTGTACTATTGCGGCGGCAAGCTGGCATTCTGGCTCCTGGTGGCCATACCCCTGCTTTGGGATATTCCCATCATCTGCACCGTGCTCGAGCTTAATAGTATGATGCCCGTTACGGGCGGCTATTACGAATGGGTGAAGCGTGCCCTCGGGCTGCGCTGGGCTTTCTACGAAGGCTGGTGGTCCTGGTTGTATACTTTTATAGATCTGGCCATTTATCCGCAGCTCATTATCATGTACGCCGCCTTGTTCTTTCCGCAGGTAGCGGCCCATAAGCTGCCGGTTTATTTGTGTTTTATATGGGCTGGCGCACTGCTTAATATTCTCGGGATACGGCCTGTAGGCAAAACGTCTATTTATCTCGGCATACTGGTTATTATACCCTTTATACTGCTCTTTGTATTTGGCCTCCACTACGCAACTGTTCATCATAGCACAGTAGTGGTTAATGTAGATCATATGTCGCAATACCTCGGCCTCGCTATTTTCACAGTTATCTGGAATCTCATCGGCTGGGATAATATAACCACCTACGCGGGGGAAGTGAACAAACCCGTCACCTCCTATCTGCGGGCCATATCCCTCACATTTGTATTCATCTTCCTCCTCTACTTTGGTGTTACCTATATCGCGCATAAGTCAGGCATTTCCGCCGACACATTGAAGGACAATGGTTATCCTGCACTCGGTTTGCTCGTAGCGGGCAAATGGCTTTCAGTGCTGCTGGCCATTGGCGGCATGATCAGCTCCGTAGGCTTATTTCTTGCCATATTGCTTTCCGTCTCACGCATACCTGAGGTCATGGCTAATGATAAGTTGTTACCTGCAGTCTTGCACAAGCTGCATCCCAGGTATGGCACACCCTATATATCCATCATCATTTGCGCCGCCATTGTCAGTTTCATGGTCATGCTCACTTTTGGCGAATTGCTTATCATAGATATCACAGTTTATTTTGTGGGCATCCTGCTCGAGTTTATCAGCCTGCTCATGCTGCGCCGCAAAGAGCCTGATGCACGCCGGCCGTTCAAGATTCCCTTAAATATAGGAGGCTTGTGCGTCATGTACATGTTGCCATTGGGTATATATTGTTTTGCACTTTTCAATGTCATCACCACAGTTCCCGGCATTTACAGGTCATTGATCATTATTGCCGCGATGCTGTTAAGCGGGTTTTTAATGTGGAAGGTTGTAAATAGAAAGATTAAAGCCACAGCTTCATAGCTGTGGCTTTGGATGTATGACCCTGTTACGCCACAATATTATACATGTAAATTGCCTTCTATCGAGTCGTCTAATGTCTGGCCAATGGCAGCGCCTATCAGTTGCTTGGCAAATGCAACCATAGTACCATGCTTGGTATCCCAGTAGTAGCCTTCTTGTGGATCTACTTTTATTACCGTAATACGTGGGTCATCTATGCCTTCTGTAAACCATGCCTTCACTATAGGCTGCCACAGTTCTTTGATTTTTGCCTTATCCTTACTTATCGTGACCTTCCCATACAGACTCAGGAAATCGCTGTGATGACTGCCCTGGAAGAGTAGCTGCACCGAAGGGTCAATAGCAAGTTCTGCATTTTTATGGCTGTCATCTGCACTCAAAAACCATAAGTTGCCCTCCTCATCTATCTTTTGTACAGACATGGGTCGCGTGGCAAACGCCTTTCCGGCTTCTATATTTGTGCAGAAAAAACATGATTGAGCTTGTTCAGCAAGCTCTTTTAATTTTGTTACTGCCTCCTGCGACCTCAGGTCTTCTTTGTTTTCCTCCGGCTGTTGTTTATTTATACTGTCCATTTGTTTTTTTAGCATAGGGCAATAAAGCTATGCCACATTCTTCTTCTCGTTATACAGCAACACATGTTCAAGTAAAACGAGAAGACTGTCAGGATGATGTTTAAACAAGTGGGTTGTAGTTGTGCTATTCTGGGTCATAGTTCTCTAAGAAGAAAATTATTATCTTGAAGAGCGCTTAAACGCCTGCATATGCCTAAGCTATGTCTTTTTCTGGTTTGTCTTATTGTATCCCTTCCCTTGCATGCGCAGTCAAAAAAAATAAAGATAAAAGACGCACAACTCAAAAATAGCTATGAGCTGTTTACGGTACTCGAGTATAATCCCGATGTGAAAAATGGTCCCTACAAGCGTGTAATACAGGGCAATGTAGCCGTAGAAGGTATGTATCTCGAGAACAGGAAAGGAGGTATCTGGAAATGGTATAACAATGACGGCGAAGAAAGTATTGTCAATTACAATACACATGTCATACACTACCCGGTAAAAAATGGCTTTTTGGTAAACTGGTATGATGATGATTTAGCTGCTACTGACAACAGGCCGGTGATAAAGCTTACTTCAGATGATGTTGTTTATAACGTCATTGCAAAGAACCTCCGCTATCCGGTCTACGCAAGAGAGCGTGGCATACAGGGAAAAGTGGTAATAGGCATAATAATAGACGAATCAGGCAGAATTAGAGATTATAAAATAGCTACCTCTGTCGACACAAGTTTAGATAATGCAGCAATAAATATAGTAAAAACAATACCTCTCGATTTTATACCCGCATATAAAAAAGGAAAGGCAATTACCGATGAGTATTTATTGCCTGTCATGTTTAGGTTGCAATGATTATCTCCTTAATCCTTCTTTTTCCCTGCCACAATAAGCCCAATCCCTATCAGTGCTATAATGCCACCCGTATAAGTAGGCCAGCCCACATGGTGATTCTCTTCCTTATTCACCTGCAGTGGCCCCAGGTCCACAACCTTCTTTTCAGTCTTAAAATTAAAGCCCGTAATAATGGCCATTAAAACCCCTGCTACTACCAGTATAATCCCGAATGTGCGCATAATGTGTGATTTAGTTGTCTAACTCATATAAAAACCGTGCACCCTTCCTTCTGTTAATCATATATTAATAATAAGAAGCGCTCTATAAGTTACCCGGTAGATCCATTAATTCACCCAAATCCGTTCTATACAATATTTGTCACATCAATAAGCTCAAATAAAACGAAATACAAGTCAACAGCCATCCTCGGCCCGGCAGCGCAGTAGCACAATAGCCCATAGTAGCACCCACCGGGAAAAATGAAGCTTTTTTTCCCGGCGGCTTTCTTTTGGATACTTTTCTTTTCCGCAAAAGAAAAGTATCAACACGCGCAGGATGCACGCAACAAGAATATACACGCTACCCATTTTTAATTTTTGCTTTTTCATTTTTAATTCCAAAATGTGGATATGTTTATTTGCATCTCCCTTGTTAACGAGTGTATATTGCAAATAGCAGCCCACAACTCTGCCACACGTTCTTTGAAAAGCAGCTCCCAAAACCTCCCATGTCCGAAAAATGAGACATTTTGCGACATTTTGGGACATTATGTAACATTTATGAAAATCCTCATAATACAGCAATAGCAACCATTTCAGCCAATTACTAACCCAAAATGTCCCAAAAGAAAAATACCGCGCTCAATGGGATATTGAAGGAAGTAAGTCACCGCCGCACATTAAAGAAGGCATCACATCTTCACTTTCTATTATCTTTATACACATAAACGTAAATAGCAATCTTGGACTTCTCGGAATTTGGATTTGACGACAGCCTCATGGACGGCATAGACGCCATGGGCTATGAAACGGCTACACCTGTGCAGGAACAGGTAATACCGCTATTGTTGCAGGGCCGCGATATAATCGCCTTTGCACAAACCGGTACAGGCAAAACGGCAAGTTTCCTTTTGCCCATAATAGAAAAGCTGATAACTGAGCCGCACGATAAACATAAGATAAATGCAATGGTTATAGTACCAACCCGCGAGCTGGCCATACAGATATCGCAAGTGCTGGAGGGTATATCTTACTTTACTCCCGTCAGTAGCATAGCAGTGTATGGCGGTGGTGATGGTAGTTTATTCAATGCGGAGAAAAAAGCGCTTACAAGCGGGGTTGATATAGTAATATGCACGCCGGGCAGAATGATAAGCCACCTGAAGATGGGTTATGTGAAGCTGGATAAGCTGCGCTACCTGGTGCTCGACGAGGCTGACCGAATGTTGGACATGGGCTTTTATGACGACATCATGGGTATGGTAGCCCACATGCCTGCAGGCAGGCAGAACCTGATGTTCTCAGCTACTATGCCGCCGCAGATAAGGAAGCTGGCGAATACCATACTGAAGAACCCTGCGGAGGTAAGCATCGCTATATCCAAGCCGCCTGAGCAGATAGTGCAGGCCGCCTATATAGTATATGATGCACAGAAGATACCATTAGTGAAATATGTGCTTGGGCTAAAGCAGTTTGACAGCGTACTGATATTTTGCAGCAGTAAGCTCAATGTGAAGCAATTGACAGAGGAGCTAAAAAGGGCAAAATTCGCAGTTGAGCAAATACATAGCGATTTGGAGCAGAGCAAGCGTGAGCAGGCACTCGTAGACTTCAAGAACAAGCGGCTGAAAATACTGGTGGCTACTGATATACTCAGCCGCGGTATCGATATAGAAGATATAGACCTGGTGATAAACTATGATGTACCCAATGATGGTGAAGACTATGTGCATCGCATAGGCCGCACAGCAAGGGCTGCAACCGAGGGCACTGCCTACACTTTTATAGCAGAGAAAGAGCAAGGAAAATTCCATCGTATAGAGAAGCTCTTAGGCCACCCTGTAAATAAGCTGCCGGTACCGGCGGAGTTTGGTCCTGCGCCTGGGCCATGGACACCTTCAGAAAGAGGCCCTAAAAAGAAGAAGTATCAGAAGTTCAAGCGCAAGCCCAACAACCCTCAATCATAAAACTGTAAATGAATAAGCAATTCTTCTTTATAAAGCTCATAGCGCCGCGCCCTACCTTCTCTCAGGATATGGATGAGGCCGAACGTGCAGTGATGATGGAGCATATCCAATATTGGACAGGGCTTACAGAGGCCGGTACCGCGGTGCTCTTTGGCCCTGTATTCGAGCCCACAGGCGGCTACGGCATGGGCGTCATAGAGGTAGCTGATGAGCAGGCCGCACACAATGTGCTGCAGCAGGATCCAACTATATTATCAGAGCGTAATTTTGCTTACGAGATACACCCTATGCGTGTGGGCATGATAAGAAAACAATCCTAAGCGCTTAGCGATTTGTAGTATCGTTCTATCACTCTGCCTATAAAAGGTATGAGCTTATGCACAGGCTTTTCATCGTGAGAAGACCAAGTGTAGCGTTGCAGCTCAAGGTCCACTTCTGCCTTTACTAAAAATGAATTGCCATCCTCCAGGTGCACTTCAAACATGCTGTTATCTTTCAGACTATCTCCTATGCCTATCGCCTCGCCTTTGAAATTTCCTTCTTCAAGCCTTACCCTGAAAGGTATACGCGCTGTGTTCAATCCTGACATTGCTAAATTGTTTTGCTTTGTATCGAAGTATTTACAAAACCATGCCAGATGCGGGAAACCCGCCAATCAGGGCTTCCGGGATACTGGGGCTACTTTGATGATCGTATCGGAATACTCCGAACGACGGTAGATATAAAGCGGCGTGTTAGTTTTTTGTGCATGCCTAAGTAGTTGAATATAAGATCGGTACCGCGGCAAATGTACAGGCAGTTTATAGAACCGTTGCGATTGATAGAAGCTGATAACCGCATACTGTTTACTCTGGGTAGTATTGATATGGGCTACGGTGAGGTTATAACGTACAGCTGCTGATTTTTGCTGCTTTTGTGCAAAGACAGCGCAAAAAGATAAAACAAAAAGCAGCAAAAAGCCCGACCGTACAATACTCGTGGTCGGGCCGTAAAATGAATGTGCGCGGACTAAGGACATGTTTTTAAAGAGCTGTAGCTTACAAGTGTACCATTGGTCATTGAGTAGTCGGGGTCGGTATCATAGCCGCTGCTGCCGTTAGGCCAGTAAGCTGTCACAGGTTGAATGCTATAAGAGGTAACAGCTGCACCGGCGAAGCAGCCAGTATTGTGCTGTGCACCGAGCCATGTACTCATAGGCACCGGCCCGTCAAACATGCCGGGATCCATAACATAGGACTTAGGTCCCTGTGGAGTATTGATGATAACCAAAGGAGCAACATGATACCACCAGGCAACACAGCAGCCGCCCCATTTATTGGCACGTACCGAAAGGTTGCCGTAACTGAATAATTTTTTAACGCTGTAATGATATTTATTCATGATAATCCAGCTCATCTTATGCGCTCGCGCATAGCAGCCATCTTCCACATACTGGAAAGAGATGCACTGGTCTATACCGGGAGGTCCTGGAAGGTTACAGGATTGCTGTGCAAAGTAGGTAAACATGATCTGTGCAGTCGCGAGGTCCGGTATAACATTGGTAAGGCCCGGCAAAGGTGCAGGCATATTAATGCTCTGCGCATTGTCTATACTTGCATCAAGACTGGCAGCGTTTATGCTATGCATAGGTGCCGTGAGCGGTAGTGTCGTGCTTGCTGTATGGTTGGCCCTTACTTCCTGCGGTGTCGGTATCGTAACTTGTTTTATGGTGCCTGCCCATGGGTCGGTAGTTACCTTTACCCGCTGGCCGCTGCTGTAGGCTTTTTGCAGTATTGCCAGTGTAGCCGCATCAGGAATGGAAAATATCTCTTGCCTTTCGTAGAACATCACCTGGTTTATACTGGCATCCTCAGGCGACTGGCGTATGTTAGCTATCGTTACAATGGCCGTTTCCGTTTGATGGCTGCTCATTATTTCTGTAGCAGCAGGTACAGCAGATGGTTTAGATGGACTGCCTTTTTTACAGGCGTTGATAACAGTAAGCGTGCCCGCTACAGCAAGCACATAAAATACCACAGTAAGTTTTATAGTTCTGCGGAGATGAGGTTTAGGTTGTTTTGCCATGTCAATTCATTAATTGAATATAAAAGGATATAATACCAAAATACGTACTTTATGCAGAAATATCAAGGAAATCTTTATAAAATATATACTAATAATACTAACTTACTCCTACTAATAGACGTCTATAAACAGTAAAGCTTTAAAGAATTTTATGAAAAAAATCTTTTTCCTATCCTTGACCTTATTCAGCTGCCAGTTGTTATCAGCACAGGTCATAAACAATGCAGTAAATAACACGGCGCATAGATATACGCTCTGTAATTTATTACAGCCCCAAATGCAGATACATAATGTAGCAATGAAAACAACAGGCACTGTGAAGGAAAGGCTGATAGCGCAAAGCTTACTTGATAATACACTGCTCTCACCTGCCATAACTGACTCTATACATCTTAGCTATAGTGGCAACAGGGGTTCGGCCTATGATTTCAATATGATGTTTTATGCCTTTAATTATCCCTACGGCAATACGCCTATGTTTAATTACTATGGCTTGTTTACAAAACCACAGGTAATGTATGACACCATGAAACGCTGGCTCGTAGCACCGGATACTACACTATATGCTTTCTTTTCCCAGGCAAACGCAGCTTATGACTTGCTTAATGATATAACAAGCTATAAAATAAATTTCACGGACTCGGTTACTTATCAGAATGCAAGCTATCTGAACACGTATAATGCAGCGGGAAATATAGTAAAAAGCTACACATTCTTTTTAGTATCAGGAGCTATGGATAGTGCGTACAAGCAATACTATAGCTATAACTCTTCCAATAGACTGACAGAGGATAGTATTTATGTATATACGGGAACAGGCTGGAGAATGGTAGCCAAAACCTACTATATGTACAATACTGCAGGCAACCCGATAACTATAGAAACCTTCGCTGATAGCACAGCTCCACTGCGTGAAAAAATCAAGTACGAAAACACATACGATGCAGGTGGTCATCTTCTTACAGTGCTCACCAGCTATTTCGACGGAACCAACCTCACGCCTTATGTTAAAGATACTTTTGCATATACGACCGGACTGGATTTTAATACTTCATGGAAGGAATACCAGTACGATGGTATAAACCACTACTGGGCTCCCTACTTTTATGAAGCAAAACATATAAATGCTGCTGCTCTGCCGGACACACTATATATTAAAGGCTTTGATTCGCTGGCAAATAGCTGGGAGCCGCAAACAATGCAGGTAGCAAACTATGATACTTTCAGACTGCCAACTACGCTCTATAGTTACCAGTATAATGGTACGACTTATCCCTTGTTAGCATCTAACGTTACTTCATACTACTATCAGCGATATAATGATAACACGGGTGTAGCAACCACTACCAACAAGCATAATGTGGTAATATATCCTAATCCCGCTGAAGACAATGTACATATCAGTATTGAAGGCTTAACTGCCAATACAAACATTCTCATAACACTTTATAATACGAACGGGCAAATAGTACGCAGTCTTAGTACTGTATGGCAAGGTAATGCGCTGCAAATGCCAATGGTGGACCTTAACACAGGTGTTTATTGGATAAACGTACAAGACCGGAGTGGAACTATTCTCAGCAGGCAGTCCGTTATAAAACGCTAAAAAAATATAACCGCTATAGTGAAAGTAAATATTGTGTAAGTATTTGCTGTTATTATCATGCATTTGTTCATCAAAAGTTGGCACTAAAGACTTTGCCTGCGGAGAGCTTGAATGCTGCGTTTCCCCATGTTGAGCATATATTTTTAAATGCTTTTATCTTTTTATTTCATAGCAGGCCTATGTATTAGGCTTATGCTGCTTTAAGTGGCACAGTATTTTTATGATGTAATTATAACAATAGTATAACTATTTAAAAGCGTCATTATTAAAGGATAAAGGATTGCTGCTAATGGTTTAGCCTGAATATAAATCTTTAGACCAACTATTGTTATGCCAGGCAGTAAAGAAATTTAAAAGGATATCATGTCAGAGTCATATACAGCATCACGAAATAAATTTCTTGAAGAAGTAGGTAACCAGACTTCTTTCATGTTCCGCTTTTTCAGAAATATTTTCAGAGGAGGCTTTGACTGGGGGGAGCTGGTGCGCCAGTGTTATATAATAGGATATAAGTCAATAGGGCTTGTAGGCATAACCGGTGTAATACTTGGTTTTGTGCTAACACTGCAATCGTTACCTACTCTAAAAGATTTTGGCGCTGAAAGTTATGTGCCGAGGATGGTGGCAGTATCAGTGGTGAGGGAAATAGGGCCGGTAATAATAGCGCTGATATGTGCGGGTAAGATAGCATCGAGCATAGGGGCAGAACTGGGCAGCATGAAAGTAACAGAACAGATTGAAGCTATGGAAGTGTCTGGCGCTAATGCCATACAATACCTTGTAGTAACCCGTATAATAGCCTGCACATTAATGATACCCATACTAACACTGATGGCTGATGCCCTGGCACTGGTAGGCGGTTATGTAGGAAATAATGTTGGGGGCGACGTAAGCGCTGTACTATTTTATAACAAATCCTTTTCGGCTATTGATTTTGTAGACCTGATACCTTCATTTATCAAGAGTATATTTTTTGGTTTCGCTATCGGATTTGTGGGTTGCTATAAAGGATATAATTCAGACCGTGGTACAGAAAGTGTAGGTGTGGCTGCAAACTCAGCAGTGGTGAGTGCGTCGCTATGGATAATAGTAATAGATGCGATAGCCGTACAGCTAACAAGTGTATTGGCTTATAATTAATAAACAGATGGAGACAGGAACAGATACAAAAGCTAAGGAAAAAAAACAGGCGGCCAATGATAAGGAAACCGTAATAGAAATACGGCACCTTAAAAAATCATTTGGAAGCAATGAAGTTTTGAAAGATATAAACCTTGATTTATACAAAGGTGAAAACCTCGTGGTATTAGGAAAATCAGGGGAGGGTAAATCTGTGACTATAAAATGTATCGTACGACTGCTGGAAAAGGACAGCGGTGAGATAAAAGTGTTTGGGGAAGAAGTAGGTGCGATGTCTGATGCAGAACTAAAAAAACTAAGAATAAGAATAGGATTTCTATTTCAAAGCGCAGCATTATACGATTCTATGACGGTGCGTGATAACCTGGAGTTCCCGCTGAGAAAAGTATTAAAGCTAAAGGATGAAGCGGAAATAAATAAAAGGGTAGAGGATGTATTGGAAAGTGTTGGTTTGCCTGATGCTGCGGATAAATTACCGTCAGATTTATCTGGAGGCATGCGTAAACGTATAGGTTTGGCACGAACGCTAATAGTAAACCCGGAAGTAATGCTGTATGATGAGCCCACCACAGGGCTAGACACAATAACGTCAGAAGAAATAAGTGAACTTATTGTAAAGCTGCAAAAAAAATATCAAACATCATCTATAATAATAACACATGATCTTTCGTGTGCTAAAATAACATCGGACAGAATAGTAATAATGAATGACGGCGCTTATATAGCAGAAGGAACATTTGACGAACTGAAGGAATCGAAAGATGAAAATGTATGTGCATTTTTTAAACAACCATAAAAATGAAGAACTCGGCATCACAGAAAATAAAAATAGGCATATTTACACTTGTGGGTTTGTTCCTGCTGGTGGCTAGTGTTTTCCTAATAGGAAAAAGAAAAACATTGTTTGGAAATTCATTTACTATCAATGGTACATTCAAAAACGTTGGCGGTCTCCAGGTGGGGAATAATGTGCGATTTGTAGGTATAAATGTAGGTACAGTACAAAATATAAGAATAATATCGGATACACTGGCGCTGGTAACAATGCGACTGGATGAAAAAGTACGCTCGCACGTAAAGACAAATGCCGTGGCTAGTATTAGTTCTGATGGATTGATGGGCGATAAGCTGGTGACCATAACAGCAGGGACTGACAATGCGCCGCTAATAAAAGATGATGGAATGGTAGCTACAGTAAACCCAATGGAACTGGACAAGACAATAGCAAAAATTGCACAGATAGCGGACAATGCAGAGGTGATAACTAATGCTTTGGCAGGTATCGCTACACAGGTAAGATCAGGACGAGGCAGTATAGGTACTTTGCTATATAATGATACTCTGGCGAATAGCCTGAAGGGTACTGTGAAATCTGCCCATGAGGCGGTAGAATCAGTCAAGAAAGGTACGGAGGGTTTTAGCGAGAATATGACCGCACTGAAACATAATTTCCTGCTACGCGGATATTTTAAGAAGAAAAAGAAAGCTGAAGAGAAGAAGGAAAAGGAAAAAATGGAAAAGTCTCAGGAAAAATCAAGTGATGACGACAATAAGGACAAAAAATCAAAGTAGCGATCGCTACTTTGATTTTTTACCAGAATGGTTTATGTCAAATAAAAGGGATATCATACTCCCATTCAGTTTATTAGTACGCTCATAATAGGCATATCTCAGCGCAACTTCCTGGAAAAAATATTTCTTAATAAATTGTGCATGTGGTGCGTAGCGCAGACTTAATCCAATTTCATAACTATTGAACTTGGACAAATCGTAATCTGAAGTATAAAATTCCTCATCTAAGGCATGCTGTGCATAAGGTTCGAAATACTTTGCTGCCGTTTGCGTATAGAAGCGGACCAATGGTGCAACAGTAAAAGTTGCTGAAAGCTTTACCGGTACTTCCAGTTTGAATGTATGTGCTGTGATGCCAAAATCATCCCAATAAAAACGATAATAGCTGCGAATAATGGTGCGATTGCCAGCAAAAATATTCAGCTGTATGGCAAGTGGTATTTTCCACCTTTGTATGGGCAGATTTTCGACTTTCTCCGTATAGTGGTCATTGAAGAATACCCGGTGAAAAGGTGTGCACAATAATCCCTTCTGGTATACTAACTCAGGGAACAAAGCAAACTGCATTCTTCTGTTAATAGCCTGGTAGAGTGCGAAACTAAGATTGTATGAATAGCGCTGATAGTTTGTAAACCATTTCTTGTTTCGTAATTCGTAAGGATAAACTACTGTGATGGGATGATAGTAGTCGGGATCGAGCAGGCCCCAGCGCAGGTCGTCAAAATAACATTGTATTGATGCTGCTATTTCGCGAGTGCCTGAAGCATTTTTATGGTCAAATGAAAAGCCAAGTGGTGTAGAACGATATGCTGATTCAATAGATTGTCCTGTGCTAATGCCAAGATGTGTATCGGAGTGTTTAAGTTTTCGCTGATAGCTAACGTTTAAATAACTCCTGGTATCAATGCGGGAGGCAGATGATTTGTTGAAGTCGATATTATCTGCCGATGCGGAAGTGATGACATCTGCACCCCCGTCTATAGTATAACTATTAAGCGAATCAATCTGGTGATTAACGATTATTTCGGGAGCATATACATGCAGCATTTCGGTGCCTACGCCGCCCGTTACTGCGGAATGGTCACCATTCTGATTGTAGTACGAAAAGAGTATCTGTATATCTGTTTCAGATATTTTCTGTTTTTTATAAACTGAATCAGTGGCCCTTTGTCCGTATGAAAGGAAGGAACTGAGCATAAAACCAAATGCGAGAATTTTCTTTTTCATAGCTTAGTTGCAGCTGCATCCTCCGCTTGCTTTGCCATTGCCACCACCACTGGCGCCTTCGCGATAGGTGTGCACACTTTCACTGAATTTTTCATTATTTGCTTTCCCCAGTTTCATATTCTCGTCATTGAGGTAGGCACGCTGATAGGGTTTTACAGTATGACAACTGCTCGATACAAAAGCAAGCAGCAGTAGGAGTATATATATGAATGTGCACTTAGGCATTTATCTTGATTTTTTTAGAATAGGATATTTTATTGTCGGCATTGATAATAATGCAATGTACATTAGGTAATTGATTTATGAAGTCGATACCCACTTCTTTGCCCATGATTGTTACTGCAGTAGCTAATGCATCAGATAGTTCTGCACTTGAGCTAACAATAGTTACACTTTTAATAAAGCGGGCCGGCAAGCCTGTTCGTGGGTCTATATTGTGCGAGTAACGAATGCCGTCAAGGTCGAAATACTGTTCGTAATTACCAGAGGTGGCAACAGAGGCATTTGAAACCGGCAACCATAGCAAAATATTGTCTTTATTATCAGGGTCGGCAATGCCTACTTTCCAGGGTGAGCCATCAGGCTGATGCCCCCATACTGTCAAGTCGCCACTGGCATTTATTACACCGCTTGTCATACCGGCAGCCTGCCATAGCGATTTTACTTTATCGGCGGCATATCCTTTGCCTACAGCGCCGAAGCCTATATGCATATCCTTTGCCTGCAGATAAATTTTATTATTGTCTCTCAGCTCAATCTTTTTATAGCCAACAGTTTTCAATGTTTGTAAAATAGTTTTTCCATCGGGCATTTTGAAAGCCGCATTTTTAAAATTGTAAAGGCGCTTCAGTGCACCGGCAGAGATATCAAAGGCGCCTTGTGTGAGTGCAGAAATGTTTTTGCAACGTTTAATTAGCTCGTATACTTCAGCATCGACCTTTACTTCCTCTATACCTGCATTATTGTTTATTGTTGCTGTCTGGGATGTATTGCTGAATTCTGTAAGTAGTGTTTCCAGCCTTTTTATTTCGCTAATGCCTTGCTCTAAGAACGTATTTGCTGCTGATTCGTCAGTAGCTGTGGCAATGAGCTCAAAATCTGAACCCATAAGCCTTGTGCGCACTTTACTTTTCAACAGCATTGTTGTTATTTAATAATTTCTTCCAGTTCTGAAATAAAGTCTGCAGTCGCCTGACTTTCGTAAGGGAGATTGCCCAGTAATTTTTTATCAGGGCTAAGCAAAACTATATATGGGAAATTGCCACTTGGATTAAAAGTATCTGCAAGCGCCTCGTACTGGGATTTAAGAGTAGGGGCTAATTTTTTCTTTTGCGGGAAATCTGCTTTTAATACAATCAATCTTTGTGCAGCATAAGCCTCAAATTTTTTATCTGACAATATTCTTTTTTCAAACTGCATACAAGGAATGCACCAATCAGAACCGGAAAATATTAGTAAAACGTTTTTATTTGACTTTGCAGCCATATTAAAAGCTTCCTTAGGGTCACTAAGAATTTGCGCGTTGACATGACATGCCATTAGCAGAGCTATAAGTAGTAAAAGGGGTCTATTCATTTGTTCAAGATGTTTCGTTTATGTAATATTAATTTGGTACACAAACAGCAATACAAATATAAAAGTTATGCTATTGCGGTATAAATATTATCCGTGGCACTATTTTCCTTTAAATAAGGCAGATATAGAACTATTTCATTGAAATATTAAATCTGCGAGATAATTTACGACACTAATGACAAGGACAGTTTGCTTTTTTGCCATTATAATGGTTATGCTTATGCCCTTTCAGGGGGCAGCAGGCGTTTTGAAGGGCCGTGTAATGGATGCAAAGTCGAAGGCGCTGAATGGAGCCACGATATGTTTGGTTGGGAA